>Ga0116227_10000013_pt1 | contig 325253 bp, 275 predicted proteins | sample S1TSphgellanicum_FD_89693 | JGI IMG/M metagenome (GOLD analysis project Ga0116227, IMG submission 89693) | Host-associated microbial communities from peat moss isolated from Minnesota, USA - S1T2_Fb - Sphagnum magellanicum MG | ecosystem: Host-associated > Plants > Peat moss > Unclassified... | reverse complement strand
TACGCTAAACAATCCCCCGGTCAATGGGCTCGGTCTGTCGACGCGAGCCGGCATCGTCGAAGGGCTCGAGCGCGCGCAGAACGATCCGGCCATCAAGGCCATCGTGCTGACGGGCGCCGGCAAGGCCTTCTCGGGCGGCGCGGACATCACCGAATTCAATACTCCCAAAGCGACGCAGGAACCGACACTGCATACGGTCATCAAGGCCGTCGAAGGCAGCGCGAAGCCGGTCGTCGCGGCGATCCATAGCGTCGCCATGGGCGGTGGCCTGGAACTCGCGCTCGGCGCGCATTACCGGATGGCCTCGCCCGGTGCGCAGATCGCGCTGCCGGAAGTGAAGCTCGGCATCCTGCCGGGCGCGGGCGGCACGCAGCGTCTGCCGCGCGCCATTGGCCTCGAAGCGTCGCTCAATATGATCGTGTCCGGTGCGCCGGTGATGTCGGAGAAACTGGCCGGCTCGGGCCTGTTCGACGAAGTGGTGGACGGCAGTCTGGCGGAAGCCGCGCTCGCCTTTGCACGCAAGGTCGGTGCGCAGGCCGGTCCGCATCCGAAGGTGCGCGATCGCAAGATCGAGCATGCGAATGCCGAAGGCTTCATCCAGTTCGCGCGCAATAGCGTCGCGGGCATTGCGAAGAATTTCCCGGCGCCGCACAAGTGCATCGACGCGGTCGAAGCGGGTGTCAAGAACGGTTTCGACAAGGGCCTCGCGTTCGAACGCGAATGCTTTATGGCACTGGTGCAGACGCCGGAGAGCCGCGCGCTGCGTCATGCGTTCTTCGGCGAGCGTGCGGCCAGCAAGATTCCCGATGTGCCCTCGGACACCGCTACACGCGAGATCAGACAGGTTGCCGTGATCGGCGCCGGCACGATGGGCGGCGGCATCGCGATGAACTTCATCAACGCGGGCCTGCCGGTCACGCTGCTCGAAACGAAGCAGGAAGCGCTCGACCGCGGCATCGCGACGATTCGCAAGAACTACGAAGCCACCGTCAAGAAGGGCAAGCTGAAGCCCGAGGCGCTCGAACAGCGCATGGCGCTGATCACCCCCACGTTGTCCTACGACGACCTGAAAAACGCCGACCTGATCGTCGAAGCCGTGTTCGAAGAACTCGGTGTGAAGGAGCAGGTGTTCAAGCGTCTGGATGAAGTCGCGAAGGCCGGCGCGATCCTCGCATCGAACACCTCCACGCTCGACGTGGACAAGATCGCCGCCTTCACGAAGCGTCCGCAGGACGTGGTCGGCATGCACTTCTTCAGCCCGGCCAACGTGATGAAGCTGCTCGAAGTGGTGCGTGGCAAGGAAACGGCGAAGGACGTGCTCGCCACCGTCATGCAACTGGCGAAGAAGATCAAGAAGACCGCGGTGGTGTCGGGCGTGTGCGACGGCTTCATCGGCAACCGGATGATCGAGCAATACATCCGCCAGGCGCTCTTCATGCTCGAAGAAGGCGCGTTGCCGGCGCAGGTCGACAAGGCCATCGAGAAATTCGGCTTCGCCATGGGCCCGTTCCGCATGAGCGATCTCGCGGGCAACGATATTGGCTGGGCCATCCGCAAGCGCCGCTATCTGGAACATCCGGACATGCACTACTCGAAGATCGCCGACCGTCTGTGCGAGACGGGGCGCTTCGGGCAGAAGACCGGCGGCGGCTGGTACGACTACAAGGCAGGCGACCGCACAGCCTATCCGTCGAAGCTGGTCGACGAGATGATCGTTTCCTTCTCGAAGGAGACGGGTGCCGAGCGCCGCAAGATTAGCGACGCGGAAATCGTCGAACGCCTGGTGTTCGCGCTCGCCAACGAAGGCGCGAAGATTCTCGAAGAGGGGATCGCGTCGAAGGCGTCGGACATCGACATGGTCTATCTCACCGGCTACGGCTTCCCGCTGTGGCGCGGTGGCCCGATGCTGTACGCGGACACGGTGGGCCTCTACAACGTCGAACGGGCGATTCGCGGTTATGCCGCGCGTCCGAACGGCGATGCGTGGCAACTCGCGCCGAGTATTGCGGAGCTTGCCGGCAAAGGCCGCGGGTTCAACGGCTGAGTGCTGGATTCAGGTGAGGCGGGCTGCGCGCGAGCGACAGCCCGCTGACGGCAAAGTGAACGAGGTAACGCGAGGTGCCGCGATGAAAGATGCCGACGACGTCCTGCTCGTCATCGACGTGCAGAACGATTTCATGCCTGGCGGCGCATTAGCGGTCGCGCACGGCGATGAAGTGGTACCGGTCATCAACCGGCTGGCGCGCGGGTTCAGTCACGTCGTGCTGACGCAGGACTGGCATCCGGCTGCGCACATCTCGTTTGCGGCCAATCACGCGGGCCGCTCGCCGTTCGACATGCTCACGCTGCCGTATGGCGAGCAGGTGTTGTGGCCCACCCATTGCGTGCAGGACACGCCGGGCGCGGCCTTGCATCGGGATCTCGACATTGCTCATGCACGCGCGGTGATTCGCAAGGGGCACCACGCCGGCGTCGATAGCTACTCGGCTTTTCTCGAAGCCGATCGCAAGACGCCGACGGGCCTCGGGGGCTATCTGCGCGAAGTGGGCGTGAAGCGCGTCTGGTGCTGTGGCCTTGCGACGGACTATTGCGTCGCCTGGTCCGCGCTCGATGCACGGGCAGCAGGATTTGAGGTTGCGCTGATCGAAGACGCGTCGCGCGCCATCGATCTCAACGGTTCGCTCGAGGCCGCATGGCGCCATCTGCACGCAGCGGGTGTCAAGCGCGTGCAGGCCGCGGACCTACATTCAACATTGGAAGCAGGAGACATGCATGACTGACGCCGTAATCGTATCGACCGCCCGCACGGGTCTTGCCAAATCGTGGCGCGGCGCTTTCAACATGACGCACGGCGCGACGCTCGGCGGCCATGTGACGCAAGCCGCGGTCGAGCGGGCCAAACTCGATCCGGCTCGCGTCGAAGACGTGATCATGGGTTGCGCGAATCCGGAAGGCGCGACGGGCGGCAACATCGCCCGGCAAATCGCTTTGCGCGGCGGCTTGCCCGTCAGCGTGCCGGGCATGACGGTCAACCGTTTCTGCTCATCGGGCCTGCAGACGATCGCCTTGGCCGCGCAGCGGGTGATTGCCGGTGAGGGCGAGGTGTTCGTCGCGGGCGGGGTGGAGTCGATCTCGTGCGTGCAGAACGAGATGAACCGCCACATGATGACCGAAGGCTGGCTGAACCAGAACAAGCCCGAAATCTACTGGTCGATGTTGCAGACCGCCGAGACCGTGGCCAAGCGCTACTCGATTTCGAAGGAGCGCCAGGACGAATACGGCGTGCGTTCGCAGCAGCGTGCGGCGGCCGCCCAGGAAGCCGGCCGGTTCAACGACGAAATCGTCCCGATGACGGTGCTCGCGGGCGTCGCCGACAAGGCCAGCGGCCGGCTCTTTACGAAGGAAGTGACGATTGCCGCCGACGAAGGCATCCGCGCCGACACGACGCTCGAAGGCGTGTCGAAGATTCGCACGGCGCTGCCGGGCGGCGTGATCACGGCCGGCAACGCGAGCCAGTTTTCGGACGGCGCGTCGGCCTGTGTGGTGATGAACGCCAAGGTGGCCGAACGCGAAGGGCTGCAACCGCTGGGGATTTTCCGCGGCTTCGCCGTGGCGGGTTGCGAGCCTGACGAGATGGGCATTGGCCCGGTGTTCGCGGTGCCGAAGCTGCTCAAGCAGGCCGGCCTGAAAGTGGGCGATATCGACCTGTGGGAGTTGAACGAAGCGTTTGCCGTGCAGGTGCTGTACTGCGCCGACAAGCTCGGCATCCCGCACGACAGGCTCAACGTGAACGGCGGCGCGATTGCGGTGGGCCATCCGTACGGCGTGTCGGGTGCGCGTCTGACCGGACATGCGCTGATTGAAGGCAAGCGGCGCGGCGCGAAGCTGGTGGTCGTGACGATGTGTATCGGCGGCGGGCAGGGCGCGGCGGGCTTGTTCGAAGTGGTCTGAGCGCCGCTCAGTCCGGCAGCGCGCAGCTACCGTCGGCGCGGTCGGCTGCGGGATTCGCTTGCTGCGTCACGCTGCGCGCGGCGTCTGCTTCGTCCTGAAGCAGGCGCTGCAACATCGCGGTCCATTGATCCGGGTGGCCGATAAACTGGCCGGCATCGATAACCGCGAGCGTCCCATTGGCGGGCTCCACCGCAAACGTCGGAAAACCACGCGCACCGGTACGCGCCAACAAGACGCGGCTCGCTGCGATATGGTCATGCGTCGCCTTGCCGGCGACCCGCTCGAATTCAGCGGCGAACGCCACAGGATCGAGGCCGAGTTGGGCCGCCTGCCCGGTCAGCACATCACGGTCGGCAATGCGCAGGCCTTCCTCATAATGCGCCCGCTGCAGGCGGTGAATCATGTCGAGGCCGCGCGTGTCGAGCGCCTCGGCGGCGAGGATCGCTGTGATCGGCGGTTCGGAATCCATTATCGCGGTGGTATCGCGCAGCAGGCCTTCGAAATACGCTTCGCCGAACGGCTGACCGGAGAGCGCCGCGATGCGCGCGTCGTGCGGCATCACATAGTCGCGCCATTGCGGCGTGATGGGACGCCGGTTGCTGCCCGCAAGCATGCCGCCGGCGTGGAACGCGACGGCGAGCCCGGGCAGTGCGCGGGCCGCTTCGACGAGCGGCGCGACCGCATAGCACCAGCCGCATAGCGGATCGAAAATGTAATGCAGTTTCATCGTGGACGTTCGGTTGATTGGCAAATGCGGGTCTCGCGAGGCATCACTGCCCGGCTATCCCGAGTGACGGCAGCGACAGCACACCTTGATCGAGAAAGCGCGTGCCCCCCGTCAGGCCGCCGGCCAGCCGTCCATGCAAGATGTAGGGATACTGGCCGGGCAGCGTGTCGCTGCCGGCGACCGAGTAGGCCTGATGCAGGACCGCAAACGCGGGCACCGTCAACGGTACGTTCACGACGGTCTCGCCGTAGCGCGGCACCGTGCCGTGCTGATCGCTGACGCCGCTGGCGAACGCGTTGCCGTTCAACTGCAGATCCACCGAGACGCCGTCGAAGTTCAGCGCGTCCTCGTTGGGATTCTGGACTCGCAGCTTCAGGTTGAAGCGCATCTCCATCCCCTGGTTGTCGAGCGGTTCGATGCCGGCCACGCTCACCCGCAGCGGGTCGTGGCCGAACCACCCGGCACAGCCACCGAGCGTGAGCGCCGCGAGCAAGCCCGCCGCGAGGAGACGGGCAGAGCGGCCGGACCACAACAGACGAAGGAAGGGCATAGCGGGCACCTCGAGACGGACTGGGTTGGGTTGGGGTTGGGGTTGGGCGGTATTCTACCGGCAAGCTCTGTTTGCTGGTGTGACCACCTATTGACGGAACACGCGTGCAATGAAACGGTTGCAGAGGGATCGAAAACCGACTTCAATGCCGTACTAACGCGATTCGTGCCCGTTATCGCGCAACCCTCTCTTCATAGGAACGCAACAATGCACCGACGTCAATTCATTACCGGTACCAGTGTGCTTCTCGCGTCGAGCGGCCTGACGCTGGCAGGCTGCACCACCACGCCGCTCGGCTCGGGTGAGACCGCCGAGGACTACACGCAACAGCGCAACACGATCAACGCCGGTATCGATTCGACGCTCGCCCGCCTGCAGAGCTCGGTGCATGGTTCGCAGGAGATCCTTGGCAAAGCCCGCGGCGTGCTGGTGTTTCCTTCGGTGTTTGCGGCCGGTTTCTGGTTCGGCGGGCAGTACGGGCAGGGCGGCCTGCGCGTCGACGGGCAGACGACCGGTTACTACAGCACCGTCGCCGGCTCGTTCGGCCTGCAGATTGGCGCGCAATCCAAGGCCATCATCTTTGCCTTCCTGACGCAGCAGGCGCTCGACCGCTTCATGCAAAGCCAGGGCTGGGCGGCCGGGGCGGACGCCACCGTCGCGCTGGCGAAGATCGGCGCGAACGGCAATCTCGATACCTCCACGGCGATGAGCCCGGTGGTCGCGTTCGTGCTGACCAACGCTGGACTGATGGCGGGCATCTCGCTCGAAGGGACCAAGGTTTCGCGGCTGGTTATCTGATCCGGGTGGCGCCGGGATAGTACGGCTGACGCCCTTGGGATCCAGTCCGCCACTCGCCGTGCGTTCTCCAAGCCCCGCTCAGGCTATCTCCACCACCACTTTGCCGCGGGCGGTGCCGCTCGTGATGGCATCGTAGGCGAGTTCGGCCGAGCCCAGATCGAAGCGGCGCGGATCGAGACGCGGCACGAGCTTGCCCGCTTCCGCGAGCCGCGTGGCCTCGCGCAGCATGGCGCCGTGATGGGCGCGATGCTCGCCGGTGAGCAGCGGATACAGGGTGAACACGCCCGAGTAGCTCGCTTCTCGAAACGACAGCGGCGCGAGGGCATGGGTGCCCCAGCCCAGCGCGCTCACCACATGGCCGAAGTGCCGGACCGCTGCGAACGACGCATCGAGGGTCGCGCCGCCGACCGTATCCACCACCAGTTCGAAGCCTTTGCCGTCTGTCGACGTCGCCACATACTGCTCGACGGTGTGCGCCCGATGGTCGATCGGCGTGGCGCCCAGGTTCGCCACGAAATCCAGATCGCGCGTGCTCGCCGTGGCGAACACCTGCGCGCCGATCGCACGCGCCAGTTGCACGGCGACATGTCCGACACCGCCGGCACCCCCCTGGACCAGCACGGTTTGCCCGGCCTGCAGCCGCGCCCGGTCCACGATGCCCGCGTAGGCGGTGATGAAGGCGAGCGGCAAGGCGGCGGCTTCGCGCATCGACAGGTTCGCCGGTTTGAGGGCGAGCAGGTCGGCGTCGACGGCTGCGTACTGGGCGAGCGAGCCCTGGATGCCGCCCACGCCGCCGGTCATGCCGTACACCTCGTCACCGACCTTGAACGTGCTGACGCCAGGCCCGACTGCTTCGACTACGCCCGCCATGTCGATACCTAACACCAGCGGCAACGGATGCTTCGCGTGCTCGGCAGTGCCGGCGCGGATCTTGGTATCGAGCGGATTCAGCCCGCTCGCCGCAATCCGCACAAGCACCTGACCCTGCGACGGGCGCGGCCGGGAGAGTTCGGTCAGTTCGAGGGGACCTTGGTAACGGTTGAGTACGAGGGCGTGCATGGACATGGCGATCTCCGTTCCGGTTGAGTCGGCGCTGCGAAAAGTCCATACTCGTCCATGCGAAACAGCATGTAAATCAACATCGATGCATGGGAATCAAACGAAAATGATTGGGCGCGAGATGGACTGGAGCGACGTGCGCATCTTCCTGGCCATTGCCCGGGCCGGCACGTTGGGCGCGGCGGCGCGGCAAGCCGGCCAGACCCAGCCGACGATGGGCCGGCGCCTGCGCGCGCTCGAGGAGGCGACGGGGCAAGCGCTGTTCCAGCGCACCCGCGACGGCTTCGTTCTGACCGACGAGGGCGCGGCGGTACTAGCCTATGCCGAGCGAATGGAAGAGGAGGCGCTCGGCTTCACCCGCGCGCTGGCCGGCAAGGAGGCCCAGTTGACGGGCTTGCTGCGCGTGTCGTCGTCGGACTGGTTTGGTATCCATGTATTGACGCCGGTGTTCGCGCGCTTTTTGGCCGGGCAGCGGGGCGTGTCGATCGAACTGGTGACGGATTCGCGCCGCTACAACCTGGCGCGCCGCGAGGCGGATCTGGTGTTCCGCATCACACCGTTCGACGAGGCCGGCGTCATCCAGCGCAAGCTGATGCATATGGAGTACGCGTTGTACGGACATCGGGATCTCGTCGCCCCGCAAGCAGGCGACGGCGAGGGCCACACGCTCGTCACGATGGACAGCGCGTTCGGGACGCTGCCCGACGTGGCGTGGGTCAAACGCATGCTGCCGAACGCGCGGATCGCGTTCGGCAGCAACAACCGTGGCGCGCAGGCGCGGATGTGTGCCGAGGGCGGCGGTTTTGCTGTGCTGCCGTGCCTGCTCGGCGACGCGACCGCCGGACTGCGGCGTATCGATCTGGGCGAAGCGCCGCCGGGCCGGGACGTCTGGTTCGGCTACCACCGCGACCTGCGCCGGGTGGCGCGCCTGCGGGCCTTGCTGGACGCGACGATCGAGGCGCTGGGCGAGAGTTGATGGGGCATGATCGCGTTGTGTCAGGGTTAAAACCACGATCCGGAGATATGTATAAAACGGTACCTTGCATAAAACAGTAGACCCTGCTACATTTCAGCCATGGTCACCGAGGCCATCAGTCCGTCCGGTGACAGTGCATAGCACGGTACCTTGCAACGCACACTACAATCCGTGGAATGTGATGAAAACGCAGTTAAAAAAAGGAACGCTCGATATGTGCGTACTGGCTGTCCTGGCCCGAGGGGATAGCTACGCGTACGAGCTGGTGTCGACGCTCGCTGAAACCATGGAAATCAGCGAAGGCACGATCTACCCTTTGATGCGCCGGCTGCAGGCCGAGGCATGGGTGTCGACCTACCTCGTCGAATCGAGCTCCGGGCCGCCGCGCAAATACTACTCGCTGACCGGAGCCGGTCGCCGCAGTCTGCTGGAGATGGAAGACGAATGGCGCAGTTTCGTGGATGAGGTCAACGGCGTGCTTGGACAATCCGGCATAAAAATGAACCCAGGGGAAAACCCATGAAGCAGGAAGTATTCATTGAAGCGCTACGGCAGGAATTGAGCAGTCTGCCGAAGCATGCGGTCGATGAAATCATTGCGGACTATCGCGAGTACATCGGCGACGCGCTTGCCGCCGGGCGGCGCGAAGAAGAGGTGGTCGCGGCCCTCGGCGACCCGGTCAAGCTCGCTCGCGAACTGAAGGCGCAGGCGAATTACCGTCAGTGGCAAGACCGCCGGTCGTTCAGCAACCTGGTTCGCGTGATCATGTCGATTTCCGCGCTGGGCCTGCTGAACGTTCTGCTGCTGGTGCCGTTCATGGTGTACCTGGTCATTCTGACCGTCGGCTACGTTGTGTCCACGGGGTTGACCATCGCCGGGCTGGTTGGGGTGCTCGCCTTGAGCGGCCATCACTTCTTCGGCAAGCCCGGACATGGCACGGTGTCGTTCAACATCGACACCAACGCCAGCGCACCCGCCAATGCTGCCGCGGCCGGCGCGTCGGAGACGAAGGATGCGGACGACGATAGCGACGACGACACGCCGGGCAATCTGAAGAGCCTGAAGATCGTGGGCGACCGTTTCGTCTTCAATCTGCAGGACGACAGCAAGCTGGAGCTGGTGACGCGCTCCGGCTCGATCGAGATTCATAACGACGGCGACAACTTCCGCTTCGAGAGTTCGTCCGACGCCGCCCGGCATCTGCTGAAGAGGGGCGACGACGGTACGTGGAGCATCGCTCGCGACGAAGTGGTGACGCTGGAGTTGAAAGACGACGACGAGAAAGTATCGTTCGTGCGTTCCAGCACCGATCCCAAGTCGGGTGTCTGGGACATCTCGAGCGACGACGGCGACAACGTCAAGCTAGAGCAGGACGAGCAGGGCAAGACCCATCACCTGACGGCGCATAGCGGCCAGGACACGGTGGACATCGCCGACGGCAAGGTTGCCATCAACGACGGTCACAACGTGATCCGGGTGGCGGGATCGGACGGCAAGTACACCTACGCGATCGTGATGTTGCCCATCGGTCTGCTCGGTCTTGCGCTCTGCATCTGGCTGACGCGGATTACCTGGCGCGGCATGGCGCGCTACGTGAAGCGGCAAATCGACGTCGTCTCGGCGAGTCTCGACCGCCAGCAGACGTCCTGAAGAAGCACGGGAAGTACCCGAATACCGAAGTACCGGATATCTGAACCCTTAGTAGTCCGTATAACCACTTTTCGCTTTAAAAGAGGAAATCGTCATGAACATCGATTATCCGAGCGACGTTTCTAAGGAAACCCGTCTCCATCGTGTCCCGGCACTGCCTTTTTCCGGTGGAAGAGAAGTCAATCCTCTGCGGATTGCCGACTGGTTGATGAGCGGCTTGCGTGCCGCCGGCGTGCAGCCGGTGCTGTGGCTCAGCGTGTTGCTGATCTGCGCCGATTTCGCGACCGCGCTGGTGTTCCTGCCGCTGTTGCGTCCGCTGGCGGTGCTGCTGGCGCCGCTCGTCGTGGGTGGGCTGATGGTGATTCAGGACGGCGCCACGAAGGACCAGCCGGTGTCGCTGCGCGAAGCGTTCGCGGCGCTGGCGCGGCGCAGCAACGCGCTGTGCGTGATCGGGTTGTACGGCGCGGCGATCGTTGCCGTCGGTTACGTGATCCTGCTGGCGACGTTCCATGTTTCGTTGAACGCCTCGGTCACATCTAGCGGCGTGCATAACCTGTCGATCAGCTACGGCGGCGACCACGGCGTGCGCGGCGCGCTTGAATCGCTGCTCGGCGCGTCGATCTTTGCGGTCGCAATTGCTTCGGCCTGCTTTGCGCCGGCACTGGTGATGCTGCACGACATGACTCCGCATGACGCGATGATCGCAAGCCTGAGCGGTGCCGCACGCAACTGGCCTGTGACGCTGATGTACTTCGCCGCGATGACGGTGGCCGTGCTGTTCGCACCGATGGTGCCGCTGGCGCTGCGCGCCCTGGTGCTGACGCCGCTTCTGACCGCTGTGCCGATGCTGTCGATCTACGGCGCCTACCGGGATGTTTTCCTCGGACGCTGAGCGGGACCCTTGGTGGGTACGCGGATGGGCTGGAAGCGGTCTGCGTTAGCGTTGCAGCAGATCCTTCTCCATGAAAACGCTCAACGGATCGGGCCGGTAGTCCGCGAACGGCTCGCGGGCAACGAAGCCGGCCCGGCCGTAGAGACCGAGCGCCGAATGGCTGTCGATGCCGGTTTCCAGACGCAGCCAGCGCACGCCGTGCGCACGCGCCTGATGCTCGAGCTTCGCGAGGATGGCTTTGGACAGTCCCTGGCCACGAGCCTGCGGCTCCACCCACATGCGCTTGATCTCGGCCCAATCGCCTTTCAGGACCACGGCGCCGGTCGCCAGCGCTTCGCCGGCGGCGTCACGGGCGACATGAAACAGCACGCCAGGTTCGCGCAACGAATCGAGCGGCAAGAGATGGTTGCTCTCCGCCGGATAAAGCTTCGCGGCTTCTGCGTCGCCATGTTCGAGCAGGGCGATGATGTCGGGCTGGGCGGGATCTTCGATAGCGATGTTCATGTGTGACGGGGTCGTTGTAAGCGGATGGTCAGGCAGGCGTGAGCGTATCAAAGGTGGCGAAAGCGTGCTTGCGTTTCAGGTGGGGGCAACCGTCTGTTCCTCGCGCGCATACTGCGTCGGCGGCCGGCCGACGTGCCGCGTGAAGGCGACGCTGAAGGTGCTGGCGGAGCTATAGCCGACGCGCTGCGCAATCTCGGCGATACGGCCTTCATTGCGGCGCAGCAGGTCCTTCGCGAGGGCCATGCGCCAGGTGAGCAAATATTCCATCGGCGCGATGCCGACCGCTCGGCTGAAGCGCTCAAAAAAGGTCGAGCGCGACAGCGCAGCCTCCTTCGCCAGTTCGGCAACCGTCCACGCGCGGGTCGGGTGCGCGTGCATGCCGCGGATCGCGGCCGCGAGGCGGCCGTCGGCGAGCCCGCGCGCGAGGCCCGGCGACGCGTGGGTTCCGGTTGTAGAGCGCAGTGCCTCGATGAGCAGCACTTCCAGCAGCCGTGCGAGCACGACCTCGCGCGCGGGCCGCTGTTCGCGCGACTCGTCCCGCACGAGTTGCACGAGCGTGGCGAGCCGCTGTTCGCCGCGGACATGCACGAATTGCGGCAGCAGCGAGACCAGCAGCGACGCATCGGGCGAACCGAAGCTGCAGTGGCCCACCATCATGCGCACGTCGGCCGGGCCGTCCGGGGCGCCGACTCTGAATTCATTGTTGCCCAGCGCGACGGGCGCCGCCGTCTCGACGTCCGCTGGCGGCGGCTCGAGACTGGACATCGCGACGCCATAAGCCGCGGGAATCAGGACGAAGTCACCCGACTGGAGCGCGATCGGCTCGTGTCCGTCGATTGCAATGCAGCTGCCGCCCTCGAGGATCGCGCAATAGAACGGCTCGCCGGCATCGGAGCGGCTGACGCGCCAGGCGCCCGCTCCGAGAACGAGTTTGGAGAACCGGGCACCCGGCTGCAGCAGCGTGACCACTTCGGCCAGTGGATCGATCATCGCCGGACTCCTGCAAATGAAATTCGGATGATTGATTGTAGCAAGTACGGACTCGGCGATCTATCGTAGGGGCATACGCAATCCACCCCCACAGGAGTACCTATGCCAACCGTCCTGATCTCCGGCTGCTCGTCCGGATTCGGCCTTGAGATCGCCCGCTACTTCCTTGCCCGCGACTGGCAGGTCATCGCCACGATGCGCACGCCCCGTGCCGACCTGCTGCCGCCTTCAGAGCGTCTGCGCGTCGTGGCGCTCGACGTCACGAATCCGCAGAGCATTCGCGAGGCGGTCGAGGCCGCGGGCCCGATCGACGTCCTCGTCAACAACGCGGGTTTCGGCGCGGCGTCGCCGGCCGAACTCGTGCCGCTTGCGACGGTGCGCGATCTGTTCGAAACCAATACCTTCGGCACGATCGCGCTGACGCAAGCGGTGTTGCCGCAGTTTCGGCAGCGCGGGGCCGGCGTCGTGGTGAACGTCACGTCGAGCGTGACGCTGAGGGCGCTGCCGCTGATCGCCGCGTACCGCGCAAGCAAGGCGGCCGTGAACGCGTTCACCGAGTCGATGGCGCTGGAGATGGAGCCATTCGGCGTGCGGGTGCGCCTCGTGCTGCCGGGCCGTGCGCCCGACACCCGCTTCGGCGACAACGCGCGCGCCCACATGCACGGCTTCGACCACGAGGCCTACGCCGAGCTCGTCAAGCAGGTCATGGCGCACTTAGGGGACACGTCTGCCCCGGTCACGCGGGCACAGGACGTCGCCGAAGCCGTGTGGCGGGCGGCGACCGACCCGTCATCGCCGCTGCACATTCCGGCCGGCGCCGACGCGCAAGCATGGGCGGCCGAGCGTCGCTGAGCGGCCGGTGTCACCGCTTTGACGCGAGAAGCAAAACCGGCTTCCGAGCAACACAGAGCAACACCACCAGGAGATTGCCATGCAGGACAAACCCGTCGCTCTCGTCACCGGGGCTAATCAGGGAATCGGTCTTCAGATCGCCAAGGATCTCGTGGGCCACGGCTTCACGGTGCTGGTCGGGTCGCGCGATCTCGTGCGCGGCGAGGCTGCGGCCACCGAGGTCGGGCCGCAGGCCCACGCACTCCAGCTCGATGTGACGGATCAGGCTTCGATCGCGGCCGCGGCGCAACGCGTGCGCAACGAATTTGGCCGCCTCGACGTGCTGATCCAGAATGCGGCCATCTCGAACACCAGGAAGCAGCCCGGTCAGTCCGTCGAGGCGTACTCGAAGACGACCCGTCCAAGCAACGTCTCGCTCGATGAAATGCGCGCAGTGTGGGACACCAACGTGTTCGGCGTGCTGGCCGTGTACCAGGCGATGCTGCCGCTGCTGCGTGAAGCGCCGGCTGCCCGCATCGTCAACGTGTCGAGTGGCGTCGGTTCGCTCACGACGAACTCGGATCCGGCCTTCGCCTACCGGGCGATCTTCGGCCCTGTCTACCCCGCGTCGAAGACGGCGCTTAATGCGTTGACCGTCGCCATGGCGCTCGAACTGGAGCCGGAGGGCATTAAGGTCAACGCGGTTTCGCCGGGCTATACCCGGACGAATCTCAACGGCTATTCGGGCACGGAGACGGTCGAGGAGGGCGCTCGCGAAGCGGTGCGCGTCGCGCTGCTGGGTCCGGACGGTCCCACCGGGACGTTCACGCGCTGGGAAAACGAAACGATCCCATGGTGATGTCGTCCTGATTCTGATCCAGCGCCTGAGCGGCGGTACCGGCGCGGGTACCGCCGCCACCGTCTCGCCACCATCGCTTCAAGTCCCCCAGTTTCGCCTCAACATAACGACCCCCTCAGTCCGTAAGTTTGATAGGCTTGGAAGTTGCCTCAGCCTGCCTGATCCATGCGTCTGTCAATGCCCTGCTCTGGAGCGTGGGTATTGAACGACGCCGCGAGGCAAGCCGGGCAAGCACCTTAACTCTCTCTTTACGGACTGGCGGGCACCGCCAGCAACACCATGATTCGACACATCGTCATGTGGAAACTGAAGGAATCGGCACAAGGCGCGAGCCGCGCGGAAAACGCTGCCAAGCTCAAGGAAAAGCTCGAAGGCTGCCGCGACATCGTCCCGGGCATCCTGCACCTCGAAGTGGGGCTGGCCGGGCCGGGTCTCGAATCGACCTATGACGTGGTGCTGCTGTCCGACTTCACCGACAAGGCCGCGCTCGACGCCTACCAGGTTCATCCCACGCATCTGGCGCTCAAGGATTTCGTCGGCGCGGTGCGTGAAACGCGTGAATGTGTCGACTACGTCGTCTGACACGCAGCAATGACTGATTCGCAGAAAGAGGCCGGCCACCCGGAGTCAGGCCATTCCGCCGCGGCTCCCGCTGCGCCCGGCGTTGCCCCGAACGCATTGGCCGTGCTCGAAAGTCCCTTTGTCGATCTCCTCGGCGTGCAACTGGTGTCCGCCGCGGACGGTGTCAGCGAAGTCGTTCTGCCGCTCGCGCCGGACCATATGAACACGTGGGCGGTCGCCCATGGCGGCGTGACCATGACGCTCGCCGACGTCGCGCTGGCCATGGCCGCGCGCAGTCTGGCGGGCGACGGCGTCGGCGTCGTCACGGTGGAAATGAAGGTCAACTTCATGCAGCCGGGGCGCGGCGAGTTGCGCGCTTCTGCGCGCGTCCTGCATCGTTCGACTACGATGGCCTATTGCGAAGGCGAGATCCGCGATAGCGAAGGCCATTTCGTCGCCAAGGCGCTCGGCACCTTCAAGTACATGCGGCGTCTTGCCGTGGGCCGCGACGTGACGCATCAGCGTCTGCGCAGCGACCCGTCCGCGAAACCCGGTCCCAGCGACGGTTGATGGCGGCGCCGGGACGTGCCAATGCGCACGTCCCGCGCGGCACGTCGACCGGTGGCCGGCCTTACCTAAAATTATGGAGACGATCGTCATGACCCAGATCAACCGTCAACTCGTGCTTGCCTCGCGTCCGGAAGGCGCGGCCACAACGGACAACTTCAGGCTCGTCGAAACGCCGCTGGCGCCGCTTGCGGAAGGGCAGTTTCGCGTGCGCAATCACTATCTGTCGCTCGATCCGTACATGCGCGGTCGCATGAACGACAGCAAGTCCTATGCAGCGCCGCAGCCGCTCGACGAAGTGATGATCGGCGGCACCGTGGGCGAAGTGGTGGAGTCGAAGCATCCGAAGTTCGCCGCGGGCGACAAGGTGGTCGCGATGTTCGGCTGGCAGGAATACGGCACCTCCGACGGCACTGGCGTGCGCAAGGTCGACGACACCCATGTGCCGCTCTCCGCCTATCTCGGCTCGGTGGGCATGCCGGGCGTCACCGCGTGGTACGGGCTGAACCGCATCATCGCGCCCAAAGCCGGCGAGACGGTGGTGGTCAGCGCGGCGAGCGGGGCGGTCGGCAGCGTCGTCGGGCAACTGGCGAAGCTGGCGGGGGCACGGGCGGTCGGCATCGCCGGCGGCGAGGACAAGTGCCGCTATGTGGTCGAGAGCCTCGGCTTCGACGCCTGCGTCGACTACAAGGCCGGCAATCTGTATCAGGACCTCAAGGCGGCGACGCCGGAGGGTGTCGATGGCTACTTCGAGAATGTCGGCGGCGAGGTGCTCGACGCAACGCTCGCGCGGATGAACGCGTTCGGCCGCATCGCGCTGTGCGGGATGATTGCCAACTACGACGGCGAACCTCTGCCGCTCAAGCGTCCGGCGTTGTTGCTCACGCAGCGCTTGCTGGTGCAAGGCTTTATCGTCAGCGAGCATCCGGACGTGTGGCCCGAAGCGCTCACGCAACTCGGCACGCTCGTCGCGCAAAAGAAACTGCATTATCGCGAGAGCATCGCGCAGGGGCTCGAACGGGCGCCCGAGGCGTTTATCGGCCTGCTCAAAGGCAAGAACTTCGGCAAGCAACTGGTCAGGCTGATCTGACGTTGCGCGTTCAGGACACTAGCGGAGACACCTGATGTTCGAGTTCGAAGGCAAAGTGGCGGTCATCACCGGCGCGGCGAGCGGCTTTGGGCGCGCGTTTGCGGAACAGGGCGCGGCGCTCGGCATGAAGCTGGTGCTGGCCGACGTCGATGGCGCCGCGCTTGCGCAAACCGTCGAGGCCTTGCGTGTGGCCGGCGCCGATGCGATCGGCGTGCCGACCGACGTCGCCGACGCCACCCAGGTCGAAGCGCTGGCGCTGGCGGCGCTCGACGCGTTCGGCAAGATTCATCTGCTGTTCAACAACGCGGGCGTGGGCGCCGGCGGCTTCCTGTGGGAAGGCACGGCGAACGACTGGGCGTGGGTGTTCGGCGTCAACGTGATGGGCGTCGCGCACGGCGTGCGCGTGTTCACGCCGATCATGCTGCGGCAGAACGAGCCGGCGCATATCGTCAATACGGCTTCGGTGGCGGGGTTGTTGTCGCCGCCCGCGATGGGCATCTACAACGCCTCCAAACACGCGGTCGTCTCGTTGACGGAGACGCTCTATCACGATCTGCAGAACGCGGGCGGACAGGTGGGGTGTTCGCTGCTGTGTCCGGCCTTCGTGCCGACCGGCATCGCCAACGCCGAACGCGCCCGTCCCGAGACCTTGCGTAACGACGCGGCGCCGACCCGCTCGCAACTCGCCGCGGGCAAGCAACTGCAGCGGGCCGTGCAGTCGGGCAAGCTCAGCGCGAAGGATGTCGCGGAGCTCACGTTCGAGGCGATCGAAGCAGGGCGCTTCTACATCATCACGCACCCGGCGATCCTGCCGACCGTGCATCTGCGCCACGAGGACATCGAACAGCAGCGCAATCCGACCGATCCGCTCTCGCTCAAGCCGGAGGTCAAGGGCGAGTGAAGGGCGAGTGAAGGGTAAGGGGGCGCTGCGGCTTCATGGCATCATACGGCGCTCACTCCACCCATGGCGCGCCCGCGCCGCCCGACGCACGATGCCGCTGAATCCGCAGATCGAGTTGATACTCGACATGATCGCGCGCGCGAAGCGCCCGCCGTACCACACGCTCACCGCGCAGGAGGCGCGTGCTTCTTACGAGAAGAGCGCGCCGATTCTGGAGATTGCCGGTGCGCCGATGTTCTCCGTCGAGGATCTCGCGGTGCCGACGCGCGACGCGGCGACGATCCGCGCACGGCTCTATCAGCCAGCGGAGCCGAGCTGGGCTGAGCCCGCGCCGGCGCTCGTGTACTACCATGGCGGCGGCTTTACGGTCGGCAGCGTCGACACGCATGACGCCCTGTGCCGGATGTTCGCGCGCGACGCGCGCTGCATGGTGCTGTCGGTCGATTATCGGCTTGCGCCGGAACACAAATTTCCCACTGCCGTGAACGATGCGTTCGATGCGTTGCACTGGCTGCACGCCAATGCCGCGCTGTATGGCGTCGACGCGGGGCGCATCGCCGTCGGCGGCGATAGCGCGGGCGGTACGCTCGCCACGGTCTGCGCGGTACTGGCACGCGATGCCGGTCTGCCGCAACTGGCTTTGCAACTGCTGATCTATCCGGGCACGTCAGGGCATCAACAGACCGACTCTCACGCTCGGCTCGCTGAGGGCTATCTGCTTTCGAGCGACACCATCCAGTGGTTTTTCGAGCAGTACGTTCGCGACGCGAGCGATCGCGACGACTGGCGTTTTGCGCCGCTCGACGGCACGCGCGGCGCACCGGTGTTCGGCGGCCTCGCGCCCGCCTGGATTGCGACGGCGGAATACGATCCGCTGAGCGACGAGGGCGCTGCGTACGCAGAGAAGCTGCGCGCGGCGGGTAACGAAGTCACGCTCAAGCGGTACGCCGGCATGATCCACGAGTTCTTCAAGATGGGCGGCTTCGTGCCGGAGGTGGCGCAGGCTCACGCGGATGCGGCGGGGGCGCTGCGTCTGGCGTTTGGGGTCGATCCGGAGTCGGACTGAACGTCGAAGCCCGAAGCCCGAAGCCCGAAGCCTGAATCGAAGGCGCAAGCCCGTCTCAGCGCTCGATGTTGAACGCGAAACTGCGCTCGAAGTCCCCCGGCCGGACCACACGATGCGAGCCGTTGTCGTCGCTGCGTTCGGCGACGGCGGCGCTGAGATGCTCGCCATGCGTGCAGTTCGCCACCACTCTCAACGCCGTCGTACCGCGCGTGCCGTATTCCGGCGACTCGATGAACGCCGCCGACAACACCCGCTCGCGTTCGAGCGGAATCCCGGTCGACGGCAACTCGTCGTCGCGGGCGAGCTGCGGATCGCGCATCAGATCGATGAGCCGTTCGAGCGGCACCAGCGGATCCGCGGCCAGCAGCCCGCCTAGCTCCGCGCGCTTGCGCACGAGCTTGGGCCAGGGTGTGTCGAGTACGGCATTGGAGATGCCATGCGTGCCGGCTGCGAGCAAGGCAGGACCCGTCGCCGACCGGTTGCAATACCAGCCGAGTTCACGCCGCGACCAGTCGCCGACCAGCAGGTTAAAGCCGTTATAGATTTCGCCGTCCTGCGCGACTTGCTGCAGGTAATCGAGCGGCGCGAGCCCGGCGGACGGTTCGCCCAGCAGCCAGTTGCTCACCAGCGTGCCGCGCGTGGGCGCATCGGGACGCATTTCGTGCGGCGCCCGGTAGTTGGTCAGCGCCGCGAAGCGGCCGTCGCGCGTCATGCCGAGCCATGTGCCGCCGCCCAGCAGATCGCGTCCGGCCAGCAAACCCGGCGCCTCGGACCACCAGTGCATCGGCTCGGCGGTACGGCGAAAGAACTCGTCGCGGTTGGCTGCAAGCGTAAAGAGCGGCCCGTCGATCGCAGCGGGCCGCCAGTCGAAGACGATCAGGCACATCGGGGGGCGTCTCCCGCAGTGGGGTGAGGGTGCGCGACACTCGCGCGAGGCCGCCTCAAACCTCGGCGGGCAGCGCGTACGGCAGCGGCAGGAACGTCAGCGCCGGCCCCTCGGCCGAGCCCAGATGCACCGTACCGGTTTCCAGCGCCGCCAGCTTGACCTCCACCAGCACATCCACGCCGCCGTCCGGCGCCGAGGCGGCATTGACGACCATGCCGCACGGCTGCCCGGGATCGTCCGAATGGAACACTTCCGCACCCGCCAAAACCGACTCCAGCTCGCCGGCGACGTTCGCGAGCGCCGTGCGCCGCTTGATCGTGCCGCGATACTGGCTGCGCGCGACCACTTCCTGGCCCGGATAGCAGCCCTTGCGGAAATTCACGCCGCCGAGTACGTCGAAGTTGACCATCTGCGGCACGAACTGCTCGACCACCGGCTGGGTGATGCGCGGCTCGCCGGCGCGGATATCGAGCCAGTCCCACACGGCCGCCGAGGCGCGCGTGAGCTTGCCCTCTAGTACCGGCAGGCGCGCTTCGACCTCGGCCTTCGGTCCGACCCACAGATAACGCAGGCGCCCGAGCGCGTCCGGCACGCGGATCAGCGCACCCGCCGGGCCGTCCACCTTGACGTGCACGCCGTCCGGCACGGCGTCGAACACGCCCGAGAGCGCCTTGCGCACGTCGCCCGCGAGACCCACCACGGCGAGTTCGCCGCTGGCGTCCGTGAGCTTCGCCTTGGCGCGCAGCACGAACATCGACAAACGTTTTTGCACCGCGGCCTGGACGTCTTTCGACACCAGCAGACGGATCGTCTCGCCGCTGCGCCAGCTCAGAAACGATGCCAGCAGGCGGCCCTTGGCCGAGCAGTAGCCGGCCAGACGGACGTTGGCCGCTTCCAGATGCTGGGTGTCGTTGGTCAACTGGCCGTGCAGGAAGCTCGCCGCATCGTCGCCGGTCGCATCGATGACGCCGAATTGCGTGAGCGGCATATAGGCGCCGTGTGCCGTCACCGCCTCGAATTCCTCGCGCGCGGGGCGCGGCAGCGGGGCGAGCGTGACCGGCGAGGCGGCGGAAGCGGTGCCGGGAGCAGAAGCGAGCGGTGCGTTCATGGATTCAGAGAGCAGTCAATTGTGACTTTAGCTAGGGCAAGCAAGTATTATATGGGGTCCACCCCAGCCATGTTTCGCATGTCCCTTCTGAAGAAATGTCTCGTTGCCGGCACGATCGTCGTTGCGCTGGCCGCAGCCGCCATTGCCGGCGGATACCATTGGGCCAACACCCCCATCAGCCTGACACCCCCGCAACTCGACGTCACCGTCAAACCGCACAGCAGCCTGCGCAGCGTCACGCTGCAGCTGAACCGCGGCGGCGTGCCGGTCGAACCGGAGCTGTTCGTCGTCATGACGCGCCTGCTCGGGCTGCAAAGCGAGCTCAAATCGGGCAACTACGAGTTCAAGAGCGGCGTGACGCCGTATGAAGTCCTGCAGAAGATCGCCCGCGGCGACGTCAACGAATACGTCGCGACGATCATCGAAGGCTGGACTTTCAAGCGCATGCGCGCCGAGCTGGACACCAATCCGGCGCTCACGCACGACACGGCCGGCATGACCGACGCCCAGCTGCTCTCCGCGATCGGCGCACCGGAAGCGACGCTCGGTAACGGCGAAGGGTTGTTTTTCCCCGACACGTATCTGTTCGACAAGAACACCAGCGACCTCGACGTCTACCGCCGCGCCTATCACCTGATGCGCGAGCGCCTCGACGAAGCGTGGATGGCACGAGCGCCAGGGCTGCCGTACAAAACGCCTTATGATGCACTGACCATGGCGTCGATCATCGAAAAGGAAACCGGCAAGGCCTCGGACCGGCCGATGGTCGCGGCGGTGTTCGCCAACCGGCTGCGCGTGGGCATGCCGCTGCAGACCGATCCGACGGTGATCTACGGCATGGGCGACAGCTATACGGGCCATCTGCACAAGCGCGATCTGCTGACCGACACTCCTTACAATACCTATACGCGGATGGGCCTGCCGCCCACTCCCATCTCGCTGCCGGGGGTCGCGTCGCTGCAGGCGGCACTGAACCCGGCGCAAACCACCGCGCTGTACTTCGTGTCGCGCGGCGACGGCAGCAGCATTTTTTCTGACACACTCGGCGATCACAACAAGGCCGTCGACAAATATATTCGAGGGCAATGATGGCGCGGGGCAAATTCATCACGTTCGAAGGCATTGACGGTGCGGGCAAGACCACCCATCTCGCGTGGTTTCGCGAGCGCCTCGAACAGCACATCGCGGCGGGCGGCCGGTCGGTCGTCATGACGCGCGAGCCGGGCGGCACCGCGCTCGGCGAGTCGCTGCGCGAGATCCTGCTGCACCAGAAGATGGACCTCGAAACCGAGGCCCTGTTGATGTTCGCGGCGCGCCGCGAGCACCTGGCCCAGGTGATCGAGCCGGCGCTGGCGCGCGGCGACTGGGTGCTGTCGGATCGCTTCAGCGACGCGACTTTCGCCTATCAGGGCGGCGGCCGCGGCCTGCCGCGCGACAAGCTCGAAGCGCTCGAGCGCTGGGTGCAGGGCGGCTTCCAGCCGGACCTGACGCTGCTGTTCGACGTGGCGCCGGATACCGCCAGCGAGCGGCGCAGTTCGGCGCGCGAGCCGGACCGCTTCGAGAGCGAATCGGATGCGTTTTTTACCCGCACCCGTGCCGAGTATTTGCGCCGCGCGGAAGAAGCGCCGTACCGGTTCGCTATCATTGACTCTTCGCAGAGCATTCCGCACATTCAGAAAAGACTCGAAGAGTTGATCTCAACGCTTTGATTTTAAATAAATATAAACACCAATTATAACGAGTTGCCGGCTCGCGTCGGACTCGAACAAGCGCTGTCAACCGATTGAATTCAAAGAGAAACGATGATTTATCCGTGGCAAGCCGATGACTGGAACCGCCTGCAACAATTGCGCGGGCACTGGCCGCATGCGTTGTTGCTCCATGGGCAGGCGGGGATCGGCAAGCTGCGCTTCGCGCAGCATCTGGCGCAAGGCCTGCTGTGCGAGGCGCAGCTTCCCAACGGCGAGCCGTGCGGCGCCTGCGCCGCCTGTCACTGGTTCGTGCAGGGCAACCATCCGGACTACCGGATCGTGGTGCCGGAGGCGCTGGCTGCCGAAGCGGGCCTCACCAACGCCGCTGCGGACGAAAAAGCCGACAAGGCCGACGCCGACGACAGCAAAAAGACTCGCGCGCCGAGCAAGGAAATCAAGATCGAACAGGTGCGCTCGCTGCTGGATTTCACCGGCGTGGGTTCGCATCGCGGCGGCGCCCGGGTGGTCGTGCTGGCGCCGGCCGAGGCGCTCAACGTCGCGGCCGCCAACGCGCTCCTGAAGACGCTGGAGGAGCCGCCCGCGGGCGTGGTATTCCTGATGGTCTCGGCGCGCATCGACCGGCTGTTGCCCACCATCATCAGCCGTTGCCGGCAGTGGCCGATGACGGCGCCCGCAGCCGAGGTGGCCACGCCGTGGCTGGCCGCGCAGGGTGTGGCCGATGCGCCGGCGCTGCTGGCCGAAGCGGGCGGCGCGCCGCTCACCGCGCTGGCGCTCGCCAGCGACGAAAACCGCACACTGCGCGACTGGACCCTCAAGCAACTCGCCGCCGGCCCGCAGTGCGATGCCTTCGCCTGCGCCGAGGCGCTGCAGAAGCTGCCGGTGCCGCTCGTGCTCGGCTGGCTGCAGCGCTGGCTGTACGACCTGCTCGCGCAACGCACCGCCGGCGCGCCGCGCTATTTTCCGCAGGCCGCAACAGCGCTCACGCGCTGCGCCGCGCAGGCCGACGCCACCGCGTTCGCCCGTTTCACCAAGACGGTGACGCGCCAGCGCGCGGTGGAAAACCATCCACTGAACGCCCGGCTGGTCTTCGAGGAGCTGTTTATCGGCTACCGCGACCTGTTTGCTTAAGCCTGCTGAGTGAGGGCGCCGCGCGCTGTTCGCCCGGTCGCGCGCTGGCCCGAACGAAGCGCGGGCCACTTTGCCGCCGGTCCGCTGCGCGATGGACACCCGATCGACACCCGACCTGATCGATACCCGCTGGAACCCGCTGGAACCCGCTTCAACCCGACTGACCCCTGACAAGTTCGCCATCACCATGAGCCTTTCCTACCGCGATGCCACGCTCGACGATCTGCCCGCCATCGTCGCCATCTACAATTCGACCGTGCCGTCGCGCCAGGTCACGGCGGATCTGGAGCCGGTGAGCATCGAAAGCCGGCTCGCCTGGTTTCACGCCCACGGGCCGGCCAAGCGGCCGCTGTGGGTGGTCGAAGGGGAAGGCCGGGTGATCGCCTGGCTGAGCTTTTCGGACTTCTACGGCCGCCCCGCGTACTCGCATACCGCCGAGGTCAGCATCTATCTGGACGAAGCGGCACGCGGCAAAGGGCTCGGCAAACAGTTGCTGGCGGCGTCGCTGGAAGCCGCGCCGGGGCTCGGCATCGACACCGTGCTGGGCTTCATTTTCGGCCACAATGAAGCGAGCCTGCGGCTGTTCCGCAGCTTCGGCTTCGGCGACTGGGGCGCGCTGCCGCGCGTCGCGGTGCTGGACGGCGTCGAGCGCGACCTGCTGATTCTCGGGCGCCGGCTCGAGCCGTCTGCCTGACCTGTTTGCCCGAAGCGGGCGGTTCCCGATCCCGCTTCATAGGCCTTGGTACCACCACCGGATTCATCGCAGGACACCACCATGTTTGTCGACTCGCACTGCCACATCAACTTCGAAGGACTCGCCGACCGCCTGCCGCAGGTCATCGAGAACATGCGCAGCCACTCGGTCACGCATGCGCTGTGCGTGTCCGTCGACCTCGAGAGCCTGCCGTCCGTGCTGGCGGTCGCCGAGGCGTATGAGAACGTCTACGCGTCGGTCGGCGTGCATCCGGATCACGAGGATGCCCAGGAGCCGAGCGTCGCCGAACTGGTCGAACTGGCCGAACACCCGAAAGTGGTCGCCATCGGCGAGACGGGGCTCGACTACTACCGCCTCGAAGGCCGCACGATCGCCGACATGGAATGGCAGCGCGAGCGCTTTCGCACCCATATCCGTGCCGCGCGTGCCACGGGCAAGCCGCTGATCGTCCATACCCGCTCGTCGGCGCAAGACACGCTGCGGATCATGGCCGAGGAGCGCGCGGGCGAGCCGGGCGGCGTGATGCACTGCTTTACCGAGCCGTGGGCAATCGCGGAACAGGCGCTGGCGCAGAACTTCTATATCTCGCTCTCCGGCATCGTCACGTTCAAGAGCGCGACCGACGTGCAGGACGTGGCGCGGCGCGTGCCGCTCGAGCGGCTGCTGATCGAAACCGACTCGCCGTACCTCGCCCCCGTGCCTTATCGCGGCAAGCCGAATGAACCTGCGTACGTAAGTTATGTCGGACGCTTCATCGCACAACAACGCGAGATGCCGGATGCGGCGCTGGCCGCCGCCACGACGGACAATTTCTTCCGGCTCTTCAGGATTCCTGCGCCGGCCGGCGCCTGAACCCTGAAATTGAATATTATCAACAGGATAGAGACGTTTCTTAAAGCCATATATGAACAACTACTCGACTCAGACCCACGCCCAGATCGCCACGTCGTCCGCCGCCAACCGCACGCGGGGCCTGTCGCCATTGCGGCGCGGCGCCGTCCGGGTGGCCCGGCTCGCGCTGGCCGGCGGTTTCGCCTGCGCGGCATTCGCCGCGCTGCCGGTGCAGGCTGCGCCGGCTGACACCATGATCAAGGCCGTCAAGTTCGACGACGTCAACGAAGTCAACAAGCAGCTTTCGCACGGCATGGACCCGAACATGACCGACGACCAGGGCATGCCGCTGCTGGTGCTCGCCGCCCGCGAAAAGTCGGACAAGGTCGCCGCCGCGCTGGTCGCCAATCCGAAGACCAACATCGAGATCACGGACAAGGCCGGCGAAAACGCCATGATGCTGGCCGCGCTGAACGGCGACATGGAGATGGTGCAACTGCTGATCTCGAAGGACGCCGAGGTCAACAAGAAGGGCTGGGCGCCGCTGCACTACGCGGCCGCCAACGGCCATGACGACATCGTCAAACTGCTGCTCGACCACTCGGCCTATGTCGACGCCGGTTCGCCGAACGGCACCACGCCGCTGATGATGGCGGCGCGCGGCGGCCATATCTCGACCGTGAAGCTGCTGCTCGACAACGGCGCGGATCTGAACGTGAAAAACCAGATCGGCATGAACGCGCTGGACTTCGCCAAGCAGTACAAGGAACCGGACGTCGTCGAAGGCCTGACGGCGCGCATGCAGCAGACGCAGCCGAAGTAAGGCAGCCGGCATGCTTCGCATGCCGTAAAAACAGTGCAGAATAACGGTTACGGCGCGCTTTGGGGCGCGCCGTTTCTATGCGGCATCAGACCGCTCGATCATTACCCTGGAAGGATCACCATGCTGCGGGCTTTGATTTGCGCCAGCGCGCTTGCCGTACCGCTAACGGCAGCCGCGTTTACGGGAGGCGACCTCAACAAGCTGTGCGAGAAAACGGATGTGGCCTCACGAAGCGCCTGTGCCGCGTATATCGAAGGCGCGGCCGACGGCGTGTTCAACACGATCGACGCGATCGGCGGCACCACCGGCCCGCGAGTCGGCCAGTACTTCTGCCTGCCGCAGGACGCCCGCTCGCAACAGTTGACCGATGCGGTGCGCAAGTACATTGCGGAGAATCCGAACGTGGCCGGCTATAACGCCAGCACGGCCATTTCATTGGGGCTCGGCAAGGCCTTTCCCTGCAAGAGCGGCGAGTAAGACCCGCTGGGTCGGAGCGGGTCCCGGCCGCGAATACCTGGCCTGAGCGCCGGGCTTGCAACTGATCCTCCTCGAGACGGGTCGAAGTGTCATTCCGACCTGACTAGCGAACCTGGGCGGCGCCTGCGCGCCCGCCCGCCGAACCGAGGAGGACACCAGACATGGGCCGACTGATCGTCGTGTCGAATCGCGTCGCAACGCCGACGGAAACCAAAGGCTCGGCCGGCGGCCTCGCCGTGGGCGTATTCGGCGCCTTGAAGGACGCGGGCGGCGTGTGGTTCGGCTGGAGCGGCGACGTGGTCAGCGAGACCGTCGCCAACGCCGGCCCCACGCTCGAACAGGACGGCGCGGTGACGTTCGCCACCGTCGGGCTCACGCGCAAGGACTACGATCAGTACTATCGCGGCTTTTCGAACGCGACGCTGTGGCCGGTCTTTCACTATCGCAATGACCTCGCCCGTTACGAGCGCGAGGAATACGCGGGCTACCGGCGCGTCAATGCCTGGCTCGCGCACCGCCTGATCAAGCTGCTCGAGCCCGACGACATCATCTGGGTGCACGACTATCACCTGATCCCGTTCGCCGAGGCGCTGCGCTCCGAAGGCATCACAAACCGCATCGGCTTTTTCCTGCATATCCCGTTTCCGGCGCCGCAGATCCTGCTCAATATTCCGCCGCATGAAGAGCTGGTGAAGTCGCTGTGCTGCTACGACCTGCTCGGCTTCCAGACCGCCACCGACGAGCTCGCGTTCCACGATTACCTGGTGCGTCATGCGCGCGGCAGCGTGAACAAGGACGGCCACGCGGAAGCCTTCGGGCGCAAGCTGCGCACCGGTGTGTACCGGATCGGCGTGTTCCCCGACGAGATCGCCGAGCAGGCGCAGCGGTATGAGAGCCGCCAGCACGTGCTGGACCTCAAGCAGAGCCTCGAAGGCCGCAAGCTGATCATGAGCGTCGACCGGCTCGATTATTCGAAGGGGCTCGTCGAACGCTTTCGCGCCTTCGAGCAACTGCTGGAGCGCTCGCCCGAGTGGCGCGGCAATGTCACGCTGGTGCAGATTGCGCCGCCCACCCGTTCGGACGTCGCCACCTACCAGCAGATCCGCCAGGACCTCGAATACGAAGCCGGGCGCATCAACGGCCGTTATTCGGGCCTCGACTACACGCCGATCCGTTATCTGAATCAGCGTTACGACCGCTGGAAACTGATGTCGCTGTTTCGCGAGTCGCAGATCGGCTTTGTCACGCCGCTGCACGACGGCATGAACCTCGTCGCCAAGGAGTATGTGGCCGCGCAGAACCCTGACGATCCGGGTGTGCTCGTGCTGTCCATTTTCGCGGGCGCGGCGGCCGAACTGAGCGGCGCGCTGCTGGTGAATCCACATGATGCGGTGGGCATGTGCGAGGCCTTGCAGCGCGCGCTGTCGATGCCGCTCGAGGCGCGCCAGCGCCGTCACGAGATCAACATGGCCGCGCTGCGCGACAACGATCTCGGCGTGTGGCGCGACTCGTTCCTGCGCGACTTGCGCAGCGTGCCGCTGCATGGCGCGGATCACGCCGGGCGGTCGTCCTGATGCAGGCGGGTTCGAATGTGTTGAACGCACTCGCCATTGCCAACTATCGTTCGTTGCGCGAAGTGATCGTGCCGCTCGGGGCGCTGAATATCGTCACCGGGCCGAACGGCAGCGGCAAATCCAGCGTGTATCGCGCCTTGCGGCTGCTGGCGCAGACGGCGCGCGGCGGCGTGATCGGCTCGCTGGCGCGCGAAGGCGGTTTGCCGTCGACGCTCTGGGCCGGTCCCGAGCGTTTCTCGCGCGGCATGCTGACGGGCGATCTGCCGGTGCAGGGCACGCGCCGCAGCGAGCCGGTCAATCTGCGGCTCGGCTTCGCCGGCGATCAGTTCAGCTATGCAATCGACCTCGGTCTGCCGACCATCAAGGCGTCGACGACGGCGTTCGCGCTCGACCCGGTCATCAAGCGCGAATGCATCTGGAGCGGTCCGCTGCTGCGGCCGTCGGCGCTGCTGGTGGACCGCCAGGGCGCGTCGATCCGGACGCGCGACGACAGCGGCGACTGGCAGACCATCCCGCAGCCGGTCGCGACGTTCGACAGCATGATGACGGAGTTCTCCGACCCGCGTACCGCGCCGGAAATGATCGCGGTGCGCGAACAGATCCGCTCGTGGCGCTTCTACGACCATTTCCGCACCGATAGCGAGTCGCCCGTGCGGCTGCCGCAAATCGGCACGCATACGCCGGTGCTGAGCGACGACGGCGCCGATCTCGCCGCCGCGCTGCAGACCATCCGCGAGATCGGCGATGCCGGCGCGCTCGATGCGGCCATCGACGACGCGTTTCCCGGCTCGAGCGTATCGGTTGCGAGCCTCGAAGGCCGCTTCGAAGTGACGATGCATCAGCACGGCCTGCTGCGCCCGCTGAAGGGTGCGGAGCTGTCCGACGGCACCTTGCGCTATCTGCTGCTGGTGGCCGCGCTCCTGACGCCGCGTCCGCCCGCCTTGCTGGTGCTGAACGAACCGGAAACGAGCCTGCACCCCGATCTGCTGGCGGCGCTGGCGCGGCTGATCGCGCGCGCCGCCCGGCATTCGCAGGTGGTGGTGGTGTCGCACGCGGCGCGTCTGATTGCGGCGCTGGAGCGCGAGGACGGCAGTCATTCGATCGTGCTCGAAAAGGAGCTGGGCGCCACGCGGATTGCCGGCGCGGACGACCTCGATTTACCGCCCTGGAAGTGGCCGGCGCGCTGACAGCGGTCCCTGCCGGGATGTTTCCCGACTGTAACAGCGCAAAGGAATTGAAAGGCTTGCGGCTTTTTGGGGCTTAATCGGCAATAATTCGCAGTCAGGACATAATAAGCAGGCCACGGAGACACACGATGAGAATTGCTCAGATCGCCCCCTTGACGGAATCGGTGCCGCCCAAGCTGTATGGCGGGACGGAGCGCGTCGTGTCGTACATCACCGAGGCGCTGGTCGACCTCGGTCACGATGTGACGCTGTTTGCCAGCGGCGACTCGGTCACCAGCGCGAAGCTCGAGGCCGTATGGCCGCGCGCGCTGCGGCTCGACCCCGGCATCCGCGACCGTATCGCGCCGCATATGCTGCTGATGGAGCTGGTGCGCCGCCAGGCGGACTCGTTCGACGTGCTCCATTTCCACATGGACTACTACTCGTTCTCGGTGTTCAAGCGCCAGGACACCCCATTCGTCACGACCCTGCACGGCCGGCTCGATTTGCCGGAGCAGCAGCCCGTGTTCGACACCTTCAATACCGCGCCGGTGATCTCGATTTCGAATTCGCAGCGCCAGCCCTTGCCGCAGGCCAAGTGGCTGACCACCGTGTATCACGGGCTGCCCGAGATGCTCTATACCCCGCAGCCGGTGGAGCAGAAGTACCTGGCGTTTCTCGGCCGCATCTCGCCGGAAAAGCGCGTGGACACGGCGATTCGCATTGCCGGCCGCTGCGGGCTGCCCATCCGCATCGCGGCGAAGGTCGACTCGGCCGACCGCGAGTACTTCGAACGCGATATCAAGCCGCTGCTGGATCTGCCGTATGTCGATTACATCGGCGAGATCGCCGACGACCAAAAGGCCGCGTTTCTCTCGGGCGCGCATGCGCTGCTGTTTCCGATCGACTGGCCGGAGCCGTTCGGCCTCGTGATGATCGAGGCCATGGCGTGCGGCACGCCGGTGATCGCCTTCAATCGCGGCGCGGTGCCCGAAGTGCTGGACGACGGCGTGACGGGCTTCATCGTCGAAGACGAGATCGGCGCCGTGGCGGCGGTCAACCGTCTGCACAAGGTGCCGCGTGCCGGCGTACGGGCTTGCTTCGAGGCGCGCTTTACCTCGCACCGGATGGCGCAGCAGTATGTCGACGCGTATCAGTCGGTGATTCGCGCGCAGAAGCGCTCGCGCTTCAAGGTGATCGATACCTCGGCGCCGCGCTGAGCCCAACGTCCGCGCAGCACAAAAAAACGGCGATGCCTGCAGCATCGCCGTTTTTGTCTGGTGGGACCTTGCGTCCCGTCCCGCGGCCGCGCGCCTAGATACTCAGGCGCGATACCTTGGTGCCGTTGATCGAAATGTCGCCCATCAGGCCGGCGTTCGTCAGCACGAACACTTCGACCGGTGCGGTAGCGGTGGTGGTGTCGATGGCGCCGTTCGCGCCCATCTTCACGAGGGCGACCGAAGCGTCGCCGCCCGCGGACCAGCCGTCGGTATTGCGGAATTTGTCGAGCGCGTCCTGTGTCATGAACAGGAAGATGATGGCCTTCGACTGCGCACCGGCCTGCAGGCCGAACGAGCCCGACACGGTGCTGTAGTAGCCGACCGTGCCGCCGCCGACCCGCAGCGAACCCTCGCCATACTGGCCGCCGACAATGAAGCCCGCCTGCAGCACCGACGGGAATACCAGTACGCCACGCGCCTTCGACACGAGCTCACGCGAGCCGGGCACCGTCTGGAAGAGGCGCGACATGGTGCCGTCGACACTGGAGTCGATTGACTGGCGCTTCGACATGTTGGTCGATGCGTTATCGGGCGTACCCGACGACGTGGTACATCCAGCGAGTGCAAGGCCTCCGAAAGCTAGCGCAGCGGTAGTCTTCAGCATGAAGTTTCGTCTTTGCATCGTTTTTCTCCATCACGGTTCCTGGGCGCAACCTCGTGTGTGTTGCCGGGTTGCCTGATTAGTTATATCACACGCAAGCTTAAAGGGTGCAAACCCTCGCATCGCGAGAAGCCTTGTGGGGCGGGCGTTTGCGGCAAATCCGCAAAATCCGTCGGGTAACATTGACCGATCGCAATGCGGCCGTTGAGGCGCTCGATCTGCTTGAAACGCAGGGGTTTTTTCGTCACTGGCGCGTTTGCCCCAGCAGCCATGCGGCACGCTTCAGGCGAACGCCGTCGCGCTCCTTTTTACCGATTTCACGCCCGCACAGAGCGTTTGAAATAAATATGAAAGAATTGTGCGAATGTGTTGCACGGACGCCGCGGCGAGGCCACGTGGTCACTTCGCAACGTCGTACGGGGCGGTCCGAGGCCCGGGCGAGAGCGCGCTGCCATTCAATGATTGGGCGTGCTTTTGACGGACGGCGGCCGGCGCAGCGCGCGGCGAATCCCGCCGATCACCATGCCGATCAGAAACAGCGTGACGGCCGGCACGACCCAGTAACCGACGAACGCATGCCACAGGTAGGCGGCGAGGGTGGTGCGGCGGACGGTGTATTCGTCGCGGGCCTCCTGCTGGCGGGGCGCGTTGGCGGCCAGCACGGCCGCCGGGCAGCCTGCCGCGCGCGCCTCGTCGGGCTCGCCATGGCAGCGGGCGGCGGCGCCAGCGGCGCGTTGGGCGTCGGTGAGATCCCAACTGGTCAGCGAGCGTTCGAGGTCGACGGCGTTATAGGCCATCTCTTCCTGGATTTCGCGCACCGCGACGATCGCGACCGGCACCGCCCAAAAGACGATGACAACCAGCCACCGCCTGAACCAGCGGTTTTTGTGTCTCCATACCATTCTTGCCTCCGTTCAATGCTCTGTGGCATCAACGACAAGATGGCGGCCCAATGGGGCATAGTGTTTTATAGATGGGCCGTCTCCGCAGCCATCATAGAAGAAAATGCCGGGCTCCGGCGAACGGTGTAGAACGTCGCGACCGTGGCCGCGACGCCCGGTCCGGCTTGCGCTTAGCTCTTGTTGCTCAGGCACGTCGACATGAAGGCCTTGCGATCGTCGCCTTTCTTGCCGGCGGCTTGCGTGTTGCAGGCCTTCATCTTGTCCTGCTGGGACATCGGTGCGGCAGCGGGTTTCGACGACAGGCACGATTTCATGAAAGCCTTGCGATCGTCGCCTTTCTTGTCGCCGGCCTGCTGGTTACAGACGGTCATCTTCGACTGCTGGCTGTTCTGGGCCAAAGCGGGCGAGGCCAGAACGGCGCCGAGGACGAGGGCAGCGAGAGCGGATTGGATCTTCATGGGACACTCCATCGGTGGTGAAACTGTTGTTGGTAGTTGTACAACCGGGCGTCACAGGCATCCGTTTGCCCATCGCCGTCGTTATTATGGCAAAACTGTCAGGTAAAACGGATGACGTTGTTGGCCGGTTGACAGGCGCCAGGGGCAGGTTTTCCCCTGGCAGACGGCCGCCTGCCAGTGCGGGGCGACGCGCCGCGAATGCGCCGCGGGTGAAAGATCCGGTAAGAGTAGCGCGCGCAAATAGTATGGAATCCATATTGAATGGAGCGATATCGAGAAGCCATTCACGACGCTTATCCGGCCTCGTAGAGACTCATACCTCAGCGACATTGATATCTCAACCATTCGATCGGCGCCAATAAGAATCCGGCAGAAAATTCCGTAAATAATGTAATGCCGCAATATTGACTCTATTGACTCTATTTAATTTTTTTGATCCGTAATTAGCGAGGCATAACCATGCACTATCTGTTGATCTATGATCTGGCCGCGGACTATCTCGAACGCCGCGCCGCGTGGCGCGACGCGCATCTGAAGCTGGCATGGGCCGCTGCTGAGCGCGGCGAATTGCAACTGGGCGGGGCGCTGGTCGAGCCGGCCGATACCGCCGTGTTGCTGTTCGAAGGCGCTTCGCCCGCTGCGGCCGAAGCGTTTGCACACGCCGATCCATACGTACGTGAAGGGCTTGTGACGCAATGGCGCGTGCGTCCGTGGATGACGGTGGTGGGCGAGCACGCGTCGAATCCGGTGCGTTGACGAGGGGCGGTTTCGTTCGCCTTCGTATGCGCTCAGGCCCAGGCGAACGGGCGCATCGCGGCGTGGAAGGGCGGCGCGGCAGAGCCATCTGCTGAGCATGTCCCGGCCGCGCCGGCAATTAAAAAAGCGTAAAAATTTTCAGCCGTCTTTACGTCGCCATTCGACGGCTATTCCACCACAAGGGTCTGCGCGATAGCCGGTTGTGCTGTTGCCACTGCCGGAATTTCTGCCGCGGCTATTAGAAATTCAACACCGCCAAAGCAGAAGTTTGTTTCCATCCGTAACACTTGTCATTGTCATATTCATGCAAACCCTGGTGGTGGTATGCTTCCTGCACAAATTCTCCAATGCACGAGTGAGACCACGTTTTGTGCTTCGCGGTGGGGAAGGTTCGCACTATCACAGTGCGGCAGACGCGAATAAGCCCGAACGTAAATACATATTTGTGCAACCGCGGGTCCTACACGAATCGTGAACGCTGAATTCGTGAGCGGCCCAAAGCCGCAGCCTGGCCAGGCTGTGTGGAGAACCGCATGTTTTTCGATGAGCTAAGCAATGACGAATGGGCGCTGCTCGCGGCGCTCGTTTCCGATGAGCCGGCGGTCCGTCTGAATCGACGCGGCCGGCCGCGCGCCGAGCCACGCGTCGTGGCGAATGCTGTCCTTTGGATCCTGACAACCGGTGAGCCCTGGTCGAAACTGCCGGGCCGCTATCCGTCGGGTCCGACCTGCCGGCGCCGTTTTGAGGAATGGCAGTTGAACGGCACGCTCGCCGAGATGATCCGGCTGTTATCGCAGACGGGCCGCAGCTTCGTGTATGTGCCGCAGGCGTCGCAACCGGTGGCGGCGAAACCCGCTGCGCAACCGGAAGTCGTCAGCGTGCGCGAAGACACGTTGCGCGGGGTGAGCTGGAAGAGCCCCGAGTCGTGGCAGACGCCTGCCGGCGTCAGCAACGGCTGGCGCTCGCTCGATCCGCTCGCCGACATGACCCGGCAGTTGTCCGGCGCGTTGCCCCACGAGACGTCGCATGCCGAGCCGCAGGTCAGCCGGGCGGTCGAGCTGGGCGGGGAGACGCCGTGCCCTGACCATCCGCGCAGTCCGCTGCCCATGAGCGTCGCGGCGCGCGGCACGCAGGTTGTCGACCGACGCGGCTACGTGATCTACGTGGCGGCCGAGCGCGTGCCGAACGCCATGTATCGCGCATGGGCGGAGATTGAACAGGACGGTCGTCGCGTCGAGCGCTCGGGTCTTGTCGGCCCGCGTTTCGCGGACCCTGACGAAGCGCAGGAGTATGCGCTGGAATGGGCGCATCAATGGATCGACCGGCAGTGCCGCACCTTGAGCGCTGCGCCGGGCGCGCCGCTGCCGGGTAATTACGCGCGGCCTTTGCCGGGTGTGCGGACCATGCCGAATACGCCGACCGTCAGTTCAGCGGGCGTGCATGTAGATGGGCCGGGTAGTGCGCAGATGAGCGGCCAAATGCATGCACAAGCGCACGCACCAGCGAGCGGTCACGTGGCGAAGCCGATCAACGGCCCGCTGACCGGTCCGCTACATGGCCCGGTCAGCGCGTTGCGAGCCCCGCTGCGCCGCTATCCGGGCGACACAACGACGGACAGTACAGCCGAACGATTCCCGACGGCTTCCGAGCTCATTTCCCACGCAGGATGAGCCAAAGAGCAACCCGCGGCCGGTAGGAGCAACCGCCGCAGGATCCGCATCGCCAGCGAGTGAAACACCGCAGGGCCTGTTGCCGTCTTCATTGCCGGCCGTACGTGTCGTCAAAGCGCACGATGTCGTCTTCGCCGAGATAGGAGCCGGACTGCACCTCGATCATTTCCAGCGGCATCTTGCCGGGATTCTCGAGGCGGTGAGTCGTGCCCAGCGGAATATAGGCGGACTCGTTTTCGGAGACGATAAAGCGCTCTTCACCGCGCGTGACGAGCGCCGTGCCGCGTACGACGATCCAGTGTTCGGCGCGGTGATGATGCATCTGCAATGACAGCCGTGCCCCAGGATTGACGACGATGCGCTTGACCTGAAAGCGTTCGCCGCTATCCACGGAATCGTAATGGCCCCAGGGGCGGTGCACCTTGCGATGGTTCGCCGCCTGGGCGCCGCCGGCGGCGCGAATCCGCCCGACGATCTTCTTCACATCCTGCACGCGCGACTTGTCGGCCACCAGCACGGCATCGGCGGTTTCCACGATGACCAGATCCTGGGTGCCGACGCAGGCAATCAGGCGTCCTTCGGAATGCGCGAAGGTCGAGGCCGAGCCTTCGAACATCACGTCGCCGCGGGCCACATTGCCGGCCTCGTCCTTGGACGAGATCTGCCAGATCGCATCCCACGACCCCACATCCGACCAGCCCGCCTGCAACGGCACAACCACGCCCGAGGCGACCGAAGGAGCGCTGCCGAGTTGCTCCATCACCGCATAGTCGATCGAATTCGACGGCGAGGCACTGAACGCGTCGCGCTGCAAACGGAAGAAATCGCCGTCCGCCTTGCCGCCGGCGTAGGCCGCTTCGCAGGCCGCGAGAATCGCCGGCTGAAAATGCCCGATCGCGGCAAGCCACGTCGAAGCACGCATGATGAAGATGCCGCTATTCCACCAGTACTCCTTAGATTCGACATAACGCTGGGCAAGCTCGAGGTGCGGCTTTTCGACGAAGCGGTCGAGGCGGTGCGCATCCACCGTGCCGGCGCGGCCGAGCGGGGCGCCGAGACGGATATAGCCGTAACCGGTCTCCGCATGCGTCGGGACGATCCCCATGGTGACGATATGGCCGGCGTACGCGTGCTGCACGCCGGCGGCGACCGCGGCATGGAACGCGTCGGGATCGGTGACCGCATGGTCGGCGGGCATCACCACCATGATGCCGTCGTCGTCCTGCGCGGCAATCGACAGCGCCGCGACCGTCAGCGCCGGCGCCGTATCGCGCCCCGTGGGTTCGAGGATCAGGCGGCTCGCCTTGCCGCTGGTGCGCAATTGCTCGGCGGTGGTGAAGCGGTGTTCTTCGTTCGCGACCACGATCAGTTGATCGGCGAGCGGATGGCCGGCATCGAGCGCGTCGAGGCGGCGAGTGGTGGACTGCAGCAGCGAATCCGCGCCCAGCAGGCCGATCAGCTGCTTGGGATACTGCTCGCGCGACATCGGCCACAAACGCGTGCCGGAGCCGCCCGCCAGGATGACGGGATGAACCTTCAGCTTGACCTTCAGGGATGCGGCGGCGTCTGGCCGGGTGTCGGCGACGGACGCCGTAACCGATGCTGTCATGGTGATGTACTCCTCGGGGCTGGGTGAGTGCGTCGAGTTTTATCACGGCGTAAATAACCAATAAAAGATCGTTAATCGGAGCTGCTGAAAAATTAATCGAAATAAGGCATAAGAAATCTCTGGATAATTTCGGTTTTATTGCAGGACACCGGAAAAATAAAAAAATAATGTCAAAAAAATGGTGATCGTTTTCGACACGCCGCGGCGTGCTGAAAAAAGGGGCGGCACGGGCAGATCCCATGAGATGCAAGGTTTGGAGGAAAACGCTGTGCATGGCGCCAGCGCAAAGGCTCGGCTCACCTCAAACACGATCTTTTGCGGCAACAATTGCCGAAAAAATCGAAGAAAAACCAGGCACTTTTGACCGATACATTTTGAGATATTTTGCGATCTTGCAGTGCGATTTTTAATACCGCCTTATCTAGTCCTGTACGGGTATTCACTCATTCGGATACGCACTTTTTCGAATGGGCTCGATAAGCCCAGGCACCGATTCTTTGTCATTGGCCATTACGCGAGCGGCGCGAGGCGAATGTCGGGTGCCGATGCCTTTCCCGCGGTGCGCAGGCCCGCTTACTTCACGGATGGAACTTGACTGACGATCTGAGGTGCAGCGCATGCTGAGCGTTCTATCGAGAATCATCGACATCGCCATGGTCGCACTGGGCGCGCTGATCGCAGCGGCCGTGCACAACGGGCAATGGGTCTGGCTGGACGACGTGCAGAGCGTCTCGCTGGCGTTCGACTGCCTGCTGGTGGTGGTGTTCTTTCCGGCGCTGGGTATCTATCAGTCGTGGCGCGGCAAGCCGCTCGTCGACCTGCTGTGCCGCGTCTCGGGCGCCTGGGTGATGGTGGAGACCACCGGCGTGCTGATCAGCTTCAGCCTGCACCGCTCGGACATGCTGTCGCGCCTCTGGCTGCTCTACTGGGCGGCCGCGACCATCGTGCTGCTGATCGTGACGAAGGCGCTGGTGTACTCGGTGCTCAAGGGACTGCGCCGCGAGGGCTTCAATCACAAGGCGGTGGCGATCGTCGGCGGCGCGCCGTACGGCAAGTTTCTGATCGAACAGATGCGCAGCCGCCCCGAAGCCGGTTTTAGCCCGCTGGTGGTGTACGACGAGGACGGCCCGGTCGATCCCTACCAGGATCCCGATGCGGCGCAGGCGGTGGAGGGTGTGCCGGTCGAGCGCGACTTCGCCGCCATGATCCAGCTCGTGCGCGACCGGGCGATTCGCGAACTGTGGCTCGCGCTGCCGATCTCGAAGGAGAAGACCATCCATCGCTTCGTGATGGAGCTGCGCAACGACTTCGTGAACATCCGCTTCATTCCGGACGTGCGCAGCCTGACGCTGTTCAGCCAGCCGATGGTCGATCTGCTCGGCGTGCCTGCCATCAACCTCGCGGCCTCGCCGATCACCGATCTGCGCGTGCTGCCCAAGCGCGTGTTCGATCGCCTGTTTGCTTTCGGCGCGCTCACGGCGCTCGCCCCGCTGATGCTGGTGATCGCGGTGATGGTCAAGCTGTCGTCGCCGGGACCGGTGTTCTTCCGCCAGAAGCGCAAGGGCATCGACGGCAACCAGTTCGAGATCTACAAGTTCCGCTCGATGAAGGTGCACGCGGAGGTCGCCGGCAAGGTGACCCAGGCGACCCGGCGCGATCCGCGCATTACGGCGGTGGGCGCGTTCCTGCGCCGCACCAGCCTCGACGAACTGCCGCAGTTCATCAACGTGCTGCGGGGGGAAATGTCCGTGGTGGGGCCGCGCCCGCACGCGCTCGAACACGACGACATCTACAAGGACCTGGTGAAGGGCTACATGCACCGTTACCGCATCAAGCCGGGCATTACCGGCTGGGCACAGATCAACGGCTACCGGGGCGAGACCGACCGCATCGAAAAGATGATGGGGCGCGTGAAGCTCGACCTGTACTACATGCAGAACTGGACCTTCTGGCTCGACATCAAGATCGTTGTACTGACGTTCTGGAAGGGTTTTGTCGGCAGCAACGCTTATTGAGCGGCGCGGCAGGCGACGCAGGAAATCAGCAGGCCTAAGCGGGCGCGAGCAGACACGACGATGTGGGCGCCCTGTTTCAGATCCATTCAAATCTCCGAGGTGTAATTCATGAACGTGACGATCATTGGTAGCGGCTATGTGGGCCTCGTGACAGGCGCCTGTCTTGCCGACATCGGCAACGACGTGTTCTGTCTCGACCTCGATCAGCGCAAGATCGACGTGCTCAACAGCGGCGGCGTGCCGATCCACGAGCCGGGCCTGCAGGAGATCATCGCGCGCAACCGCAAGGCCGGGCGCCTGACGTTTTCGACCGACGTCGCCGCCGCCGTGGCGCACGGCGATATCCAGTTCATCGCGGTGGGCACGCCGTCCGACGAAGACGGCTCGGCCGATCTGCAATACGTGCTGGCCGCCGCGCGCAACATTGGCCGCCATATGACCGGCTTCAAGGTGATCGTCGACAAGTCGACCGTGCCGGTCGGCACCGCCGTGCGGGTGCGCAATGCGATTGCCGAGGAACTGGCCGCACGCGGTGCGCAGCATATGTTCTCGGTGGTGTCGAATCCGGAGTTCCTCAAAGAGGGCGCTGCGGTCGAAGACTTCACGCGGCCCGATCGCATCGTGCTCGGCTGCGACGAGGACGTGCCCGGCGAAAAGGCTCGCGAACTGATGAAGCGCGTCTACGCACCGTTCAACCGCAACCGCGAACGCACGCTGTATATGGACGTGCGCTCGGCCGAGTTCACCAAGTACGCCGCCAACGCGATGCTCGCGACGCGCATCTCGTTCATGAACGAACTGGCGAACCTGGCCGATCGCGTGGGCGCGGATATCGAAGCGGTACGCCGCGGCATCGGCTCGGACCCGCGCATCGGCTACGACTTCCTGTACGCGGGTTGCGGTTACGGCGGCTCGTGCTTCCCGAAGGACGTGCAGGCGCTGATCAACACGGCGGTCGAGCATCGCGCGGGCCTGCGCATCCTCGAGGCCGTCGAGGCCGTCAACGAAACGCAGAAGAAGATTCTCGCCCACAAGATCGTCGCGCGTCTCGGGGACGATCTGGCCGGTCGCACGTTCGGCGTGTGGGGCCTCGCATTCAAGCCCAATACCGACGACATGCGCGAAGCGCCGAGCCGTCCGCTGATTGCGGAACTGCTCAAGCGCGGCGCGCGCGTGAAGGCCTACGACCCGGTCGCGGTCGACGAAGCGAAGCGGGTCTTCGCGCTCGATCTGCAACACGTGCCGCAACAGCACGCCCGCCTCACGTTCGAGAGCGAGGAAATGGATGTGGCGCGCGGCGCCGACGCGTTGGTGATCCTGACGGAATGGAAAGTCTTCAAGAGTCCTGACTTCGGCAGCCTCAAACAGCACCTGAAGACGCCGCTGATTTTCGACGGCCGCAACCTGTATGAACCGGAGGCGTTGCAGGAGCTCGGCATCGAGTATCACGCGATCGGCCGCCAGCATGCACAGCGCGAGACGCCAGGACGCACTGCGGCACACGCTGCTGCGAGCCATGCCACGAGCGCGGCCGGCGCCGCCGCGCGTTGAGTTCAAGCGAAGGAGTCCGCCTATGTTCGCCAACGTACTGATTGTCTGTCACGCCAACGTCTGCCGTTCGCCGGCCGCCGAGATGCTGTTCAAGGCACGGCAGCGCCTCGCGCTAGGGGGCGAGGGCTATGCACGGCGTGCGATCAGGTTTCATTCGGCGGGCATTCGCGCCGTCGACGGCTATGGCATGGACCCGGTCATGCGGCGCCTGCTCGCCGAGCGCGGCGTTGCCTCCGGCATCCACCATGCACGGCGCCTGAACCGCCAGATCGTGCGCGACGCCGATCTGGTGCTGGTGACCGAATACCGCCAGGTGAAGGACGTCGAAGCGCTCGATCCGTGTTCGCGCGGCAAGGTCTATCCGCTTGGCCAGTGGGAGGACTCCGATGTGGCAGACCCGCATGGCGGCGCGGAAACCGAGTATCGCGAGAGCCTTGGACTCATCGAACACCTGGTCATCGGATGGCTGAACAAAATATGCTGAAACGAAATCTTACTGTTGCTCTTTTGCTGACGGCTTTTCTGTCGGCCTGTGCTACCGCGCCCGGTAATTATCTCGACACCTCCAGTCTGAAAGAGGATTCGCAGAGCAAGCCGGCAGAAACCTATCCGGTCCATCTGATCGACTCCGATCTCGTCATGACCCAGGCGCAACAAGCCGCGTCGCAGCAGACGCCGCTGCCGCCCGGCAAGTACAGCGATCCGTCGCAGTACATCTACCACGTCGCGCCGCAGGACATTCTCGGCATCACCGTGTGGGACCACCCCGAACTGACGACGCCGAACGGCAGCACGCTGTCCACCGGCGACAACACCACGCAGACGCTCGCGGGCGCCGTGCAGCAGCCATACACCACGGCCTTGCCGGGTCAGGCCGACCCGTACGGCCAGACGGTCGCACCCGACGGCACGATCTTCTTCCCGTTCGTCGGACGCATGCAGGCGGCCGGCAAGACAGTGGGCGATATCCGCAACGAACTGGCGACGCGTCTCGTGCCGTACATCCGCAATCCGCAGGTGGATGTGCGGGTGCTGTCGTTCCGCAGCCAGAAGGTGCAGGTGACGGGCGAAGTGAAGTCGCCCGGGCCGCTCGCCATCAGCGACGTGCCGCTCACGCTGCTCGATGCGATCACGCGCTCGGGCGGCAGCACCAACGTTGCGGACATCCAGCGCGTGCGTCTGACCCGCAACAACCAGCTGTATGTGCTCGACGCCAACAGTCTGCTCGACCGCGGCGATACGCGCCAGAACGTAATGCTGCAGGCCGGCGACATCATCAACGTGCCAGACCGGGTCGATAGCCGCGTGTTCGTGATGGGCGAGGTGAAGACCCCGCAGACGGTCTCGATGTTGAGAGGAAAACTGACGATTGCCGATGCGCTGACGCAAGCCACCGGGATTCTCGATACCGACGCGAATCCGCGCCAGATCTACGTGCTGCGCGGCATGAAGGACCACCCGACCACGCCGGAAGTGTATCGCCTCGACATGACGCAGCCGAACGCCATCATGCTGTCGTCCCAGTTCCAGTTGCAGCCGCTGGATGTGGTCTACGTCGGCACGGCACTTTCGACCACCTTCAACCGCATTATCCAGCAGGTGTTACCGGCCATCCAGTCGGTGTTCTACATCAAGGAAATGACCAACTAGGCGCCTGACCCGCCGACGGTCCTGGGCTGTGCGAAACATTGCGCGGCGCAGGACCCGAGGCGACCCAACCGGGATCGAATTGTGAGCACTCAAGTAAATCCTCATATGGCCATGCCGGCCAGGACCGAAGAAGAGGACGTTGTCCTCGGTCAACTGTTGCAGGTGATTCTCGACGACATCTGGTGGCTGATCGCCATCGCGGTAACGATCGTCGCGATGGCCGCGCTCTACTGCTTCGTCGCCAAGCCGGTGTATTCGGCCGATGCGTACGTGCGGGTAGAGGAATCCGACAACACCTCGCAAGCCCTCACGCAGACGCAGACGGGCGCGGTGATTTCCAGCGGCCAGACCTCGCTGCCCACCGACGCCGAGATCGAGATCATCAAGAGTCGCGGCGTCGTCGGGCCGGTGGTTCAGCAGTGCAAGCTGAACTTCTCGGTCGAGCCGAAGACGATTCCGCTGCTCGGCAGTCTCGCCGCGCGTCTCGCGACGCCTGGTGTGCCGGGCCGCCCGTGGTTCGGTCTCACGAGCTATGCGTGGGGCGGCGAGCTCGCCGATGTCGACACGGTCGAAGTCGTGCCGGCGTTCGAAGGCAAGAAGATGGTGCTGACCGCGCTGTCCGATACGCAGTACGAACTGCGTGCGCCCGACGGCACGCTGCTGTTGCGCGGCGTAACGGGCCAGACCGAGCAGGGCGGCGGCGTGACGATTCTCGTCAACAAGCTGGTGGCGCGTCCCGGCACGCAGTTCACCGTGATGCGCGCCAACGACCTCGATGCGATCACCGCGTTCCAGTCGGCGATCAAGGTCGAGGAGCAGGGCAAGCAGACCGGTGTGATCGAAATCTCGCTCGAAGACAAGGACCCGGCGCACGCCGCGCTGGTCGCCAATGCGCTCGCCGAGTCGTATCTGCGCCAGCACGTGGCCGCCAAGCAGACCGATGCGAACAAGATGCTGGAGTTCCTCAAGAGCGAGGAGCCGCGTCTGAAGGGCGACCTCGAACGTGCGGAAGCCGCGCTCACCGCGTATCAGCGCCAGTCCGGCTCGATCAACGCGAGCGATGAAGCGAAGGTCTATCTGGAGGGCAGCGTCCAGTACGAGCAGCAGATCTCCGGCCTGCGTCTGCAGATCGCCTCGCTTGAGGAGCGTTACGGCGACGAGCATCCGCTGATCAAGGCCTCGCGCGAACAGATGGCCGAACTCGAAGCGCAGCGCGACAAGTACAGCGACCGCTTCCGCGATCTGCCGGCCACGGAAGTCAAGGCCGTGCAGTTGCAGCGCGACGCCAAGGTGGCCGAAGACATCTACGTGCTGCTGCTGAACCGCGTGCAGGAACTCTCGGTGCAGCGGGTCGGCACGGGCGGCAATGTGCATATCGTCGACGAGGCACTGCGTCCGGGCACGCCCGTCAAGCCCAAGAAGGTGCTGATCCTCTCGGCCGCGGTGATTCTCGGCCTGATTGCGGGCACCGGCTTCGTGTTCCTGCGTCGCAACATGCTGAAGGGCATCGACGACCCGGAACGCGTCGAGCGCATGTTCCATCTGCCGATCTATGGACTGGTGCCGCTCTCCGCCGAGCAGGCAGTGCTTGAGAACTCGTTCGAGCGCGGCGGCAACCGCTTGCGCTCGGTGCTGGCCGACGCAAAACCGAAGGACGTCTGCATCGAAAGCCTGCGCAGTCTGCGCACCTCGATGCAGTTCACGATGATGGACGCGCGCAACCGCATCGTCATGCTCACGGGCCCGATGCCCGGCGTGGGCAAGAGTTTCCTGACCGTCAACCTCGCGGTGTTGCTGGCGCATTCCGGCAAGCGCGTGCTGATGATCGACGGCGACATGCGGCGCGGTGCGCTTGAACGCTATGTGGGCGGTGCGCAGGACAACGGCCTGTCCGAGCTGCTGAGCGGCCAGATCTCGCTGGAAGAGGCGATTCGCAGTACGACCGTCGACGGCCTGAGCTTCATCGCCTGCGGCCGGCGTCCGCCGAATCCGTCCGAGCTGCTGATGTCGCCGCGTTTGCAGCAGTACCTCGACGGTCTTGCCAAGCGCTACGACGTGATCCTGATCGACACGCCGCCGGTGCTGGCCGTGACCGATGCGTCGATTATCGGCGGCTACGCCGGCTCGACCTTCTTCGTGATCCGTTCGGGCGTGCATAGCGAGGGCGAAATCGCCGATTCGCTGAAGCGCCTGAAAGCGGCCGGCGTGCACGTGCAGGGCGGCATCTTCAACGCCATGCCGCAGCGCGCGCGCGGCGGTTACGACCGCAGCTATGCGGCGGTGCAGGAATATCTGAGTGCGTGAGGAATCCTCAACAAGGAGCATGACGCGATGAAAGTAACGGTACTGGTTCCCACCTTTCGCCGCCCGGGCGATCTGGCGCGCTGCCTTGCCGCCTTGCAGGCGCAAGTGCGCGCGCCGGACGAAGTCGTGGTCGTGGCGCGTCCCGACGATACCGCGACGCACGTCTGCCTGCGCGACCCGGCCGTGGTCGGCGCGTTGCCGCTTTCGGTGGCGCTGGTCGAAGCGCCGGGGCAAGTGGCCGCGCTCAATCGCGGCCTCGATGCCGCCAACGGCGACGTGATCGCCATCACCGACGACGATGCCGCGCCGCACCCCGACTGGGTTCAGCGGATTGCCGCCGCATTCGGGAGCGACGCCCGTCTGGGCGCCCTCGGCGGGCGCGACTGGGTGCATGAGAAGGGCCGCGTGCTGGACGGCGAACGGCCGTTGGTGGGCAAGGTGCGCCCATCCGGCAAGATCGTCGGCAATCACCACCTCGGCGTAGGCGGCGCACGCGAGGTCGATCTGCTCAAGGGCGCCAACATGAGCTACCGGCGCGATGCGGTGCGCCGGATCCGCTTCGACGCGCGGCTGCGCGGCGCAGGCGCCCAGGTACATAACGACATGGCCTTCAGCATGAGCGTGAAGAACGCCGGCTGGAAGCTCGTCTACGACCCGCGCGTAGCGGTCGATCATTACCCCGCAGAGCGCTTCGACGACGACCGTCGCGATGCGCAGACGCTGGCGGCGGTGCGCAACGCTGCCTACAACCTGCATCTGATCCTGCGCGACCAGTTGCCGCCGCTGCGGCGCGAAGCCGCCTGGTGGTGGTACGCGCTGGTCGGCACACGCGTCTATCCGGGCTTTGTGCATGCGGCGCTGGCGCTGACCTCGAAGCAGGGCCGCGCGCGGCTCTCGCGCTGGCGTGCGGTGCGCACAGGCGCGCATGAAGCGCGCCGCGCGGCAACGTCGTAATGCGAGCTTGCCTTGTGAACACCTTGCGCGACCCTGCATCGACCCTCGGGCGCCGATGCCTTCTCAAACCGCGTCAACCCGCAGACCGGAGTGCCTGAATGAGTACGAAAGTCCACGTTCATCTGTTTTACGGCGCCGATCCCCGTTTCTATCGGCAGGGCGATAATATCGGCTGCCTGTACGGCTATCACCATGCCGAGTCCGAGGACTACGCGCTGACCTATTCGCAGGATGCGCGCGAAAGCACCCCTGTGCGTCTGTTGCGCCGGGCGCTGAAGACGGTGCTCGGCTTCGACCTGATCCATACGCTGCGCAATCGCGACGAGATCCTGCGCTCGGACGTGATCTGGACGCACACGGAACACGAGTATCTGTCGGTCGCGCTGGTGCTGCTGCTGAACGGCCGCCGCACGGCGCCGCCGCTGCTGCTCGCGCAAAGCGTCTGGCTGCTCGACAAATGGCCGAGCTACGGCATGCTGCGGCGCTGGCTGTATCGCAAGCTGATTGCGCGCGCCGACGTCCTGACCACGCTGGCAAGCGAGAATGCCGAACTGTGCGAGCGTTACCTCGGACGCAAGGCCACGCACGTGTTCTACGGCCTGAACACAATCGACTTTCCGGTCAGGATGCCTGACGACTGGCAGCCGCATACGCCGCTGCGGATTGCCGCGATCGGCAACGACCGCGATCGCGACTGGGAGACGCTCATCCAGGCCTTCGGCAACGACGCCCGCTATAGCGTCCGGCTTGCGACGCGCCGCCGGATCCCTGCGAAGCTGCGCGCGGAAAATGTCGAGATTGCGCCCGCTGCCGGGCTGAAGAAAGCCCGCGAGCTATACGACTGGGCCGACGTCGTGCTGGTGCCGTTGCGGCCCAACTCGCACGCCTCCGGCATCACGGTGATGCTCGAGGCCGCCGCGCTCGGCAAGCCGATGGTGGTGACCAACGTGGGCACGCTCACCGATTATTTCTCGTACCGGGCCGCCGCTTATGTGCCGCCGTTCGACGCCGAGGCGCTGCGCGAGGCCGCCAACCGGCTGGCCGCGTCGCCCGCAGAAGGCTTGCGCCAGGCGCAGGCCGCCACGGAACAACTGCTGTCGCGCGATCTGACCACGCGCCAGTTCGCGCTGCAGCACGTGCGCATCACTGACGAACTGCTGCGCCGCCGTGCCGCGCCGCAGGGTCGTGCGGCGGAAGAGCGGCGCACGCCGGTGAGTGTGCATAGCCAGTCGCGCGGAGGTCTCTAACCGATGTCGACGATCGCGCACGCCGCCGCGAGCGGCGCCGTCCGCCGCCTCAAGCGCGACCCGATGGAATGGGGGCCGCCCGCCTTGCTGTGGCTCGTCACGGCGCTGCTGATCGGCGCGCATCAGGGCACGGTGCTCACGCTGGCCTTTCCGGTGCTCGCCACGCTGACGGGGCTGTGGCTGTACTTCAAGAGCCCGGCGCGCTATGTGGGGTTCATGTGGTGGCTGTGGTTCCTGAGCCCCGAAGTGCGCCGCCTCGCCGACTGGTCGAAGGGCGCTTTCACGCCGACCAGCCTGATCCAGATTGCGCCGCTGGCCGTCACGATGATCAGTGGCCTCTCGCTGATTCGCTACTACCCGGTACTCGGACAACGGCGCGGCCTGCCGGTGCTGCTGATCCTGGCGGGACTCGCCTATGCGTTCATGGTCGGGGTTGTCTCGAGCGGGCCGCTTGCCGCCACCTACGACCTTGCCAACTGGCTCTATCCGATTCTGATCGGCTTTCACATCATGGCGAATACGCGCGACTATCCGGCGTATCGCGACACGATCGTCAACACCTTCATCTGGGGCATGCTGGTGATGGGTGCGTATGGCCTCGTGCAGTTCGCCATCATGCCGCCGTGGGACGCGCTGTGGATGCTCGGCTCGCAGATGAACTCGCAGGGCGACCCGGTGCCGATGGGCGTGCGTGTATTCAGCACGATGAACTCGTCGGGCCCGTTTGCATTCGCGATGATGGGCGCGATGGTCTATGTGATGGCCGCGAATCATCGCGTGCGCTGGATTGCCGCCGCGCTGGGCTTCTTCGCCTTCGGCCTGAGCCTCGTGCGTTCGACGTGGGGCGGCTGGGTCGTCGCGTTGCTGATCCAGCTGGTCAAATCGAACAACCGCGTGCGGCTGCGCATTGTCGCCAGCGCGATGCTGCTGGCCGGCCTGTGCGTGCCGTTGCTGGCGGTGGGTCCGGTGGCCGAGCGTCTGCAGACGCGTCTGGACAGTATCGTCAATCTCAAGGACGACCAGAGTTACGCGGCGCGTAACGAGTTCTACGCGACCTTCGCGAAGACCGCGTTTACCGACGTCTCCGGCGAAGGCATGGGCGCGACCGGCACCTCCACGAAACTGTCGAACGACGGCGGCCAGCTCGGCCAGTACGGCAACTTCGATAGCGGCGTGATGAACATCCCGTTCGTGCTCGGCTGGCCCGGCACGCTGCTGTATCTGTCCGGCATCCTCTGGCTGCTGGTGCGGGCGGTGCTGGCCTCGTTCAAGATGCGCGACGACAAATTCGTCTCCGCGTCGCTAAGTCTTGGGCTCGCGATCTTCGCGATGCTGGTGTTCACTAATTCGCTGGTCGGCACAGGCGGACTGCTGCTGTTCATGAGTCTTTTTTCGATCCTCTCCGCGGCGCACTGGCAAAAGCAGCAGCGCCGCCGCGAGCTTATTCTGCACGGAGGCACCTGATTGAGAGTCGCCATAGTCACGCATGTGGTGCGCCATAACGACGGCCAGGGGCGCGTCAACCACGAGATCGCGCGCGCGGCCCTCGACGAGAATATTGCCGTGACACTCGTCGCCTCGCACGTGGCCCCCGAACTGCTCGCGCATCCAAAGGTGCGCTGGGTGCCGATGAAAATTGGCCGCTGGTGGCCGACCAATCTGCTGCGCCAGCAGGTGTTCGCACTGAAGAGCGCGCTCTGGCTGCGCACTCATCGCCGCGAGTACGATGTGCTGCACGTCAACGGCTTCATCACGTGGATGCCCGCCGACGTGAACACCGCGCACTTCGTGCATAGCGGCTGGTTCGGCAGCAAGTACTATCCGTTTGGGCTGACCAAGGGCGTGTGGTCGGCGTATCAGTTCGTCTATACGCGCGTGAATGCATCGCTCGAGCGCTGGGCGTATCGCCGCTCGCGGGTCATTACCGCAGTCTCGCAGAAGGTGGCCGACGAGATTCGCGCGATCGGCCTCACGCCGCGCAATCGTGTCGACGTGATCTATAACGGCGTCGATACGCAGGGCTTCGCGGCGGCCCAGGGCGATCGCGCGAAATTCAATCTGCCGGCCGAGGCGTTCCTGCTGCTGTTCGTGGGCGACCTGCGCACGCCGCGCAAGAACCTCGGCACGGTGCTGGAGGCGTTGCGGCATTTGCCGGATCACGTGCATATCGCGGTGGCCGGGTATCTGCCTGGCAGTCCTTATCCGGAGCAGGCGCGTGCGCTTGGCATCGCCGATCGGGTGCACTTCCTCGGGCTGGTGAAGGAGATGCCGGTGCTGATGCACTCGGTCGATGCCTTTGTGTTTCCGTCGCGCTACGAAGCGATGAGCCTGTCGCTGCTCGAAGCGATGGCGGCCGGTTTGCCGGTGGTGACCGCGCGCACGGCGGGCGGCGCGGAAATCATCACGCCCGAATGCGGCATCGTGCTCGACGATCCCGACGATCCCAAAGCGCTCGCCGGCGCGATTGCATGGCTCGCCGAATCCGGCGACACACGCCGCGCCATGGGCGTCGCCGCCAACGAACTTGCTACCGGCTTCGGCTGGGCCCGCATGGCGGCGCAGTACATCGCGCTGTACCGGCAACTGGCGGGACAACAGGAGGGCCGCCAGCGCATCGGCGCTGCGGTCGATGCCGAGCCTCAAGCGCAGCCGCAGTCGCTCGCGGCAAACGTGCTGGCCGGCCACAAGGGGGCCGAATGAACCCGATCGCCCCATCACAACGCCATATGCAGTTTCACGCTACCCAGGGGATACCGTCATGAACACGGACTCGATCAAATCGTTGCAAATCGGCATGCACTGGTTCCCAGAGCGTGCGGGCGGACTCGACCGCATGTACTACTCGCTGGTGGGTGCATTGCCCGGCGCGGGGGTGGCGGTGCGCGGCGTGGTCGCGGGTTCGCCGCGTGTCGCGGAGGATACGGGCGGCGCGATCCAGGGCTTCGGCTCGGCGGCGCAGTCGTTGCCGCTGCGCCTGATGGCAGCCCGCCGTGCGCTGCGCCGCGAGATCACGCGGCAACGGCCCGACGTGATTTCCTCGCATTTCGCGCTCTATACGTTTCCGGGCCTCGACGTGACGCGCGGCATTCCGCAGGTCTCGCATTTTCAGGGACCGTGGGCGGACGAAAGTCATGTTGAAGGCGCCGATTCGTTCGGCCAGCGCGCGAAGCGTTATCTGGAGCAGTCGGTGTATGCGCGCTCGTCGCGCTTGATCGTGCTGTCCGATGCGTTCGGCAAGATCCTCACGTCGCGCTATGGCATCTCGCCGGAGCGGGTTCGGGTGGTGCCGGGTTGTGTGAACGTGGATCAGTTCAACTTGCCGATCACGCCGGCTGAGGCGCGTCTGAAGCTGCAATTGCCGCAGGGCCGGCCGATCGTGCTGGCGGTGCGGCGGTTGGTGCGGCGTATGGGGCTGGAGGATCTGATCGATGCGGTGCAGGTGCTCAAGAAGCGCGTGCCGGATGTGTTGTTGCTGATTGCGGGCAAGGGGCGGTTGCAGGAGGAACTGCAGACGCGCATCAACGAGGCGGGGCTCGACGATAACGTGAAGCTGCTTGGTTTTGTGCCCGATCAGCATCTGGCTGCGTTGTATCGCGCGGCGACGATCAGTGTGGTGCCGACAGTGGCGCTGGAGGGGTTTGGGTTGATTACCGTGGAATCGCTGGCGTCCGGTACGCCGGTGCTGGTGACGCCGGTCGGCGGCTTGCCGGAAGCGGTGGCGGGGTTGTCGCCCAATCTGGTGTTGCCGGCGACGGGTGCGGCGGCGATCGCGGAAGGATTGGGGGCTGCGTTGACTGGTTCGTTGAAGCTGCCGGATGCCGATGCGTGCCGCGCTTATGCGAGGGCAAACTTCGATAACTCGGTGATCGCGAAGCGGGTGGCGGCGGTGTATGGGGAGGCGATTGCGGCGGGGGAGGTTCATTGAGGGAGAGGTGAGCGTCTGGCCGATACCGACTTATCGGCCATTCAGACTGCCCAGCGATCCTCAGCGGGAGCGGATTGTGCGCACCATTCCTGCGGCCCGTTCAGTCCGTCAAATTGTGTCGCGTCACTAGCGCATTGTCTCTGCGCGTGTTGATATCGCTGGTCGGCCCATGAACAGGGGCAGGTGCGAGCAATGGTCGGTGCCTTGCGCCGGCGGCTTGCTTGGTCCGAAATCTAGTGGGCCGATCCAGAAAATTCGCGGGAGTCCTGAACGCCTTGGTGCAAGGACGAAAAGGCGCGCTTGCTCGCGCCATTTCTTCGTTCCACTGAGTGCGGTCATTTGCAGTCAATGCTGCACGGCTATGGCATGTGCATCGGTTGTTGCCGTCTTAACCCGCTTCGACGATGTCGCGGTATCTCTTGCGGCTTTACGTGTACCGCGAGACGCACGCGAATCAGTATTCGCTTTGCCTGTCGGCGAGAGAAGGCGCGCCGCCGATTTCGCGCTGATTGTTGCGTCCGGAATCCCGCACGCATCGTGAGAGATGATGCGGAACATTTCGCGCGAACCTTCTGCCTGCATCAGATACGTCTCAGCGGTATCGGTCAGCAGGCACAGCATTGTTTGCTGGTTTTTCCGCTCGTCGGAGGTGATGGCCGGTTGCCTCTGCATGGTTGCTGACAGCGCGACAATCCGCTGAAGGTTCCGTATCTGTTCCTCGCAGAATTCAAGGGCGGATCGGGCGACACGCTCATGATGGACTGCGCTGACGGGTTTGCGGGGGATGAGGTGTTTGTTTTCGGCCGATTGGGTCATGGTGCGATTTCCGGTGTGTTCCTGAATCGCCCGACACTCGCTAATAGACGGGGTGAGCGGGCACGTAGCGAGGTTAGCAGACCGGGCTGTGAGACCATTGACCGGCGAGCCTTGCGGCTCCCTCACCACGGCCCGCCCAGTGAGAGGACACGCGTGGCTGGGCACTACCCACTTTCACGGGCAATGCGGCCATACACAGCGACGGGCTGCTAAACCCGTGCCGTCAAAAGTGACGGCAGGAACAATCTAAACCACTTTCATTTTGGGACGATCAACCAAACCGGCTAATTCGGAAGTTTATACAGATTAGTGACACTTTCGCTGCGAGTACCGAGCGGCCATGAGCTGTTCTGGGGGGCGCGCAGACAATCCGCGGCGGTCAGCTCGTGCTATGCGGCTATCGCGATACAACGACATCTTGCAGCGCGGTTCCGGCTGTGACTTGAGCGTGAGCGTAGACCTGCCAGGCAGACCCATCCGCGACGCACTTCGTGCGGAGTGGGGTGGATGAGTGCTGTGTCACGAACGGTGGAAAATGCGAGGGCAGGTCTCGTCTCGGACCACTAAGGATACCGAACAGAGAGGGCTCACTACGGGCTAGCGGTGGCAAGCCCGCTTTCTTTGCCTACTTTCTTTGCGGCGGCAAAGAAAGTAGGTGCCGCCCCGCACAGGGGCAACGCAAATAGACCACTAAGACAGCAAGGAGAGGCCAACACCGCAAGAACTGCGACCAAGAACCACCACGCCGCCGCCCCCCCCAAAAAAACCAAATCAAAACGTCTCATGCTCCTGATTCCGCGAAAGATCCGCGGCGACCATCATCTTGCAGAGCTGTTCGAGGCGGGTTTCCGGCACCCACCCAAGCTTCTCCTTAGCCTTATCGGCGCAGCCAATGAGAAGATCCACTTCAGCGGGCCGATAAAACTTAGGATTCACACGAACGAGCGTTTTGCCGGTAGCAACATCAATCCCAATCTCCCGCTGCTCCTTCCCGGACCATTCAAGCTGAAACCCGGCACCGGCAAACGCCATCCGCACAAAATCCCTAACAGTCTCAGTACGATTGGTAGCGAGCACAAACGTATCCGGCTCATCGACCTGCAGCATGCGCCACATCCCTTCAACATATTCGAGCGCAAACCCCCAATCCCTCTTGGCATCCAGATTCCCGAGCTCAAGCGCATCCTGCTTCCCAAGCTTGATCTTGGCGACCGTATCGGTAATCTTCCGCGTAACAAACTCACGCCCCCGCAACGGCGACTCATGATTGAACAGAATCCCGCTGCTGGCAAAGATCCCATACGACTCGCGATAGTTAATCGTAGTCCAATGAGCAAACAGCTTGGCCACACCATAAGGACTACGAGGATAAAACGGCGTATCCTCCCGCTGCGGCACCGCCTGCACCTTCCCGAACATCTCAGACGTCGAAGCCTGGTAATACCGCGTCTTGGGACTCAAAATCCGAATCCCCTCAAGCAGATTCAACGCACCAATCCCAGTCACCTCAGCCGTCGTCACCGGCTGATCAAACGACACGCCCACAAAACTCTGCGCCGCAAGGTTATAAAGCTCATCGGCCTGCGCGCCGTCGAGCAAACGCAGCGTCGAGCCGAAATCGGTCAGGTCATGTTCGACGAGGCGCAGACTCGGATGCCCGGCAATCCCGAGCTCGTTCATGCGCCAGAAATTGACGGAGCTGGTGCGCCGATACGTGCCGGTCACCTGATAGCCCTTGTCGAGCAGCAGTTTCGCCAGATACGCGCCGTCCTGGCCGGACACGCCGGTGATGATCGCTTTGCGTTGGTTGCTCATAGGTCGCCTTGGGTAACGGTAAAGAAAAAAAACAGGAGGTAAGGGGAGAGCGCGTTGCTACGACGAACCCGCCAGCAGCCGCCGCACCAGCGGATCGACCACACGCAGGTCCTGGCCGGCTTTCAGGCGGTACAGCTCAGGTCTCGGATGCGCGCCGTCGGACATCATGGCTTGCCAGTCCGGCAGGCCGCTAATGTAGGCGTACTGATCGACGAGCGGCACATGCTGTTCGGCGGCCACCCGGCGCGTCATCGCCACCATCGCTGCGAGCCGGGCATTGAGACGGCCATCGGGCATCGGGTTCGAGGTCTGCAACACTGGTTCCTTGCCGAGCGCGAGCGCGGCCTTCACCAATGCCGTTTCCGCTTCGTAGAACTGCTCCGGCGTCTGGTTGTGCATCACTTCGTTGATGCCGTAGTTAATCGTCACGATCTGTGCGTCAGAGGCCGCGAGCCGCTGCGTCCACGGCACGCTGCGGCCGCGATCGGTACCGTCGCGCAACTGGTAGGCCATGGTGCCGCCCACGCCGAAATTGATCACTCTGACGCGTTCGCCATACGTCGTGCGCAAGGCGTCTTGCAGATACGTCACCGCGTTCTGCGGACGCGGGCTGCAATGACCCTCGCTGCAGGAAATGCCGAGCGTGGTCGAGTCGCCATAGGCTTCGATCACCACCTGCGCGGTCGGTCCGGCACGCAGCGCCTGGCCGCCGGGCGCCGCCGGCGCATCCGCATTCGCGCGGCCGCAGACCGTAGCGATCAGCAGGACGCCGGCCGCGCCGCGCAACCCGCGGGTCAATGGCGTAAGCACGCGGAGTCTCATGCGCGCGGCTGCGGTGCTTGGGACGACGCACCGTTCAACGACGTCGTAGAGCGTCCCGAACTCGCTGCCGGCCCATGAATCAGGCGCCGCTCGAACGCAAACCACGTGAGGCTCGCATACGCAAGCGTGATAGCCAGCGCAAGGGCGGCCGTCACAAAGCGGTTCATATGCAGCGGCCACAACGTGTATAGGACGCTCAGGTGAATCAGATAAATCGTGTAGCTGATCGTGCCGATATAAACCAGCACCGGATTGCACAACAGCCGCTTGACGATGCCCTGGCTCTGCAAGGCGATGACCACGAGCGATGTGCACAGCACCAACGAAACGCTATACAGCGCCGCATTCGAGAGCAGCGTGTTTTCGGCGCGAAAGCGCGGATAGTGAAGATGCAGCCATGCCAGCACGGCCAGCGCGGCGACGCAGCCCACGAGCGCAAGCGGCCGGAACGGTTGCAACGCATTGGCATTGCGCCGCACGGCCACGGCAAGCAATGCACCGGCCGACAGCAGATCCATACGGAACGGCGTCAGGTAGTAGATGGGCCAGAACGAATCGAACCACGGCGTCGCGACGGCGCGCAGCACGGGCACGGCGAGAATCAGCGCGGCGGCGACCCACGCAAGCACGCGTTCGGGCAGCAGCAGGATCACGAACGGCCAGACAATGTAGAACTGCTCCTCGACCGCCAGCGACCACAGCACGTTCAGGCTGTCATGGCCGCTCTGGCCGAGCGCATCGCCGATGTTGGTGGCGAAGAACGCATACCACTCCCAATGCTTCGCCCAGCCGAAGCCAAACAGCACCGACGACACCGCCATCAGCAGCAAATACGGCGGCAGGATACGGCGCGCCCGGCGTGCATAGAAATAGCCGAAATACGATTGTTGACGCGCCTTGCGCTCCAGCAGGATGCCGGTGATCAGAAAACCGCTCAGGACGAAGAACAGATCGACGCCCATCCACAGCGGCGCCTTCAGCGCGTGCTGCGCAAACACCGCCAGCACGGCAATCGCGCGCAAGCCGTCGAGCTGCACGATGCGGCGTGAGTGAGAAGGCGGGGCAGGCAAGGCACTGGCTGTCATGAACCGTCCATGGTGGGCATCGGGTGGGCCGGCAAGCGAACGCGCTGCGGCATGGGCATTCCGTCGTGCATCGCGCCAGCTCCTCATGGCGGGCCCAACGGAAGTGGAATTCATTCTAGGGAAAAGAAATTGATGAAAAAACGGGAATGAAATGAAGAAATAGATTGCGGCGTGAACGCGGCGGGAAAATTAATTACTGAAGTCATCGCGGCGACATATTCGTGGCGCGCCACACGTGCTGTAGCCGGTCATAAGAGATCTCAACGGCAGGCTGCCTCCGGACCGTTGCAGCGGCGCGACTCCAAGGCGATATTTTTTAAATCGAATATTTATTCCCGCATTAATGAATGAATATTTTTGAATTATTTTCGAATTTCGTCGCGGCGGATTTCCCGCGTAATGTGAACCGGTAACAGGCGCCGGATGCGTGCGCCGCCGTTGCGCTTTACGCGCCCCATGTGCCGTCCCGGCCATCATTTCATTGGACAACGCCCGCTCGTGCGCGCCGCTCGCCGCCGCACGGCCTTGACTGGAGGAACACCTTGGTCCGTCTCATCTTCGCGAAACTGCTCGCCGCGCTGCTATGCCTTACAGCGCTCGCTGCCTCGGCCGAAACGGTGCTGAACGCGAAGACCTCATGGATCGGTAACACCTTCGGTTTCGGCGACGGCACATGGACGCAGATCAATATCACCGCGATCGCCGTCGCCCCTGACGGCAAGGTCTACACCAACGCACCATGGGACGAAAGCGGCGCCGAAGCCAGCACGTATCAGAACGGCAAGATGCTCGGCTTTGCCGGCGGCACGCACGGTTGGGGCACAGGCGGCGGCAATGCGATCGCGATCAATCGCCGCTATGTGTTCATGGCCGTATCGGTTGGCAATGAGAAGGGCCATCTGGTCGGGCAGGGCATCTGGCCGCAAAAGGGCAAGCAGTGGTTCGGCATTTCGCGGCGCAAGATCGAAGATCCGAAACTCAGCGCGCTGTTTCAGCCCGCCCCGAGCGCGGCCAATGGGGCGGTCGACCCGCACGCGCAACTGGCCGCCGGCTTTCTGATGACGAACGAAGTGGCCGCTGGCGCCCGCGCCGATATCGACGGGCTGGCCGCTAATGACACCACGCTATACGCGTCCAACACCACGCAAAACCGCATTGAGGTCTACGACGCCGAATCGATGCAGAAAAAAACGGCGTGGAGCGTGCATGAGCCGGGACGTATCGCGCTGGCGCCCGACGGCTCGCTGTGGGTATTGACGGGCGCGCTCACCGACAGCACGCCGCGTGTCGCGCATTACTCCGCGAGCGGCCAGTTGCTCGCCGACACGCTGCCGCTGCCGCCGGACGCGGTGCCGGTCGACATCGCGCTCGACGCCCACGGCCGCGTGCTGATCGCCGACAACGGTCCGCGTCAACAAGTGCTGTTCTTCAGCAAGAGCGGCGATCGCTACGTGACGTCGGGCACGCTCGGCGAGCGCGGCGGCATCTTCTCGGGCGTCGCGGGCCGGCCGGGGCCGCAGCGCTTCAACGGACTAACCGGCGTCGGCGTCGATGCGCACGGCAACGTCTACGTCGCCACCAACGGCATCGGTCCGCGCTACGCGCCGCTCGGCGCGGGGCTAGGCGCCACGCTGGAAAGCTACGCGCCCGATGGCAAGCAGCTCTGGCAGGTGCAAGGGCTGCTGTTCGTCGACGGTGCGTGGATCGATCCGGCGCGCCCAGACAGCGTCTACACCGGCAACAAGCGCTTCCAGCTCGATCTCACGAAGCCGCCGGGGCAGGACTGGAAATACGTAGGGTTCCTGTCGAATCGCTTCAGGTATCCGGACGACCCCGTGTTTCACACCGACCAGTGGCCGGGGCTGCCCATTGCCCGTCAGTTGAAGGGGCACACCTTCCTCTACCTGACGGACATGTACGCGGACCATCTGAAGATCTACCGCTTCGATAGCGCGCACGACGGCGAAACCGCGATTCCGTCGGGCTTCATTGCGGGCCGCGAACGGCCGGTTGCCAACGTGCCGAACGCGCCTCCCGGCGGCGACTGGATGTGGCGCGACATGAACGGCGACGGCAAATTCGCCAGCGACGACTTCACGCCCAACACCAGCGGCACACGGCTCGCGGGCGGCTGGGGCTGGTGGGTCGACACCCACGGCGACATCTGGCGTACGAGCGATATCAAGGGCATCCATCGGCTGCATTTCGGCGGTCTCGATGCGAAGGGCAATCCGGTCTACTCGTACTCGGACATGACCACGTATCCCGTGCCGCAGCCCTTCACGGAACTACGCCGCGCGATCTACGTGCCCGAGACCGACTCGCTCTACGTGACCGGTTACACGGCCGATGCCGCGGTCCAGGCCGGCTTCTGGAAAGAAGTCGGAAGGGTGCTGGTGCGCTACGACAACTGGTCGAGCGGCAAGCCCGTGCAGCGTTACGTTATCAACCTGCCGTGGGACACCCAGGCCAAACCGATCGAAACGATCATCGGCCTGACCGTCGAAGGGCAATACGTATTCGCCGTCGAGCCGGTTGGCACGGTTCACGTCCTCGACAAGGACAGCGGCAAGGAAGTCGGCGTGATCCGGCCGGGGCCGGAGGTGGGCAAGGCATCGGGCTGGGTCGACGTGCCGAACGGCGTGAGCGCCTACCGGCGCAGCGATGGCGAATACCTGGTGTTCGTGGAGGAAGACGCGCGCGGCAAGGTCATGATGTACCGCTGGAAACCGGCCTGAGAGCGGACCGTAAACCCGGGCGGAAACCCGACCTGAGATGCCACCGCATCCATCGTGCTGCGAATTATTTTTCTGTCGATTTATGGCAGGTGGCGCGCATTTTTTACGTGCTTTACTCGTAGCAGGCTCCTCGGTGTGGCGCGGTGCGTTGCCATGCGCGCCAAGCCGACCCTCTGAATCAAAAGGCATCCGATGGACAAAGGCATTCTCAAGAACGTAGCGATCAATTTCTTCGGTCTCGTGCTGCCGACCTTCGTTTCGCTCGTCACGGTGCCGTCGTATATCCGGCTACTGGGCGTCGAGCGTTACGGCGTGATTGCTCTCGTGTGGACCCTGATCGGCTACTTCTCGATTCTCGATCTGGGCATGAGCATGGCCGCGCAGAACCACATCTCGAAGGCGCTGGCCTCGAACGACGCGGATGAAAGCGCCCGCGTGTTCTGGAGCGCGACCTGGCTTAACCTGGTGACGGGCATCATCGGCGGCCTGATTATTTATTTTGGCGCATTTCTTTACACCGCCTATTTCACCAAGGTGTCACCGGAGCTGCAGCACGAGGTCTATATGGCGCTGCCGTGGCTCGCCATTGCGATTCCGATTGCCAACGTCTCGTGGGTGTTCGCCGGCGCGATCAACGGGGCGGAGCGCTTCGGCGTCTACAACACCAATCAGACCATCGGCACCTTCATCTTCCAGTTGCTGCCGTTAGGCGCCGCGTGGCTGCTGGGGCCGAGCCTGCAGAACGTGCTCGCGGCGGCCGTGGTGGCGCGCCTGCTGGCTGCGGCGCTGCTGGGACGCTCGGCGCTCAAGGTGCTTAACCTGCGCCGCATGCTGCCGCCGCAACTCGGTGTGGCCAAGGGACTGTTCAACTTCGGCGGCTGGATGCTGATTGCCAGCATCACGACCATGGTGGCCGACTCGCTCGACAAGGTCTTTCTCGGCACCGGCCTCGGCGCGCGTTTCGTGACCTTCTATACCGTGCCGCAGAATCTCGTGACGCGCTTGAACATTGTGCCCACGGCGCTCGTGCGTACCTTGTTTCCGCGCTTGTCCGCGGTCGGCCGCGATCATGCGGATCTGATCACGCAGCAGTCGCTCGAATTTCTCAACGGCGCCTTCACGCCGGTCGCCCTGGTGGCGATGTTCGTGCTGGGGCCGTTCCTGCATCTGTGGGTCGGCAACGAGATCGCCACGATCGCCGCGCCGGTGGGCCGCATCCTGATCGTATCGGTGTGGCTGGTCGGGCAGGCCAACGTCACCCGCATCATGATCCAGTCGCAGGTCAATCCAGCGGTCGCGGCGCGGGTGGGCGTATTCGAATTGCCGCTCTTCGCCGCTGCGCTGTGGTTCGGCATTCACTACTACGGGCTGACCGGGGCGGCGGTGGCCGTGGCCGGCCGCGCCTTGTTCGACTATGGCGTGCTGCTGTGGCTGTCGTCGATTCGCGCCCGGCCGATTGCGCTCGACATGCTCGCGCATCTCGCCTTTCTGCTGCTCAGCCTGTGGCTGGCCAGCTTCCTGCCCAGTCTGTCATTGGCCGTTGCAGCCGGCGCGGTGGTCGTGGCCGCCAATGTTGCATGGTCGATCACGATGACCCCCGCTTTGCGCGATCTTGCGCGTTCGCTGCTGTTGCGACTGAATCCGAGGAAGAGCGCATGAACCAGGATGTCCTTGATGAAGCCGTGTTGCGGCCCAGCCAGCGCAGCGCGCTGGCCGAACTCACCACACCGCCCGCACCCCAGGCGCCGCCGCGGCGCGCGCCGCGCGTGGACAAGAACGTGCGCGTGGCGATCGTGCACGACTGGCTCGTCACCTATGCGGGCGCCGAGCGCGTGCTTGAACAGATCGTGGCCTGCTTTCCGGATGCGGACCTGTTCAGCGTGGTGGATTTTCTCGACGACCGTAGTTTCCTGCGCGGCAAGCCGGTGACGACGTCGTTCATCCAGAAGCTGCCGAAGGCCCGCACCAAGTACCGCGCCTATTTGCCCTTGATGCCCATTGCGATCGAGCAGCTCGACGTCTCGGCCTACGACGTGGTGATCTCGAGCAGCCACGCGGTCGCCAAGGGCGTGCTGACCGGTCCCGACCAGGTGCATATCAGCTACGTGCATTCGCCGATCCGTTACGCGTGGGACCTGCAGCATCAGTATCTGCAGCAGTCCAAACTGACCAATGGGCCGAAATCCGCGCTGGCGCGGCTGATTCTTCATTACATCCGCAACTGGGATATCCGCACGTCGAATTCGGTGGACACCTTCGTCGCCAACTCGCAATTCATCGCGCGGCGCATCAGGAAGGTGTATCAGCGAGACGCGCACGTGATCTTTCCGCCGGTGGACGTCGATGCCTTCGTACTCCACGAGCAGAAGGAAGATTTTTATCTGACCGCATCGCGGATGGTGCCGTACAAGAAGATCGACCTGATCGTCGAAGCGTTCGCGCGCATGCCGCTGCGACGGCTCGTCGTGATCGGCGACGGTCCCGACATGCAGAAGATTCGCGCCAAGGCGGCGCCCAATGTCGAGATCATGGGCTATCAACCGTTCAAGGTGCTGCAGGACAAGATGCAGCGGGCCAAGGCGTTCGTGTTTGCCGCCGAGGAGGACTTTGGCATTTCGGTGGTCGAGGCCCAGGCGTGCGGCACGCCGGTGATCGCCTACGGCAAGGGCGGCGCGCTTGAAACGGTGCGCGATCTGTCCAGCTCACGGCCTACCGGGATGTTCTTCGAAGAACAGCGCGCCGAATCGATCATCGCGGCCGTCGAGGAATTCGACACCCAGGCGAGCCGCTTTGTCGCCGCCGATTGCCGCGCCAACGCGGAGCGTTTTTCGGCTGCGCATTTCCGCGAGCGTTTCTTTGCGCACGTGCGCTCGGCCGTACCGGCCTTGCAGGGCGCCTCGCTGCCGGTCTATGAACCGTATGTGGCGACACCCGCCGTCAGCGCCGCCGCTCAGGCGCCACGCGTGCTGGCGATCGATCAGAGCGGCGTGCTGGGCGGCGCCGAGCTGTCGCTGCTCGAGATCGTGAAGGCGCTGCGGGCCCGCATCGAAGTCGTGCTGTTCGACGATGGACCGTTTCGCACGGCGCTCGATACGGCCGGCGTGAACGTGCGCGTCCTCGATTCCGGCGCGCTGCGCGAAGTCCGCAAACAGGGCGGCACGCCGCCGCTCGGCCAGGCGCTCAAGGGCGTCGCCGCGCTGGTGCGCGCCACGGCCGCTCGCGCGCGCCATGCCGACGTGATCTACGCGAACACGCAGCGCGCCATGGTGATCGGCGCGCTCGCGGGACGGCTGGCGCGGCGCCCGGTGGTGTGGCATCTGCGCGATATCGTGAGCGCCGAGCACTTCGGCCGCAAGCAACTGCGGATCATCAAGTGGTGCGCCAAACTCGGTCTCGCACACGTGATCGCCAATTCGGCTGCATCGGCGCGCGCGTTTGCCGATCTGACCGGTTTCGACGAAAAACAGATCGACGTCGTTTTTAACGGTATCGCAGCGGCCCCGTTCGACGCCTTGCGCAACGTACCGGTCGCGACGCTGCGTGCGCGTCTGAAGCTGCCGCAGGACGCGTATCTGGTCGGCTCGTTCAGCCGGCTCGCGCGCTGGAAGGGGCAGCACGTGCTGCTCGAGGCGATGGTCCTCAATCCGCATATGCATGCCGTGCTGGTGGGGGCGCCGCTGTTCGGCGAAGACCCTTACGAAGTGGAATTGCGGGCGTTTGTCGCGAACCATGGCCTGGGTGACCGGGTGCATTTTCTCGGCTTCCAGCACGATATTGCCGCCTGCATGTGTGCGGTCGACGCGGTCGCGCATACGTCCATTACACCGGAGCCGTTCGGCCGCGTGATCGTCGAAGGGATGCTGGCGCAGCGGCCCGTGGTGGCGGCGCGGGCCGGCGGCGTGCTGGAAATCGTCGAGGACGGCGTGAACGGCGTGCTGTGCGAGCCGGGTGACGCGCATGGTCTGGCCGATGTGCTGGCCGAGTTGCGCAGCAATACGGCGCTGCGCGAGCGGCTCGTCAGAAACGGGTATCAGACGGCGATAGCGCGGTTCGGGACCGCCGCCTATGTGGCGGGTGTCGAGCGCATTCTGAAGGGCGTGGTGGGGGGCAAGAAGGCGCGGTAGGCGGCGCGAACCGCCGTCACTGCCACTGTCACCGCCACGCGAAACGACCCGCTGTGCCGCTACGTGCGTGAACCGACGCACGCGGCGGCGGCCACGAATCTCACGCCCGCGCCGCAGCCACCCTGGCCTTGCTTTTAGGCTTAAGACTCGCGGACCACTTCATCGCCGGCAATTCAACCAGCCGATAGAACACATAAGCAACCGGCACCGCCACCAGCATAAAGCCAAACGACGGCCAGATCGACAGTTGCAGCGCCGAGCGATACAGCAGCGACGACAGCAGCACGAAGATCGGCAGATGGATCAGATAGAGCGAGAAACTGAAGTCGCCGAAGCGCGACAGCACGCGTGCCAGCGGTGTCTCGACCGAACGCCGGTCGAGCGCCCGATATAGGTAGAAAGCAAACCCCAGCGCCCACAACTGGAACGCGCCGTACTGGCCGAACCGGAACGCCACACAGCCGAGCGCCACCAGCACCGCCGCGACCGCATACAGCCCGTTCGACGCACGCCGCGCGTCCTTGTCGACGGCCTTCCGCGCCCTCACATCGGCGATCCACGCGCCGAGCGTCCACGCAAACCAGTACGACGTAAAGAACTGCAGATCGTGACGCTCCAGCACGTAGGCCGACACGATATTGACGAGCGCCACAAGCGCGAGCAGCGGCGTCATCCCCAGCCGGCGGCGCAGCGCGAACAGCAACGGGTAGATCGCATAGAACTGCACTTCGAGCGACAGCGTCCATAGCGCGCCGTTCGAGCCATACGTCTTGCCCGCTACGCCTTGCAGCGAGAACAGATTGACCAGAAACGCATGCAGGCCGATCTCACGCAGCTTGTGATTGACGGGCGGCAACTGGAAGCTGACCCAGTCGAGCGCGAACGTCAGCAGCAGCGCCGCGAGCAGGACCGGATAGATGCGTGCAAAGCGGCGTGCCCAGAAATTGACCGTGTCGAGCGTGTAGTTCGGGTTTTGGGCGAGACGAAGCGCCCCGCCGCGATGAATGCAATAGCCGCTGATCACGAAGAAGATCGGCACGCCCGCCGAGCCCCATGCGATCGGCATGGTCAGATAAGCCACGATCGAGCTGAAACTCAGCGCGTGGCCCACGGTGTGATGAAAACTCTCCATGCCGACCCAGGCGACCTGGCGGCAGTGAAAATAGGCGACCAGCAGCGCGGCAAAGCCGCGCATCGCATCGATGACGTGTTCCTTGCCGGCGCTGTCCACGCGCGCGTCGCGCTGCGGGCGAGCCGAAAAGGGCAGAGATGCGCCGGTGGCATCGAATGCTGAATCGCTCATGCGCGGTCCTTTTCCAGACGGGTGAGTGGGCTGACAGCGGGCGAACGCCAATACGCGCCCACCGCCGCAGGCACATCCTAGAACAGCACCGGATCAAAAAAATCGATAAAAAATGGAATTTCAGCAGATGAAAAAATCAAACATGTTTCTATTTGTAATGAAATGCGAAATGAGTTTTCAGGGGAATTATTTGCCGTTTTTTTCGTGATAATTTAAGAGCCTGATTTTTCAGACCAGAGGTGGAGTCATGAACCTGCATGTACTCGCCGGCATCGCCGTGCTCCTGATCCTTGTCGCCGCATCGGCTTACCGTGAGGCGCTCCGCAACGAACCCATCGGCCGCTTCCGGATGACACGAGGCAAGCTGCCGCCGATCGACGAAAACGAGGAAGGCGCCGCCTGAGTCTCCGGCGACGCCTCTGCCATGCGTTAGCCGGCCCGTAAAAGTTACGGCAACCGGCGCGCTTCGCTCGTAATTGTTTCCTATGTCGCCGTGTAATGTTAATCAACGACTTCATAGATTATTTTTCAGACGAATAACTTTAATTTTGTCGAAACGTGAATTAGATTTCGACGATGCCTTCAACGAAATTCATTCGGCGCCGCTCTGGCGAACCGCACACATTCATCAACCGATGTGGGAATGCATACCATGCTGAAAGTCACCAAAGCCGTGTTTCCGGTAGCAGGTCTCGGGACGCGGTTCCTGCCGGCCACCAAGGCAAGCCCCAAGGAAATGCTGCCCATCGTCGACAAGCCGCTGATCCAGTACGCCGTGGAAGAGGCGATTGCGGCCGGCATCACCGAGATGATCTTCGTCACCGGCCGCAGCAAGCGGGCCATTGAAGACCACTTCGACAAGTCGTACGAGATCGAGGCGGAACTCGAAGCGCGCGGCAAGGAACAACTGCTGGAACTGGTGCGCGGCATCAAGCCGGCCAATGTCGACTGTTTCTACGTGCGTCAGGCGACCGCGCTCGGCCTCGGCCATGCGGTGCTGTGCGCGGAGAAACTGGTGGGCGACAGCCCGTTCGCCGTGATTCTCGCGGACGACCTGCTGCACAGCACGCAGCCCGTGATGAAACAACTGGTGGACGTGTTCAACCACTATCACAGCTCGGTGATCGGCGTGGAAACCATCGCGCGCGAGGACAGCCGCTCCTATGGCGTGGTGGACGGCCGCGAGTGGGAAGAGGATGTGATCAAGCTGTCCGGCATCATCGAAAAACCGGCGCCGGACAAGGCGCCGTCGAATCTCGGCGTGGTGGGCCGCTATGTGCTGATGCCGACCATCTTCAAGCACATCCGTGCGCTGAAGCCGGGTGCCGGCGGCGAACTGCAGTTGACCGACGCGGTGCAGTCGCTGCTCTCGGAGGAACAGGTGCTGGCCTATCGCTACTTCGGCACGCGCTTCGATTGCGGCAGCAAGCTCGGCTATCTGAAGGCGACCGTCGAGTTCGCGCTGCGCCATCCGGAAGTGAAGGCCGAGTTCGAGGAGTATTTGCAGAGCTACCTGCCGCTGCATCTCACGGCTGCGGCGGCCTGAAAGAGGCAGCGAGGAGGGCACGGACGTCGTCGTCGGTGGTTTCGTCGAAATCCTGGTAGAACTGACCGACGCTGAAAAATACCCGTGGCGTCAGCGCGCAGACGAACTCGTCGGCCGCAGCGCCGAGCCGCTGTTCGCCATCCGCCGGCGCCACCGGGAGTGCGACGACGATCCGCGCCGGCGCGCGGCTGCGCAACGCGCGCAGCGCCGCGAGCAGGGTGGCGCCGGTCGCCATGCCGTCGTCCACCACGATGGCGATCCGTCCTTCCACCGATACCGCGGGCCCGTTGCTCCCGGTAGAGCGTGTCGCGCCGCGCCAGTTCGCCCTGCGCGTCGGCAAGTGCGCGCTGGAATTGCGCCTCGGTGACGTCGGCCTCGTGCATGAGCCTTCGATCGACGTACAGCGCGCCGCCGGAGGCGATCGCCCCCATCGCCAGTTCCGCCTGCCACGGCACGCCGAGCTTGCGCACCAGCAACACATCGAGCGGCGCGTGCAGCGCCTCGGCCACTTCAAAACTGACCGGCACGCCACCGCGTGGCAGCGCGAGCACGATCACGTCGTCACGCTGCGCATAGCGGCGCAGATGCCGCGCGAGCGCACGGCCCGCTGCCGCACGGTTGAGGAAAATGCGTTCCATGATCGACCCCCTCACGGGTGACGCGGATAGTGTGCCACGCGCCACCCGTCATGTCCCGCTAGCAGAACGAGCGCGCCGCAAACGGCGCGCTCCGGGGACTACGCGGATACCTGGGAAGCCAGCAGGTCCTCGATACGAACCGGAAGATTGCGTACCCGCACCCCGGTTGCGTGATACACGGCGGCTGTAATGGCAGGCGCAATCCCGGCCATGCCGATTTCCCCGACCCCACGCGCGCCGAGCGGATTCAACGCGAGATCCGGATAGTCGAGGAACGTCACGTCGATCTTCGGCGCATCGGCATGCGTGGTCATCACATAGTCGGCGAGGTTGCGGTTGATCGGTGCACCGGTGCGCGTGTCGTAGTGCGTTTCTTCGAACAGCGCCATGCCGACGCCCATCACAACAGCCCCTTCGATCTGGTTGCGGGCCGTGCGCGCGTTGATGATCTGACCGCCGTCGATCACACTCACCACGCGGCTGACTCGCAACCTGGCTGTCGCCGGCTGCCAGGTGACTTCGATGAAATGCGCGCAGTACGAGTGAATCGATACTTTCGCCGCGTCGGCATCGTCCTGGCTCGCGCCGGAGTGGCCTTTTCCTACGACCATATTGATCTTTGCGGGCGCGAGAATCCGCTCGAACGGTACGCCCGCGCCAGGCGAGGTGCCTTTCCGGTAGACCATGCCGCGCTCGAACGCGAGTTCGGTGACCGGCTGGCCGTTGAACGGCGAATTGTCCGCCTGGGCCGCGGCGACCAGAAGCTGCTGGATCGCCGCCTGCGCCGCCTGGGTCACCGCCGGAACCAGCGACGCGGTAACCATGGAGCCGCCGGACAGCGGTCCAGGCGGCAAACGGGTGTCGCCGATCACCACGGCGATCCGCTCGAGCGGGATGCCCGTCAGGTTAGCCGCCATCTGCGCCAGGATCGTATACGTTCCGGTGCCGATGTCCTGGGTCGCGGTCGATACGCGCGCGGTTGCATCGGCATGAAGTTCGACGATGATTTCCGTCGCGAGGCGCCGCGCGGCCCACGACCCCGCCGCTACGCCCCAGCCCACCACCAGGCCGTCGCGACGCATGGAGCCAACTGCCGGCGTGCGTTGCGACCAGCCGAATTGTTCGGCGCCGAGTGTGAGGCACTCTTTAAGGTGCCGCGAAGAAAACGGCACGTTCAGGCCTTCGTCGATCGCGGGCTCGTTGATCAGGCGTAAGCGGACCGGATCCATGTTGAGCTGGATGGCGAGTTCGTCGACCGCCGACTCGATCGCGAACAGACCGGGAACGGCGCCGGGCCCGCGCATCGATGTACTGGGCGCGACATCCCGGCGTGCGTACGCCGCCGTCGCACGCAGGTTCGGCGAGCTGTACAGATAGCCGGTTGTCTCGCCACAGTTCTCCTTACGCGTTTCCTTGCGTGCGGTCTGGTAGACGTAGTCCTGCTGGAGCGAGGTGAAACGCCCATCGGGCGTTGCCGACAGGCGCATGCGTTGCTGCGTGCTGGTGCGGTGGCCGACGTTGTGAAACATCATCTCGCGGGTCACCACCAGTTTGACGGGCCGCATCAGGTTGCGGGCCGCGGCGCCGGCGAGTAACGAGTGCGACCACGGAAACAGCTTGCCGCCGAATCCAGACCCCAGGTATTTCATGATCACACGCACCTGGTCTTGCGACACGCCGAGCATCTGCGCCATGACGAGGCGCTGGTTGACGATCGATTGCGAGGTTTCGTAGAAGGTGTAGTTCGTGCCGTCGAACGCGGCCACCGTCGCATGCAATTCGATCGGATTGTGCGTTTCGATGGGCGTCGTGTAGGTCTGGTCCAGCTTCTGCGCATCAGGCGCGGCCGCGAACGCGCTATCCGCGTCGCCGCGTTGCGTGTCGACGCTCGGGGTCTGCTCTGCCGACATCTCGCTGCGGACGTCGGGACGGCTCGATGCATACGCTACCTTTACCGCTCGCACCGCCGCGCTTGCCTGTTCGAAGGTATCGGCCACGACGACACCGATGTACTGGCCGTAGTAGTAAATGTTGTCGTCGTCGAACGGCGGGCGCTTTTCGTCGATCCGGGTGTCGACGGCAAAACCGACGCGATAGAACTTGCCGATGTTCTCGCGTGTGAAGACCGCCCGGACTCCCGGCATGCCTGCGGCCGCCGCTGTGTCCAGACGGGTGATGCGCCCCTTGGCGATCGTGGCGCAAACCGGCACCGCGTAAAGCATCCCCGGCAGGTTGAAATCCGAGGTGTAGGTTGCCGTGCCGCTGACTTTGAGCGGTCCGTCAATTCGAGTGAAGTCGCCGCCGATCATCGGCTGCGTTTTGTTGTTGGCTAATTGCATATTCTCTCCGCGTCACGACCGTTGCGTCAGGCAGTCTGTGTGGCTTGTGTGAGTGCGTGCTGGATGCAGCGCCGCGCGAGTTCAACCTTGAAGCCGTTTTGACTCTGGACCCGCGCTGACCGCAGCGCCGCTTCGGCTGCGGCCCGGAACGCGGCGGCGTCCGGGGTCCGTCCGAGCAACTGGGCCTCGGCCTCTTTCGAGCGCCACGGTTTGACGCCGACGCCGCCCAGTGCGATCCGGATGTGATCGATCCTGCCCGACGAGACCCTCATGACGACGGCAGCCGAGGCGAGGGCGAATTCATACGACGCGCGGTCGCGTAGCTTGAGATAGACACTGCGATTGCCGGGCACCGGCGCGGGAAGCGTCACATGGGTAATGAGCTCGCCGGGATTGAGCGTGGTTTCGCGGTGAGGTGTGCTTCTGGGCAGCAGGAAGAAATCGTCAATGGCGATGTCTCGCCGACCCTGCGCGCTTTCGACGTGGATCGTGGCTTCGAGTGCCGTCATCGCGACGCTCATGTCCGAAGGGTTGGTCGCAATGCAGTGCTCGCTGGTCCCCAGGATAGCCAGGTTGCGGTTATAGCCGTCGATCGCGGAACAGCCCGTGCCGGGTTCGCGCTTGTTGCACGGCATGACGGGGTCGCGAAAGTAGACACAGCGGGTACGCTGCAGGAGATTACCGCCGGTGGTCGCCATGTTGCGCAACTGGGCCGATGCGCCGGATAGCAACGCCTGCGACAGCACCGGATAGTGGCGCTTGATCAGCGGATGATTGGCGAGATCGGCATTGCGTACGGTGGCGCCTATTGTGACGCCGCCGTCGCTGCTGGTCTCGACCTGATCGAGCGGCAGGCGATGGATGTCGATCACCTGGGTGGGACGCTCGACGTCGAGCTTCATCAGATCGAGGAGTGTCGTCCCGCCCGCGAGGAAGCGGATCGACGCGCCGTCGGCTTCACCGTGAGCGGCGGTCTGCGCGAAGTCGATCGCTTGTCCGACGTTGGAGGCGCGCTTGAGCTGAAAGGGTTCCATGCGTAGGCTCCGCTTAGACTTTGCGACGAATTTGCTGGATCGCGGAGACGATGTTCGAATAGGCGCCACAGCGGCAGATATTCCCGCTCATGGCTTCCTTGACGTCGTCGTCGCTGTGACCGTAGGGCTCATGGAGGAGTGCGACGGCCGACATGATCTGGCCTGACGTGCAGTACCCGCACTGGAAGCCGTCGTGTTCGACGAAGGCTGCCTGCATCGGATGCAGCGCGCCCGGCTTGCCGATCCCTTCAATGGTCGTGATCGCCTCACCCTCGTGGGTGGCGGCAAGGCTCAGGCAGGAGTTCACCCGCCTGCCGTCGACATGGACCGTACACGCGCCGCACTGGCCGTGATCGCAACCCTTCTTGGTGCCGGTCAGGTGCACATGCTCGCGCAGGCAGTCGAGGAGGGTGGTGCGTGGATCGATATCGAGGTCGTAGTTCGTGCCGTTGATATTCAAGCGGATCTGCATGGTGGCACGATCGGCTGATGCGTTCGACGCAGCCGGCGCTTCCTGGGGCGCGACATCGGTATCCGCGAGTGCGACCGAATGAAGCTGCCCGGTGCCGATGGCGACGCCGGCAGCACCTACGCGGGTCAGGAACGAACGCCGCGTCGGACGTTCGGGTGACGACGCGGGATCTTCTTCGCTGGTGTCCGGTGTCTGGGACTCTGTGGTCATGAATCTGATTCTCCGCTGCAGCATGGATCAAGGGGAGGCGGATGCCGCTTTGGAGTTCGGCATCCGTTATGTCAATCATACAAAGGTGGAGTGGCGCGAAAATGGCCGCCGGCTGGCGGTTAGATGAAACATCGCGTTCATGGCCCACATGTGGGGCAGGTGCAGGCGATTGCTTTGACCTTAATGCGCGAAGCGGATGTCGAGCGTGCGCAGCCAGGTCTGCAAGCCGGCATCCTGAATCGGAATCACATAAGCGTTCTGGTTCGATTCGTTGAAATGCGCGTGCCAGTATCCGGGAGGGGTCACGAACGCCATGCCGGCTTCCCAATCGACGCGCGTCGGATGCGCGATATTGCCGTTCTCGTCCAGTTCGGTGCCGACCAGCGTATAGACGCCGGAGGCGCAGCCGGCGATGAAGTCGAGTGCGATCGACTGGTGGCGGTGCGGCTTTTGCATGGAGTGAGGCGGCACGATGCCGAACATGGCCCACAGCACATGCGTGACGGTGCGCGTTTGCGGGAAGTTGGCGTTGCCCATCAGCACGCTGATGCGGTTGCGGCGCCCCGCGTTGGCGTCGTCCGCGACCTTGCGCAATTCCGCCTGCGCCTCAGCCGCCGGATAGAGCGTCGGCGCAAAGCGCGCCCGCACGCCGGTCGTGCCCAGATAGGTGAGCAGCGGTGCGTCGTTGACGTAGTAGAGCGTGGCCGTTGCGTCGGCGGACAGCACCGCGTCGGCGCCGCCCGGCAGCGTGAAGAAGTCGCCCTGCGCGAACGGGAAGCGGCTCGTGCCCTGGGTCACGCTGCCGCTCCCGCTGACAACGTAGCAAACCTGCGAGGTCGCGTTCGGCGCGAGCGTCAATGCGTCGCCTGCGGCGATGCGCAGAAAGTTGGCGCTCAGGCCGGGACCGGTCGCTGGGCTTGGGCAACCCAGTTCCGCGGAGAGATCGAGCGGTACGACGCGGGTGGGTCCCTCTGCGTACAGCGAAGGCGGGAAATTGCGGAACGGCACGCGCGAGATCAGCTTCGCGCCGATCGGATTGGCGGACGACGTGTACTCGAAGTATTGGGCGTCACGGGTAGCGGCGGGGGTGTCTTCAACCGCCGGGGAGGTCGTTCTGGTCAGCATGGTCTGCTCCTGAAAGTGAGGGACGCTTCGCGCAGGTTGCATCGTGAGATGTGGCATGCGTTCGAAAGCTGGTCTGACTATAGGTGCGGGTCACTGACAGCAGAAGTGCCGGGCATCGAAATCAGCTTTGCGCAAAAGGGAGTGCCGTGCCGGCTCTCATGCGTGCTTTGAGATGCCGTCGTCCCAGTACGGTGGCTCGCCGATCACCTCCGCAAAGAAGTCGACAAACGAGCGTACCTTCGACGACACAATCTTCTTCGGCGGATAGACCGCCCAGATGGCCGGTTCGGCCTTGCCGGTGCGCGCCTCCCATTCGGGGAGGGCGTGGAGCAGGCGTCCCTCGCGTAGCGCGGTGCCCGCGAGCCAGGTGGGCAGGAGCGCGATGCCGCATCCCGCCAGCGCGAGGTCGAGCACCGCCTCGGAGTCGTTGGCGCGCAAGCGGCCTTTCAATTCGACGGGTGTCTGTTCCAGGGCCGCTTTGGTCTTTCCCGCACGGGTGAAAAGCCATTTGTCGCCGGGCAGCAGCGACAGGCGCAACGACTCATGAGCTTCGAGATCGGCCGGCACGGAGGGCATGCCGTTGCGGTCGAAATAATTCGGGCTGCCGCAGACGATCCGTCGATGCGGGGCAAGACGTTTAGCCATCAAGGAAGAATCGGACAAGACCCCGATACGAATGGCCGCGTCAATCCCGGCATCGATCATGTTCACGGTCTCGTCGGTCAGCACGAGGTCGAGGTCGATGTCCGGGTATCGGGTCATGAAGGCGGGAAGGTGCGGCACCACGTGCCGGCGTCCGAAGGCGGATGGCAGGGTCACGCGCAGCAGGCCCTGCGGCGAGCTATTGAGCGACGAGGTGGCCTGGCGGGCGTCATCGAGTGCCTCGAGTGCCAGGATCGCGCGCTCGCGAAATACCCGGCCGCCCTCGGTCAGCACGAGACCGCGTGTCGAGCGATTGAAGAGGGCGATGCCCAGATCTTTTTCGAGGTCGCTCACATATCGCGAGATGGTTGAAGTCTTCACGGTCATCTCGCGTGCCGCTTTGCTGAAGCTCTGCAGTTCCGCCGCACGAACGAAAGCGTGTACCGCCGAAAAATAGTCCATTTTTTGCGTGAGTCGATCTGCCTGAGCCTTTAGTGTACCGGTACGGCACAGGCGGTTGACGAACCTTTGCGAAAGCGACCCGTTACGCAAAACAGTTGTGCGTAAAAGGGCCTAGGTCATTTGCTGTGAGCGCAAGAAGCAATCCTGTGAGAAATCGTCGATGGACCGTGTCCCCGGCACGGAAGAAAATCAAGGCTCGATCAGCACGAAGGAGCGTGTCATGGGCCATGCGGAAGTCCGCGAGTTGCAGATTCCCAAACCGATCGGCGGACGTTTGCCGGTGCCACCGGTATTCGCAAGCTTCGACGCAGAACGCCAGCATCGCAAACTCAAACTCGCTGCGGCGTTTCGCCTCTTCGCGCGCTTCGGGCTTGCCGAGGGCATAGCAGGACATATCACGGTGCGCGATCCGGAGTTTCACGACCGGTTCTGGGTCAATCCGTACGCACAGCATTTTTCCTCGATTCACCCCGACGATCTCGTGTGCATCGACGAGGATGCCAACATCTATCATGGGAGCGCGCCGGTCAACGCCGCGGCGGCAGCGATTCATTGCGGGATCCACGGCGCGAATCCCGATGTCGTTGCCGCGGCGCATACGCATACGACCTTCGGGCGCGCCTTCTCGGCGCGCCCGAGGTTGCTGGCGCCACTCAATCAGGAGGCTTGTCTCTTCTATGACGATCACGTGCTGTTTCGCGGCGACGTCGTCGTGCTCGCCACAGAAGAGGGCCGCCGGATTGCCGAGACCATGGGCACAAAACGCGCCGCCGTGTTGCTCAATCATGGCCTGCTGACGGTCGGTTCATCGGTCGACGCCGCGGCATACCGCTTCATCGCCATGGAGCGTTGCTGCCAGGTGCAGCTACTGGCCGAAGCGGCCGGCCCGATCGAGCCGTTATCCGATGAGGCAGCGAGGACGACGCGCGCACAACTCGGCTCGGACTATGTCGCGTGGCTGAACTTCCAGGGGCTTTATCAACAACTCCTGCGCGACAGCCCCGATCTGCGCGAACTCGCCTGAAACCGGGTGCTCAGTTCGGCGCAAGCGTCGCTTCGACGGCTGCCGTGTGGTCGCGGCGGCAGCCGTCGCGATAGTCGCGAACGGCTGCGCTCAGCCATCGATCGAAGCGTTGAAGCGGCTCCCAGTCGCGTTTTTGCTCCGGAAACGAGTAGTAGACGGTCTCCGGATTCGGAATCGAGTGAGGGTGCACCTGAATCAGCGCGCCGCTCTGCAACTCCCGTTCGATCAGGATGCGCGGAAGCAGGGCCACACCCAGTCCGGAAATCGCCGCGTTGATGGCCATGATGAACATGTCGTAGTGCTGGTTCGACGTGCTGGGTTCGATGACCTTCGAACAGGCCGTCTCGGACCAGGCAAGCCACGCGCGCGGAAGATCGCGGGTGTGGATCCAGGGCAGCGCGCTGATTCCTTCCGCGCTTAAGCCATCGCGCCGACCGATCAACGCGGGTGCACAGACCGCCAGAATCCTGTCGTCGTTGACGAGCGGCTGTCCCGGCATCGCGGGCCACAGGCTCTGCGCAAAATAGATCGCGGCGTCGAAGCTGGAATTGTCGAAGAAGGTGGGCTGGTCGCGGCCCATGATGTGCAACTGCAGATCCGGATTGAGCTCGTAGAAGTCGTGCAGGCGCGGAATCAGCCATTGCGAGGCGAACGTCACACCGACGGCCAGCTGGATTTTGACTTCGCTTTGCTGGCGGACCAGTTCGAGCGTATCGCGGCGAATCTGGTCGAGATGGACGCGAATCCGCCGCGCGTACTCCGCACCCGCCGCAGACAGTACCAGCCGCTGGCGCACCCGCTCGAACAGCGTGATGCCCAGATGCGCCTCGAGTTCGTTGACCTTCTTGCAGACGGCGCCATGCGTCTGCGACAGTTCGACAGCGGCTTTCGAAAAACTTTCATGTCGCGCCGCTGCTTCGAAAGCCTGCAGGGCGCTGAGACTGGGGACACCGCGGCGCATCGATAATCCTGGCTGGCGAAAGGAAATGGCAATGGATGCGTCGATCATAGCCCTTCGTACGAGGCGGCGCTGGCGGCGCTCATTCGCTGGCGAGTCGAGGCTGGCTGACCGCGCGCCAACGGGTCTCGAGCAGGAAGACCACGATCGACGCGAGCACCATCGTCGCCGCAATGCCGATAAACGCGAGCACGAAGGTGCCGGTTGCATCCTTCACCCAGCCAATAAAATAAGGCAGCAAAAATCCCGACGACACCCCGATACTCGTGATCAACGCGATGCCGGCCGCTGCGGCACGATCGGTGAGGATGCGGCTCGGCAACTGCCAGAAGGTCGTGATGCTGCAAAAGCACGCTGAGGCGCCGATCGAGAGCGCGACGATCGACTGGTAGGGGGACTTCAGCAGCAGGGCGACCGAAAGCGCGGCCGCGCACACCAGCAGCGGGCCCGCCACGTGCCAGGCGCCGACGTTGTGGCGGCTGACCAGACGGCCCCAGATCAGCGTCGCGATGACGGCAACGCCGAATGGAACCGCCGTGATGAGCCCGATATCCGTGAGGCTGTAAGTCACGCCAAAAGTATGTTCAAACGTCTTGACCACTTGCGGCAGGAAATAGAGCAAACCGATGATGCCGGCATTGGTGCCGAAATAGACGGTCCCTAGCGCCCAGACCTTCGGATTGCCAAGCGCTCGCCATGCGCTGGCCGGTGAGGTGACGGCCGCTGCCTGAGCCTGTTCGACCGCGAGTGCGGCGGCGATTTCAGCCTTTTCCGTCGCAGACAGCCAGCGCGCGCGGGAAGGGCTGTCCGCCATCCAGAACCAGGCGACCACGCCGAGGACAAGCGCGGGCACGCCCTCCAGCAGGATCATCGCGCGCCAGCCGGTCACGCCGAACACATTCGCATGCGCCATCAGCCATGTAGAAACGGGTGCGCCTAGCACGCCGGTAAGAGGGATAGCCGTCACGAACAGCGACATCATCCAGACGCGATTGCGCGCGGGCATCCACAGCGTGAGGTAGTACACCATGCCCGGAAACAGCCCCGCCTCGAACGCGCCAAGACAGAAGCGGGCGATATAGAGCCAGCGGGAGTCGGGAACGAAGCTGGTCAGCGAAGACAGCAGACCCCAGCTCAACAGGATGCGCGCCATCCAGCGCCGCGCGCCGAACCGATGCATGCACAGGTTGCTCGGGACTTCGAACAGGATGTAGCCAAGAAAAAACAGGCTTGCCGCGAAACCGTATTGCGCCGCCGTCATGTGGAGCTCGGCGTTCATGGTCAGCGCGGCATAGCCGATGTTGGCGCGATCAAGCTGGTTCCCGATGTACATCACGATCATGAGTGGGGCGAGCCGCCAGGCGATCCGTTTCATCAACCGATCGGAAATCGCGGGTTTGAGCGCGCCAATGTCCATGGTTCCCCCAGATTTACGCGTTACGGAATGCTCTCGCAGTCGATTAAGCGCTCTGGCCGTGTGGACGACAATGGACGAAAAATATTGACTTTGTGAGCAAACGTCACAGCTTGAGGCTGGGGCCCGAGCCGGGTTCGCTTCGCGCGCGGCGCTGCGCGTTATGTAAAGGGAGGCGCGCTCGGGAGGGCCTGCGGATTTTTTATGGCGAGTTGTGAAGCGTTTTTTTTTCGCTCACTGTGCATTGTGCACAATGCATTGGCGGCACTGTGCCATTTCCTGGGTATGCCAATGAACACATCGAACACAGTGATGTCGCAGGGAGTCGAACGGACCGCTTCGGCAGACGATCTCAAGCCTGGCGCGCGCTTGACGGTTGCGGGGCTGAACCATGGCTTCGAGACAGACGACGGTGTGCGAACGACCCTCTTCGCCGGGCTGAATTTCAGCGTCGGCGCAGGGGAGATCGTGTCCATCGTCGGTCGCAGCGGCGCGGGCAAAAGCACGCTGTTCAACCTGATCTCGGGCTTGCTCAGTCCGCAGGCCGGCCGCATCGAAGTAGGCCGCCGCAGCGACGGCGCAGCGGGCCGCATCGCCTACATGCTGCAGAAAGACCTGCTGATGCCGTGGCGCTCGGTGCTGCACAACGCGTTGCTAGGCATCGAGCTTTACAGAAAGGTGACGCGCGCCGATGTCGAGCGCGCCCGCGACATGCTCGCACGCTATGGCCTCGCGCCGGTAATCGACGCCTATCCGCATGCGTTGTCCGGCGGCATGCGGCAGCGGGTTGCACTGACGCGTACGTTGCTCGTCGATCCCACGCTGGTGCTGCTCGACGAACCGTTCTCGGCACTCGACTACGAGACGCGCCTCGCGCTCGAGGACGACGTGATGCTGTTGCGTGAAAGTACCGGGACGAGTGTCGTACTGGTCACGCACGATATCGAAGAGGCGATCGCGATGAGCGATTGCGTGATGCTGCTCGGCGGCCGCCCGGCCCGCATCGAAGACAGGGTGGAGGTCAGGCTTTCCACGCAAGGTCCCCGCAATGCCGTATCGGCGCGCGAGGCGCCGGAATTCCGTACCTTGCATAAACGGATCTGGGACGGTCTGCGCAGCAATAGCATCCACCATGCCGGAGCTTCGACATGAGCGACGCGGTTTTTCCGGCAGTCTCGCCGCAGCGGAGTGCACGCGTGCGGCGTTTGCAAGGCAGGGCGGCGACGGGTGCGGTCGTTACCCTGATCACGGTGGCGCTGGTCGTTCTCTGGCAGGTGGCGGCCGGACGCGCGTGGATCAACGGCCAGTTGTTCGGCTCGCCGTTGGGCATCTACAAGGCTGCGGCTGTAGGGCTGACGCAGGGCAACCTGGTGACGGATACCTTGACGACCTTGTACGAGACCGTGCTCGGCCTCGTGATCGGCAGCGGACTGGGGATCGGACTCGGTCTGCTGCTCTGGTTCGTGCCGCGTGTAGCCGGCGTGACCGAAGGGTTCGCGGTGATACTGAACAGTATTCCCAAGATTGCGCTCGGCCCGCTGATCGTCATCTGGTTCGGTTCGGACATGACGTCGAAAGTCTGGCTCGCCGGCATTTCCACTTTTGCAGTGGCAATGATCTCGTCCTGCGCGGCGGCGAAGGAGGTCGACCGCGACCTGTTGAATCTGTTTCTTTCGTTCAAGGCCAAGCCCGGCATGATCTTTCGCAAGCTGATCGTACCGGGCGCGCTGCCATGGATCTTCTCCACGCTGCGCGTCAACATCGGCTTCGCGTTGATCGGCGCCGTCGTGGGTGAATATATCGCCTCCCAATCCGGGCTGGGTCACGAAGTGTTCGTTGCCGGCTCGCTCTTCGACCTCAATACGGTCTGGCTCGGCATCATGATTCTGACGTTGATGGCGACACTGCTGACCGGAATCGTTCAACTCGCGGAAAGCCGGATCATTTCATGGAAAACCAAACGATGAATCAGCCGCTCACCTCCCTGCAAGGCCAGGCGTCGCACCACAGGTTTCTCGCCAGCCGGTTCGTGCAGGCCTGCGCCGCCGGCATCCTGCTCGCGACCGCAGCGACCCGGTCTGCGTGGGCGGCGCCGGAGAAAGTGGTCGTCTACCAGGCGTTCCAGTCGATCCAGTATCTGCCGCTCTATGTTGCAATCGATAAAGGCCTGTTCGCGCAAAACGGTCTCGACGTGCAGAAGGTGACAGCGGGCAGCGGTGCGCAGGGCGTTGCCGCGGTGATCGGCGGACACGCCGATTTTTCGCTGCAGGATCCGATGACCGCCGTGCTGGCCAATCTGAAGGGCGCCACGCTCGTCAACGTGGCGAACGTCGTCTCAGGCGTACCGGTGTGGATCGTGACGCCGCCCGATTCCGGGCTCAAGAGCCAGGCCGATCTGGCGGGCAAGACCGTGTCGGCGGCGCTGCCCCCGTCTACCAGCACGTATCTGCTGCAGCGCCTGATCAAGCAGGAGAATATTGCCGGCGTGAATCTGAATACGGTGCAGATCGGCACCGAGCTGGCGCCAGTCGCCGCAGGCCGTGCAGTGGCCGCCGCGCTTTATGAGCCGCAAGCCGACCAGGGCATCGCATCCGGCTACAAGATTCTCTATGCGTTTCCCAAGAGCTATCCCGGCGGCTACGCCTTCTCGACGATGGATACGCTGGCGTCGACCATCAAGTCGCGGCCCGCGATGGTGGCGGCGTTCGTGAAGTCCGTCGCGCAGGCCGAAGCGCTGATCCAGCAGTCGCCGGATACCGCCAAGGCCGTGGCCGTCGCGGAGTTTCCCACCCTCGACAGGAAAATCGTCGAGACCGCGGTGGGGCGTTTGATCGACCAGAAGATCTACGCCACGACGCCCGATATTTCCGAGCAGGCGTTTCGCAATGCGCTGGACCTTCAGGAGTATGTCGGCAATATCAAGCCGGGCAGCGTGACGTACAACAGCGCGGTAGACGATTCCTTTGCCAAGGCCAGCGCGAAATGAGCGAGACAACCGCTTCACTCGTGGCCGACCTGATCGCGAGCCGTGGCGATGAGACGATCTGCCGTGCGCGGCTCGAAGCCGCCCAGACACGGGCGCACGACTGCGAGCCTTGGTTAAAGGCCTTCGTCTACCGGCCCGACACCTTTGAGACCCGGGACGCGGTGAGCCGGCCGCTGGCGGGTTTGCCGATCGGCGTCAAGGATCTGATCGCGACGCACGACATGCCCACGACCTATGGTTCGCCCATTTACGCGGGCTTCAGGCCCGCTGAAGACGCGTGGATCGTCGAACGGATACGGCACTTCGGCGGCGTCGTGTTCGGCAAGACCGTGACGACCGAGTTTGCATGGCGCGAGCCGGGGCCGACCGTCAATCCGTGGAACCGGCTTCATACCCCTGGCGGTTCTTCGAGCGGGTCGGCGGCGGCGGTCGGGGCCGGCATCCTGCCGCTGGCGGTCGGCACCCAGACGGTGGGTTCCGTGATCCGGCCCGCGGCGTTCTGCGGCGTGGTCGGCTATAAGCCCACGCATGGCAGGATACCTTCGGCCGGCGTGAATCCGCTGGCGCCTTCTCTCGATCATGTCGGCTTCTTTGCCCGGACCGTGGAGGGCGCGGCACTCTGTCATGCGCTGTTCGTCGACGCGAAGCCCGAGGCGATCGCGGATCTCGATGCATGGGGCGCGTACTTTCCGGTGCGGCGTCCGCAAAAGCTGGGCGTGGTTCGCACGCCTTTCTGGGACCGTGTGACGGGCGAACAGAAGACCAATTTCGACGCGACGCTCATGCGCCTCGCGGCCGCCGGCGCGACGCTCGTGGAACTCGATCCGTTCGACGACATGCCGTCTATCCTCGACGCGTTGCAAACTATCCTGCAGGTCGAAGCGGCGCGCGCCATCGGACCTGTAGCGGCGGCGCACCCCGACAGGATCAGCCGGCACATGTCGGTGCTGACGGCGGCGGGCGCGGCGCTTGCGCCCGCGAAGTACGACGCGGCGTTGGCGTTGCAAGCTCGACTGCGCGGCGAATTCGACGGCTTCATCGACGGCTGCGATGCGCTCGTGACCGTACCGGCGGTAGGGCAGGCGCCCGAGGGGCTGGCCGACACCGGGGACGCCACTTTCTGCGCGCCGTGGAGTTTTCTCGGTATGCCTGCTGTCACGGTGCCGTCGGGTCAATCGCAAGGCGGACTGCCGTTAGGCTTCCAGGTGGTCGGTCGACATAACGGCGATCTGCTGACCCTGCAAACAGCGGCATGGATCGAGGCCGCATTGAGGTAGGCGTTGACCAGACTCTATCGGACCGCTCAGCAATATGTGCTGAGCACGCTCAGGGCGGAAATCCTGCAAGGCCTGTATCCGGCCAACACGCACCTGCGTCAGGAGGAAGTGGCGAAGCGTCTTCATGTCAGCACGACGCCGGTACGAGAGGCGTTTCGAGACTTGCGGGCTGAAGGGCTCGTCTCGATTGACCCGAACAAGGGTGTCGAGACGCGAGGTCTAACGCTGGTTGACGTGACCGGTATCTATGAACTGCGCGTGATGCTCGAGCCGATGCTGGCGCAACGCGCATGCCCGCATACCACGACCGACGATCTCAACGCCGCCAAAGGCAGTCACGCGGCGATGGTGGCGACCGCTTCTCCGGAACAGTGGTCGCTGCTGAACGAAACGTTCCACGAACATCTCGTGAAGAGCCAGGTGCATACGCGATTGTTCGACATCGTGGAGTCGCTTTCGCATGCGGCCCGCCCGTACGTGAGTCTTTCGATGCACGTCGATCAGGATCTCATGGCGTCCAACAACCGCGAGCATGCGGCGCTGCTGCGCGCCTACGAAGCGCGCGATATCGAAGCGGTCTATGCGCAGACCCGTAGCCACCTGGAAAATACCCGCGACGCGGTAGTCGGATATGTGGACCAACGGCTGGCCGCCGATAGCCGGCTTCAGATGAAATCCGGCTGACTATTGACTGACTGGCACTGACGGTCTGCGGACGGAAAAAACGAAACAGGGATTTGCTGCTTCCGTCCGATGGACTCGACTCGCGGGCAACGTGCCGCCCGCGAGTCGCTCCTTCAGACGGTCGGGATTCCGTATCAGGCGGAAGCCTTCACCTCAAGCCGGAACTTGTGCAGCAACGGTTCCGTATAGCCGCTCGGCTGCTCGCGTCCTTCGAACACGAGCGCCTGCGCCGCCTTGAACGCGATCGTGTCGAAGCCCGGGGCCATGGGCTGGTAGTGCGGATCGCCGGCGTTCTGCTCGTCGACCACCTTGGCCATGCGCTTAAAGGTTTCTTCGACCAGTTCGCGCGTCACCACGCCGTGATACAGCCAGTTCGCGATGTGCTGGCTGGAAATGCGCAGCGTCGCGCGGTCTTCCATCAGGCCGACGTTGTGAATATCCGGCACCTTCGAGCAACCGACGCCCTGATCGACCCAACGCACCACATAACCGAGAATGCCTTGCGCGTTGTTCTCGACTTCCTGGCGGATTTCGTCGTCGTTCCACTTGGCGGCTTCGACCACCGGAATGGTCAGCAGACCGTCCAGCAATTCACTGCGCACGCTGGCCAGATCGATCTTTTCCAGTTCCTGCTGCACGGCCTGCACGTCCACCTGGTGATAGTGCAGCGCGTGCAGCGTCGCCGCGGTCGGCGAGGGCACCCATGCCGTATTGGCGCCGGCCTTCGGATGAGCGATCTTCTGCTCCAGCATGGCATGCATCAGATCCGGCATGGCCCACATGCCCTTGCCGATCTGCGCGCGGCCACGCAAGCCCGCCGCGAGACCTTCCAGCACGTTGCTGCGCTCGTAAGCGCCGATCCACGCGGTCGACTTCATGTCGCCCTTGCGCAGCATCGGACCCGCCTGCATGGCGGTGTGCATCTCGTCGCCGGTGCGGTCGAGGAAGCCGGTATTGATGAACGCAACCCGCTCCGACGCTTCGGCGATACACGCGGCGAGGTTGACGCTGGTGCGGCGCTCCTCGTCCATGATGCCCATCTTGATGGTGTTGCGCTCGAGGCCGAGCAGGTCTTCGACGCGCGCGAACAGTTCGCTCGCAAACGCGACTTCCGCCGGGCCGTGCATCTTCGGCTTCACGATATAGACCGAGCCGGTGCGCGAATTCAGATGATGCTTGCGGTCGTGCAGCGCGCACAACGTGGTGATCACCGCGTCGAGAATGCCTTCCGGAATCTCCTCGCCATCCTTCGTCAGCACCGCCGGATTGGTCATCAGATGGCCGACGTTGCGGATGAACAGCAGCGAGCGGCCATGCAGCACGACCGGCGCGGTGCCGTTCGCGGCGGTATACACGCGATCCGCATTCAGCCGGCGCGTGAAGGTCTTGCCGTTCTTCGTGACATCTTCGGTCAGATCGCCGCTCATCAGGCCGAGCCAGTTGCGGTAAAGCTGGACCTTGTCGTCCGCATCGACGGCCGCGACCGAATCTTCGCAGTCGATGATCGTGCTCACCGCGGCTTCCATCAGCACGTCCTTGACGTGCGCGGCGTCGGTCTTGCCGATCGAATCGTCGGCGTCGATCTGGATTTCGAAGTGCAGGCCGTTGTGCTTCAGCAGCACGGCCGAGGGCGCGTCAGGTTCGCCCTGATAGCCGATGAATTGCGCCGCTGTCTTCAGCGCGGTCGCGCCGTTCTTCAGCTTCACCACCAGCTCGCCGCCTTCGACGCTGTAGCGCGTGGCGTCGACATGCGAGCCGCTGACGAGCGGCGCGGCTTCGTCGAGGAAAGCACGGGCACGGGCAATCACGCGCGCGCCGCGCAGCGGATTGAAGCCGCGTTGCTTCTCCGCGCCATCGGTCTCGGGAATCGCATCGGTGCCGTACAGCGCGTCGTACAGGCTGCCCCAGCGCGCATTGGCGGCGTTCAGGGCATAGCGCTGGTTCGACAGCGGCACGACGAGCTGCGGGCCGGCCTGCTCGGCGATCTCGCGGTCCACGTGGTCGGTCGTGGCCTTGACGCGGGCGGGCACCGGCACGAGATAGCCGATGCTTTCGAGGAAGCTGCGGTAAGCGGGCAGGTCGCGCACCGGGCCCGGATGGGCGCGGTGCCACTGATCGAGCTCGGTTTGCAGGCGGTCGCGCTCGGCCAGCAGGGCGCGGTTCTTCGGGGCGAGGTCGTGCACCAGCGCGTCGAACCCCGCCCAGAAGGCGGCGCTGTCTACGCCGGTACCCGGCAGGGCTTCCTGTTCGACAAACTGGTCGAGATTCGCGGCTACCTGCAGTCCGCTTCGCTTGGTCATCTGAGTCATGGACTGCTCCATCTGATTGGGCTGGGCCGGTGTGGGGCCACCGGCCTGTTCCTGCATGCTGCCTGGCTTCTTGCTTGACTTAACCGTTCAGGGCGGTGGCACCCGCCTTGGCGATTTGCGCATCCTGATCCGCCTTGACGCCGGACACACCCACCGCGCCGACCACCTGGCCGCCGACGATCACCGGCACGCCGCCTTCGAGCGTGCCCTGGAGCGGGGCGCTCAGGAAGGCCGTGCGGCCGCCGTTGATCATGTCTTCGTAGACCTTCGATTCGCGCCGGCCGAGTGCCGCGGTGCGGGCTTTCTCGGTGGCGATGTAGGCGCCGACCGGCGCGCAGCCGTCGAGACGCAGCAGGCTCAACAGATGGCCGCCGTCGTCGGTCACGGCGATTGTCACGGCCCATTGGTTCTTTTCGGCCTCGGCGCGCGCAGCGTCGAGAATCTGCGTCGTCTCGGCAACGGTCAAAACGGATTTCGTCAGCATAATGAATGTCCTGTTTGGATTAGGGTACGGATTCTTTCAGGCGTTGTGGTCGGTCGGTATTGCTGCCCGCCCATCTGAGGGCCATCAGTTGGGCGTTCCGACGAGAGCCGGTGGCTTCGCGGCAGTGCAGCGCTCCGGAATTTTACGTCCAAGCGCCTGGGGACGTAACCGCCGAAATAAACGCCCGCTCTGCAGCAGTGTCCCGAACGACGCTGTTCGCCGCTTCGATGGCGCCTCAATGGCGGTGGGATGGCTTCGCGATGGCATCCTGGTGGCGCCGCGATGGCACGCGGGTTGCATGCCGATCGCATGCCGGCCGCACAGGCGTAGCATGGAGGAATCGTGCCGCCGTGCCGGTAATGGCGCGTAACGCACCGCACGCGGGCCGCTTGCTCACGGGCCTTATTTCCATGTCACGCTTTTTCTCATCCGTGTTCGATCGAAAGGCTCTCACCATGTCCCGTCCCTCGCCAACGTCTTCCGCCGCGGGCGCCGCCATGCCGTCGGCCCGCCTGACCTACAGCCTCACGCTGCGGGTGCTGCACTGGCTGACCGCGCTATGCATGTTCGTCGTGATTCCGCTCGCCTGGTACATGACCGGACTCGACCGTCACGATCCCATGCAGGAAAACTGGTTCAACCTGCACAAGTCGATTGGCCTGACGGTCTTGCTGCTGACGCTGATCCGCGTGGTTACGCGACTGTCGGGCACCGCGCCGCCTCTGCCCGCCGCCATCCCGGCCTTCGAGCAGACGCTCGCGCACATCGGCCACGGCCTGCTGTATCTGATCCTGTTCGCCATGCCGATCAGCGGCTATATCAACTCCTACGCGGGCGGTCATCCGGTCAACTGGTTCTGGCTGTTCCAGGTGCCCTCGGTCGTGCCGCTGGACAAGGCGCTCGGCCATCTCGGCGGGCGCGTGCATGGACTGCTCGCCTGGCTCACGTATGCATTGATCGCCGGGCACGTGCTCGCGGTGATCTACCATCAGTTGATCCAGCGCGTCGACGTGCTGGGCCGCATGACCGGCCGCACGGCGAAGCGTTGATATTGACCACGCCCAACGCAGCCGGCAACTCGCACTACAATCGGTCTCTACGCGTTTAAAAGAATCTTCCCACCATGCCAGCTGTCAGCAGTCTTTACGTCTATCCGATCAAATCGTGCGCGGGCATTGCGTTGCACGAAGCGCGGTTGCTCGACACCGGTCTGGAATACGACCGTAACTGGATGGTGGTCGACCCGAGCGGGCTCATGTTGACGCAGCGCAGCCATGCGCGCCTCGCGCTCATCGGCGTCGCGCTGGGCCAGGGCGAACTGATCGTCACGGCGCCCGGCATGCCTGAGCTGCGCACGCCGCTCGCGGTGACGGCGCTCGAGCGGCCCGCGCTGATCGAGACGCGGGTGTGGCGCGACACCATGTCGGCCTTCGACACCGGTCCGCAGACCGAGGCCTGGTTTTCCGCGTTCCTCGGCGTGCCGGCGCGGCTGGTGCGCTTCGACCCGGCGGTGCGGCGCGTGGTCGATCCGGTGTGGACGGGCGATCTCGCGGCGATCACCCAGTTCGCGGACGGGTTCCCCTTGCTGGTGGCCGGCGAGGCCTCGCTGGCCGATCTGAACCGGCGGCTGACGGCCAAAGGCGCGCCGCCGATTCCGATGAACCGTTTCCGGCCCAACCTGGTGTTCACCGGTCTCGAGGCGTACGACGAAGACTATGTGGAAAGTCTCACCATCTGGGTGGGCGACGAAACGGCGCAGCTGCACCTCGTCAAGCCGTGCGCGCGCTGTCCGATTCCCACCATCGACCAGGCAAGCGGCGCGCCCGATCCGCACTGGCCGAACGAACCGCTCGATACGATGAGCACCTACCGTGGCAATGCGCGGCTCGATGGCGCGCTGACCTTCGGCCAGAACGCGATCGTGTCGTCCGGCTTCGGCGCGGTGCTGGCGCTCGGCCAGCAGATCGACGCCGAACTGGGCTTCGGCGACTAGCGCGCGCATCCACGCAGCGGCGCGCTCCGCTGTTACGCGAACCGTGATCTGACGATCACCGTTGCAAGACGTCAACCGAGCCGCAACAACAGGCCGAAAAGCTCCAGCGCGATGGCGAGTGCCACGATCGTAACCGGCAGCGTCAGGACGATGACCCATAAGGTTCGGCGCGATGCCGGGGACGGCCTGGACCCGCTCGACGCGTGCCCTGTGCTCGCCGCGGTCTCGCTCCGGGGCACCGCGTTTGCTGCTCCGCTTTCACGTTCCGTCATCGCCGCGTGTCCGTTGGTTGTGGTGGTGGCCTCGCAGGGATTATGCATCGCATCGTTGCTTGCCGCAGGTCGATCGGCAAGGGCAACGGCAAGGGCAGCCGGATGTCAGGCAATGCGGCGCGCGAGCTTAAGCTCCCTTTAAGACGGAGCGGATACATTGAACGCTATCCGCCGGGCGCTGGACGCAGCGCCCAACGGCATCCGCAGCACCCGCAGTACCCGCAGTGTCACGCAGTACCCTCGCAGTACCCTGTTTGCCACGTCCAGTTGCCCCTTGCCTTTGCAGCGGGGTAACCTTTGCAGGCCCGGCCCGTCGCCGGGCCTTTCTTTTTTTGCGCGCGTGGATCGACATTCGCCCGAGGGGCTGCAGCGACAAACCGCTGCCCCGTTCAGGCGCCGGCGTCTGGATCAATGGCTGATGGTTTCGAGCGACAGTCCGCGTGTCGACGGTCCGAGCAGGATCATGCCAATGCCGACCAGCATCGATACCCCGATGAACGCCGCCACCCCCGGCACGCCGTAGCCATGCAACAGAATGCCGATCGCCAGTCCCGCAAACGCGGCGGAGATCCGGCTCCACGAATAGACAAAGCCGATTGCCCGGGCCCGCACCCGGGTCGGAAACAGCTCGGCCTGGTAGCCGTGATAGGCATAGGACATGATGTTCGCGGCCAGTGTGAACAGCACCCCCAGCACGATCAGCAACCACGGCGCGGACGCCTGGGAGAACACCGCGATGACCACGGCCATCGTAATCAGCCCGCCGCAGATCTGCGTCTTGCGCTCCAGCTTGTCGGCGAACCACACGCCCAGCAGCGGCCCGAACGGATTGGCAATGGCAATCACGAAGGCATACCCGAGGCTCGCCGTCACGTGGATGCCGCGATGGATCAGGAGCGTCGGCACCCAGGCGGCGAAGCCGTAGAAGCCGATCACCTGGGCCATGTTGAAGATCGACAGGATGATCGTGCGGGTCCGGTAGCGCGGCCCGAAAATCTCCTTGTACGAACCGGTGCCCGCCTGTTCGGGCGAGACCGGCTGCGGGGCCGGCAAGACCACGCCTTTCTCGGCGGCGACCCGGCGTTCGATATCGGCGACGATGCGCTCGGCTTCCTCGATGCGGCCGTGCCGCGCGAGCCAGCGCGGGCTCTCCGGAATCTTGCGGCGCAGGATCCAGACGATCACCGCGCCCACCGAGCCGATCAGGATCACCACCCGCCAGTATTCGAGACCGAGCGGCTGGGTGCCCTTTAACGCATAGGCAAGGAACGCGACGACCGGCACCACCGAGAAGGTGATGAACTGGTTGACCGCATACGCACGGCCACGCTCGCCGCTCGGGATCAGCTCGGAGATATAGGTGTCGATGGTGACCAGCTCGACGCCGATACCGATGCCCGCGACAAGGCGCCAGATATCGAGCGCGAAGCCCGAGGTCTGGAAGGCCATGATGATCGTGCAGACCATGTACCAGATCAGCGACCACGTGAACACGACGCGCCGCCCGAAGCGGTCCGCCACGAAGCCGAACGCCACCGTGCCGATCCACAGGCCCGCGAAGGTGGCAAACACAAAGGTACCGAAGCCGGCCACCGCGAGCGGCTGCAGCGCTGCAAAAAAGCCCAGCGACTCGGGCTTGAACAGCCCCGATTCGACCATGCCGGGTGCGACATAGCCGGTGAAGAACAGGTCGTAGAACTCGAACACGCCGCCCAGCGAGATCAGGATCACCATGATCCAGACGGTGCGTGAGGGGGGCAACCGGTCAAACCGGGCAGCGATTTCAGCCGCCTTCTGAGTGGACATGTACGCCTCTTGTTTTAGACATTCTGGAAGGTTGACCGCCGGGCATGTGGCCCGTTGCGTTGGCGGCAATTTCGCACGACGCCGCGTGCGTTCGCAATGCGGACGAATACGGAGACCGGCTTGCCCCGCTGGATTCGCACGCTGCGAAATGTCAATGAAACGAAAATGACTCGGTAAATATTCGACAAGACGCTGATTTGAGTTCGAATAGCGTCCTGCAATGAGACCTGGGCGACTCAATGATGCGTCATGACCATCTGGGCGCCGTCGTCTACGCGTTAGGCGCCGGGCACAGCCTGAATGTGCTGCGCGATTCGGACCTGCGGGTCGACGCCGGACCCCGGATGTCAGCTAAACCGTTTGTGCCCTGACTCACTCATTGCATAAAGGGACGAATTGATTATTTGGTAAGCCGAATGCAGGAAAGCAATTGTGCTTGGTCATTGATTTTTTTCAGGTTAAATTTAAGCCGCTTTCTGGAACGTTCTCCACCGAACGTTTGGGCCCGTGCATCAGAGCGGGCTTTTTTTTGCCTGATGCAGCGGATCGGCCGAGGTTCGCAGCCGTGCCGCCCGTACGACAAAATAGAGTCCGCTGCCGACATCAGGTATTAAATACCGTTTAATCGGACCGCCACCATTTAATTTATTCTGAACAATTGCGGCTTTCATTTCCGTGGATGGCAATGAAATGGAGTTGACGTCGTTTTATCGCTTTCAGTCTGCTGCCGATGCGGGTAACCTGAAGTGGCGGAGGCGTCAAACCATGGATTCCCCGGTCCGATTGATGCCGCCGTGTAGCAAGTGAATTGCGCGCGCCCATGCAGGTCCCGGGAGCGCGCATCTTTTTGTCGCCGCGCGTCGAACGCCGTCATGGCGTCGACTCCACCGCATATCGTTCACCATCAAGCGGATTCGCAACGGCATCGCCCGACATCAGCTAAGTTCGGATAACTGAACACTTGACGGGCAAGCGACGAATCAGGCAGTTCCACGAGACGCCACCAGTCCGGCGACGCCGCCGTCGACTTCAGCGACACCTGCGTCTCAGCGCGCGTATGATCAATACCGGCTAAACCGCTTCGCCCAAGCCCACGGTATGGCCGCCCGACGGCGCGAACCGCGCACGGCGGCCGTACTCATCACTCTTGCCTGTGGAGGAACTCACCGTATGAGCGCGCCTGAAGAAGTCGTATTCCTGCTCGATGTCGACAACACGTTGCTGAACAACGATGCCGTGGTCGCGGATCTGCGCGCCCATCTGAACGAAGAGTTCGGGGCGAGCAGCGACCGGTACTGGGAAATCTTCGAAACGCTGCGTAGCGAACTGGGCTACGCCGATTACCTCGGGGCCTTGCAACGCTACCGGCTGGAGCGTCAGTGCGACACCCGGCTGATGCTGATGTCGTCGTTCCTGATCGACTATCCGTTCCCGAGCCGCCTGTACCCCAACGCGCTGGCGGCGCTCGCGCGGCTGCGCACGCTTGGCCCGACGGTGATCCTGTCCGACGGCGACGTGGTGTTCCAGCCCCGCAAGATCAAGCAGTCGGGACTCTGGGACGCCGTGGAAGGGCGCGTGCTGATCTACATCCACAAGGAGCAGATGCTGGACGAAGTCGTGCAACGCTATCCGGCTCGCCGCTACGTGATGATCGACGACAAGCTGCGGATCCTCGCCGCGATGAAACAGAGCTGGAAAGAGCGGCTGATTACCGTCTTTCCACGCCAGGGGCATTACGCGCTGGACACGGCCAATCTGGTCGCCTATCCGCCGGCCGACATCACGATCGAGCATATCGGCGATCTGGCCAGCATGGATCTCGCGGTGTTTTCCGTCTAAGTCTCGCCCGCTGCGAACCTTGCCGTCGCACGCTTGTCACACCCCGGACGGACAGTGGAATGCTCTGATGCACACCCCACGTGAACAGGCAGTCCATACCATGGAGTGACCCGATGGCCGAGATCAACACCCAGAACCCGGTGCTGGATGCCGAAACGTTGCGCAAGATGGACCGCTACTGGAACGCGTGCAATTACCTCGCGGCCGGCATGATCTACCTGCGCGACAATCCGCTTTTGCGCGAACCGCTCAAGCCGGAACACATCAAACGGCGCCTGCTCGGGCACTGGGGCTCGGATCCCGGTCAGAGCTTCCTGCTGGTTCACCTGAACCGCCTGATCCGCAAACTCGACCTGAACGTCGTGTATATCGCCGGTCCTGGCCATGGCGCGCCGGCCACGCTGGCGAGCAGCTATCTTGAAGGCCATTACTCGGAGATCTATCCGGACCGCAGCGAAGACGAAGCCGGCATGCGGCGCTTTTTCCGCCAGTTTTCGTTTCCTGGCGGGATCGGCTCGCATTGCACGCCCGAGACGCCCGGTTCGATTCACGAGGGCGGCGAACTCGGCTACAGCCTCTCGCACGGCTACGGCGCAGCGTTCGACAACCCGGATCTCATCGTCACCGTGATGGTGGGCGACGGCGAGGCGGAAACGGGGCCGCTCGCCACCTCATGGCATTCGAACAAATTCCTCAATCCGATCCGCGACGGCGCCGTGTTGCCGGTGCTGCATCTGAACGGCTACAAGATCGCCAATCCGACCATCCTCGCGCGTATTCCGCATGAGGAACTGGAAGCGTTGCTGACGGGCTACGGACACAAACCGTATTTCGTCGAAGGCGACGAACCGGAAGCGATGCATCAGAAGATGGCCGCCACGCTCGAACACTGCATCGGCGAAATCCGCGCCATCCAGCAGCAGGCGCGCGCGAGCGGCCGTGCCGAACGGCCGCGCTGGCCGATGATCGTGCTGCGCTCGCCCAAGGGCTGGACTGGTCCGAAGGAAGTGGACGGCCACCGCGTGGAGGGTTCGTGGCGTGCGCACCAGGTGCCGATTCCCGATCCCGCCACCAACGAGAAAAACCTGAAAGTGCTCGAAGGCTGGCTGCGGCGCTATCGTCCGGAAGACCTGTTCGACGAACACGGCCGGCTGGTGGCCGAGTTGCGCGAACTCGCGCCCAGCGGTTCGCGCCGCATCAGCGCCAATCCGCATGCGAACGGCGGGCTGCTGTGCAAGGCGCTCGATATGCCCGAGTTTCGCGAGTACGGTGTCGACGCCGGCGTGCCCGGTTCGACCTATGTGTCGCCCACGGATGTGCTCGGCAAGTTTCTCTGCGAAGTCATGCGGCGCAATATGAGCGACTTTCGCGTGTTCGGACCGGATGAGACGGCCAGCAACCGGCTGACGGCGATCTACGAGGCTTCGGAGAAAACCTGGTTGGCCGACTTCGAGCCCAGCGACGAGGACGGCGGCGAGCTGTCGGTGGACGGCCGCGTCATGGAAATGCTCAGCGAGCATACGCTCGAAGGATGGTTCGAGGGCTACGTGCTGACGGGACGGCATGGGCTATTCGCCACCTATGAAGCGTTCGTGCACGTAATCGACTCGATGTTCAACCAGCACGCCAAATGGCTGGAAAAGGCGAAGCTCGAGTTGAGATGGCGGCAACCAGTGCCGTCCATCAACCTGCTGATTACGTCGCTGGTCTGGCGTCAGGATCACAACGGCTTTACACACCAGGACCCGGGCTTTCTCGACGTCGTCACCAACAAAAGCCCGAACGTGGTGCGCATCTATCTGCCGCCCGACGCCAATTGCCTCTTGAGCGTGGCCGACCATTGCCTGCGTTCGCGCGATTACGTCAACGTGATCGTTGCCGACAAGCAGCCGCATTTGCAGTACCTCGACATGGCCGCGGCGGTGACGCATTGCACGAAGGGCATCGGCATCTGGGACTGGGCCTCCACCGATCAGGGCGCCGAGCCGGACGTGGTGATGGCCTGCGCGGGCGACATCCCGACCATGGAATCGCTGGCGGCGGTGCAGATTCTGCGGGAGAAGTTTCCCAGCCTGAAGATCCGCTTCGTCAACGTGGTCGATCTGTTCCGGTTGATGCCCGATACCGAGCATCCGCACGGCCTGTCGGACCGCGATTTCGATTCGCTGTTCACGCGCGACAAGCCGGTCATCTTCAACTTCCACTCGTATTCGTCGCTGGTGCACAAGCTCACCTACCGCCGCGCCAATCACGACAACCTGCACGTGCACGGCTATCACGAGAAGGGCAACATCAACACGCCGCTCGAACTGGCCATCATCAACCAGGTGGACCGCTTCTCGCTGGCTATCGACGCGATCGACCGCGTGCCGGGCCTGCGCGGTGTCGGCGACCACGCCAAGGAGTGGCTGCGCGACCAGATCATCGAGCATGTCGCGTATGCGCATGCCGAGGGGATCGACAGGGAAGAGATCCGCAACTGGACCTGGACGGGGTAGGGCGATGACGCAGACGCAGACGAATCCGGCGACGATCCTCGTGCTGAACAGCGGCTCGTCGTCGCTGAAGTTCGGCCTCTTCAAGGCGGGCCACGCCGCTGCGGCGGGCGGCGGCGTAGCGGCTTCTCACGAAGCGGACGAAGCCGTTCAGGATGACGAATCGCTTTTGCTGAAAGGCAGCGCCGAGGGCATCGGCCGGCCGGATGGCAGTCTGAAGATTCAGGCTGCTGACGGCACCGTTCTGCTTCAGGCGGATCATGTGCTGGAGTCGCAAACCGACGCCTTGCAGAAGCTCGCCGGCGTGCTGGCGGAGCGCGGCCACACCCGGCCGGCCGCGGTCGGGCATCGGGTGGTGCATGGCGGCCCACATCTGCGCGAGCATCAGCTTCTTACGCCCGAGGTCATGCAGCATCTGCGCGACGCGGTGCATTTTGCGCCGCTGCATATTCCCCCGGCGCTGGCGCTGATCGATCAGGCCACGCAGATTTTCGGCGACGCCCGGCATTACGCCTGTTTCGATACGGCCTTCCATCGCACGATGCCGCCGGTCGCTACGCAGCTTGCGTTGCCGCGCCGCTATGCGGAGTCCGGTGTGATTCGCTATGGTTTTCATGGTTTGTCGTACGAATCATTGGTGCGGCGTCTCGGCAAGGCGTTGCCCGCCCGCGCCGTGTTTGCGCATCTGGGCAATGGCTCGAGCGTGTGTGCGCTGCGCGATGGACGTTCCATCGATACCTCGATGGGGCTCACGCCGACCGGCGGCCTACCCATGGCCACCCGCAGCGGCGATCTCGACCCCGGCGTGCTGCTGTACCTGATGCGTACCGAGCAGCCCAGCGCGGAGCGGCTCGAAACGTTGCTGAATCGCGAGAGCGGCCTTGCCGGCTTTACTGCGGGCGAGGGCGACATGCAGGCGCTCGAGAAACGCAGCGCGGCAGGCGATCAGGATGCCGAACTGGCGATCGACGCGTTTGCGACGGCGGTGCGTAAATATGTGGGCGCCTATGCAGCGCTGCTGGGCGGCATCGATCTGCTGGTGTTTGCGGGAGGCATTGGCGAACACAGTGCCGAAGTGCGGCGGCGTGTCTGCGCGGGTCTCGAGTTCATGGGGCTGAAGGCCGACGATCCCGCCGGCAAGGTGCGCGTGCTGCACACCGAAGAAGAGCGGCAGATTGCGCGCCATTGCCGGACGTTGATGGGGCAAGCGGCGGGCTAGGACCTGCGTGCCCGTGCTGTGGTGTATCCCCACGCCGGGGCGCGACGGTGCTCAGACGCGCTTGCCGTGTCGCCCTTGGGCAGCGCCGCCGGCCTTGAGGGTGGTGTGGTCGGATACGCCCGCCACGCCGAACAGACGGCTGACATCCTCTAGCGCGGCCGCCTTCTGCTCGCCCCGGTCAAGCTGACCGACCAGCGTGATCCACCCGTGTTCCACCTTGACCTTGAGCGCGTTCTGCGGCACCCAGGCGTCCCAGGCAAGGCGCGTCAGCGCTTGCGCGGCGATCTCGTCATCGCGCAACCTGGCCGTGCCCGCGGCGCGAATCTCCACCGCCACGACCACCGCTTTGACCTCCTTGAGCCGCAACGTGGCAGCCTCGGCGCGATGCTTCTCGTCGGCGTGCTGCACGTGGCCCAGCAGCGTCACGATGCCGGCCTGCGCGATAGCGCCGACGCGGCCCGCCGGCATGCCAGCCGCGCTTAACTCGGCCATGACCGCGCGTTGCAATGCCTCGTCGTTGGAAAGGACGTGTTTCATCGAGCTCGAATCTCCTTCATGCGGCGTCGCCCGGTGGGGGAAAGAACGTCCGGCAAACGTAGTTCTCCATTATGCGAGCTTCGCTCGCGCCGCGCTGGGTGAGTGAAATGCAGGGCGGGGCACGTCGCTTGCGGAGACCCGGCAAGCGCTGCGGTTCCCCAACGGCCGCGCAGTCCAGTCGAAGCGGTCAAGGGAGGCCAGATGCTCGATACCCGTATTCGTGCAGCCGATCACGAGGCAAGGCGACGTACCCATGACGCCACGCCCGACGATGACGTCATCGCCGAAAATCATCAGGACTCTGTAAAAAATCCACTGGATGCGCTCGAAGCATTCCTGGCGCGCGCGTCCTTCGACACGTCGGATCCCGCCGCGCTCGGCGCGATGCTGGGGCAGATGGTCGACGCAGGATACGATCGCGTGCCCTTGCCGGGCAGCGGCGAAACGCTCGCACGATGGCGCGCGCTGGCGTCGGTAGCCGCCCGCGATCTCGGTCTCGTCAAGCTGTTCGAAGGCCATACGGATGCGCTCGCGATCCTCGCTGAACTGGGCGCGCCCGCGCTGCCTGCCGGCAGCCGCTGGGGCGTCTGGGCTGCCGAAGCCCCTGGCGCACGCGTGCTGGCCACGCCGCTCGCGGACGGTCAACTGCGGCTGACGGGCACCAAAGCGTGGTGCTCCGGCGCGCATGCCGTGAGCCACGCGCTGGTGACGGCGTGGCTCGGCGACCAACCGGTGCTGGCCGCGCTCGCCCTGGATCAACCCTCGATCTCGATCTCCACTTGCCACTGGCACGCGGTCGGCATGCGCGCCACGGCGAGCGGCGACGTCACGTTCAACGAGACGCCGGCGCGTCAGCTCGGCGCACCGCACGGCTACGTGCGACGGGCCGGCTTCTGGCAGGGCGGCGCGGGCATTGCCGCGTGCTGGTACGGCGCGGCGGCGGGCGTCGCCGGCATGATGGCCGGGGCGGTGGCCGCTCGCCCGGACGCGCATCGTCTTGCGCATATGGGTGCGATCGAGGTCGCGCTGGCAGGAGCGGCGGCGGTGCTGCGCGCCACGGCGGCGCAGATCGACGCTCATCCCGCCGACGAGCTCATGAGCGCAGCCTTGCGCGCGCGGCTCGTGGTGGAAGCGGCGGCCACTACGGTGATGGACCACGCGGGCCGGGCGCTCGGCGCGGCGCCGCTGTGCCGCAACGAACGGCTTGCGCGGGCGATGGCCGACCTGCCGGTGTTCCTCAGACAAAGCCACGCGGAGCGCGACCTCGCCGCGCTCGGCGAACGCTCGCTGGAACAGCGCGGCGACGGCGGCGATTCGTGGGCGCTTTAAGACGGGGCGCATAGCCGCGAGCGGCATGCAAGACGTGCCGGACGTGCCGGACGTGCCGGACGTGCCGGACGTGCCGGACGTGCCGGACGTGCCGGACGTGCCAGACGTGCCAGACGTGCCGGACGTGCAGGGTGCGTCCTCAGCCATACAGCGATAGACCGCAAGCTAGATAACAAGGAGTCCGACATGATTGCTTCCAACGGCTACTTCGACGCACTCTACGAAGCCTGCGACGACCCGTGGGGCTTTCGCAACCGCTGGTACGAGCGTCGCAAGCGCCTGCTGACGCTGGCCTTGTTGCCGCACGAGCGCTACCGGCGCGCTTTCGAGCCGGGTTGCGGCAACGGCGAGCTTTCGGCGCAGCTTGCCGAACGCTGCGACAGCCTGCTCGCGGCCGATCTGAACGAGACGGCGGTGCACCTCGCCACGGAACGCGTGGCGGCACTGCCCCAGGTGCGCGTCGAACGCCGCAGCGTGCCGTGCGACTGGCCCGACGGCGCCTTCGATCTGATCGTGATCAGCGAACTCGCCTATTACCTTGCCGCATCCGAACTGGAACAACTGGCCGAACGTATCAAAACCTCGCTCACGCCCGATGGCACCTTGCTGGCCTGTCACTGGCGGCGGCCATTCGATGCCGCGCCGCAATCGGCAGCTAGCGTGCATGCCTTGCTCGACGCACGCTGCGGACTCACGCGGCTCGTGCGTCACGAAGAGCCGGACGTGCTGCTCGACGTGTGGTCGCATGATTCGCGCTCGGTGGCGGAGCAAGAGGGGCTCGCATGATCGGCGTCGTCATCCCCGCACACAATGAAGAGGCGCTGCTCGCCCATTGCCTCGCGGCAATCCGCGCCGCCGCATGCGATCCGGCGCTGGTGGGCGAGGCGGTGCGCACGGTCGTGGTCCTCGACGACTGCACGGACCGCACCGCCGAAATCGCCCGGCACGGCGGTGTCGAAACCCTCGCGTTGCAGGCGCGCAATGTCGGCGTCGCGCGCGCCGCCGGTGCGCAGCGCTTGCTCGAGGCGGGCGCCCGCTGGCTGGCGTTTACCGATGCCGACAGCCGCGTCTCGCCCGGCTGGCTCGCGGCGCAGTTGTCGCTCGGGGCGGATGCGGTGTGCGGCTCGATCTGCGTCGACGACTGGACCGCGCATTCGCCAGACCTGCGCGACTATTTCCGGCGCACGTATCGGGACGCGGACGGTCACCGGCATGTGCACGGCGCGAATCTTGGCGTGTCGGCTGAGGCTTATCGGCGCGCCGGCGGCTTCGCGCCGCTTGCCTGCAGCGAGGATGTCGCGTTGGTGGAGCAGTTGCTGGCGACCGGCGCGCAGATCGCATGGAGCGCGGCGCCGCGCGTCACGACGAGTGCGCGGCGCGCGAGCCGGGCGCGGGGCGGCTTCGGCGATACGCTGCGGGCGTGGGCCGCGCATCTGGCGGATCGTGCGCCGGACCCGGCGGCAGCGGAGCGGGACCACGAGCCGGTCTTCGCCCCGGGTCTGGATACAGCCCTGGACCCCTGAATCAGGAACGCGCCTTGGCGAGTTGCGCCGGCGTATCGGGGGCGCCCATGCGGTTGGCGGCATCGAGCGGCGTGACGCCTGACGCGTCGCGCGCCTGCGGATTGGCGCCATGGGCGATCAGCAGGTCGACAATCTCCGTACGGTTGAACATCGCGGCAATCATCAACGCGGTACGGCCGTCGGGCGAGGCCCCTTCGACATCCGCGCCCGCAGCCAGCAGTGTTTCGACCACTTCCTTGAAGCCCTTGAACGCCGCGCCGGCAATCGGGCTCTGGCCGTTGTCGTTGCGCAGGTTCGCATCGGCGCCGAGCTCGGCGAGCGTGCGCACGGCCTCGGCATGGCCGTGATAGCTCGCCAGCATCAGCAGGCTGTCGCCTTTCTCATTGCGCAGGTTGGGCGGCACGCCTTTTTTGATGACTGCCGCCAGTGTGGCTGCATCGCCGCGCCGCGCGAGATCGAACACTTCTTGCGCGACGGCCTGCAGGTCAGGATCGAGGTCGGCCGGGGCGGGCGTTTGGGAGGGATTGAGTTCGTCGGTCAAGGTGGGCTCCGTGCCATGAGATCGTTGGGGGGGCAGCGTTGGGCATCGCGCTGCGACGTTACTGCGACTGCGGCGGTTCCCGGCGTCCCTCATTGGGCTGCCCGCGCCCCTGTGGCTGGGCCTGGGGCTGAGGTTGCGGACGCGGCTGCGGCTGGGCCGGCGGTCGGCCGCCGTATTGCTGCTGCGGCGCCTGTTGCGGCGCGGGTCCGCCGTGCGGCACAGGCACCGGTCCGGCGTTGGGGCGATAGACCGGCTGTCCTTGCCCTTGCATTGGCGGCGGATAGGGCGCGCCCTGGTTCGGGTGCGGCTGGCCCGGCGCGCCATACGGATGCCCCTGGTACGGCGGCGGCTGATTGGGATGCCCGCCCGGATAGCCCGGCGGCCCGCCGTGGCGCCAGCGGTCGCGGTCGCCGTACCACGGCCGGCCGTGATAATAGTTGTCCCAGTAGGAGTCGATCGAGAACACGACGACCGGCAAGCCGATCACCGCGCCGTAACTGAGCAGCGGCACGTAGTTGCCTTCGTACGCATAGGTGAGTGCGCCGCCGTAGACCCAGCCGCGCAGGTCGTCGAGCGCGACGTCGCACCATTCGTAGCCGCTGACGCAGCCCATCACCTCGACCGGCTGATTGGGCGCGAGACCGGTGACCACAGGATAGTCGTCGCCGGGTCCGGCCATCAGGTTGACGGGCTGATTCGTGACGGCCTGCACTTGCGCGAAGGCGAGGCAAGGCAGCGAAAGCAGCGCGGCCAGTGCCGCACAAGTGGTGAGCCTGAGCGCGGCGGGCTGTGGAGTACGCCGCGCGCCGGGCCGTGCAACAAGCCGTGTATGAAGCGGCGCATAAAGCCGCGCATAAAGCCGATTAGGCATGAGAGTCGCGCCTTGGGACGCTGTAGTCGTGGAACGGTCAGGTTAGCAGATGGGCGGCGCTTATGCAGTGGCTCCGGTCAGCGACACGATGAATTCGAAGAACGCCCGCACCTTGGCGGGCGGGTGATGCCGCGACGGGTACAGCGCGTACAGCGGATAGCGCTCGTCGCCCCAGTCGGGGAACAGTTCCTTGACCTTGCCCTGGGCGAGCAGCGCCTCGGCGCCGAGGCCGAGAATCTGCGCGATCCCTTGACCCGCCGTGCAGGCGCTGTGCAGGGTGCCGACGTCGTTGACGGTCAGCCGGCCCGGCGGCGAGATCACCACGCGTTTGCGTCCGCGGTGAAACTCCCAGGTAAAGGGCGAACCCGTTTCCGGGTCGCGAAACTTGATGCAGACGTGGCGGCCGCTTTCGAGGTCGGCAGGCGCAACCGGATGCCCGTATTTCTTCAGATACGACGGCGCGGCGACAGTCAGGATGCGGGTGTCGAGCAACTTGCGTGCGATCAGCGTCGAGGCGCGCGGCTCGCCGAAACGGATCGCCAGATCGAAGCCGTCGGCGACCATATCGCCGAGCGCGTCGCGCGTCACCAGTTCGAGTTGCAGATCGGGATGCTGGTCCATGAAGGCGCCGAGGCGCGGTCCAAGCACGAGGCGCGAGAAGAACGGATCGATGGTCACGCGCAGCCGCCCGCGGACCGCTGTGGCGCCGTGTGCCGCCGAGGACGCCGCTTCCTCGAGTCCGCCCAGCAGCGGCACGATCTGTTCGTAGAAACGCCGGCCTTCGTCGGTGAGCGTGACCGAGCGCGTCGTGCGATCGAACAGACGGATGCCGAGCCGCGCTTCGAGGCGAGCGATCGAGCGGCTCACGCCGGACTGCGACATGTCGAGCGCATTGCCCGCGGCGGCGAAACTGCCGCTATCGACGATCGCCGTGAGGACGCCCATGCCGTTCAGTATGCGTTCGTCGAATGGCATGGTCATGCTCCTGTGTCATGGATGGGGTGGGGGTGATGCTAACGCGAAATGCCTTGCCGCAGCGGCATTTGCAATACCTGGTTCATGACAGGCTGTCATGGCCGACATGATCCGCCGGCTCTCGCTCAACGGTGCGCCGGCCGCTAAGCTGGACGTCGTTGCGCCTCACGGTTCGGTTCTACGCAGGCGCAGAATTCCTCTTCATCCGTTCGATTCGTCAAGGAAGGCATCATGTCACGCATTTTCATTACCGGCTCCGCGGACGGCCTCGGCCAGATGGCAGCCCGTTTGCTGATCGACGCCGGACACGAAGTCGTGCTGCACGGCCGCAACGAAACCCGCGCGCAGGCTGCGCTAAAAGCCGCGCCGGGCGCAAAGGAGGCGCTGCACGGCGATCTGTCAAGCATCGCGCAAACGCTCGCGCTTGCCGATCAGGTCAACCGGTTCGGCCGCTTCGACGCCGTCATTCACAACGCAGCGGTGGGCTACCGCGAGCCGCGCCGCATCGCAACCGTCGACGGCTTGCCGCATGTGTTCGCCGTCAATACGCTCGCGCCATACCTCCTCACCGCGCTGATCGACAAGCCCCAGCGGCTGGTCTATCTGAGTTCCGGGCTGCACCGGCAGGGCGACGCCACGCTGCAGGACCTCACCTGGGAGAAGCGCCCGTGGCAAGGCACCCAGGCCTACTCGGATTCGAAGCTGCACGACGCGCTGCTCGCATTTGCGGTGGCGCGCCGCTGGCCGCAGGTGCTGTCGACTGCGCTCGAACCAGGCTGGGTGGCCACCAAGATGGGCGGAGCCGAAGCGCCCGACGATCTGGATGCCGCACCGAAAACCCAGGTGTGGCTCGCCGTGAGCGACGAACCCGCGGCGAAAGTGAGCGGCGAGTATTTCTATCACATGAAGCCGCGCGAGCCGCATCCGGTCGTGCATGACGCGTCGGCGCAGGAACGTTTGCTCGACGCCTGCGAGCGGCTTTCGGGCGTTCGTCTGCCGGATTGAGTCTGGGTGCGGCACGATTGCGCCGGCACCAGGGAGCAGGCACGCGGATTGCTGACACAGAGGCAACGTTCGCCGCTGCGCGAACGGATGCGCTGCATCTGCGGCGGGACGAGCCGGTTCGCCGGCCCGCCGCCGCGCGGCCTTTTCCGCTTTCGATCCTGGAGAACAAAACATGCATATCGTGACGAACGTGGGCCCGCTCGCGGCGCTGATCGCCGGCATTCTGATCCTCGTCGTGCCGCGCCTGCTTAACTACATCGTGGCGCTTTATCTGACCATCATTGGCCTGCTGGGGCTGTTCGGCGATCATATTCGTTGATCGACCGGCGGATGCCGGCATCGCGCCGGCATCCGGTCATTCGCTTTCACCAGCAATAGCACTGGCGCTCGCTCGCCACACACCGCGTGTCATGCGGCGCGTCGGCCTCGTCTCAAGCTTCCCACCCGCTTGCCGTTGTAAAGTATGCTTGCCCTGGCACAAGCCGCTCGCGGTCAGCGCCGTCAAGCGCAGCGCGCTGCCGTGAGCCAACCGCGCGGCAACGGCCGGCTTCGAACGAAAACAATATCGCGATTCCAACGTAAAACGATAGAGATGCTCGAGACCCTGTCGAAACCTCTTGTCCCTGACGAGCGCAGCGCACGCTCCCCGGCATTGCTCTGGAAGCGCTATGCGCTGTGCTCGGCGATGCTGAGCGTGCTGCTCGCGATCGACCTCGTCTGGCTCCACGTGGGCGGCTATTCGGTGCAGGAGAGCAGTCTCGTCACAGCGGCGAAAACCATCGGCATGCTGCTAGGCGTCGCCGCCGGTCTCGCCGGCTTCGCGAAGATCCCGCGCTACCGCCTCGCGACGCAAAAGTTTCGCTACCCCGAGGCGGCGCGCATGCTGCTGTGGCTGGTGTTGTTGCTGTGCTTTATGGCGGTGGCGGGCGTCCTGTCTTATCTGTGCGTCACCGTCAATGCGCCGGTGATCGACGCAAGCCTGATCCGTTTCGATCAGGCGCTCGGCTTCGACTGGCTCGGCGTTTATCGTTGGACCCGCGAGCACGCCGCTGTGCAGCGCGTGCTGTCGTTCGCTTATGACAGCGGCGGCTGGCAGTTGATCGGCATTCCGGCAATCCTGGGCCTGCTTGGCCGCGACGAGGCGCTCGCGGACTTCGTCATGCTGCTGATCCTGTCGAGCATCCTGCTGTTGCTGGTGTCCACGCCGTTCCCGGCGACGAGCGCCTATGTGCACTTCAACGTCGCGGATCCGAAGCTGCTGGCGACCGTGTCGGACTTCGAGCGGCTGCGTAACGGCACACTGCGGCAGTTCGATCTGACGAAGATTCAGGGACTCGTTTCGTTCCCGTCGTTTCACACCGCACTGGGCGTGTTTTTCGTGTACTCGGTGAGGCGCGTCCGTGTCCTGTTCCCGATCGTTGCGGCGCTCGACGTGGCGATGGTGATCTCCACGCCGACGCAAGGCGGGCACTACCTGGTGGATGTCTTCGGCGGATTGATACTCGCGTTCGCGACCGTTCAGATCCTCGCGCGCATGCCGGGAACGCGCACCGTCGAGCGCACGCGTTCGGAAGCGAACGCGGCGGCCGGCTAGATCAACGCCCCGCGCTGGGCGCCGCGCGACCGACCGTTGCGGGCACAACGGCTGCGTCTTCGAGCCGCCGGAACACCAGCGCCGACACCAGCGTGATCACTCCGACGCACACGAAGCTCAAGCGGAAGCCCATGGCGGGCGAGCCGAGCTGCGCGGAGAACAGGTTCACCAGCCCGCCGCCGATCGATACGCCGAGCCCCATCGCCAGCATCTGCACCATCGAAAACAGGCTATTGCCGCTGCCCGCGTCTTCGTGCGAGAGGCCCTTCAGCGTGACGCTGTTCATTGCCGCGAACTGCATCGAGTTGGCCGCGCCGAACACGGCCAGCACCGCGATTTCGACGACGAGCGGCGTGCCGCGCGAGATCAGTGCGAACGCAACGATCGCCGAGCCGACGATCACGGTATTCACCAGCAGGAAAGTGTCGTAACCGTAACGCCGGATGAGCGGCGCGATCCAGCGCTTGGCGACGGTGCCGGCCAGTGCGGCGGGCAGCATCATCATGCCGGAATGCAGCGGCGTATAGCCGAGTTCCAGTTGCATCAGAAGCGGCAGCAGGAAGGGCACCGCACTCGAACCGATGCGGCACACCAGATTGCCGATCAGGCCGACGCTGAAGTTAGGTTCGCTAAACAGTTTGAGCTTGAACAGCGGATTGGCGCGGCGCTTCGCATACGGCACATAGGCGAGCGCGGCAACCAGACCGAGCACGAACAGACCGGTGGCCCAGGCGGCGCGGTGCGTCTGCACCGGCGTTTCCACCGCGAGCGAGAACGCGATCATGCACAGCGAGAGCAGGGCGCAGCCGGCGAAATCGAAGGGCGGCGCGGCGGATGACGTACTGCGCGGCAGATAGCGATTCACCGCGAACAGGCCGACTGCCCCGATGGGCACGTTGATCAGGAAAATCCAGTGCCAGGAAATAGCCTCGACGAACCAGCCGCCGAGCGTCGGTCCGACAATCGGCCCCACCTGGCCCGCGACCGAAATGAACGCCAGCGCCGACACATATTGCTCGCCAGTCACGCTGCGTAACACGGCAAGGCGTCCAATGGGCAACAGCATTGAACCGCCGACGCCTTGCAGCACCCGCGCCATCACCAGTTGTCCCAGCGTATGGGCGCTCGAGCAGCAGAGCGAGCCGAGCACGAAGATCAGGATGGCGGCGAAATAGACCCGGCGCGTGCCGAAGCGGTCGGCGAGCCAGCCGGAGGCGGGCGTCAGCATCGCCATGGTCAGCGTGTAGGCGACGATCACCGGCTGCATGGCCAGCGGTTTTTCGTGCAGGCTGTGGGCGATGGAGGGCAGCGCGGTGTTGACGATCGTGGTGTCGAGCGACTGCATGAAAAAGCCGGCAGCGACGATCCAGAGCAACGCAGTCTGGCTTGAATCCTTACTCATGTGAACTTTTGGGCGAGCGGCGCGCCCCCGGCAATGAGGGCCGATGCGACGCAATAGTGGGGTATGTCGCCATGATATTGACATACGCATCAATCGGGAACCCCACTAAGGACATTGACTGTTATCGCCATTGCCGATAACAATGCCGCATGCTCAATCCCATCTGGCTCAAGACTTTCGCCGCCGTGGCCGCCTGTCACAGCTTCACGGAAGCGGGGCGGCAACTCGGCCTCACGCAGTCCAGCGTGAGCGAGCACATTCGCCGTCTGGAACAGGAAATCGGCCGGCGGCTGTTGGTGCGCGACACCCATTCGCTGGCCATGACGCCTGACGGCGAGGCCATGCTCGCGCATGCCAGCGTGATCCTGCAGGCCCTCTCGCGGGCGGAATCGCAGTTTCGCGCGCCGCGCCTGAAGGGCCGCGTGCGCCTCGGATCCTCGGACGACATTGCGCTCGGTCCGCTGCCCACCGTGCTCGCGGCGTTTCGCAACGCGCATCCGGATGTGGAGCTGGAAATCACCATCGGCATGACGGGCAGGCTCTATGAGCTGCTGGACGCGGGTTCGATCGACCTGCTGGTCGGCAAGCGGCGGCTGGGCGACCGGCGCGGCGTGCCGCTATTCACCGGGCGGCTGGAGTGGCTGGCCCGTACCGGCACGCTGGTGGACATGAGCCAGCCGCTGCCGCTGATCCTCGTGGCCGAGCCCAGCGTGACGCGCGCAGTGGTGCTCGATGCGCTCGCCGAGGCGGGCTTTAGCTGGCAGGTGGTGTGCACGAGCAGCAGCCACTCGGGCTGCATTGCGGCGGCGCGCGGCGGTCTCGGCATCACCGTGCGACCGCACTATCTGACCGCGCGCGGGCTGGCGCCGCCCGTCAACAATGCCAGCCTGCCCACCTTGCCGGATGTGGAGTTCATCGCGCTGGCCGCAAAGCGGCTCAGCCGGCCGGCGGGCACGCTGCTGCAGCTCTTGCACGATAGCGACCTGCGCGGGTCGTGGATCGGGGAGTAGGGTTAGTGGCGCGCACGGTGCACAAGGCGCGCAAGGTGCGCAAGGTGCACAAGGCGCGAAGAATGCGCGTCGTACCTGAACTGCGCGTAGTGGCCGCGCATCATGTGCCGACGGTTGCCACCCGCGGCCGGGTATTGCGCTCGATGGCCAGCAGGATCAACAGCAACGTCAGGACGCCGATCAACGCCACCAGCGCGGCCGCAGAGATCAGATAACGCTGGTCGCGCCCGGCGAGACTCGCTTCTTCGTTTTGCGCTGCGCCGATACGGTCGAGCTTCAGGCGCGCGTATTCGGTCATCGCGGCGGCCACATAACGCTGGCGGTTATCCCATTCCCACGACGCGGCATGCTGGGTGGCGCGCGCCACCACCGTCGACAGTTCGTCGAGAAACCCCTGGCGGGCGGCCACCGGCACATTGCCGAGCCAACTGTTGAGGACCGGCTGGCTGGCATCGTCGCTCAGCAAGGCGGCCTGCAACGCCGGCGGAATCACGAAGCCGGCGGCGTTGGGCACCTGCACACCGGAGTCGGGCTGGCTCGACAGGAGGTCGTTGGCGTTTTCGGCGCCGGGAATGCGGGCGAGCACGTCGGTGGCGGCGACGCTGGGATCGAGCGACACCGGGGCGCTGCGCGCGTCGACCGAGATTTCGGCGACGTCGATGGCGATCACCGCCAGTGCAGCGACGAGCAGAGTCAGACAGACGACCCGCACCGTGCCCAGAAAATAGCGTTTCTCAATGATTTGGCCCATGGCGATTCCAGCTCCCGTAGCGGTGAATGTTATCCATGCACGCCCGTGGTTGTTTCGACAGGCGTGTGCTTACGATTCGCAAACGGCTTGAGCGCCTCTCCGGGCGCCTGCCATGCCGAACGGCCAGTTCGACAGACCGACGCGGGCAGGGTTTCACCGCCGCGGCAAAAATGGCCGGCTCGCCGCCCGCCTGCGCGTATGGCGGGAGTCTCGACTATGATGTTTTGCGCCACGTTTTTTCCACACGGATCCCCACGATGTCGACCGCTCCCACTCTTCAGCTTGACCGCTTTCCGCGTTTCTCCCTGCTCGAAGGACCCACGCCCATCCAGCATCTCGCGCGCCTCTCCAAACAGCTCGGCGGCGCCGATGTGTTCGTCAAACGCGACGACCTGAACGGCCTCGGCGGTGGCGGCAACAAGCTGCGCAAGCTCGAATTCCTGGTCGGCGAGGCGCTGGCGCGCGGCGCCGATACGATCATCACCGTGGGCGCACGTCAGTCGAATCACGCGCGGCTGACGGCCGCCGCCGCGGCGCGCGCCGGCCTGCAGTGCGAACTGGTACTGACGCGCCTCGTGCCGCGGCATGACGCCGATTACCTGGAGAACGGCAACATCCTGCTCGATAGCCTGTTCGGCGCACATGTACACGATCTGCCGGGCAGCGCCAATGCATTGGCGTTCGCCGAAGCGCGCGCCGCTGAGTTGCGCGCGCAAGGCCGCAATGTGTATGTCTGCCCGTTAGGCGGATCGAGTCCGGTGGGCTGTCTCGGCTATGCGAATTGCGCTGCGGAGATCGTCGCGCAAGCGGACGCGTTGGACGTGTCGTTCGACGCCATCGTCGGACCGAACGGCAGCGGCGGCATGCATGCGGGACTGGTCGCGGGGATGGCCGCGCTCGGCCGGGCCACGCCCCCGATCGTCGGGTACGGGGTCTACGGCGAGGCCGGGGCCGCGCGTGCCGCGACGCTCGACAAGGCCAACCAGACCGTCCGATTGATCGACCCGGCGCTCAGCATCGCCAGTGAAGCGGTCGTCGTCGACGGCGGCCACCTCGGCGAAGGCTATGGCATCCCCACCGACGGCATGCTTCACGCAGTCCGTCTGCTGGCTTCGACCGAAGGCCTCCTGCTCGACCCCGTGTACGGCGGTAAGGCGTTTGCCGGCCTCTTGCATGCCCTCGAGACCGGCGTGTATCGCGCCGGCCAACGCGTGCTGTTCGTCATGACGGGCGGCCTGCCGGGGCTGTATGCGTACCGCAGCGCGTTCTGACGCTTGCGGCGCCGTCAAACGCACGCCACACATTCTCAAAATTGTTTTTGCAGCGCCCGGCGAGTCGTTATACTTTCCAAATACGATACATTGTTCCATATAAGGAACAAAACGACCAAAACAAGCGGCGACGATGCCGCCTGGACGTACGCGGAGGCCGCGCGTCCAGAGCCGGGGAAGACCACCGACCATGATGACCAAGCATCTGACCATCAACCTGCGGATCGCGATCACCATCGCGTTTCTGGGCGCGCTGCTGATCGGCACGGGTGTGCTCGGCATCGTCGGCATGGCGCAAAGCAACGCCGCGCAGCGCGACGCGTATGCGGTGCATTTCGCTTCGGTGGTGGCGCTCGGCAAGTCGGGCACGGCGATGTCGCGGGCCCGCTTCGGGCTCGACTGGGCGATGAGCAACCCGCATTCGCCGCAACTGAACGCGCAACTCGACCGCGCGAGCACGCTGCTCGCCGATTCGGACAAGTGGTGGAACGCCTTCCGCGATCTGCCGAAGACGCCGCCACTGCAACAGCTCACCGACGATCTCGATGCGAAACGCACCGCCGTGCGGCGCGACGCCATCGACAAGCTGATCGGCGCGATCCGCAGCGGCGACACGAGCTGGATGGACGAGACGCGCGCCAATCATCTGATCGGCCTCTACACCGCGATGAACACGAGCCAGGGCGCGCTCGAACAGTATCTGAACCAGCAGGCCGAGGAAGCGAACGAGCGCTCGGCCGCGCGCTTTCATACGCTGCTGGCGGCGTGCCTCGCCAGCCTTGCAGTGGGTTTGACGGTGGCCTTCATCAGTTGGCGCACCTTGCGCCGCGCCATCATGTCGCCGTTGCACGACGCGCTGCGCCAGTTCGACGCCATCGCGCGAGGCGAACTCACCACCCACGTGCCGATCCGTTCCAACGACGAAATGGCGACCCTGTTGCGCGGCCTCGCCGCCATGCAGGCGAAACTCGGCGCCACGGTGACGACGGTGCGGGCCGGCTCGCATTCGATCGCTTCGTCGACCCAGCAGATCGCCGCCGGCAATCTCGATCTGTCGCAACGCACGGAGGAGCAGGCCGCCTCGCTGGAAGAAACCGCGTCGGCGATGGAGCAGCTCACCGCCACCGTGCAACTGAACGCGGAAAACGCCCGTCATGCGAGCGAACTGGCCTTGCGCGCTTCGGAGATGGCGGCGCGTGGACGCGATTCGGTTGGCAGCATGGTCGAGACGATGCGGGCGATTCACGCGGGCTCGTCGAAGATGACCGGCATCATCACGGCCATCGAAGCGATTGCATTCCAGACCAACATCCTCGCCTTGAACGCGGCGGTCGAAGCGGCCCGCGCCGGGGAAGAGGGCCGTGGCTTCGCGGTGGTGGCGGGCGAAGTGCGCAGCCTCGCGCAGCGGTCCGCGGCCGCGGCCAAGGAAATCGGCGCGCTGATCGTGGAATCGACCTCGCGCGTCGAGAACGGCGCGGGGCTCGTCAACGAGACGGGCGGCACGATGCAGGAGGTCGAAGCGGCGATTGCGCGGGTGGCGCGGATCGTCGGCGAGATTGCGGCCGCCTCGCAGGAGCAGAGCGAAGGCATCAAGCAGGTGAGCCTTGCCGTGACGCAGATGGACGAGGTCACGCAGCACAACGCGGCGCTGGTCGAAGAGAGTGCGGCGACCGCGAGTTCGCTGGCGGACCAGGCGCAGCAGTTGAGCGAACTGACGGCCGCGTTCAAGGTGGCCGGTGATGGGATGGCGATGGCGTGATTTTAGGCGATACGGCGAGGGGCGTGGCGCGAGGGTGCCGCCTCGTCACGATGCCTGTTCGATTGGCTTGCCGTTAGCCGTTTGTGCGGAGTGCGAAAGAGCGTGCCCGCTTCACGCGCCGCGTATCCTCATTCCACTGAATCTGCCGCTCGCGATCACGGTGCCCACCAACACGATCAGACAACCGGCGAGCATCGACGGCGTGACCGTTTCGCCAAGCAAGGCCGCGCCCCACAGCACGCCGAAAACCGGAATCAAAAACGTCACGGACGCGGCATAGGTGGAACCGGCGCGCTCGATCAATCTGAAGAACAGCAGATAAGCGACTGCGGTGCAGACCACGCCGAGCGCGACGACACAGGCCCATATCGACGCACCGATAGCGTGGCGCGGCCAGCAGGTCGCCGCGAGCGGCCACAACACCAACGCGGCGAAACACTGGCTGCCGAACGCTACGACCTGCGGCTTCACGCCGGCCAGACGGCGTTTCGAGTAGTTGACGGCGAAGCCGTAGAAGAGCGCCGCGAGCAGGGCGGCCGCGATCGCGAGCGGCACGCCCGCCGAACCCGCGCCCAGCGAATCCCACACCAGCACCACCACACCCGCAAAACCGGTTAGCAGACCGAATATCTGCTGGCGGCCGAGCGCGACCTGAAAACCGGCTGCGGCAATCAGCGCGGCCCACAACGGTGTGGTTGCATTGAGGACCGAGTCCATCCCGGCGTTCACCGAGAGCGCGGCGTAAGCCAGCAAACAGAAGGGCACGGCCGAATTCGTCACGCCGACGACGAACAGCGGCCATCGATACGTGCGCAACTGCTGCCGCGCGGCAGGCGAACGCAGCACCGGCAGCATCACCAGCATGGCGATGCCGACCCGCAGCGCCATCAGCGGAATCGGACCGAATTCAGGCGCGGCAATCCGCATGAAGAGAAACGATGCGCCCCAGATGGCGGCGAGCAGAACGAGTTCGAGAAAGTTCATGGCGGGCGGTGGACACTTCTTCAGGTCGAGGGGATGCCTGGACTGTAGAGGAAGAACCGCCCGGGGTCTGGCCGGATTCGGACATGAGTATGGGGACCGGCGCGGGCGTGGTTCAGGTGAACGCCCGGACTCCCGCGGATCGCTCTTCCGCCGCAAGCGGCATGCCGCCCGCTTCCGCGAGAATCCAGTTGCGGAACAGCGCCATGGCCGGCGCCAGCTGCCGCGATTTCAGCCGCGTGAGCCAGTAACTGCCCGTGCTTACCTGGGTGTCGAATGGGCACACCAGCATGCCGGCCTGCAGTTCGCGCACGAACATGCGCGGCGGCGCCAGCGCCACGCCGGCGCCTTGCACGGCGGCTTCCACCATCAGGCGCGAAGAGTCGAACACCGGGCCATTGACGGTCCACGGTTCGAGTCCCGCGGCGGCGAGCCAGAGGTTCCATTCGTCGGCTCGATACGAGCGCAATAAGGTCTGCCTTGCGAGATCCGCGGGCCCGGCGAGTTGCCTGGCGATCTCCGGCGCGCACAGCACCGAGAGCGGCGCATCGAGCAACAATTCGTTGTGGGTGGCGGGCCAGGTGCCCTCGCCGAAACGAATGGCGAAGTCCAGCCCTTCCGCGGCCGGATCCACCAGATTGTTATGGGTCAGGAGCCGCAGCTCGACGAACGGATGCGCCTCGCGGAACGATTTGAGGCGCGGCATCAGCCAGCCGACCGCAAACGTCCCGACGACGCCGACCGTCAGCACCTCATGAAAATGGCCGCCTTCGAATTGCTTGAGGACGTTTTCGATGCGCCCGAATGCGTCGCTGAGGACGGGCAGCAGCGCGCGGCCTTCGTCGGTAATGCCGAGGCCGCGCGGCAGCCGCTTGAAGAGGGCGGTGCCCAGCCGCTCTTCGAGCATGCGAACCTGCTGGCTGACGGCGGCCTGCGTCACGCTCAGTTCGAGCGCCGCGCGCGTAAAGCTCAGATGACGCGCCGACGACTCGAAGGCACGCAAGGCATTGAGGGGGAGATGAGGACGCATAGGAGGTTAGCCAATAGATTTTCTTTACCCTGAGCCAAATTATCCTCGTTTGTCACGGGCTCGCAAAGGGACGATAGTCGCGTCTCCCCGGGACGCCTGCGTTCAGTCGTCCGGCCCTTCAGGCCCTTCAGCCGTTCCTCACGACGAGATGAGACCGATGACCTCTTTCGAAAACCGCCGTTCGTTGTTGCGGTTCGCCGCGACGCTTCCCTTCGCGTTCGCTTTCAAAGCACGCGCTGCCGATACGTCAGAGGCGCGTTCTGTCGAAGGCCAGCTCGCGAAGCTCGAACAGACCGCCGGCGGACGCCTCGGCGTGTCGGCGCTGAATACGGCCAACGGCACGTGGATCGGCCACCGCGCCGACGAGCGCTTCCCGTTTTGCAGCACCTTCAAGGTGATCCTGAGTGGTGCGATCCTCGCCCGCAGCACGCAGGCCGCCGGGTTCATGCAGCAACGCATTCACTACGCGCAAAGCGACGTGGTGCACTACTCGGCGGTGACCGCCGAACACATCGGCGACGGCATGACCGTAGCCGAACTCTGCGCCGCGGCGATCCAGCACAGCGACAACACGGCCGCCAATCTGCTGATCAAGCTGCTCGGCGGCACGGATGCCGTCACGGCGTATGCACGCTTGATCGGCAATGACGTATTCCGTCTCGACCGTCTGGAGACGTCGCTGAACGACGCGGTACCCGGCGATCCGCGCGATACCGCAACGCCCGCTTCGATGGTGCGCAGCCTGCATACCCTGACGCTCGGCGATACCTTGCCGATCGCACAGCGTACGCAGTTACTGGACTGGCTGCGCGGCAACCAGATGGGCTCGAAGCGGATTGGCGCCGCGCTGCCTGCCGGCTGGACCATGGGCGACAAGACCGGCACTGGCGACTACGGCACGGCCAACGACCTCGCCGTGATCTGGCCGCCGTCGCGGCCACCGCTCATCCTCGGCATTTATCACACGCAGCCCGGGCAGGATGCCAAGGCGCGCGACGACGTGGTTGCGGCAGCGGCGCGCATCGTCGTGGGCGCGGTGGGTTGAGACTGCCGCAGACCCTCCGCTTGCCCAGGAACGCGGGTTGCTCGCCGCTCGTGAAACGCTCCTACGCGCGAAGCGGCCCGCCGAGCGTACGCCAGGCGCAACCGGACGTGGCGAAGAGAGCCTCAACCCAGGGAAGCGAGCAGAATGGCGCGACACAAAGCCGACGTGGCCGATGACGAATTCGAGATCTTCGCGAGTTACCACAGCACCGGCGACGGCCGATATATAGGTGGACTAAAGGTCATCCGCAAAGCCGACCGGCGGATTCTGTTTCCGTTCGAGGGCGCGCCGCAGATCGGTCCTTACGATAGCGCGGACCAAGCTCGCCACGCCGCAGTGGAGTACGGCCGGGCGATTGTCGCGGCGGACCGGGCTGCGCCGGAGCCTTGATGGCGTGTTCTTTTTTACAAGGCGCAGGGGGATTTTGCCGCAACCGCGGCGCCCGCGGGGCAGGCGCGTTTTATGCGAGGTTGAGGAAGCTGCAGCAAACCTCCGGACTCCACCGTGTACAGCGAGGTGGAGCGGGCGGCCATGCAGGCGCGGCGCGCCTCGGCAGGTCGGCCGCAAGCTTTGAAAGCCGGGGCTCGCGGGCATTGTTGCGTCCCACATGGCAAGTCATTGCACGCCAACCAGTTGGCTATTGCCGCGTAACGGCGCATGATCGGACGGTGCGGCCGCACGGATCGTCCAAACCGGTCGTTCGCAACCGGCCGTCCGCATCAGTCATATCCGGTCACCAGGTCACACCAGGTCACAAACGGACCGCCCTTCGCGAACCGTTTCCGCAAGCATGTTCAATCGCGGCGTGTCACGACGAACGCTGCCACCCGTCGAACAGGAGCTTCCCATGCAAAACAATCCTTCCCTCGATAAGCTGTGTATCGACACGATCCGTACGCTTTCGATGGATGCCGTGCAAAAGGCGAATTCGGGCCACCCCGGCACGCCGATGGCGCTGGCCCCGGTTGCCTATCATCTGTGGCAGAACCATCTGCGCTACGACCCCGACGAGCCGCTGTGGCCCAATCGCGACCGCTTCGTGCTGTCGGTGGGGCATGCGTCGATGCTGCTGTATTCGCTCCTGCATCTGGCCGGCGTGAAGGCCGTCGACGAACACGGCAAGCCGACCGCCGGACCCGCCGTATCGCTGGACGACATCAAGCAGTTCCGCCAGCTCGACAGCAAGACCCCGGGGCACCCCGAATACCGCATGACGACCGGCGTCGAAACTACCACCGGGCCGCTCGGCCAGGGGCTCGGCAATAGCGTCGGCATGGCGATGGCGGCGCGCTGGTACGAGGCGCGATTCAATCAGCCGGATGCGCCGCTGTTCGATTACCGCGTCTATGCGCTGTGCGGCGACGGCGACATGATGGAAGGCATCTCGCACGAAGCGGCCTCGCTGGCCGGCCATCTGGAGTTGTCGAACCTCACGTGGATCTACGACAGCAATCGCGTGACGATCGAAGGGCATACGGACCTCGCCTATAGCGACGATGTGGAAGCGCGGTTTCACGGCTACCACTGGCACACCATCCATGTCAGGGATGCGAACGACGGCGCCGCGCTCGAAGCGGCCTTCAACGAAGCGAAAAGCGTGACCGACAAGCCGACGCTGATCGTGGTGAACAGCATCATCGGCTGGGGCGCGCCGAAGAAGCAGGACACTTCGGCGGCGCACGGCGAGCCGCTCGGCGATGAAGAAATCGCCGCCGCCAAGCGCTTTTACGGCTGGCCCGAAGACAAGAAGTTCTACGTCCCGGACGGCGTGATGGCACGCTTTGCCGACGGCATCGGCGCACGCGGCAAAGCCGCGCGCAACGACTGGCTGGCGAAGCTCGACGCCTACCGGCAAAAACATCCGGACCTCGCACGCGAGTTCGCCCGGATCGAAGCGCATGAACTGCCGGACGGCTGGGACGCGGACCTGCCGACCTTCGAGGCGGACGCCAAGGGTGTCGCCTCGCGCGACTCGTCGGGCAAGGTGTTGAACGCGATTGCCCAGCGCGTGCCCTGGCTGCTCGGCGGCTCGGCCGATCTGTCGCCCTCCACCAAGACCAATCTGAAGTTCGAAGACGCGGGCAGTTTCGAGCACGAGAGCTACGGCGGCCGCAATCTGCACTTCGGCATTCGCGAGCATGCGATGGGCGCGGTGGTGAATGGGCTGGCGCTGTCGAATCTGCGTCCCTACGGTTCGACGTTCCTGATTTTCAGCGACTACATGAAGCCGCCGATCCGCTTGTCGGCCATCATGGAAGTGCCCGCCATCTACGTGTTCACGCACGATTCGATCGGCGTCGGCGAGGACGGCCCGACCCACCAGCCGATCGAACAACTGGCCTCGCTGCGTGGCGTGCCGGGGCTGACCGTGCTGCGTCCCGCGGACGCCAACGAGGTGGTGGAGACGTGGCGTGTCGCCTTGTCGAGGCCGCGTCATCCGTCGTGCATCGTGCTCACGCGCCAGCCGCTGCCCACCTTCGACCGCAGCAAGTACGGCTCGGCCGCAGGGGTGCGCAAAGGCGCCTACGTACTGGCCGATGCCGCCGATGGCAAGACGCCGCAGGTGCTGCTGCTCGCCACCGGCAGCGAAGTGTCGATTTGCGTGGACGTCTATGAGAAGCTGAAGAGCGAGGGCATTGCCGCACGCGTGGTGTCGATGCCGGCATGGGACATCTTCGAGGCCCAGGACGAGGCCTACAAAGATGCCGTGCTGCCGACCGACGTAGATGCGCGGGTCTGCGTCGAACAGGCCGCGGAACTCGGTTGGGACCGCTACGTGGGGCGTCTCGGCGCGAAAGTGGTGATGCATACGTTCGGTGCGTCCGCGCCGTTGAGCGAACTGAAGCGCAAGTTCGGCTTTACGCCGGAGCATGTCTACGACGCAGCCAAGCAGCAGATTGCGCGCGTGCAGAAGAAGTAGCGTCGGGCGATAGCGGCGAAGACAGTCAGGCGGCGCCGTTGCGGGCCGCCTGAATTTTTTTGCGTGCGGCTTTGGCTGTGCGTCGCTAGTTCGCCGGAATCGTCACGACCGGCGCCTTGCTGCTGGTATCAGCCTCAGCCAGCGCCATCAGGTTTTGCACGACCGTGAAGGCGTATTTCGAATCGAAGTCGTTGCGCTCGACCCAATAGGCCGCGGCGCCATAGTCGATCAGCACATAGGCATCGGCGGGCGGCTTGATACCCGAATGCACGATGATGGTGGGCCGCGTTTCGCCGCCGATCAGGCCCACCGTCGGCTTGGTCGAGCCGCTGTCGATCTGTTCCTGCGGCACCTGCACCTGCGCGCCGAGATCGGTCAGGATGCCGAGCACCGAGCGGGTCACCATCGGAATCCGGTCTCCCGCTTGCGACGACGGTCCATAGACGATCTGATAGGTGCGCGTATTCGGCGCGAGATTCAGCAGTTGGCGCACGCGGGCGAGGTCCGCGACGATTTGCGGCGACACGCCGCTGGTGGCCGCGCCCATCGCCAGATAGACGCTGCTCTTGCCGCTCTCCTGACGCGATTCCACATTCAGCTCGCCCGCCATCTGCAGGCGTCTGAGTGCCTGCAGCAGTTCGAAGAAACCCGGCGCGCCGGCGGCATTGTCGCCGCCGAGCGCGCTGCCGTTCTGCAGGCCGCCGATCGATTGCGCGGTGATGCGCAAAAGCAGGTCGATCGGGACGCCGCCTTCGGCAAGCGGCAACACCAGTTCGGGCGCGAGCGGCCGGATATACGCGGAGGCGAAGGCTTCGCCGGTGGTAGGCGTGAACGTGAAGGTGGGGTGGTTCGAATAGGACACGCTGCCGGTCGCGAGCGCGTAGTTCGGTTCGCTGCCGGAGCCGAGATTGCCGGTCGCGCCGGCCGTTGCATCGAACTGGTAGGCCGCGATGATCGAGCTCACCGAGAGGAAGGCCGGCGCATCGCCATAGCGCAGCCCGACGATCGCCGCGAGAATCTCGCGTTTCTTTGCATCGCCCAGCGCTCTCGCGTAGTCCACCTGGTCGGCTTTCAGATGAGTGGGGCCGAGATGCACGCAGGCTGAAGTCAGGCAGGCTGTGCAGAGGGCCGCGAGAAGCGAGGCTTTGATCGTCATGGGGTGAGAGAGCGGAGCGGGCCGCGTGGTGAAAATGGCATCGCAGGCGGGGTAGCAGGGCGTATGCCTGGTCTGAGGAATACGTTGCATCCACTGCGGGGAGCGCGTCGCCGTGTGCGGGTGGTCGACGTCAGTCCAGCGTCGGGACCGCAACTTGCTTCTCCAAGCCTCTCGCACCGCTTTCCGGTGCAAACCCATTCGACCGTCCAAGGAAAAACCATGTCACGCGAGGCCCCCCTAGCTTCTCACGCGCGCTACGCCGCCCGCATCGCCGAGGGCGGTCCTTTCCCGCTGGGCGCGACGTGGAACGGCGTCGGCGTCAATTTCGCGCTGTTTTCAGCGCATGCCACCAAGGTCGAACTGTGCCTGTTCGACGCTACCGGCAACGAGGAAATCGAGCGCATCGAACTGCCCGAATATACCGATGAGGTCTGGCATGTGTTCGTGCCGGATCTGAAGCCGGGGGCGATCTACGGCTATCGCGTCCATGGACCTTATGCGCCCGAGGAAGGGCATCGCTTCAATCCGAACAAGCTGCTGCTCGACCCGTATGCGAAAGCGCATATCGGCGAGCTCAAGTGGGCGCCGGAAATCTTCGGTTACACGCTGGATCACGAGGACGGCGATCTGTCCTTCGACGAACGCGACAGCGCCCCCTTCGTGCCGAAGTGCAAGGTGGTCGACGCGAACTTCTCGTGGAGTCATCCCGAGCGCAACGCGCTGCCATGGGAGCGGGTGATTTTCTACGAGACCCATGTGCGCGGCTTCACCATGCGCCATCCCGAGGTGCCCGACAACCTGCGCGGCACCTTCGCCGGTCTCGGCCAGCAGCCGGTGATCGACTACATCAAGGGGCTGGGCGTCACCACCGTCGAACTGCTGCCGATCCAGATGTTCGTCAACGACAGCTACCTGCTCGACAAAGGTCTGACGAACTACTGGGGTTACAACACGATCGGTTTCTTCGCCGCGGATCCGCGTTTTTTCGCGGGGGCCAATGCATCGGTGGAAGAGTTCAAGGCGATGGTCGACCGCTTTCACAACGCCAATCTCGAAGTGATTCTCGACGTGGTCTACAACCACACCGCCGAGGGCAACGAACGCGGACCGACGCTGTCGTTCAAGGGCATCGACAACGCTTCGTACTACCGTCTGATGCCGGACGAGCCGCGCTATTACATCAACGACACGGGCACGGGCAACACGCTGAACCTCTCGCATCCGCGCGTGCTGCAGATGGTGACCGACAGCCTGCGCTACTGGGTGAGCGAAATGAAGGTCGACGGTTTCCGCTTCGATCTTGCCACCATTCTTGGCCGCGAAACGCACGGCTTCGACGAGGGCGGCGGGTTTCTCGACAGTTGCCGGCAGGATCCGGTGCTCTCAAGCGTGCGCCTTGTGGCCGAACCGTGGGACTGCGGTCCCGGCGGTTATCAGGTGGGCGGTTTTCCGCCCGGCTGGGCCGAGTGGAACGACCGCTTTCGCGACACGACCCGGGCGTTCTGGAAGGGCGACGAGGGCATGGTGCCGGATCTCGCCAAACGCCTCACCGGCTCCGGCGACAAATTCGACCGGCGCGGCCGGCGCCCGTGGGCGAGCGTGAATTTCGTCGCCGCCCACGACGGCTTCACGACCCACGACCTGGTGTCGTACAACGACAAGCACAACGAGGCCAACGGCGAGGACAACAACGACGGCCACTCCGACAACAAGTCATGGAATTTCGGCGTCGAAGGTCCGACCGACGACGCGGACATCCGCCAGCAGCGCGAGCGTCAGAAGCGCAATCTGCTCGCTACCTTGCTGCTCTCGCAAGGCACGCCGATGATCCTCGCCGGCGACGAATTCGGCCGTACCCAGCGGGGCAACAACAACGCCTATTGTCAGGACAACGAGATTAGCTGGCTCGACTGGGAAGCCATCGACGACGAAGGGCGCGCGCTCACCGAGTTCGTCAAGAACCTCACCACACTGCGGCATCGCTTGCCGGTGTTGCGACGCGGACGCTTTTTGACCGGCGAATACAACGCGGAACTGGAGGTGACCGATACGCGCTGGCTGTCGCCGACCGGCGAGGATCTCTCGCAGGAGCAATGGGACGATGCGGCGATGCGCTGCTTCGGCCTCGTGATCGACGGCCGCGCGCAGGCGAGCGGCATCCGCCGTCCGGCCTCGGATGCGACCTTGCTGCTGGTCCTCAACGCGCACCACGACCTGGTGAACTTCACGTTGCCGGACATCCCCGAAGGCGATAAATGGACCTTGCTGCTCGATACCAACATGCCGGTGCGCGATGAATTACCGGCCTATTCGGCCGGCGAGTCCTACCAGGTGACCGGCCGCTCGCTGCTGCTGTTCGCACTCGATGCCCCGAGCCGCGCCACTCAACGGGTGCTGGACGGGCTCGAGCAGCAACTGACCACGGACGACGCCGACAAGGCGGCTTGAGGCCTGCGCCAGGTACAGGGCTTGCTGAACCCGAGTCACACACCCCACCAGGAGGCCAGCATGGACCAGCAGCAGGAGCAGTATCAGGAACTCGAACCGGTAAGCCGTGAAGAAAGGATTCGCACCCGCGCGTATTACCTGTGGGAGCAGGCTACCGATCCACGGGGCACGCCGGACGAATACTGGGAACAGGCTCGCGCCGAGGTGGAAAAGGAGTCGCCGGACGAGGACACGTCGAAGCACGGCGTGATCCCTACGCCCACGCATAAGAGCTAGCTGTACGGCGGGCGTCGCGCCTTGGCGCCTCGCCTTGCACCTTGATCTGGACGGCGACGCCCACCGCAGGCCATCGAACGCAACCGGACTCACGCCCTCCATGAAAGACTTCGACGATCCACGCCTGACGCGAACCGCGACGCGCATCGCCGCGCCAAGTGCCGCGCTGGGCGTCGAGGGGCTGATCACGCTCGCGGTCGGCGTGCTGGCGGTGGCCGCGCTTTACTTCGCGCGCGACGTCCTGATTCCGATTACGCTCGCGATCATGCTCAGTTTTCTGGTCGCGCCGCTGGCGGATTTTCTTCTGCGCATCCGCCTCGGGCACGTTGCTTCGGTGTTCGCCGCGGTGCTGTTGTCGGTCTCGGTCATCGTGCTGCTCGGCAGCGTGATCGGCACGCAGCTCACCGAACTCGTCACCAACGGTCCGCGTTATCAGGCCACTATCGAGCGCAAGTTCGACACCGCGCACAATCTCACCGTCGGCAAGCTCGACCGCTTGATGGGCGTCGCCGGCCAGGCGCTGCAGCGCGTGACCATCGAGCCGCAGCCGCCGGCCGCGGCGTCGCCTTCGACCTCGCACAGCGAGGTCGCGCCATCGTCCGAAGCGAGCGTCCCCGACGCCATGCCGGTGATCGTGCGCGAGCCGGTCCCCACGCCGTTCGAACTGGCGCGGCGCTTCCTGTCGCCCGCCGTCAGTCCGCTCGAAACCGCGTTTATCGTGTTCGTCGTCACCATCGTCATCCTGCTGCAACGCGACGATCTGCGCGACCGGGCGATTCGCCTGTTCGGCTCGCGCGACCTGCATCGCACCACCACGGTGATGGACGAGGCCGCGCGGCGCCTGAGCCGCTATTTCGTTTCGCAGCTTGGCGTGAATGCCGGCGTGGGCGTGGTGATCGGCATCGGCCTGTACATCGTCGGTGTGCCGAGTCCTATCCTGTGGGGCATCATGGCCGCGCTGCTGCGGCTCGTGCCCTATGTCGGCATCTGGATTTCGGCGCTGCTCGCCACCGCGCTGGCGGCAGCGGTGAGCCCCGGATGGTCGATGGCGATCGGATCGCTGGCGCTCTTCGTCAGCGTGGAACTGGTGGTCGGGCAGGTGGTCGAGCCGCTGCTTTACGGGCATAGCACGGGGCTTTCGCCGTTTTCGGTGGTGGTGGCCGCGATCTTCTGGAGCTGGATCTGGGGGCCGATCGGCCTGATCCTTTCGACGCCGCTCACGCTATGCCTGCTGGTGCTGGGCCGTCATGTGCGGCGGCTCGAGTTTCTCGACGTGCTGCTGGGCGACCAGCCCGCGCTCACGCCTATCGAAAACTTCTACCAGCGCGCGCTGGCGGGCGACCCCGACGAAGCGCTCGCGCAAGCCGAGATCCTGCTGCGCGAGCGTTCGTTATGCGCGTATTACGACGAGGTCGCGCTGAAGGGCTTGCAACTGGCCGCCAACGATGTGCAACGCGGCAGCGTGACCGCCACGCAGCTCGCACGGATCGAGTCCGCCACGAACGACCTGATCGAAGGGCTCGACGCTTACCCCGACCATGACCCGGCGGCTGAAAAACCGGAGGACAACTGGGCCGCCGTGGAGCCGCCCGGCGCGGATATGCCCGGCGTGGATACGCCTGGCGTGAACGCGGTATCGCCCACGGCGGACGAAGCAGCGCAGCGCACCGACGATCAACGCGCCTATGAACGCGCCGCGCTCAATCGAGCGGGACATCACGTGCTGTGCATCGCCGGACGCGGCCCGCTCGATCAACTGGCCACCAATGTGTTTCTGCAATTGCTTGGCAAGCACGCTCTGGATGGCCGCTCGCTGCCGCACGAAGCGGTTTCGCGCACGGCGATCGACACGCTCGATACTTCGTCGGTGACGATCGTGTGCCTGTTCTATCTGCGCATCGAAGGCATTCCTTCGCATTTGCGCTACCTCGTCAAGCGCATGCGGCAGCGCCTGCCGCATGCGGCGATCATTGTCGGCCTGTGGCCGCAAGGGCAGCCGGAAACGTGGAGCGAAGACCTGCAGGAGGCCATCGGCGCAGACTGCTACGCCACCTCGATGCGCGACATGCTGAACGCGTGCTGCAGGATCGTCGCGCCGGCTCAGGTCCAGAATCCGACGCCGGCGGAACCCGAGCGCGCAGTCGACGACCTCGCCGCCTGAGCCCGCTTTCAGGCAAGCGTGCCCGCGCCCCCGTGCGATAGCGATCGTAGTGCCGGGCAATCTGGCGAGTGGGTCGTGGAACCCCGAACGACAGGCCAACCCCGGGCCAACCCCAGCCCAACCCAGGGCAATCACGGACCAAAGCCGCTTTAGCCTCGCAGCGCCACGCCATTGAACCGGCCGTTCACGCCATCTGTTTGTGCAGATGCGCGGCCTGTCGTACAGTCAGGCGAAACCGAAACCGGCCCGCCGCGCCGATCAGGCACGTCGTGTGCAGATGATCCGGAGCGGCCTACACTGAATCCATCTACCCTGGCAGGAGATCGTCACGTGCAACACGCGGAGCGCGCCGTCGTGGACTTACCGCTGCCGTTGCGCAACTTTGCTGCGACGCGGCGCATCCTGCTGGTGGTGCTGGCCGCGTCGATCCTGTTTCCGCTCGCCTGCCTGGTGGGCTACGGTTACCTCGACTATCAGCGCCGCATCGCCGACTCGGACGACATGATCGACCGCCTCGCCCGCGTGACCGACGAGCAGGCCGTCAAGGTGCTGGACCTCAACCAGCAGATCAGCGCCCGCATCCTCGAACTGCTCGGCGGCGATGACGACGCCGCCATCCGCGCCCACGAGGCCGAGCTGCATCAGCGGCTGCGGGTGATCGGCGGCGACTTTCCGCAGGTCGCCGCCATCGCGGTGTTCGGCGCGGACGGCAAGCTGCTGGTCAACAGCCGGGCCTATCCGGTGCCGGCCATCTCGAACGCCACGCGCGACGATTTCGTCAGAGCCAAAGCCATCCGTCCCGAAGCTTACTTTTCCCTGCCGATGTACGGGCCGGTCTCGCAGACCGATGTCTTCAACACGACGCTCGGCCGCTCGGCGGCGGACGGCCGCTTTCTCGGCGTGGTCTCGATTGCCTTGCGCAGCGATTATTTCTCGCGCTTTTATGCTGACCTGACGGGCGGCGACCCGTCGCTCGCGCTCGGCCTGTACCGCCAGGACGGCCAGTTGCTGGTGCGCTATCCAGGCTGGCCGCCGGGTACGGAACCGCTCGCGCATACGCCGTTCACAAACGCACTGCGCGACAAGGAACTGTTCGGCCATGTCCGCATGACCTCGAGCGTCGACGGCGTGGAGCGGCTGCTGGCCTTCAGGCGGGTCGGCGACTATCCGCTCTATGTGATGAGCGCGTACGCCACCAACGCGATTTTCCAGCAGTGGTGGCGCCACTTCGTGCTGATTGCCGCGATCACGGTGCTGCCGTGCATCGCCGTCTGGCTGCTGGTGTTCTTCTCGCTGCGCCAGCTCGAGACCGAGCGTCTCGCCTGGGAGCGCTGGCAGGGCGAAGTGGCGATGCGTCTGTCCGCGGAGGCGTCGACCCGTCAGTTGCAGCGCATGGGCGCGCTCGGCAATCTGGTCGCCAATATCGCGCACGACTTCAACAATCTGCTGATGGTCGTCTCGGCCAACATGCAACTGGCCCGTCACAAGCACTTCAATCACGTCGAGCCCGAGGTCATGGCGGTGGAGCGCGCCACCGCCACCGCGGAAGCGTTGACGCGGCGCCTGTTGAGCGTGGCGAGGAAACAGCCGCTCAAGCAGGAGCCGATCGATCTGGCGAAGTGGCTGCCCGGTGCGGGCACCTTGATCGACGCGGCGGTGGGCGACAAGGTGCAGGTCAGCGTCAGCGTCGTGGTGGATAGCTGGCGCGTGCTGGCCGATCCCACGGAACTCGAATTCGCTCTCATGAACCTCGCGGTCAACGCGCGCGATGCCATGCCGCGCGGCGGCCGCTTCGTGATTCGTTGCCAGAACACCCGGCTGGTATCGAGCGACACGCTGTTGCCGGACGGCGAATACGTGCTGATCTCCTGTTCCGATGACGGCGAGGGCATGTCCGAAGCGGTGGCGCGCCGCGCCTTCGAGCCGCTTTTCACCACCAAGCTGCAGGGCTCGGGCACCGGCCTCGGGCTCGCCCAGGTGCTCGCCCTGTGCGAGCAGTCGGGCGGCACCGCGAAGATCGACAGCGTGCCGGGCAGCGGCACGACCGTGCGCCTGTATTTGCCGCGCTACCGCGAGGCGAGGGCGGTGGCGGGCGTGGTCGACGAAGCGGCGCTCGACGCGCGCTCGGCCTCGCAGGGCATGGTGCTGCTGGTGGAAGACAACGAGGATGTCGCCGCCGGCATCGCGGCGGTGCTGGAGACTTTCGGCTGCGAGGTGCATCACGAGGCCACCGCCGACAGCGCGCTCGATGTGTTGAGCGCCGGCGAGACCTTCGAACTGGTGCTGTCCGACGTGCAGATGCCCGGCAAACTGAGCGGTGTCGATCTGGCCGAACGGGTGCGCCTCTCCTGGCCGAAGCAGAAGATCGTGCTCATGACCGGCTATGCCGACGAACTGGAACGCGCCAGACATATCGGCGTGGCGATTCTCGCCAAGCCGTTCAATATCGACGAACTGCATGCGCTGGTGAGCTGCGAGTAACGCTGGCCGGCGCCCCGCGGCTGATGCCGAAGCCATCACCCCGCATGACGCAGCCGGCAGGTAAAGTTGGTCGCCGCCTGGCATTTTTTACAGCGCGGCCGAGGCTTGCCCGTCTGCCGACAGGATCCCGAAGACGCGCGTAGACTGAAGCCCCGTTGCGCAGTGGCAACCTTATGGAGGATGTTCAATGGAATACAGATATTTGGGCGCGTCCGGTTTCAAGGTCCCGGTACTCAGTTTCGGCACGGGGACCTTCGGCGGCAAGGGCGAATTCTTCGAGGCGTGGGGCGCCACCGATGTGGCCGAAGCGCGCCGCCTGATCGATATCTGCCTCGATGCGGGCGTCTCGATGTTCGACAGCGCCGACATCTACTCGAGCGGTTCCTCGGAAGCCGTACTCGGCGAGGCCATCAAGGGCAAGCGCGACAAGGTCATCCTCTCGACCAAGGCCACCTTCCGTTTCAACGACGAGCCGAACAACGTCGGCTCGTCGCGCTTTCACCTGATTCAGGCGGTCGATGCCGCATTGAAGCGGCTGCAAACCGACTATATCGACCTGTTCCAGTTGCACGGTTTCGATGCCAGAACGCCCGTGGCCGAAGTGCTGTCGACGCTCGACGACCTCGTGCGCGCCGGCAAGATCCGCTATACCGGCGTGTCGAATTTTTCCGGCTGGCATCTGCAGAAGTCGCAGGATGTGGCGGACCGCTACGGCTATCCGCGCTATGTCGCCAACCAGGCGTATTACTCGCTGGTGGGCCGCGACTACGAATGGGAGTTGATGCCGCTCGGTCTCGATCAGGGCGTGGGGGCGGTGGTGTGGAGTCCGCTCGGCTGGGGGCGTTTGACCGGCAAGCTCAAACGCGGTCAACCGTTGCCGGAGAAGAGCCGCTTGCACAAGACTGCCGACATGGGGCCGCCGGTGCCGGACGAGTATCTGTTCCGCGTGCTCGACGCGATCGACGAAGTCGCCGCCGAAACCGGCAAGACCGTGCCGCAGATCGCGCTGAACTGGTTGCTGCAACGTCCTACGGTGTCCACCGTGCTGATCGGCGCGCGCAATGAAGAACAGTTGCGGCAGAATCTCGGCGCGGTGGGCTGGAATCTCACGCCCGAGCAGATGGCGAAGCTCGATGCCGCGAGCGCAGTGCGGCCCGCGTATCCGTATTGGCATCAGGAAGGGTTTGCGGAACGCAATCCGTCGCCGGTATGAGGCGGTGCTTTGAGCCTTGAGCTTTAAGTTTTGTTTTGATCCTTGCGATGGCCTTCAGCGCGTGGCGCGATGCAACGCGCTGAAGGTGGCGAGCGCGGCTTAACGAGCGCGATGGTCGTGACGCAGTATGTTCATCTGCCGGGAACGATGCTCGCGCTCAGGCGCCCGCGCTAGCTCGTCACGACAACATCTCGATCATGGCGACGATCAACGTGAATGCGCCGATGCACCCCCCGAGGGTCAACGCGCTTTGCATGAAGTGCGACATAAACAGGTCTCCAGGCGTTAAAGATGAACGCCATTTAACAGCAATCGAAAGAATAAAGAAAGCTAAAAGAAAGATTTGAGGCCGCAAATTGCCCAGGGAAAACCCGTGGCGAGGCGCCTCATTGCCGTGCCTCGGCGACCCAGCAATTGCATCTCCATGCGCGGACGCGGCGGATATACTCACAGCGTCGTCAATCTTCCGGGATGGGACCTGTCATGCGTTTTTCATCGCGGCGCTCATTTACGTCGGTCGTTGCGTCGATCGTCTTGCTGATCGCCACACAAAGCGCTTTCGCGCAAACGCCGAAAACCGTATTCCTCGAAAACCTGACCTGGACGGAAGTGCGCGACGAGGTGGCGGCGGGCAAGACCACCATCATCATTCCCATCGGCGGCACCGAACAGAGCGGTCCCGACGTGGCGCTCGGCAAGCACAACGCGCGCGTCGCCGTGCTGTCGCAGCGCATCGCCCAGCAGCTCGGCAATGCGCTTGTGGCGCCGATCATCGCCTACGTGCCCGAGGGCGGCTACGCGCCGCCGACGTCGCACATGAAGTTTCCCGGCACCATCACGATCCCCGACGATGTGTTCGAAAAGCTGCTGGCCTCCGCGGCCAATAGCTTCGCGGTGCACGGTTTCAGGAACATCGTGTTTCTCGGCGACCATGGCGGCTATCAGAACGACGTCAAGCGTGTCGTCGCCCAGTTGAACAAGTCATGGGCCGGCACGCCGGCGCGGGCCTTCGTGCCGCCGGAGTACTACGGCACCAGTTCGGACGGGTACTCGGAAATCCTGCGCCAGCATGGCTTTCACGACGACGAAATCGGCACCCACGCCGGACTCGCGGATACCGCGCTGCTGCTCGCGGTCGCGCCGCAAATGGTGCGCGTCGAGCGCTTGCGCAGTGGTCCTAAGCTTGGGCCGGCAGACGGCGTGTACGGCGGCGATCCGCGTCGGGCGACGGCGGAACTCGGCCAGCTAGGAATCGATGCGATCGTGTCGAGAACCGTCGACGCCATCAGGAAAGACACGGCAGGGCGCTGAGCCGATGCGGCATGGTCTCGCTCGCCGCCAGCCGCTCGTCCCCAAGCCGTTTGCCTCACGCCGTTTGCGTCTGCGTCATCCACTCATGGAGGTCTTCGCTATGGCTTACCGTTCCGCTCGCTGGCTGCGGCTCGCATCGTCTGTTGGCGTGATTCTGGCGGGTCTATCGATCATCACGGACCCGGCCCGCGCGGCCTCGTCCGTGACGACCGTCCCAGGCATGCCGCCTGTGGTCAACGCGAGCAACCTGTACGGCGAAGCAGGCGTCAACCATATGAGCCCGGCGGTGGCGGGCGCCTTGCAACGGGTCTATGTGCCGAACCTGCGCTCGAACGACGTCTACGTGATCGACCCAACCACGCTCAAGGTGGTCGACCGCTTTCCGGTGGGATTGAGCCCGCAGCACGTCGTGCCGTCCTGGGATCTGCAGACGCTGTGGGTGGCCAATAACGCCGAGGGCCGGCCCGACGGCAGCCTGACGCCGATCGATCCGAAGACCGGCAAGCCGGGCAAGGCGGTGATGGTCGACGACCCGTACAACATGTATTTCACGCCCGACGGCAAGGAAGCGATCGTGGTCGCCGAAGCCCGTGCGCGGCTCGACTTTCGCGACGCCCATACGATGGCGCTCAAGTCGAACCTCGACGTGCCGGAATGCAAGGGCATCAACCACGCGGACTTTTCGATCGACGGCAAATACGCGCTCTTCACCTGCGAGTTCGGCGGCAAGCTGGCGAAGATCGATCTGGTGAACCGCAAGGTGGTGGGCTATCTGCAGCTCGAAGCGAAGGGCATGCCGCAGGACATCCGCATTTCACCGGACGGCAAGGTGTTCTATGTGGCCGACATGATGGCCGACGGCGTGTTCGTGGTGGACGGCGACAGCTTCACGAAGATCGGCTTTATTCCGACCGGCGTCGGCACGCATGGGCTGTATCCGAGCCGCGACGGCACGAAGCTGTACATCTCGAACCGCGGCTCGAATCGCGTGCATGGTCCGAAGCATGGCAAGGGCAGCATCTCGGTGCTCGACTTCGCGACGCGCAAGGTGCTGGTCACCTGGCCGATTCCAGGCGGCGGCAGTCCCGACATGGGCAACGTCAGCGCGGACGGCAAGGTGCTGTGGCTATCGGGTCGCTTCGACGACGTGGTGTACGCCATCGATACCACCACAGGCGCCGTGCATTCGATTCCTGTCGGCATGGAGCCGCACGGGTTGACGGTGTGGCCGCAACCGGGGCGCTATTCGCTGGGACATACGGGGAATATGCGCTGAGGCGCACGGGGCGCTTACGTCTTTTCCTTCACCCAGCGCTTGGTGGCGTGGTAGCCATTGCGCGTGCCGTTCGCAATCGCATGGCCCGCGCTCCTGGCGCCATGCGCCACCGCATGACCGGCCGTCTTCGCGCCGTGCGCAACCGCATGGCCGGCATTGCCGATCGCGTGTCCCGTTTCCTTGCCGGCGGTCTTCACATCGGTTTTGAACTGATGAGCCCCCTCGGCGAAGTCCGCATGGGCCAGCGGCGTAAGCGCGGCGAGCGTGAGCGTGACGAGCGACAACCTGAACTTCTTCATGACACAGATCCAAAGTGGGGGCCGGGGCTCAAGGCACGCGCGGCCGTTAGGGTAGCGCCGCTCGCATCGAGCATGACGGTGGCGCGGCCGGTCAGCAGCAGACGCTCGTCACACCGCAAGGCAAAGCGGTAGAGGATGTTGTTGTCGTTGCCGCTCAGACGCTCGGCTTCGACGTTTAACGGGCCGCCCAGCGTGTCGAGCCGTGCGACTTGCGCCTCGACATCGCGCACGCTGGCGAGAAAACCCGCACGCGGCCGGTCCTGGGAAGCCCCGAGCAACGCGCCGTGTACGGCCATCGCCTGCGCGGCGTACTCGATGCCGCACACTGCCGCGAGACGTCCCTGCGCACGCAGCGGATTGTGCTGATCCCGATGACTGGTGGCCGTGCAGCGGATATGCTCGGCATCCCATTCGACCACCTGGTCGAGCAGGCACATCGAGCCGCTGTGCGGAATATGCGCGGCGATCCACGCATGGTCGAGCGGCGGCGAGAGCGGAAAGCTGGACGTCATGATGCGGACTCGCCCGAGTGGTTCGACATCGCATCGGACATCGTAATGTCGAGTTGCAACTGAACGTCCTGCAGATAGTCGAGCACCACGTTCGACGTGTGGTGTGCCGCCAGCGCGTCGAGCAACGGCAGCGCGCGGGCAGCCGGATTGCCGAGCCGCAATGCTTCGAACTCCGACGCGGCGAGCACGGTCGCGGGCGTATCGGTGAGCCGGGCGTCGATGCGCGCGAGCGTGTGCGCGCTTTGCGTCGGCGCGAGCACCAGCGCCACGCCGAAGGCATCGGGGATCGGCCGCACTTCGCGCATCGGCGCGGGGTAGTCGGTATCGAAGGCGATCAGCAGGGTGGACACGCCGTCGACCGCCACCTGGCAGAGCGCTTCCAGCAGACCCGCGGCAAAGCTGCCGTCATACGCGCTCAATACGTTGGACGGCGCCATCGCCCGCGTGGCGATGCTCCAGTAGCCGGCCGGCGCGTTATGAACCGAGTTGTGAAATCGCGTCGGCGAAAGCGCACGGTCTTCGCCCGCGAGCGTCTCGCAGATGACGTGGCAGTTCTGACCGTCGCCGCCCGAGGCGGCGAACACCGTGGCGAGCGACGCGGCATCGCGGCCGCTCGCCGCCACCGCCTCATGACCGACCGCGAGCGCGAGCTTGACGCCCGTGCCGGTACGGCGCCGCTCGGCGGCGGGCAGACTGGCCGGTGCGGGAACGACGGCGCGCGCGGCCACATAGGGCGCACGTCCGGCGAGCAGGTCTTGCGCCTCGGCCCAGTTGTTCAGGCCAGGCCCGAGCAAGCCGACGCTTTCGATAAAGGCACGCAGGGCGATCATAGGGACGCGCCTCCGTGAAGTGCGCGGTCGGCACGCGCGAACAGCAGGCTGCAATTCGTGCCGCCAAAACCGAACGAATTGCTGAGGACGGTGCGTAGCCTGGCGGGGCCACCCGTCAACTGATAATTCAGTCCGAGCGCCGGATCGGCTTCGGTGGTGTTGATGCCGGCGGGCAGCCATTGCTCGCGCAAGCTGAGCGCGGCGATCACGGCTTCGAGCGCCCCGGCGGCTCCAAGCGTATGACCGGTTGCGCCCTTGGTCGAACTGCACGGCGTGGCGTCGAACAGGGCCTGGACCGCGCAGCTTTCCGCGGCGTCGTTGCTCGGCGTGGCCGTGCCGTGCAGGTTGATGTAGTCGATTCCGTCTGCGTCGATGCCGCTGCTCGCGAGCGCCTGCTCCATCGCGAGGCGCGCACCGAGTCCTTCCGGATGCGGCGACGACATATGGTAGGCGTCGCTCGATTCGCCGATGCCGACGAGCAGGATCGCCCCATCGGGCGAGGATGCCTCGTTCGCCTCCGGCGCACGTTCGAGCAGCGCGAACGCCGCCGCCTCGCCGATGGAAATACCGCTGCGGTGGGTATCGAACGGTTTGCAGGGCGCGGGAGACAGCAGCTCGAGCGAGTTGAAGCCGTACAGCGTGGTGAGGCAAAGCGAATCGACGCCGCCCACCACGGCGGCATCGATCAATCCAGCGGCCAGCATGCGGCGCGCCGAGGCGAACACCTTGGCGCCCGAAGAACAGGCCGAGGAGATCACGAACGCCGGCCCTTGCAGCCCGAAGAAGGCGCGCACGAACGCCGCCGACGAATAGGGGTTATGTGTCCCGGCGTAGTGGAAACCGGCGGGCAGGGCGCCGCTTTGCGGATCGCGTCGGCGGTAGGCATTTTCGGTTTCGAGAATGCCCGCAGTGCTGGTGCCGATGAATACGCCGACGCGCTGCGCACCATGACGCCGCGCCGTCGCGGCAACCGCCTCGGCAAAGCCATCCTGCGCGAGGCCCAGTTGCGCGAGCCGGTTGTTGCGGCAGTCGAAGTCGTGCAGATCGGCGCGCACCGGCTCGGCATCGACGTCATCCACTTCGCCGATCCACGTGTCGAGCGTCGCGCGTTCGAAGCCGCACGGCGCGAGGCCGCTGCGTTGTGCGCGCAACGCCTCGAGCGTGGCGTCGAGCCCGCGGCCGATACAGCTCGTGGCGGTAAAGTGCGTGAGCACAAGAGGTTTCACAACGATTCAGTCCTGTTACGGTTCAGTGGACTAGCGCAGCGCGGGCTGACGCGCTCGATGCGATAGCGCCACAGTCTATCTATCCATGGTAGCAAAAGGCGTGCGCGCACCGTCATCCGCGCACCTCGCTTTCGAGCTCCGGCGCAATCGCCGCGCGCAACGTGGTGCAGCGCAACTGGGCGGCAGCGGCCGCGTCGAGCACGGCCGGCAGCACGTCGAGCACCACCGGCCGATGGCCCGCGTCGCGGGCCGGATGGCCGTCGTGCACGAGCAGGATGTCGCGCGGCGCGAGGCCGCGCAGCAGGCGCTGCGTCACCACGGCGGCATCGCGGGTGCGGGTGTCGAAGCCGCGCCGGGTCCAGCTCGCCAGATGCAGCCCGAGCCGGCACAGTACCGGTTCGAGAAACGGATTGCGCAGGCCGGCCGGGGCGCGAAAGAACAGCGGCCGCACGCCGCCGATCTCGGTGAGCGTCTGTTGCGCCGCGGCGATCTCGCGCGCCAATGCGGCCGGACCCAGCAAGGAAAAGTTATGACGATGCCGCTGACTGTGGTTCTCCACCGCATGGCCGCGAGCGACGATGGCTTCGACGCAATGCGGATGGCGGCGAGCCGCCTCGCCGATGCAGAAGAAGGTCGCGCGGGCATCGTAGCGATCGAGCAGGTCCAGCACGCGCGGCGTGACTTCAGGGTCCGGGCCGTCGTCGATGGTGAGCGCGATCTGCCTGCCTGCGCTTTCCGGCAGCGTCGTCCAGTTCAGGCCGAGCAAGGCGCTGCGCGGCCACAGTCCGGCCGCCGTCAACGCCAGATGCGAGGCGACCACGCTGCCCACCGCCCACGGCCATAGCGCGGGCTGCAGCACGACTGCGGCGGCCGCGCCGGCATGCAGCACGGCCGAGCCCTTGATAAACGGCGACGGCTTCCAGCGCCGTGCCGTGCCGGGTGCCGCCGGCGTGGCGCGCGAAGCGGAAAGCAGGTGAGGAGGCGTCGAGTTCATACGCGCTCTCCGCTGCGTTGCTCAGTCGCCACCGGCGGTGTCACGCGTGTCGCACGCGTGATGGCCGGCGCGAGAATCGCCGAAAACAGCAAGGCGAGAATCGCACCCGGACCCACCGTCAGACCGAACGCCTTGAGCAGCGGCACACGTGCCAACGCCAGCAGCCCGAAGCCGGCCACCGTCGCCAGATTGGCGATCAGCAGCGAGACGAGCGTCTGCGGCGCGATGCTGGGTACACCGCTCGACCCATGGTTCGGCTGGTTGAAAAACAGCGCGTAGTTCGACCCTACCGCGACGATCAGCAGCATGCCGATCAGGTGAAGAATCGTCAGTTGTTCGCCTGCCAGCGCGAGCCCCGCACATACCACCAGCACCGCGGCGATCAGTGGGGCGAGCGTGCGCACCACGGCCTGCGGCGAACGCAAGGCGATCAGCAGCAGTACGACGATCGCGCCGAGCCCGGCCAGCGACAGGTGGATGTCCTCGCGCACGTAGTTGATGTAGAGACGATCGGCTTCGGCCTTCATGTCGACGAAGAGCGCGTCCGGCACTTGTGCGCCGGCTACGGCCGCGCGGATCGTGTCGGCGTCGAGACTGGGTTCGTTCGCCGTACCGGCCTGTGCCGCGTCATGCGCGCTATCCGGCGCACGCAGCGACAGCATCGCGCTCCAGCGGCCGGCGCGTTCGGTCAGCAAGGCATCGACCGCAAGCGCCATGGACGTGCCGCGCAGATCCGCACGTTGCAAGAGCGGTTGCTGGCGGGCCGCCTGAACGTCGGCGATGAACGGGGCGAAGGCGTCCGGCTTGACGCCAATCGACTGGTTCGCGACCGCCTCGCGCATGCGCGTGGCGAGCACCTCGGCGGACGGCAGGCTGGCAAGGCGGGCACGCTGCGCGGCCACGCTCGGCAGGTAAAGCGCAGGGCTTTCGAACCCGGCCAGCACGCCTTTGTCCACCAGCGGCTGCAATTGCGCCGAGACCTTCTCTGCGCCTTCCAGCACCGCTTCCTGGCTTGCGCCCGAGATCACGACCAGATAACGCACATCGGGTGCGCCGACATCGGCGCGCAGGCTTTCGTCGAGCGCCAGGCTTTGGCGCGACACCGGACTGAGCGCGGAGAGTTCGTGGCTCCAGACCTGGCCGCGATGAAACACGAGCGTGGCAACCGACGCCACCAGCAACGCCACTAGCGGCCAGCGCAAGCGCGGCGCAGCGGCGGTGATCCTCGCGAGTGCCGCGCCGAGCGGGGCGACGTCGCGAATCGCAAAACGGGCGCCGCGCAGATGCGGTAGCACGAAGCGCGTGACGAGCGCGGCCGTCGTCAAACCGGCGATCGAATACAGCCCGAGTTGCACGAGACCGGGAAAGCCGGAGAACAGCATCGAGGCGAAACCGCAGATCGAAGTCAGCACGCCGAGGCGGATGGTCGGCCAGTACTGGGCAATCCATTCGCGCAGCGCAGGGTCGCCGCGCGTGTCCGACGAACGGGCGGCGAGTGTCGTGCCTTGGGCCTGCACACGCGAGGACTGTACGAACAGATAGATCGAATAATCCACCGCTTCGCCGATCAGCGTCGTGCCGAAACCGAGCGTGATGCCATGCACCGTGCCGAACGCGAGGCTGACGGCAGCCAACCCCGCTGCGACGCCCGACAGCACCGGCAGCAAACCGAGTACAAGCGTGAGAGGCGAGCGGTACACCACCAGCAGCAGCGCGACGATCAGCGCGAGGCTGACGGCGGAAAGCCGCGCGACGTCGTGCTTGATGTTGTCGCGCGTTTCGACGGAAAACACGCCCGGTCCGGTCATCAGCAGATGGTAGGACGCGGGGTTCGGCAGGGCGTGCGTGGCGGCATCGAAGGCGTGCTGCACGGTGGCGATGGCACGGGCCTGGGCATCGGTGTCGGAGCCCGCGCCCGCGGTCTGCACGACCAGCACCGCCCGCTTGCCGTCGCGCGAGGCCCACACGCCGTCCTGCGAAGACGGCTGCGCGCCGCTGTCGAGCCGGTTGACGAGCGCGGCGACTTCGCCGGTCGGATCGTGCGGCAGCAGGTCCTTGGTGAACATGCCCGCCGACGAGCCCAGCAGATCGAGACTGTCGCCGAGCGCCTGATGCAGCCCGTCGACCGAAAAGCGCTGCGGCGTCACCGCCGGACTCAGCACATAGCGATGCGCGAAGATGAACTGCTGATCGCGCGCCTCGCTGACCGGCTCGCCGTTGTTGACCGAGGCGAACTGCGCATCGCCGCGCAGGGCGGCCGCCACCTTGCGCGAGAGCGTCGCCCGTGCGGCGGGGTCGCCGCCCTCGATGCCGACCAGAATCAGGCGCGACACCAGACCGTCGCGCAACTGGTCGACCAGCACGCGCTGCCCGGCGCTCGGCGAGCGCGGCAGGAACGCGGACAGGTCGGCGGTAAAGGTAGTACGGCTAATGATGACGGCGCACGCCAGCAGGAACACGAGCCACAGCAGCACAGCGCGCTGCCTCAGCGGCCGGCCGATGCCGCGCGGTGACGTGCCGGCGGAAGGCGGCTCGCGCATCACTGGGCCGCGTCGTTTTGCAGGCGCATCAGCGAATGATCGCCGTCGGCCTGCTGGATCGCGACCGTATGCAGCAGGTCGCGCGTGCCGGTCAGCGTGATGGTGCTGACCGTCTTCAGCATGCGCGCATCGAGCGGCGTGAGCGTCAAGGTCCAGTCGTCGCCGCTGCCCGCGACCGCCACCTTGTACACCTGCTCGAGCGCGAAGCGGTTGCCCGTCAGCGTCGCGCGAAGGCTCTCGATAAAGGCCGACAACTCCGGATACTGCGTCAGCGCGAGCGTGTACTTGTGACCGTTACGGGCGATGGTCAGCTTGTCGCCGTCGACCACGAGGTCTTCCGGCTTCGGATTGTCGGTGCGCTTTTCCAGATGGTCGGGTGCGGTGAACACCAGTTCGCCCGAGGAAGTGACAGGCTCGGTGGCGATCGACAGGTACTTGGTTTCCACGAAGCTCGCATGTCCGGATTTCTTCTGACCGAGCGTGGACATCAGGCGGTCGAGATTCCAGCCGGAAGCGCCGGGAGTGGCCGCTTGCGCGGTGTCCGCTGCGTTTGCGATGTCCGTGACGTCCGTGACGAAGGCCGCTGCGACGACGGCCACGAGCGCGGCGAGCGCGCGAGCCTTGCGACGTAACGGTAGTGGTTCACGGGACGGTGGGCGTGCGGCAATCATGCGTCAGGTGTTCCTGCTGGGAGTGGTCAGATCCGCGCTGGCGGTCACCGCTTTAGCGCCGCTTCGAGCGGCGGCCCCGGCAGCCGTAGCGGCGGTTTCAGCGGCGGATTCGGTTTGCCAGAAGTCGAAATAGTTGAACCAGTTATAGGGCGCCGCGCGGCAGTGCTGCTCCAGCAAGGCGACATAACGCACGAGGGCGGCCTCGACTGCGGCGCCGCGTTCGCTGCGTTCGACCTGCGAGAAATCCGCCAGTGTTTCGAAGTGGATATCGTAGCGGTTGCCGCCGCGATACAAGCCGGTCATGAAGATCACCGGACGCTTAAGCATGGCCGCCATATGCAGCGGCCCGAGCGGAAACGCGGCCGGCTTGCCGAGAAAATCGACCCAGCGCACCGAGTCGCGCGCATCGCCCAGCAAGGTGCGGTCGGCGAGAATGCCGATCATGCTGCCGCTGTCGAGATACTCGCGCACCTTCAGCATGGAATCGACCTGGCCCAGCCCGATCACGTCCTGCTTCGCGGCCGGATTGATGGAAGCGAGAATCGCATTGATACGGCGAGCGTTGTCCTCGTACATGGTGACGGCCACGCGCAGATTCGGCTGGGTGCGGCCGACCGCGCGCACCACTTCGAAGCTGCCCAGATGTGCGCCGATCAGAAACGCGCCGTGTCCTTCGGCAAGCGTGGCGCTGATCAGTTGTTCGCCGGACAGACGCAGGTCGAACAGATCGAAGCGTTCGTTGAGCAGATAGATGCGGTCGTGGATGGTCGCGCCGAACGCCACGATATGCCGCCAGACATCGCGCCAGGTCGCCGGCCGGCCTAGCGCACGCGTGAGGTAGGCGCGCGAGGCCTTGCAGGCGGCCGGCGAAAACAGCACGAAATAGATACTGGCAGGCGCAATCACGATACGGCTCAGGCGCCGGCCGAGGCGCAGCGACAGCCACGTCATGAAGCGCATCATCGGAAGGTTGCTGCGCTCCTCGCGCTGGGTCCAGGCGGGCCGCTTCATGACACGGCCTCCGCGACCGGCTCGGGTGCGGCCAGCACGCCGCTGGCAACCGCGCGCTGTCCTGCGCTGACGGTGAAGCGGATCGCGCCGCTGGCGGTGGTTTCGAACACGAGATCGAGCGGCGCGCCCGCTTCAGCCGGACTCGGGAACTTGGCGGAACTGAGGCGGCAGGCGTCGAGCGAACGGTTCAGCGCGGCGCCGATCGCGCTGATGGCATGGTCGAGCAGCACCACGCCCGGCACGATCGGCTGGCCGGGGAAGTGTCCGGGGAGGGCGGCGTGGTCGGCGGGGATCGTGAAGGTGAGGGGGCGCGTGGCCGGCCGGGTTGTCGAAGGGGCGACCGTCCGCTCTATGGTCGAGCCTGCCGCGCGCGCCGCGATCGGGCTGGCCGGCGCATTGGCGTCCGAGCGCGTGGTAGCGGTCAACGCCGCGCGCGTGTGTTGCTCGACCAGCGCCGTGAGGACGTCGCGCGGCAGCTTGCCGGTGGCGTTGCGCGGCAGCGCGTCGACGAAGAACAACGGGCGCGGCATGAACGCCGCGTCGATGCGTTCGCGCAGCGCGCGCTGCAGATCGGCGGGCGCAAGGTCCGGCGCCACCACGAACGCCAGCAGACGCGTGACATGCTCGCCGCGTCGCGTGGTAGCGTCGGCGCTGGCGGGCTCGTCCGGCATGAAGAACACGCCATCGACCACGCCGGATATCTCGTTCAACTGATGATTCAGGTAGCCGAGCGAGGTCCGCTTGCCGGCGATATTGATGAGATCGCCCTTGCGCCCATGCAGCAGAAAATGGCCGGCGTCGAGCAGTTCGAGCGCGTCGCCCATCGGCACCGGCGCTTCGATATGGCCGCCGGAGACCCAGACGGTGGCATCGTCCGGCTCATCGGTTTTGTCGCTCGGTGCATCCGCAGCGTGCCCGGCGTTCGCCTGACGCCGGGTCTCCAGTCGGATGTCCGGATAGAGCTGCCAGTCCGCTCGCTGCGCGGTGCGGCGCGTGGCGATCTGGCCGCTTTCCGTACTGCCGTAAATCTCGAGCAGCGGCGCATCGAGGCGAGCCTCGGCGGTGCGCGCCAGGTCCGCCGCCAGCGGCGCGGTCGCCGACACCATCAACGAAACCGGCGGCAACGCCTGGCCCGACATCATCAACGCGCGCAGATGAACCGGCGAGGTCACCAGCACGCGCGGCTGCGGAACGGCGGCGAGTTCCGCGGCGATATCGCCGGGGTAAAACGGTTGCCCGTTACTGAAGGCGAAGCCGCCGATCAGCGCCAGCAACACCGTGTTCTCGAAGCCGTACATATGCTGCGGCGGCACGGTGCCGACCAGCGTGCAGGCGCCCATCCCGTTCAGCCCAAGGCGGGCCGCCGAGGTGCGCAGGCACTTGACCAGATCGCCCCACTTCTTGCCGTGCGGCACCGGCACGCCAGTCGAACCGGAGGTGAACAGATAGGCCATGACCTGCCCGGCGTCGATCCGCGGCACGGCGATATCGGCATGGGCGTCTGCATGGGCGTCGGCGCTGGCTTGAACGCGAGCGGGCGCATCAACTTCACCGGACTCCGAAGGAAAACAGAAACGCGGCAACTCGACGCTGCAGTGGGCGCTATCGTGCAGACAGAACGTATCCGGTGCGAACGACGCCAGTTGCCGCACCGCTTCCGGCGTATGCGCGGAAGGCAGCAGGCTGATCTTGCCGGCCACCAGCGTCGCGCACAGGCCGACCGCGAAACGATAGCGGTCGGTGCACATGTTGAACACATGGCCGCCCTCGGGCAGCGCCTTCGCGACACGTGTCACGTCGGCAAGAAACGCGCGCACGGAAACCGGCGAGCCGTCGCGCCAGGCAATCGTCTGGGCGGACGACGAGTGGAACAGCAGAGGAAGGCTCGGCATAGCGTCAGTCGAAGCAGTGGCTGTGAGTCCGCACGGGCGTCGCTCGACGCCGTGCGGAGATTAAACCTGAATTCATTGTGCGCGTTCGGCGCGGCCGTGCATCGTATGACGGTAAGCGCGGGCGGCGGCGATCATGCTGGAGCGCTGCACATTGGGCAGCGCCACGCGCCGCCAGGCATGTTCCCCGACGAACATGACCGCGACCAGCGGCAGCGTCATGTAATTGGCGAAGGTTGACCATACAACCAGTGGCGCCGTGACGAAAAGCAGCGTCGACAGGCCCGCGATGGCGAGAAAGAACGCCGCCCACGCGACCGTGATCTGGCGGGTGTAGTGCGCGACCGCCAGCGTCAACGTGCCATGCACCACGGCGGCGAACTGGCTGCACAGCGGCTGGCGGCCGGCTGCCAAGGTGCGGCCGAACACGAACGCCATGACGAGGTTGATGCTCAGATGCTCGAGATACGCGCCCCATTCGAAGTGACGCACGAGCGGTGCGCGTCCCAACCATAGCGCGACGCAGCCGCACGCCCATAGCGGCAACAGCCAGACGCGTTGCGGCGTGCGGGCCGCCGCGGCGAGCGCGATCAGGAGCAGCGGAGCCACCACCACGGCGAGGCCGAAACCCTCGGCGCCCGGCGTGCTGGCCGCGTAGTGCGTGCCGAGCTCGCAGGCGGCGATCACGCCGACCGTGGCCGCGCCACGCACGATACGGTTTAGCTGCGCCATGACGCGCCTCCGGCGTAACGGGACCATGCAGGGGACAACGCAGGCCGCTTTCCACCGGACGCCGCCCTGTGGAAGGCCTCGCAGAACACATCAGGAATAAGGTCGATACGCTGCATATAGGGGAATTTTTCCAAGCCGGTTCGTAGCCGAAGCGCCGGTTCTTTCATCACATGAATAGCGCGCCGTTCTCCGACGATATCTGTATCACGCATTTTCTGTTCCCGATCGGAACCTGATAACAGACTCGCCCTGGCGCGCCGGGTTCGCAACCGGTTTTGTAACTGTTTGTGTGGCCGCGCGTCGCGAGCGCGGCGGGCGCAATTCTAGCGTACCGTCCCCACTCAGGCGCAGGGCGGGTTTCGCCTTTCGCACCCTTACGCGGCGCGCGTGCGGGGCAAAACGTCGTGTAACCCTTTCTGGGTATACGAGCCGCAACGGCTTCGTCTAGAATCGCCCCAGACTTACAATCTTGAAAAGCGGGCAGATTGCCGGTCCGACAGGGGTGGAGGCCGCGCAGCCAGGGCTCGCGCAAGGCTCGGGTACTGGCCGCTCTCACCCCCTTCCATTGGCATGGATCCCGGCACATAAGACAATGAATAAACTGGAAGAAGAGCTCGCCGCGCTGATCGTCGGCGAATTGAATCTCGAAGACGTGCAACTCGATACCGTCACGGCCGATACGCCGTTGTACGGCGACGGGTTAGGGCTCGACTCGATCGATATCCTTGAAATCGCGCTGTTGATTTCGAAGAAGTACGGCTTCGAACTGCGTTCGGACAACCCGGACAATCAGAAGATTTTCGCCACGCTCGGCGCGCTCGCGGCCTATGTGGAGGCGCATCGCGTCCGCTGATGGCCGGCGTGCATCTCGTGGAGCGTCACGGTCTGTGCGTTCCCGGCGAAAATCGAAAGCATTCAGTAATGGAGAATCGATGCGAGCGCTTGTGACAGGGGGCAGCGGCGCGTTGGGTCAAGCCATCAGCGAAGCGTTGGCCAAGGCAGGCCACGAAGTGTGGGTGCATGCCAATCGCAGCCTCGCGCAGGCCGAGGCCACGGCACAGCGGATCGTCGCCGCAGGCGGCACCGCGCACGCCATTGCCTTCGACGTGACCGATGCCGAGGCGACCCAGCAGGCGCTGGAAGTGCTGCTGGAAAGCGCGCCGGTGCAGATCCTCATCAACAACGCAGGTATTCACGACGACGCGCCGATGCCCGGCATGACGCAGCAGCAATGGCGCAGCGTGATCGACGTGTCGCTGAACGGTTTTTTCAACGTGACGCAGCCGCTTTTGATGCCGATGATCCGTACCCGCTGGGGGCGTATCGTCAACATGGCGTCGGTGGCCGGCGTGATGGGCAATCGTGGCCAGGTGAACTACGCCGCGGCGAAGGCCGGTTTGATCGGCGCGACCAAATCGCTCTCGCTTGAACTGGCGTCGCGTGGCATCACCGTGAATGCGGTGGCGCCCGGCATCATCGACTCGCCGATGGCCGGCGCGGCCTTTCCGCCTGAACGGATCAAGCAACTGGTGCCCGCACAGCGTGCCGGCCAGCCGGAAGAGGTGGCGTCGATGGTGGCGTACCTCGTGTCCGACGCCGCTGCCTATGTCACGGGCCAGGTGTTGTCGATCAACGGCGGTCTCGGCTGAGGCGAGCGAGGCGAGGCCGGACCAGGCGATGCCGGGCGCAAAGGTCAGGCACAAGTTGTGCGTCTGAGGTGGCGCAGCAAGGGCCGCGTGGCTCTTAACTCAGGACCGCAGGAAGGCCGGATGGCCGGCCACCGGAATACCGGTCACCGCATCGCACCGCGGGTAACGTCAGCAATGCAGAGGAAAACGATGGCCGAAGCAATTCAATCCGACCCACCTGAACGCATTGAACACGCTGACCACACGGACGCCGCGCTCTGGGACGTCGTGGTGATCGGCGGCGGCCCCGCGGGTTCGAGCGCCGGCACCTTGCTCGCCGATCGCGGCTACCGCGTGCGTCTGCTGGAAAAGGCACGGCATCCGCGCTTTCATATCGGCGAGTCGTTGTTGCCCGCCAATCTGCGGCTCTTCGACCGCCTCGGCGTGGGCGAGCAGGTGAGGGCGATCGGCATGGTCAAGCTCGGCGCCGAATTCGTTTCGCCGCAGCACGACAACCGGATGGAGCGTTTTCTGTTCGCCGAAGCGTGGGACAAATCGATGCCCGGCGCCTACCAGGTGCGCCGCTCGGAACTCGATCATCTGCTGCTGCGCAATGCCGCCGCGCATGGCGTCGAGGTGGTGGAGGGCTGTCATGCGCGCGATGTCGCGTTTCTGCCGGACGACGCCGGCGCGGTGATCCGCGCGCAACACGAAGACGGCCGCGAGGAGCAGGTGCGGGCGCGCTTCGTGGTGGACGCCTCGGGCCGCGACACGCTGCTCGCGAACCAGTTCAAGAGCAAGCGCCGCAACGACAGGCACAACAGCTCCGCGCTGTACGGCCACTTTCGCGGCGCGCAGCGTAACCCCGGCGAGCACGAAGGCAACATCACCGTGTACTGGTTCGAGCACGGCTGGTTCTGGTTCATTCCGCTCGCCGACGGCACGACCAGCGTCGGCGCCGTGGTGTGGCCGTACTATCTGAAGAGCCGTCCGAAAGGCCGCGCGGTCGAGGACTTCTTTGCCGACACCATCGCGCTGTGCGCGCCGCTCGCCGAACGCCTGAAGCATGCCGAGCGGGTGCACGACGTGCACGCCACGGGCAACTATTCGTACAGCGGCGAGCTCACGCACGGACGCAATTTCCTGCTGCTCGGCGACGCCTTCGCATTCATCGATCCGGTGTTCTCATCCGGCGTGATGCTGGCGATGCAAAGCGCCTTCGCCGGCGCCGAAGCGATCGACGTCTGCCTGCGCGATCCCGCCCGCGCCGACGCGGCGCTCGCGCGCTTCGACAAGCGCCTGCGGCATGGGCCGAAAGCGTTCTCGTGGTTCATCTACCGCATGACGTCGCCCGCCATGCGCGAGCTCTTCATGGCGCCGCGCAACGTGCTGCGCATGAAAGAGGCGCTGCTGTCGCTGCTGGCGGGCGACATCTTCGAAGACACGCCAATCTGGCGTTCGCTCGGCCTGTTCAAGGGCGTGTACTACATGTCGGTGCTGCTCAACGCGCCGCGCACCTGGCAGGCCTGGCGCGCGCGCCGGCGCAATCTGCGCGAGGCGCCTGGGGAAGCGGCCGAGACGCAGATGGTGTCGCGATGACAACCCTGCGCGAACCTCTGCCGGCCACCGGCGAACCCGTTAAGACTTCTATGCAATTTGCTGTTCCCATGCGTACAACCCGCCCATCGTCGACTCATCTGGTTCTGATCCCGAGCTATAACCCCGGTGAAAAAGTCTATGACACCGTGCGTAGCGCGCGTGAGCACTGGAGCCCCGTCTGGGTGATCGTCGACGGCAGCACGGATGGCAGTACTGAGCGTCTGCTCGCCATGGCCGAGCAGGATGCCGGCTTGCACGTGATCGTGCTGCCGCACAACCAGGGCAAGGGCGCGGCCGTGCTGACCGGTCTGGAGGAAGCGGCGCGGCGCGGTTTCACGCATGTCCTGACGATGGATTCCGACGGCCAGCACCCGGCCAATCTGATCGCGCGTTTCATGGCCGCTTCGCAAGCCCAGCCCGATGCGATGGTGCTGGGCCTGCCGAAGTTCGACTCGAAGGCGCCGAAAGCGCGCGTCTATGGGCGGCGCCTGTCCAACGTCTGCGCCAACCTCGAAACCTTGTGGTCGGGCATCGGCGATTCGCTGTACGGGTTTCGCGTGTACCCGGTCGTGCCCTTGCGCGACGTGATGAGCCGTCACGTCTGGATGCGGCGCTTCGATTTCGATCCGGAAGCCGCCGTGCGCCTGTGCTGGGAAGGCGTGCGACCTATCCAGATCGAAGCGCCGGTGCGCTATTTCCGCGCCGACGAGGGCGGCGTGTCGCATTTCAACTATCTGCGCGACAACCTGCTGTTGTCGTGGATGCATTTGCGGCTTTTCTTCGGTTTCCTGCTGCGCTTGCCGGTGCTGATTCCACAGCGCCTCGGGCAACGCCCCATCCCTCCCGTATCGGGTTAAACCCTGGGTCATCTTCCGTCGAACGAACGGCTCTGGTATAAATCCGCTCCAAAGCTGATTACGTTTTAGCACGGCAAAAATTGACCCCTGCGTTCCGGCGCGGGTTGGGATGTCCGAAGGAGCGGTATGGCACGCGCGGTCGTAGTAGGCAGCATCAACATGGACATGGTGGTGGCGACCGAGGTGTTTCCACGGCTCGGGGAAACGCTGTTCGGCCAGCGCTTCGCCACCTATCCCGGCGGCAAGGGTGCCAACCAGGCGGTGGCCGCGGCGCGTCTCGGCGCCGAGGTCACGATGATCGGCTGTGTCGGCGCGGATGCGTTCGGCGATCTGATGAAGGCGACGCTCGAGCGCGAAGGCATCGACACGCGCTGGGTCTCCACCGGCCGCGAAGCCACCGGCATGGCTGCGATCACGCTGTGCGGCGGCGACAACGCCATTCTCGTCGTGCCGGGCGCCAACCACGAACTCTCGCCGGCCGATCTCGACCGCGCTCACGAAGCGTTTGCCGGGGCCGACGTCGTACTCGCGCAACTGGAAGTGCCGCTCGCCACGGTCCTGCATGCCGCGCAACTCGCGCACCGTCTCGGCAAGCCGTTCTTTCTCAATCCGGCGCCCGCCGTCGCCTTGCCCGCCGAACTGGTTGCGCTGACAACCTTGCTGACGCCCAACGAGCACGAACTGGCGACCGCCTTGCAAACCGCCGGTACCGACTGGGCCGAGGTGCTCAAGCGCATGCCGGGCCGGATTGCGATGACGCATGGCGAGGACGGCGCCTACACCACGCGTGCGGACGGCGAACTGCTGCACCAGGCCGGCTTCAGCGTGACCGCTGTGGATACCACCGGCGCGGGCGATACCTTCAACGGCGCGCTCGCCGCGTTCTGGCATCTCGGTGCGGACGAAGCCATGCGCCGCGCCAATGCAGCGGGCGCCTTGTCGGTGACCCGTGCGGGCGCGCAGGGCGGCATGCCCACGCTCGCCGAACTCGAACAGTTTCTGAAGGCTCAAGCATGAAAAGACTCGGACACCTGAATCGCGACATCGCACGCGTGCTGGCCGGCATGGGCCATACCGACAGCGTCGTGATCGCCGACTGCGGCCTGCCGATTCCCGACGGCGTCGAATGCATCGACGTCTCGCTGACCCTCGGCGTGCCCGGCTTCTTCGACGTGCTGGACAGCGTGCTGGCCGACTTCAAGGTGGAGCGTGCCGTGTTCGCGAGCGAGAGCCTCACGCACAACGCCGCGGTGGTCGCACGCATGACGCAACTGCGCGACGCCCAGGTTGCCGTCGACGAGGTGCCGCACGAGACCTTCAAGCGCCTCTGCCAGCAGGCCAAAGCGGTGATCCGCACGGGCGAGTGCAGTCCGTACGCGAACGTGATCCTGCACTCGGGCGTGATATTTTGAGCGCCCCGGCGTTTTCTTGAGAGAGGCGTGTCATGCAAGTGACCATGCGGGGCATCGGCAAGGCGTTCGGTCCGGTGCGCGTGCTCGACGGTGTCGAATTCAATCTCGGCGCCGGTGAAATTCACGCGCTGATGGGCGAGAACGGCGCGGGCAAGTCGACGCTCATGAAGATTCTGAGCGGCGTCTACCAGGCCGATGCGGGCGAGATCCTGATCGACGGCAAGCCCACGCCGATCCGCAACACCGTTGAAGCCGAGCGCGCCGGCATCGCCATCATCCACCAGGAATTGAACCTGATTCCGCAGTTGTCGGTGATGGAGAACCTGTTTCTTGGCCGCGAGCCGAGCCGCTTTGGCGTGGTGGATTCCGCGGCCATGCGCAAGCAGGCGCGCAAGTGGCTCGACATGGTGGGCGCCGAGCGCATCGATCCGCAAGCCGAAGCCGGACACCTCTCGATCGGCCAGCAGCAACTGGTGGAAATCGCCAAGGCGCTCTCGCTCGATGCGCGCGTGCTCGTAATGGACGAGCCGACCGCGGCCCTCACGCATCGCGAGATCGAGACGCTGTTCGAGATCATGCTCGCGCTGAAGGCGCGCGGCGTCGCGCTGGTGTACGTCTCGCACCGCATGGAAGAAATCTTCCGCATCTGCGACAAGGTCAGCGTGTTGCGCGACGGCCAGTTCGTCGGCGAACGCGCGGTGCAGGACACCAGTTTCGACGAAGTGGTGCGCCTGATGGTGGGCCGCGAGCTGGGCGAGCGCTTTCCGAAGCGGGCCCAGACGCCGGGCGAAGTGCGCTTCAAGGTAGCTGGCCTCGCCGACGACGGCAACATCTCCGGCATTTCATTCGACGTGCGCGCCGGCGAAGTGCTGGGCGTGGCCGGCCTGATGGGCGCCGGCCGCAGCGAGATTCTGCGCACGCTGTTCGGCCTTAACCGCAAGACGGCGGGGACCGTGACGCTCGATGGCCGCACGCTCGAGGTGCGCGACGCGTCGGGCGCGATCGACGCCGGCATCGGCTTTGTCACCGAAGACCGCAAAAGCCAGGGCCTCGTGCTCGGCATGTCGGTGCGCGAAAACGCGACCCTGGTCCATCTGGACCGCTACGCCCGCTTCGGCGTGGTGAACGACGGCGCCGAACGCGCGGCCGTCGCCGATCTTATCAAGCAGCTACGCATTCGCACCCGTGATGCGGAGCTGGACGTCAAGTCGCTCTCCGGCGGCAATCAGCAGAAGGTGGTATTCGCCAAGTGGCTCGTCGAGCCGCCCAAGGTGCTGCTGCTCGACGAACCGACGCGTGGCGTGGATGTGGGCGGCAAGGCCGAGATCTACACCATCATCAACCAGCTCGCGTCGCAGGGCGTGGCGATCGTGATGGTGTCGTCGGAATTGCCGGAAGTGCTGGCCATGAGCGATCGCATTCTGGTGATGCACCAGGGCAGGCAGAACGGCATTTTCGAGGCGGCCGGCGCGACCCAGGAGCTGATCATGACGGCCGCCACCGGCGGCCATGCGGCGACGGTGGCGACTCCCGCAGCGGCCTGAAAGCGCACCGAGCCAATCATTGAACGAGACACCCTGAACGGCACGGCGGCAACGCCCCTGTTCAACGTTTGACGGCGACCCAAAGCGCCGACATCCAGATCCGAGCGAGAAACGAGCGAGACACGACATGTCGCAATTGACCATGACACCCAGTACCAAGGCCACGCTGCAAAAGCTCGGGCCGTTCATCGCGCTGCTGATCATCGCGGTGGGGCTTTCCATCGTCAGCCCCAACTTCCTGACGCTCGACAACCTGCTCAATGTGATGCGCCAGGCGTCGATCAACGCGTTGATCGCATTCGGCATGACGCTCGTGATCCTGCTGGGCGGCATCGACCTCTCGGCGGGTTCGGTGCTGGCGCTGTCGTCCGTGATCATTGCGAGCCTTATGCAAAGCGGCGTGCCGGCCGTGCTGGCGACGCTCGCCGGCATCGCGGCCGGCGGCGTGATGGGGCTCTTCAACGGCCTCGTCATCAGCAAGGGCAAGGTGGCGCCGTTCATCGCCACGCTCGGTTCGATGACCGTGCTGCGCGGCCTCGCGCTGGTGGTCTCCAACGGCAGCCCGATCAGCAGCTTCAACAGCGATTTCTTTTCGCTGCTGGGCGGCGGCTATGTGGCGCGGCTGGTGCCGATCCCGGTCGTGCTGATGCTGATCATGTTCGCGGTCTTCTGGTTCGTGCTGAAGAAGTCGGTGTTCGGGCGCCACGTCTACGCGACGGGCGGCAACGCCGAATCGGCGAAGCTCTCGGGCGTGAAGGTCGATCGCATCCAGTTGTGGGTGTACACCATTTCCGGCGTGATGGCGGCGCTTGCCGGCGTCGTGCTGACCTCGCGCCTGAACTCCGCGCAACCGACCGCGGGCACCGGCTACGAGCTCGACGCTATTGCCGCCGTGGTGCTCGGCGGCACCAGCCTGACGGGCGGGCGCGGCTGGATTTTCGGCACGCTGGTGGGCGCCTTGCTGATCGGCGTGCTGAACAACGGTCTGAATCTCATGGATGTCTCGTCGTTCTACCAGCAGGTCATCAAGGGCGGGGTGATCCTGCTGGCCGTGCTGATCGACCGGGGCAACAAGAAGTAGGGCGACTCTGTGCCGCGCTCGTCTGTATGAGCGCGGCCGCGAACTGATTTTTCTAAAGCAGTAGCGGCGCAAGCCGCGTAGTACCACTAAACGATCCACGTCACACTCTACTCAAAGGACTCAGGAGGACGACAATGAAGAAAATCATCTCCCCGCTGTTCGCAGCATTGCTCTTGGTCGGCATCGCCGCCTGTTCGAAACAGGGCCCGGACAGCACCGCGGCGGCGGGCGCGAGCGACGCCTCCGCCCCGGCCGCGGGCGGCGCCGTGACGATCGGCCTGTCGATCTCGACGCTCAACAACCCGTTCTTCGTCTCGCTGCGCAAGGGCGCCGAAGACGAAGCGAAGAAGGACGGCGTGACGCTGATCACCGTGGATGCGCAGAACGACCCGGCCAGGCAGCAGGCCAGCGTCGAAGATCTGATCCAGAAGAAGGTCAGCGTGATCCTGATCAACCCGACCGATTCGTCGGCCGTCGCCAACGTCGTGAAGGAAGCAACGGACAAGGGCATCAAGGTGATCTCGCTCGACCGCAGCGTGAACGGCGCCGAAGTCAGCTCGCACATTGCCTCCGACAACAAGGCCGGCGGCAAGATGGCCGCGGACTTCCTCGTCGACAAGCTGGGCGGCAAGGGCAACGTGGTCGAACTGCAGGGCATTCCGGGTTCGTCCGCCGCCAACGAGCGCGGCGCCGGCTTCGATACGGAAGTGGACGCGAAGGGCGGTGTGAAGATCGTCACCAGGCAGCCGGCTGACTTCGATCGCGCCAAGGGCTTGTCGGTGATGGAAAACGTCATCCAGAGCAACAAGGACATTCAGGGCGTGTTCGCGCAGAACGACGAGATGGCGCTCGGCGCGGTCAAGGCGCTGCAGGCCGCCGGCCTGAAGAACGTGGCGGTGGTGGGCTTCGACGCCACCGACGACGCCATCGCCGCCGTCAAGGCCGGCACGATGGCCGCCACCGTGCAGCAGCAGCCGGAACTGATCGGCCAGTACGGCGTGCAGACCGCGAAGAAGCTGGTGGACGGCCAGGCCGTGGACAAGTTCATCCCGGTTCCGCTGAATCTGTACAAACAGTAAGCCGGTTTCCAGCCGCGCGTCCCCGTAGTACCATCTGGCACTGATATCAACGTCGATGCAGTGCTCGCCGCCGCCCGGTAACCACCGGCGTGGCGGCGTTCCCCCCACTACCTGTCTGGCGCAATGACGCGTCGGCCTTGGGCCATCGTGCCGCTGCAGGCGCTGCCAGGGCTTCGTGATCGAGGGCGTCGACCCACCGCCGCGAGGAAGTCCGCGTGACCCAGTTCGAGCGTCTGACCATTGACGACATCGCCCGTCTGGCGAACGTGTCCCGCACCACCGCGAGCATGGTGCTGAACGGCTATGCCGAGCGCTATCGCATCTCCGCGGCGACCGTCGAGCGGGTCCTGCAGGTCGCGAAGGAACACCATTTCACGCCGTCGCAATCGGCGCGTGCCCTGCGCTCGCGGCGCAGCAATACGATTGGCCTCGTGATCCCCGACCTCACCAACTCCGTGCACTCCGCGCTGGCCCAGGCCATGGAATGGCAATGCCGCGGCCAGTACGGTTGCCAGTTGGTCGTGGTGACGAGCGACGAAGACCCGGTCCGCGAAACCGAGGGGATTGCCCACCTCGTCTCGCACCAGGTGGACGGCCTCGTCGTGGTGCCGTGCACGGCCGACCCCGAGCGCTACCAGAAGTGGGTGAAGCGCCTGCCGCTGGTGTTCGCCGACCGCCGCGTCGAAGGCAGCGCGATTCCGTCTGTCGTGACCGATGCGACGGGAATCGTCGCGACGCTCGTAGGCGATGCGATCAAGGACGGCGTGACCGAGGTGGTGTACTTCGGCGGTCAGTCGGAACTCTCGGCGAGCCGCGACCGTCTGGCGGGCTATCGCCAGGCGCTGGCCGAGCACGGTTTGAACGAAGCCGCGGACTGGGTCCACCAGCGCGACTACCAGCGCGAATCCGGCCACGCCCTGATGCAAGCGTGGTTCGCGACCCATGGCCGTTATCCGCAGGCGTTGTTCACCGGCTCGATCACCTTGCTGGAAGGCGCGCTGTCGTTCATGAGCGAGGCCCATAGGCTGACCCAGGCACCGGGCCGCCTGATGTCGTTCGACGACCATCAACTGCTCGACTGCCTGCCGCTCGCCATCGACGCGATCGTGCAGGACAGCCGGCAACTGGCCGAGCACAGCCTGCGCGGCGTGTTCGACATGCTCGAAGGCAATGCGCATCCCGATTCGTTGCAGGTGCCGGCCCATATTCATTACCGCCGCGCCCCAGCCACACCCGGATAAGCGCACGGACTTAAAGCGGCAATACTGAGCCGCGTACGGAAATTGCTTGAATGCCCATTCGCTCGTTGAACTAACTACTGCACGAATATTTCAGCCCGCTTTCTTGCGAAAAGTATAATGAATCGGCAGTATGATGAATGGAATTTCGCATTTTAGCGAATGGCGCATTAATACTAGTCTTTGCGTCAAATGAGTATTTCCACTCCCGCAATAGTCCGTCAGTCCGTTGTTTGGTAAGGATTTTCTGCCTGTTAACTTTTCGCGACAGGTAATATTTTTCAGTGTTCCGGAAGAGTGCGTCGCGTTATTGTCCATTTCGCAATAACTGAATCATTCATTGGCACGGAGAAATGATGAAAAGAATCGCGCTTTCCACTCTCTCGCTGACACTGCTGGGCGTTGCGGGCGCCGCGCAAGCACAAAGCAGTGTTACGCTTTACGGCACGATTGATACCGCCATTACCTTTGTTCATAACGCCAATGCGGCCGGGCAAAATCAGTGGTCGGTCGGCAATGCGAGTAACGGCGATCTGTCCGGCAGCCGTTGGGGCCTGAAAGGCCAGGAAGACCTGGGTGGCGGTCTGAAGGCCATCTTCCAGTTGGAAAACGGCTTTAACCCGAGCACGGGTGCGCTGGCGCAAGGCGGCCGCGAATGGGGCCGTCAGGCGTTCGTGGGTTTGAGCGCGGACCAGTACGGCACTTTCACGCTGGGTCGCCAATATGATCCGCTCGTCGACCTGGTGCAGGGCATCACGGCCGACAACTATTTCGGCAGCACGTTCGCCACCGCAGGCGACGTCGACAACTACGACAACAGTTCGCGCACCAACAACGCGATCAAGTACGTGTCGCCGGTGTTCTCGGGCCTGCAGGTCGAAGGTATGTACGCGTTCGGCGGTGTGGCGGGACAGACCGGCTCGGGACAGACCTGGTCGGCGGCCGCGTCGTATAACAACGGTCCGATCTCGGTGGCGGCGGGTTACTTCGTGGCCGACAATCCGTCGGTCGACGGTCTCGTGCGGCCTTCCACGACCACCGGCACCGGCTGGGGCGGCACCTCCGACGGCACCTTCGACGGCTCGCTGATCAACCTCGGCCTGCAGAGCGCGAAGTCCATCAATATTGCCCGCGTCGCGGCGCAGTATGTGGCCGGTCCGTTCACGTTCGGCGCGGGCTACAGCAACGCGCAGTACAAGGCGGACGGACAATCGGCGTTCGCGTCGACGGAGAAATTCAACACGGGCCAGGGCTTCCTCGACTACCAGGCCACGCCGGCGATCCTGCTGGGCGTGGGCTACAGCTATACGAAGTCGAGCGGCGACACCGGCGCGACGTACCACCAGGTTTCGGTGGGCGCGGACTACAACCTGTCCAAGCGTACCGACGTGTACCTGGTGGGCGCATGGCAGCACGCCAGCGGCGAAACGCTTAGCGCCGACGGCACCGCCGTGGTCGCCGCGCAAGCCTCGGTGGGTTCGTATGGCTACGGCGGCACCAATACGCAGGAACTGGTCAGCGTCGGTCTGCGCCACAAGTTCTGAGGGTGTTGCACCCGCCACGCCCGTGGCGAAAGCAGGGCGTGACAGTAAAAAGCCGGTCGTCAGTGTGAGCTGACGGCCGGCTTTGCTTTGTGCGCGCCGCAGCAAAGGCCTGCATTTCATGCAAGAATCGCGGCCGGGGACGTGGGCGAAAGAAAAAATGCACCGTTAAGCCGCCCACTAAAAACTAGTACCGGTGACGAGGAGTAGACACTTGATTCAGCGTATCTCGCGTTTCTTTACCCAGGTGGTCCATCGCGTCCTGCCTGATCCGTTGATCTTCGCGATCTTCCTGACCATTGCGACCTTCGTGCTGGCGTTCAGCCTGACGCCGAAGGCGCCCGCCGAACTGGTCACCATGTGGGGCAGCGGTTTCTGGAACCTGCTGGCCTTCTCGATGCAGATGGCGATGATCCTGGTGACCGGTCATGCGCTCGCCAGTTCGGGACCGGTCAAGCGGCTGCTGGTGGCGCTGGCCAGCTCCGCGCGCACGCCCGCGCAAGGCGTGATGCTGGTGGCGTTTTGCGGCGCCGTGGCGTGCGCGATCAACTGGGGCTTCGGCCTGGTGCTGGGCGCGATGCTGGCGCGCGAAGTCGCGCGACGCGTGCAGGGCACCGACTACCGTCTGCTGGTGGCAAGCGCCTACATGGGCTTCCTGACGTGGCACGGCGGACTCTCCGGTTCCGTGCCGCTGGTCGCGGCCACCAAGGGTAATCCGCTGGAAAAGACCGTCGGGCTGATTCCGGTCTCGCACACGATCTTCACCGGCTACAACGCGTTCATCACGTTCGGGCTGATCGTGCTGCTGCCGATTCTCGCGCGCCTGATGATGCCCAAGCCCGAAGACGTGGTGGCCGTGGACCCGGCGCTGCTCGAAGATCCGCCGTCGGTGGAACGCGTGCTGCCCGCCGATGCAACGCTTGCCGAGCGGCTCGAAGAGAGCCGCGTGCTGGCGCTGCTGGTCGCGCTGGTGTGCGCGGTGTATCTCGTCGTGCGGACGGTGCAGAAGGGGTTTACGCTGGACATCGATACGGTGAACCTTGTGTTCCTCGCCGCCGGCATGGTGCTGCACAAAACGCCGATGGCCTATGCACGCGCAGTCGGCGTGGCAGCGAAAGGCGCCTCGGGCATCATGATCCAGTTCCCGTTTTACGCCGGCATTCAGGCGCTGATGGATCATTCGGGACTCGCCGGCGTGATCACGCGCTGGTTCGTGGATATTGCCAACGTCCATACCTTCCCGCTGCTGGCGTTCCTGAGTTCGGCGGTGATCAATTTCGCGGTGCCGAGCGGCGGCGGTCATTGGGTGGTGCAGGGGCCCTTCGTGATGCCGGCAGCGCAAGCGTTGCACGCGGACCTCGGCAAGTCGGCCATGGCGATTGCCTACGGCGAGGCCTGGACCAACATGGCGCAACCGTTCTGGGCGCTGCCGGCGCTGGCGATTGCCGGACTCGGCGTGCGCGACATCATGGGCTATTGCGTGACGGCGCTGCTGTTCTCGGGCGTCGTGTTCGTGGCGGGCTTGTATCTGTTCTAGATAGATTCGGCATGGCGGTAGACGCTTGCCCCGGGAGGCGCGACGCATGAACGCTGACGAACCCGTGACGCCGCCGGGGCAACCGGGTCGTCGCCGCGTGCTGGTGTGGGATGCGCCGACCCGGCTGTTTCACTGGCTGGTGGTGCTGCTGGTCGCGGGGGCGTATGCGACGCTGAAGCTGAACTGGATGGACTGGCACGTGCGGATCGGCGAAGCGCTGCTGGCCCTCGTGCTGTTCCGCCTGCTGTGGGGCTGCTTCGGTAGCGAGACCGCACGGTTTCGCAGCTTCGTGGCGTCGCCCGCGTCGGCGTGGCGGCATCTGCATCATCTGTTTCGCCGCGAGCCGGATCTGCAGGTGGGCCACAACGCGGCGGGCGGCTGGATGGTGCTGCTCCTGCTCGCGCTGCTGCTGATGGAAACGCTTAGCGGCCTGTACGTGTACAACGAAGTCGCCGACGAAGGACCGCTCAGCGAACACGTGCCGGCGTGGCTCGCCAACGCCATTTCGACGCTGCATGCGGTGGGGTGGGACGTGCTGCTGGCGGCGGTCGCACTGCACGTCTGCGTGATCGCGCTGTACGCCGTGGTGAAGGGACACAATCTGCTGCGGCCGATGCTGAGCGGCTACAAACCGCTGCCGCCGACGATCGCCGCGCCGCGGCAAAAGCCTGTGCTATTGGCCTTGCTGCTGCTGTCGATCGGCGCGGCGGCGGTCATTCTGCTTGCGGTGTATCTCTGAGCGTGTTGCTGGCGGAACGGACTTGCACACACAATGCATGCAGCACCGCGCAAGCTGCTGCATGAGCGATCGCCTCAGTTCAGTTGCCCTTCGGCGGCATCACCTGGCCGCGGATTTCGCCACCCGGATTGGCCTTGGTGTGGATGTTGATATACATATTGCCCGCTTCGAATATCTGGGCGTCGTCCGCCGAGAGCGTGGCTTGACCGCTGAGCGGGCTCGTCACCTCCATATTGCCTTTCTGCGAGATCCAGACTTTCACGCCGGCGTTTTTACCCGCCGGCGCCGGGCCGTGGAAATGCGCCATGGTGGCCGGCCCCGTCAAGCCGCTGAAGGTGATGTTCCACGTCACCACATGTGTGCTGGCATCATAGGTGAGGTTAGCGGTGCCGCTGCCCGAGGTTTGCACGGGTGGGACCTGCTGATCGCCGGAGAGTGGTACGGTAAAGGAGACGGGAGCTGCTTGAGCCAGGGTGACGGCGCCCGCCAGGGCGAGACCGGCGAGAAGCATGAGAGCGCGACGCGAGATCGAAACTGTCATTTGATTTTCTCCGTTTTGGGTTCACCTTGCTGCTCAGGTGTGAGACAAGGATAGGCGCTACCCGGCGGTAACTCCAGACGGAAAAACGACACGTTCCCGCTGGCCGTTGCCGGGCACAGCGGTTGCTGAAACAGTGAGGCCATATGGCAAATCTACAGGTATGCGCGGGCGCCACGCTGCAATGTTCGTTCGGCGGCGCGCCAGGCGTGCTGAACGTGTTGCCGGCCAATCGTACGATGGTCGGCGGCGTGCCGGCGGCCACGCTGCTCGATTCCATTCCGGTGGTCAACATCACGCCGTTCGCGATGTGCCAGAGCGTGGCGAACCCCGCGGTGATTGCCGCTACCGCGGCGGCGCTCGGCGTGTTTACGCCGATGCCCTGCGTGCCGGTCACACCCGCGCCATGGATCCCGGGCGGCGCGCCGACCGTGCTGATCGGCCCAGGCCCTGCGCTCGATGCACAAGGCACGCTGATCTGCGCATGGGGCGGCGTCATCAAGGTCGCGCAGCCGGGGCAAACCAGCACGCTGGTGCCCTGAGCGCTCACTGCTGAGCAGGTGGGGCGCCGGACAGCTTGCGCCACCCTACGCGCCAGCGCGACAACGGCTTGCCCTCGGCATCGAGCGGCCGGCCATCCATGGCATAACGTTCGCCCGGCTGAAGCGGCTTGCCCGCGCCATACAGATGCCGCTCGGCGAGCCGGCCGTTGCTATGGAAGCGCTCGACGAGGCCGTGCAGCTTGCCCTGCCGGTAGCGGGCGTGCTCGAGCAGGGTGCCGTCCGGCAGATAGGTCTTGCTGTCGCCGTTCAACGCGCCGCGCACATAATGCGCTTCACGTTGCACGGTGCCGTCCTGCGCGTAGTACACCGCTTTGCCATCGAGCTTGTCGTCGAGGTAGTGGAGTTGCGCGGACGGCTTGCCGTCCGGATAGAGAAGCGTCGCCGGACCGCCCAGGCGGCCATGCACGTAGCGCAGAATCGCCAGCATCACGCCATCCGCATAAATACGCGCGGCACCGTGCAGCGCGCCGTCCACCAGCGTACCTTCGACACCGGAGTCGCCGTGCTTCACGCTCACATCCTGAGGTTGGCTGCTCATGGCCGGCTCAATTGATTTTCACAATGCCGCCCTTGACGGTCAGCATGGCGCCCCCGTCCACGGTCTGTTCGACCGAACCTTTGTTCGACACGCTTTGCGCCTCGTTCGAGAGCGTGCCGTCCGACTTGTTCGTCAACGATGTGCCGGCCTGATTGGTCAAGGACACCGCCGCCTGATGGCTCATCGAGCCGTCGGTCTTCGCGCTGAGGTCGCCGGTGCTTTGCAGCGTGAGGGTGCCGCCGACCTTGATGGTCAGATTGCCGTCCACGCTCAGCGTGAAATTGCCGCTGACGGTCTGCGCGAGATTGCCGCCGACGCTGCGCGTTTCGTCCCCGCCGGCCTTGACGGTGCGGGTGCCGGCGATATCGACGGTTTCGTTGCCGGTTTTCACCGTTGCACTGCGATTGCCTTTTTCCACCACCAGGGTGTCGTCGGCTTCTTTCACCGTGTGCGTGCGCGCATTCTGGATGGTGCGGGTTTCGTCGTGGCCGACGGTCCAGGTGGCGTCGTTCAGCACCTTCACGTTCAGGTCTTTTTGCGCCTGCAGGAAAACTTCTTCGTTATCCTTTTTATCTTCGAAGCGCAGTTCGTTGAAACCGGCGTTGCCCTTCGAACTGCTCGTCTTGATGCCCGACTGCGTCTGGTTGTCGGGCAGCGTATAGGGCGGCTGGTTCGCACCGTTATAGACGCTGCCCGTAATCAGCGGGCGATCCGGATCCGCATCGACGAAGGTGACCACCACCTCGTCGCCGATGCGCGGCATGAATTGCGCGCCGAAGCGCTTGCTGGCCCACGGTTGCGCGACACGGACCCAGCACGAACTGTTCTCGTCGTTCGTGCCGTCCCGATCCCAATGGAACTGCACCTTGACGCGTCCGTACTGATCGGTCCAGAGTTCCTCACCCGCCTTGCCCACCACGGTTGCCGTCTGTGTCGGCATCACGGGGCGCGGCGTCGTGCGCGGCGGGCGGTATGCCGTGGCGGCGGGGAAGGCCTCGAAGCGGTTGCTATATTTGTCGTGATTCGCGTCGTGGACCACACTCGCCACCACCCACTCGATGTTGGCGTCGGTCGACTCGTGGTCGCTCAGCGTGAACTTGTAGCCGGGCAGCAGTGCGCGGCAGTCGCTTTCGCCGATCAGGCGGCGCGCGCTGCTGCGCAACTCGTCGATGCGCCGCTTGGTGATCGAGGCGGCGTCGCCGCTCGTCTGATAGCGGCCGGGGTATTCGTAGACCTTGGGGTCGGCGGCCACGGCCTCGGCCTGCGAAAACAATTGCGAGGTGGGCGTCAGATACGCGTAGTCGGAACTGGCGAACACGCCGCTCACGCTTTGCTCGACCAGTTCGCAGTAGAGAATCTGGCCGCTTTCGCGCTCGCCGGTGAGACCCGGTGTGTAGGCGAGCGTCGCGGCGCCCGGCAGCGTCGCGAAGGCATCGGTATGGTCGGCCACCATCAGCGTGTGCTTGCCGCTCTCGTGCTGGAAGAAATAGAACCAGCCTTCCTCTTCGCACAGGCGGCTGACGAAGGCGAAGTCGGTCTCGGCATACTGCACGCAGTATTCGCGTGCCGTGTAAGTGCCGGTCAACGAGAACGAAAAGTCCGTCGCGCTGTGGCCGCTGAAAACGGCTTCGACAATCTGCTGTGTGGTCTTGCCCTGGAAGATCCGGTTGTTGGAGGCGAGCGTGAGCAGCCAGAGCCACGAGCGCAATTCGAATGCGTAATGGCTGCCGTCGACGGTCGACGGCAATTGCGCCGCCCGCGTACAGACGGCATCGAGCAGGCGCGGCGTCTCGCCCCACACGAGCGAGAGCGTGGCGTGCTTGCCCGTGAAGCCGGCCAGCGCAACGGGCGGTGCCGCGCCGATGGCGCGCACGCTCAACTCGGCGACGGCGCCGATCGCTTCGCGGCCGCTGAACTGCGCGGGGAACAAGGTATCGAACGGCGCGCCGGCGAACGCGAGGCGGGTGGTGTCGTCGGTCGGGATGGGACGGGGCATGTCATCACAGGTGAGTAAGGCGGGTGGTCATAGCGAGGAGAGCGTTCCATGAGCGCGGGCGTCATTCGAGCGCCCACTGGGCGAGCGTGCCGACCAGTTCGTTCATCAGCACGTTGTCGATTTCACGCGCGCCGGCCGAACGGCAGCGCGCCAGCACCGCGTTGACGATGCCCGCGTCGAAATCGAACTGCTTGCCGGTGAACGCGTGGTATCGCACTCTCAGCTCCTCCAGTTTCCTTTCGATGATGCCGCGCAGCACCGTGTCGTCGAGCGCGCGATACGGCACCGCCGTCATGCGCGCCAGAAACGCCGGGCGGAAGGCCTCCAGCAGTACGTCGCGCAGCTTGCGCGCGAAGGCGTCGGTGGCGAGCAGGTCGGCTGGCGTGTGCAGGAGCAGTTCGGCGCCCACATTGCTGGTCGCCAGAATCACCGTGTTGCGGAAATCGACGCTCAGGCCGGTGCCGTCCTCCATGGTGCCTTTGTCGAAGACGTTGTAGAACGCCTCGAGCACATCGGGATGGGCCTTCTCGATCTCGTCGAGCAGCACCACGCTGTAGGGCCGGCGACGCACCGCCTCCGTCAGCATGCCGCCCATGCCGTAACCGACGTAACCCGGCGGCGCGCCCTTCAGTTGCGACACCGTATGCGCTTCCTGGTACTCCGATAGATTCACCGCGATCAGATTGCGCTCGCCGCCGTACAACGCATCGGCGAGCGCGTAGGCCGTCTCGGTCTTGCCGACGCCCGTCGGTCCCACCAGCAGGAACACGCCCACCGGCTTCAAGGGATCGGTGAGACCGGCGCGATAGGCCTGGATGCGTTTGGCGATGCGGTCGAGCGCGGCCTCCTGGCCGATGATGCGTTGCGCGAGGCGCACCTTCAGCGTGCGCACCGCATGCACTTCGTCGGCCAGCATCTTGCCGACCGGAATCCCGGTCCAACTCGCGATCACCGCGGCCACCGCCTTCGAGTCGACGCAGACCGGCACCATGGGATCGTCGTCGCGAATCGCTTCGAGCCCGCTTTCGAGCCGGGCGAGTTCGGCGCTCAGGTCGTCGAGCTCGTCGCTGAGTCCGGGCGGCCCCTGCGGGTCTGTGCGCAAGGTCTGGTCGAGCGCGGCGAGCCGCGCCCGCGCGCTGAGAATTTCGCGCACCGCGGCGGACTCGTCGTGCCAACGCGCCTCGAGTTCACGCGCGAGCGCCGCGTTGCGTTGATGCTCGGCGTCGAGCACGGCAAGCCGTGCCGCATGGTTCGCGCCGAGTACCAGTTCACGCTTGAGCCGCGTCAGTTCCTCGTGCAGCGCGCGTTCGCGATGGCGTGCGGCTTCCAGTTGCGGCGGCGTGTCGTGTTGCGCCAACGCGACACGCGCGCAGGCCGTATCGAGCACCGCAATCGCCTTGTCGGGCAACTGGCGGCCGGAAATATAGCGATGCGACAGCTTCACGGCATCGACGATCGCCGCTTCCAGCACGGCGACGCCATGATGTTCCTCGAGTTTGGTGGCGACACCGCGCAGCATCGCGACAGCGGTCTGCTCGTCGGGTTCTTCGACCTGCACCAACTGAAAGCGCCGCGCGAGGGCAGGGTCCTTTTCGAAATACTTCTTGTATTCGAGCCACGTGGTGGCCGCGATCGTGCGCAACTCGCCGCGCGCAAGCGCCGGCTTCAGCAGGTTGGCGACGTCGCTTTGCCCCTCGGCGCCACCGGCGCCGATCATCGTATGGGCCTCGTCGATAAAGAGAATGACCGGCTGCGCCGAGCGCTTGACCTCGTCGATCACACTCTTCAGGCGTTGCTCGAACTCGCCCTTGACGCCCGCGCCCGCCTGCAGCAAGGCGAGGTCGAGCACGCGCAGCGCGACGGCGGCGAGCGGCGGCGGCACCTCGCCCGCGGCAATCCGCAGGGCCAGGCCTTCGACGACGGCCGTCTTGCCCACGCCGGGCGCCCCCACCAGGATCGGATTGTTTTGCCGGCGCCGCAGCAGGATATCGACGGTCTGGCGAATTTCGCCGTTACGGCCGACGATCGGATCGATGCGTCCGGCGCGCGCTTCGGCGGTCAGGTCCAGCGTGTATTGCTCGAGCGCCGATGCTGCCGCGCTACCGGCGCCGCTTGCGCGGCTTGAACCGCCCAGGCCGCTCATACCGCCCGCGAGCGAACCTGTGCCCCCCACACCGGGTTCGCTCGACGGTTCGAGCCACGCTTTCAGATTCATGCGCAACGCGGCGCGCGAGACGCGCAGGATCGACGGCACGCTGGCCGACAACTGCGCGCACATCGCATCGCTTTCGAGCAAAGCCAGCAGCAGGGTGCCCGAACTGACCAGCGGCTCCTGCAGCACGACGGTAGACAAAACAAGCGCATCCTGCAGCAGCATGACGAGATTGCGCGAGAACGACGGCGTGCGGGTATTGCCGCGCTTGAATTTTTCGAGCGCGCGATTGATCTCGGCGATCAGCGCATCGCGCTCCAGTGCGAAGTGCGGCAGCACGCAAGCGAGGTCGCCGCCCTCGATGTCGATCAGCTCGAGCAGCAGATGCTCGATCTCCACTTCGAAATGGGTTAGTTGCAGGCAGCGCTGCGCAGCGCGTTCCAGCGCACCGCGCGTGGAGCGTTCGAGGGTGCCGACCAGCGTCTTCAGATCGAGGCTCATCCTGCGTTGCCGCTGCGTTCGCCGGGCCGCACGGGACCGAGCCGCATATGCGCGGTGCGGGCCGGCGGCGTGTCGCTCGCGCCGACCCATGCGGTCCAGCCGAGTCGCAAGGGCGCTTGCCGCGACAACTGCGCCTTGGGCTGCTGGCCCGCCGCGAGATGTAGGTCGAGGTGATGATAGAGATCGGCGCCGAAATACGCGGAGGCAAGCGCATGCAGATCCGCATGACAACGGCCGCCAGGCAGAAACGATTCATAGCCGTCGAGCGGCAGCGGGCCGATCGCAATGCGAATGCCGCGATGCTCGTCCCAGATCCGCGAGCCGACCACCGCACCTTGTCCAAGGTAATGATTGCGACCGCGCCGGCCGATGCGGCTCTGGCTTTCGTCGGCCAGCGTGCGCCAGCCGCCTGCGAACGGCGAGGTGCGCACCGGCACGCCGAAATGATGCTGCGCGATCACGTCGAAGCCGGCGAGCGAGCGGCGCCGGTTAGCCATCAGCCCGGCCCGCGCGAGGGTCGCCGAGACGTCGAGGCCGCCGACCGGCGGCGCGCTATCGCGCCTTGCCAGCGGCAGGCCGGTCAAGCCGCGCAAGATGGTCTGCGCGGGACTGTGGGCCGGCGCGAGAAACGGATCGGCGACGCGGTACTTGCGCTGCGCCCGGTAGAGCAGCGCCAGCAGCCGGTGCTGAAACAGGTTGAGGAAAGCGACCGCGGAGGTGTCCTTCTGCCGCAAGCGGTCCTGCAGCCATTCCTGATACGCGTCCGGCAACGGACCGTCGGGACCGCCCAGTCCGAACATGTTGACTTGCAGTTCGGGTTGCGGCGCGGCGCCGTCTGCGCCGTTGAGGGGCGCCACCTCGGCCTCGGCCTCCGCGGAGAGGGCACGCGGCGCGGCGCGCCGCAATGCGCCAAGGGCGCTCGGCGCGAACACCGGCGCGAGCGCTCCGGCTAGCGCAAGCGCTTCGGCGCGTGGATCGAGACCGGTGCCGAGCGGCACCGAGCCGGGCCGCAGCAGTTCGAGCAGCCGCACCGCCTGCGCAAATTCGAAGGCATACGGTTCGTCGAAGAGCCGCTGCGCTACAGAACGAGCGGGCTGCCCTGGAGTGGCCGCCATGCGTGAATCTCCCTGCCGTCGCGCATCAACGCGGTATGCACGAAACGATTGACACTCGCATACAGCGAGAAGAAGTGGGCCAGCACGCCGGAGAACATGACCGGACTGGCGCCGACGAAATGCGTGTGGTCGAGTTCGATGCGCACCTTCAAGCCGTTTTGCCAGCCGCGCCACAAGTCCGCGCCCACATGCCCGACGATCGCTTCGCTGCTCACGCTCATGAGCCCGCTGACTTGCCGGCGCGCGCTGGGGTTGGTCGCGAGGTTGTGCAGTTCCAGCATCTCGCGCAAGGACTGCAGCGCCTGCGGGCCAGAGACCAGCGGCGTGTGATTGAGCACGAACTGCGAAGCGAGGCGCCAGCGCGAACTGCCGTCGAGTGCGGCAAAGCTTTGCCGGGTCGGGCGATGGGCGATGCGCACGCTGGCCACCGGGCCCGGTTGCTCGAACGCCAGCAGCGTGCCGGGTTCCAGCGTGTGCGCCAGATGCCGGTTGGTGCAGAGCAGCTCGGCGGTAAGCGTGCGCGCGGCGGGACTCGCCGGATCGAAGCAGGCGTCGACGAAGGTCAGCATCATGTCGCTGCCCGGCCGCGACGGATGCGTGCCGGTCACGCGCCGCGCGTGCCAGTAGAGTGTCGAACCGCTGCCGTGCTGCACGCCGTAGTAGGGCGGCACTTCGACGACCTCACGGCCGCTCACCGAGCGCACCTTGCGCACGGCGTAGATTTCGGTGCTGGCCTCTCGGTGCGCGTCGGGGCTCACGCGTAGCTCGCGTTGGGTGCCGTCGGGACGCAACGGCTCCGAGGTTCGGGCGAACAGATTCAGCGCCGGCGTGGAGCCGAGCGCGAAGTCATGCGCCTGGAGCGTGAGACGGCCGCTCGGCGCCGCGTCGAGTCCAATCAGCAGATCGATGCGCTCGCCGGTGTCCGCGGGCGGTTCGAACGGCAGATCGAAGAACGCAAACTTCTCGGGGAAGGCGAAATATTCGACCAGCAGGCGGCACGCCGGGTGCACGCCGTCTTCGAGCGGCAGCAGCGCTTCTTCGTCGTCGAAGCCAACCGGTTCCGGCTTGCCGGCAAGCGCTTGCGCGCGGGCACCCGGCGCTTGCACGTAAACGCCCGCGCCATGCGCGCACAGCAGATCGTAAAGCGTCGCGGCGCTGACGGGCGAACCCGCGAGCCGCACTCGCAAGCGTTTGATCGGCAACTGGCCGAAGCGGTGCAGCCCCGTGCAGCGCAGCGACAGGCGCAGCGCCGCTTGCACGCCCGGGTCGCCGGTGGCCGTCTGCGCCTCTTCGGCATTGAGCATCTCGGCCGCTTCGAGCGCGATCGGCCAGAGCGTCACGTCCGCCGAGGTGCGCCAGCGCACCGCCGTGCCGTCGGGCGTCACGTGGACCAGCGGCGTCTGGCGCGGCACCGCGTAACCGGTGGCGACGCTGCCCTGGGTCGGGTCCGCTTCGAGCTGCACGATCGTCATGGACGGCAACGGCCGCGCGGCATAAGGGTAAAACTGCTCGAGCAGGCCGTCGGTCAGCTCCGAGTATTCGTCGTCGAGCGTGCGCTGGATACGTGCCGTCAGGACAGCGAAGCTTTCGATCAGGCGTTCGACATGCGGATCGGCACTTTCGCCGGGCCCCAGTTCGAGGCGGCGGGCGATCTTCGGATAGCGTTGCGCGAAGCTCTCGCTGGCGCGCCGCAAATAGGTCAATTCGCGCTGGTAGTAGTCGAGCAGCAGGTCGTCAAGCGATTCGTTCATCGACCACTCCGACCGGCTGGCCGTCGGCGAGTTGTGCGACGAAGGCGACCGGCAAGGGACCGGCGCCGGCGTCGAGGGTGCCCATGATGCGCAGCCGCAGCCGCCAGGGTGCATCCGGCTCCGGTTCGATCTGGGCGCTGGGGTGCGTCAGACGCGGCTCGAACGCCGCGATCGCTTCGACCACCGCGCGCTCGAGCCCGCTGCGATCCGCGACGCGCGCGGCGTCGTTCGCGCTCCAGTCTTTCAGGCCGTAATCGAGCACGTCGAGCGGACGGCGGGCGCTGCTGCGCCCACGTCGCGTATTGAGCAGCCGGATCAGTTCGGCGCGCACCGAATCGCGCAGCCCATTGGACGTGAGCGTGCGCCGCGCCGGCACTTCGGCGGACACGAACGGGGCGTCGTCTTCGAGCCGCTCGAACAGCGGCATCGGCGCAACCGGGGCGTCAGCGGACGGCATGCTGCCTCGCAGACCCAGCGCGCAGACGGTGGGCGAGTAGCGGCGTCAGATTTAGCTCCCGCCCTTGACGAGCTTGTTGGCGGCCATATCCCAGGTCGAGGCGGCGGTGCCTTCCTTGGTGCCGTCGTCCTTCTGCGCGGTCAGTTCCCACTTGATCTTGGTGAAGTTCAGCGACAGCGTTTCGACCGGCTTGCCGCCGGCGCCGCCCGACACGCTGACGTTGCTGAACACGACGTTGTTGAGCGTGTAGGTGATGAACGGCATGATCTTGCCGTCGCCTTCGGCGGCGTTGCGGCCCACGATCACCGTCGCGGTCGCCACCGCCTTGCCGGAGCAGCAGTACTCGTTCAGCGTCGGCGTCGAGACGTCGACGAACTTTGTCACGGTGAACTCGCCGACATGCGGCTTGCCCGAGGTGCGCTCCGAGTTGCTGACGTCGTTGGTGACCTGCATCGCCACGTTGTGGCTGTATGACATCACTTCGATCTTGTCGGTATAGCCTTCAATGGTGCATTCGCCTTTGATGTCGGTGCCGAGATCGAGAATGATCGAATCCATGACTGAGCGCTCCTGAAACGTGTAGAAGCGGCGCGTGCCGGAATGGCCGCGCCGCGCAGATGGCAGGGAGGTGCCGTAGGGCCCGCGAGAATCAGGCCGCGGCAGGCGGCGGCAGCGAGGCGACCAGTCTGATCGAAGCGGTGAGCTCCTCGAGCTGGAAGTGCGGCCGCAGGAACACCGTCGCCTTGTAGGCGCCGGGCTTGCCGGCCACCTCCGTCACGTCGACGCGCGCCTCGCGCAGCGGATACTGCGCCTTGATTTCCTGCGGCGCATTGTCGTTGAGCAGCACGTAGTCGGCGATCCAGGTGTTCAGGTAAGTGCGCACGTTGTCGCGCGTCATGAAGCTGCCCACCTTGTCGCGCATGATCACCTTGATGTAATGCGCGAAGCGCGAGGCGGCGAGCACATACGGCAGCATGGCCGAAATGCGCGCATTAGCGGTGGCTTCGTTGGTGTTGTAGACCGCCGGCTTGTTGGCGGTCTGGCCGCCGAAGAACACCGCCTGACCCTCGCCCTTCTTGTGGCACAGTGCGATGAAGCCGAGCGAATCCAGTTCCTTCTCGCGCCGGTCGGTGATCGAGATCTCGGTCGGGCATTTCATCGCCTTGTCGCCGGAGGCCGTCTGGAAGATATGATCCGGCAGTTTCTCGACCGCGCCGCCGCCTTCCACACCGCGAATCGCGGCGCACCAGCTGAATTGCGCGTAGGCGTTGGTGATGCGCTGGCCCAAGGCATAGGCCGCGTTGCCCCACAGGTACTTGGAATGCTGGGTGCCGTCGACGTCTTCGACGAAGCTCATGCCTTCAACCGGATTGCTGTCCGGATGATAAGGACGGCGCATCAAAATATGCGGCAACACCAGCGCCACGTAGCGCGAGTCTTCGCTCTTGCGGAATTCGCGCCAGCGGGCCATGTCGATGGTCTCGAACACCTTCGACAGGTCGCGCGGCACGCTCAGTTCGGTGAAGCTGCCCATGTCGAACAGTTGCGGGTGCGCCGCCGAGATGAACGGGGCGTGGGCCGCTGCCGCGACCTGGGCGATCTTCTCGAGCAGGCTGACGTCGGGGGTCTGGCGGCTGAAATAGTAATCGCCGATCAGCACGCTGAACGGATGGCCGCCGAAAGTGCCGTATTCCTCCTCGTAGACCTTCTTGAAGAGCGCGCTGGTGTCGACGTCAATGGCCTTTTCCAGGTCGTTCTGCAGGTCTTTCTTCGACACGTTCAGCAAGCGCAGCTTCAGGCGCGTGCCGGTTTCGCTGTTCTTCACGAGGTAATGGATGCCGCGCCACGAGGCTTCGAGCGCCTGCATGTCCGCGTGGTGCAGCACCTGATTGAGCTGCTCGCTGATCAGTTCGTCGATCTTCTTGATGTGATCGTTGATCATCGCGACCGTATCGCGGCTGACCGTCATCTTCTTGTCGAGCACCTGCAGCGCGAACTCGGCCAGCAGTTCGCGGGCGTGCTGCTGCTGCTCGTCGTCGTGGGCCATGCGGCCGTCGTGAACGATGCGGTCGAGCAGGGTCAGGGTTTCCGTTTGCGCGGGCGCAGCCGCGGCTTGCGTATCGGACATCAGTGTCTCCTCGAGGCGGGCTGGGCTCAGGCGCTGGCGGGCGCGTCGCCAGCGGGTTCAGTCGGCTCTGCCGGTGCGGGCAGTTGCGCGACGACACCATCCTGCGGATGAGCGGACTTGATTTCGGCAAGTCCTTGCGTGTTGTGCACCACGTTCTGCAACAGCTTGTCCAGCTCGTCGTTGCCGTCGAGCTTGGTGAGCAGGTCGCGCAGGCGCAGCCGCGCATCGTAGAGCTGCTTGAGCGGCGCGATCTGCTGCACGATCTGCACCGGATCGAAGTCGTCTATGTGCTGGAACTTGAGCGCGACGTTCAGCTTGCTGCCGTCGGCAGCCAAGGTGTTGTCGACCTGCAGCGTGACGCGCGGCTCGATGGAGTTCATCACGTCGTTGAAATTGTCGCGGTCGATGTCGACGAAGCGGCGCTCCGACAGTTTGGCGAGCGGCTTTTCGGGTTGACCCGATAGATCGGCCAGAATGCCGACCACAAGCGGCAATTCCTTTTTCTCGATTGCGTTGCCGGTTTCGACGTCGTAAGTAATCTGGACGCGCGGGGGGCGGTTTCTCTCGAACCAGTGTTGGGTACTGTCGGCCATGGTCATCCCTCTGTTTTCGTTCTCTCGACGCGTTTAATACGCGGTGCATGCACCGCTTCTTTTGTTTCTCGCGCGATAAATCCCGCCTGCGATATCAAGCTGCGTGAAGGCCTGCGCGAAGACGAGCGCATTCCCTCGGGCAATCGACATCGTGATCGCGCCGCACTGCGTGACTGCAACAGAAATAGTGGGCGCAAGGCACTCCTGAAAGGCGGTCATTGACCTTTCACTAGCGTAAGGCGCACCGAACCCCGGAAAGCCAAGCCGGCAGGAATCCGAAAAAATTTCCGCCGGCCGATTTGCTCAGACAAAAATACTCTACGATAGTCTTCGACGAAATTCAAACAAAAATTTAACGTTTGCAACGAGGCCTCGCGCAGGAGTAGAACTTACCCGTAGTGACAATTTGATGGCAGAGTCACGACCTGGCGAAGCGGCAATTGCGGTGTACACCGTGGTACTTGTAGACTACGCTCGCCGCGAGATGTGATGCGCAAGCGTGTGCGGGGAACTGAGAGAGCCCGCATACGACAACAGATACGAGGGCGGCTGCACCAGGAGTCCATGCGAAACATGGCGGCGGTGTCAGCCGGCGCAGACGGACAGGACGTGAAAGGGGATATCGACGTGATCAATGCTTCGCGACTCGCGGCCGGCCGGCGCAGCCCATCGCCCCGGCGCTGGTCGATGCCGCTCGTGGCGGCGCTATGCGTCGCGGGCTGTTCGGCGTCGCTGCCGCGCGTCAAGGTCGACTCGCTCGCCATCCAGGTGGCGGCGCAGGCGAACCTCGATACTCCGATTGCCGTCGATGCCGTATTGGTACGGAATCCTCAATTGCTCGACACGCTGCTGGGCTTACCCTCCGCCAAATGGTTCGCCCAGCGCGAGCAGTTGCGGCGCGACTATCCGAAAGATCTGAGCGTCGTCTCGTACGAACTCGTTCCGGGCCAGCAGATTGCCGATTCCAAATTCGCCTTCGATGGGCAGCGCGCGGCCGGCGTGCTGGTGTTCGCCGACTATCAGACAGTCGGCGCGCACCGCGTGCGGCTCGACGGCGGTCCATCGAAGCCGCTGCTTGAACTGGGCGACCAGGATCTTCAGTTGATCGCCCGCTAGACCATAATCATGCGCAATCTGTTTCCGGATACGATCTGCTGGTTCGAAGGCATGCCGTTGCTGCCGCAACATTTCCAGACCCAGGCCCTGCATGCGGCCGGACATGCGGCGCTGCTGGCCGGTGCGGCCCGGCCGCACTACTGGGGCGTGCTCGCGCTCGAGCAGGAAGAAGCGGGGCTTGCCGAAGGGCTTGTGCGCATCACGCGGCTCGATGCGATCCTGCCTGACGGCCTGCCAATCCGTCACGCCGCCGAAGATCCCGTCCTGCAGATCGACGTGCGCCAGGCGTTCACCTCGCCGGAACAGCTCGTCACCGTCTATCTGGCCGTGCCGCCGCTCTATCGCGGCGGCCAGATCGATCAGCGCGGCGCGCGCTACCGGCAACATCAGAGCCAGGGTGTGCCCGATCTGACGACCGGCACCGAACCCGCCGCGATCACCACGTGGCGGCCAAGCCTGCACCTGATGACCGATCTCGGCAATCAGGAATACGAACGGTTGCCGTTGATGCAGTTGCGGCAACAGGGGGGCGGCGTCGCGCTCACCGAGTATGTGCCGCCTTGTCCGTTCGTCGCCCCGGAATCGCCGCTCGGTCAGCGCATCATGCGCATCGCGATGCGGGCGCGGGAGAAGTGCGTGTTCCTGTCCGGCCGTCTCGATGCGGCACGGCGCGCCGGCGAGCGCGACGACGCCGGACAGATCGAGCGGCAACTCACTGCCTTGTGGATGCGCTTGCCGGAGATCGAGGCCGCGCTGCATTCGCGCGCGGTGCATCCGCTCGACCTTTACCGCATCCTCGCCGGCATGGCGGGCAGTCTCGCGAGCCTGCGACCGACCCGTGGCGTGCCGACTTTCGCGCCGTTCGACTACGCGGAACTGCTGGCGTCGTTCGAGCCGCTGCTCGAGTGGATCGACACGGCGCTGTCGACGGTGCGCCAGGGTTATCGGGTGCGTCAGTTCACTGCCGAAGCGGGCGGCTTCTGGATCGATCCGCCGGCGGACGCAGGCGTGAGCGCACCGGGCGAACTGGTGATCGGCCTGCGCATGCCGGGCGATGCCACCGAGCACGACGCCAGTACCTGGCTGGAGCAAACGGCAATTGCCTCGCGCCCGCATTTGCCGACCTTGTCGCGGCAACGCATGCGCGGACTGGCGCGCCGCCGGTTGTCGCGCGACGAGCGCGCCACGTACAGCGCCGGCGACGACACGGCGATGTTCGTGATCGCGCTCGACACGACCTGGTTCGATGCGTCGCAGCCCCTGCATATCGACGTCGGCGCAGGTGTGCGCGGCGTGGCGCCATGGGCGGTGCAGCTTTTCACGCCGGCGGCCGAGGCGAACGATCCCGCCGGCGATGCGGGGCGCGAATGAGTGACTACACGGCCTTCTCCGGCGACGAACGCGCACCGCTCACGCGTGCGTTCGTCGACGCGTTCCGGCGCGCCATGGAAACACGCGACGCCCTGGGCCGTGCAACGGAAGCGCCACTGGAAGTGCTCGCCCAGGGCGAGAGCGTGGCCGACAAGGTGGCCAAGCAACTGGCTTCGGTCACCCGGCGGCTCGCGCGCGAAGCGATGGCCTGGACGGGCGCTGCCGGCGAGACCGATATTGCAGCGGCGCAGTATGCGTTTGTCGCGCTGCTCGACGAACTGCTGCTGTTTTCCGACTGGCCGGGCCACGCCGCGTGGGAGGCGAGACCGCTCGAGGTGCGGGTGTTCGGCACGCGCGCGGCGGGCGAACGCTTGCCCGATGCGATCGAAGCGCTGCTCACGCAACGCGACGCGTCGCAACGCGATCTGGCCAACGTCTATCTGGCGTGTCTGATCCTCGGCTTCAGAGGACGCTTGCGTGGCGAGGCGGGCGCGCTGCGGCACGATCAACTGCGTCATGCGCTGTTTGCGTTCGCCATGCAACGCGATGCCGAACCGGCCCATCTCGCTGCGCCGCTCGAACGCGTGGCGCTCGCGCCGCGCCGCACCGTCACGCTCAGCAAGATGTTTCCGGACCATGTGCGTTTTGCCGCGCTGCTCGGCGTCGGCGTGTGTGTGCTGCTCGGCGTATCGCATCTGCTCTGGTCTGTCGCGACGGCGGATGTGCAGCGCTCAGTGATGCAGTTTCAGGCCATTGCTTTAGCTGACGCGCCGGCCGCCCCGGCGAGCAGCACGAGTGTGTCCGGCGCCGTCGTGCGGGTGCCGGTCAAACCGCGCGCACAACCTTCGACGACGGATGCGCCGGCACTGCCGCAAAGCAATGCGCTGGCCGCCATACCTGCGGTGCCGGCGGTGGATACCAACACCGTGGTGTTACGTACGGCCGCGGATGGGGGAGGGAACCGGCCGTGACGCTGATCGCGATCCTGCTGGGTCTCATTGTCTTGCTGCTGCTGGGGCTGGTGTTCGCCGTCGTGCTGCGCTGGTGGCATGCGCGCCAGGACGAACGGCCGTTGCGCAGTTTCGCCGCAACCATACGCGCGGCCCATGCGCGCATGAGCGTGCGCGATCCTTATTCGGTCCCGCGCATTCTGGCGACCGGCGCACCGGCCGCGCTCGATGCGCTCTGCCGTGGCTGGCGTTTGACACCGGCAGGTGAAGCGGCATGGTTCGGGCGCGTCTGGAACGATGCGGAAGGACTGCTGATCGCCGAACCGCAGGACGTGCTCGCCGCGCCTGCGGCGGACCGCCGCCTGGGCGCGTGGCGCCGGCTGCTGCGCGCCTTGCTGCGTAACCGCGCCGGACGTCCGCTGGATGCGCTCGTGTGGGTCGTTGCGGCCGGCGCGCTGATCACCGAAGACGGCGAGCCGCGCGAGATGAGTGCGGCGGCGCTCGAGTCGTCGCGCAAGCTGATCGCCTTGCAACGGCAATTCGGCTTGATGTTGCCGCTCTATATCGTCATCAGCGATTGCGATGCGTTGCCCGGTTTCGACGCGCTCGCGGACGGCTTGCAAGGGGCCGCGAGCAGCGCCACGCTGGGTTGGGCGTCGCCCTATGCGCCGCGGCGTGCCTATGAAGAAGCGTGGCTCGACGAGGCTTTTGCTGCGATGCGTGCGGCGCTGACGGAAACCATCGTCGAACTCGGCACGCTGAACGGCGGCGTCGGCGATGCGCTGTTCCTGCTCCCCGAGCACCTCGACCGCTTGCGCGTGCCGCTGCGCGAACGTTTCGATCTGGTGCTACGCGGCGCGGCGGACGGCACGGCGCCGCTGTTGCGCGGCATCTACTGTATCGGCGCAGTGCCTGAACGGCTGCCTGTGGAAGAGGGGGGCGCCGCGCCGGCCTTGCGCGCCAATGCGCCGACCTTCGCCGGAAGGCTCTGGCACGACGTGCTGCTGAGCGGCCAGGGACTCGCCGTGCCGATGCCGCGCGTGCTGGCCCTGCGGACCCGTTGGCACCGCGCGGCCACCGTGTGCGCCGCCGTGCTGGCCGTCTGCTGGTGCGTGGGGATGGGACTCGCGTGGTGGCATCTGCGCAGCGACGCGCGTGTGCTAAGCACGGCGTACGATTCGCTCACGCTCGCACGCGCCACCTATCGCGAGTCGGATCGCGGCGATGCGGCCGCTACGAGCGCGCTGCGCAGCGCCCGGGACGCGTTGTTCAAGGTGCCGCGCTGGCAACTGAGCTCGCCGTTCATGCCGCTGTCGTACCTGTTCCTGCAAGGCCAGCTCGGCGACGCGCAGCGGCACGTGTTACGCGGACTGGTCTTCGAACCGCTGTATGACCGGCTCACGGCGCAACTGGCGCAAACCTCTTGCGAAGTGAACCCGGCCGATGAAACGGACGCGGCGTCGCAAACGGGCACCAGACCGCAGGACTTGCCGGCGTTCGTCTCCGGTACGCAACTCGTCAACGAGGCCGCGCAAACCGAGCATTGGATTGGACAGTACAACGAACTGGTCCAGGCCGGCAGCGGCAATCTCGTCATGCTCACCCAACTGATGCACGAAGCCGCCGGTGTGGATCTGCCGCCGGAACACGTCGCGGATCGCACACAGGTCGATGCGGCGCTGCGCGACACCAGTCTGGATGACGGCACGCTGGCGCTCGATGCCGCGAAGGCCGCGAGTGCGCGGCAACGCGTGAGCGCGTGCTTTGAGCAGACGTTCGATGCGTGGTTCGACGAGGTCTATGCGGACTCCACGCTGACAGCTAACGCAACCCAGGTCCAGACTACGCTCGCGCAAATGCGCACACCAGGCGCCGCGCCGGTGGACGCGGCCCTGTCCACGCTGGCCAACGGCATCGATGCGCTGGCGGTGCAGGTGGACTCGGCCGATCACGGTTGGGCGAGCGCGCGCGACAAGGAGCTGGTGCCCGGCCTGACGGCCACCTTCGATACGGCGCAACGGCTGCAACTGATCGGCGCAGCGCCGGTGCAAGCCGTGCTCGCGCACGAGCAGGCGGCCCGCGAGGCGTTCTCCGCGCGCTGGCTCGCCAACGGCAATCTGCCGGGCGTGCTGAGCGCCACGCCGGCCAACGGACTGCAACTGTCCGCCGACCTGCCGCCCTTGCGTGAAGCCTTGCGCACCTTGCTGGCACAACCGTTCGCAGCGACCGACGGCAGCACCGATACGGTGATCCGCAGCGTCGATGTCGGCACCGTGCAACGCGCGCTCGCGGTCTTGCCGGCCTACCGGCAATACGTTGCGGGACCGCTCGCGCAGGCGCCTGACGCCTATCGGGCAGCACTGCTGGCCGCCGCCGGCAACGAGGCGGTGAAAAGCATGCTGGCCGCGCTGTCGACGCCCACGCAACAGGCGGCGCAGCAAGGCAGCAGCTCGGTCGCGGACACCGCGGCGCAATTCGACGCATTGCATAAGAGCGCGCTGGATCTGATCGCCGCCTTCGATTCGCTGGGCCGCGACGATCTCGCGACCAGCGTGGCGTTGCGCGTGAGCGACGCGGCGGTCGTGGTGCTGCGCACAGCCGACGCGCAGTTGCAGCAGCTCGCCCCGTTTCGCCCGGTGCGCGGCGATTTTTCGGGTTGGGACGGTCACACAGGCGGTTCGTTGCGCGCGTTCGGCGCCGCCACGCCGCAAGCGCTGCAGGCCTATCTGGCGGCACAGGCGGCGGCGATTGCCGATCTGGCGGAAGGTCCGGCCGGCGCGCTCGACTGGCTGAGCGCGCAGAAACCGCCGCTCACGCCGGCCGATGCCCAACTGGTGAGCCGCTGGAAGGCCTTGTCGGCGGACCTCGCGCAGTACCGCGCGAAGAGCCCGGCGAGCGCGATGATCGCGGTGCAGACGATCATCGGCGATCAACTGGACAAGCTGGACCTCGGCAATTGCAGTGCCTCGCTCGAGCAGGTCAGCGTGCCGCCGGCGGGCGATATCGTCGCGAGCGCGGGTTCGCGGCTCGTTTCGTCCGCTCGTGAGCAGTGCTTCAGATTGCAGATGGGCACCGGCATGCAGGCCTACGAGCAGATCCGCAGCTTTTTCGCGCGCTATCTGGCGGGACACTTTCCGTTTGCCGCCGATGCGACCGCGCCCGGCGCCGACCTGCGGCAGACGGCGGCGTTCGTGGCTTTGCTCGACAACCAGTTGCCGCAGGCGCAAGCGGGACTCGCGGCAGCGGCTGCGGCCGGGCGAGGGCGCGCGGACGGCGCCGACGCGTTCATCGCACAACTGGCGCGCGCCAAGCCGTGGCTCGATACCTTGCTGGCGCGCGGCGCCGACGGCACCTTGCAGGGCGTTGAGCTGAGCGTCGAATGGCGCGTCGATCGCGCCGACGAGGTGGGAGCCGACCAGGTGATCGAATGGAAGCTCGCGAGCGGCAGCGACACGCTCACGTATCCGGCAACGGGCGAACCGCCGGCGCGCTGGCGGCCAGGGCAGCCGGTCTCGCTCAGCCTGCGCTGGGCCAAGGATGCGCCATGGCAACCGATGTTCGACACCGCGCAACCGACGCTGGCGGGCGAGCACGGCGCCGCGACCTGGAGCGCTTCGGACACCTGGGCGTTGCTGCGGCTCGTGCGTTTGCACGTGATGCCCGAAGACGCCAGTCTCACGAGCGCCGGCCTGCCGCCGCGGCTGTTGTTCACGGTCCCGGTGCGCGATCGCAGCGGGACGATCCAGACCGCACGGATGTATCTGCGCGTCAGCATGGCGGGCGCGGCGAAGACGCCGCAGGCGATTCCGGATCTGCCGGTCGCGGCGCCGGGCTATGAGGGCAGGGGCATGACGACGACGGTGATCTATCCCACGAATGGCAATGCGCAGGCGGATCACGGATGATGCCGGCACTCGACATCGACGCGCTGCTGCAGCCTCTGCCGGGCGACGAGCCCTGCGGCGTATCGTTGATTCACGATCCGGAGTACGAAGCAATCCGGACGGCGCGCCGCGCGGACGATGCGAGCGTGCCGGCCGGCATCTGGCAGACCACGCTGAAGGTGGCCGACTGGCCGGCGGTGGAGGCGGGGTGTCGCCGCGTGCTGTCGAACCGCAGCAAGGATCTGACGATCGCCGCCTGGCTCGGCGAGGCGTGGTTGAACCGCTATGGCGTGGCCGCGCTGCCGCACTGTTTTCAGTTGATGGTGGGCTTGTGCGAGCGCTATTGGGACGACCTGCACCCGCTGCCGCGAGACGGCGATCAGGGCTTTCGCGCGGCGCCGTTCGCGTGGCTTGCCGGCGCTTATGCGGATCTGCTGTCGGCGCAGATCGAACTCTTCGAAGGACGCGACGGCTTGCGCGGCACGCTCGCGCAATGGCAAAGCGCACAGCGTGCGACGCTGACGGCCGCCGCGCGGCAAGACGTGCCGGCGGCGAAGCGCCAGGAAGCAGGGCGCGTGATGACGGCGCTACAGGACGCGGTACGGGCGACTTCGCCTGCGCATCTGCGGCTCGAACGCGATGCGCTCGAGGCGGCGCGCCCGCTCATCGAGCAGCTCGATGCGCTCTGTACTCCGAAGTTGGGCGCCGAGGCCCCCAGTTTCGTCCCGCTGATGGAAACGATGACTCATGCAGCACTTGTTTTGACGGAGTGTCTAACTATGCATCCGAATGCCCCGGAGCCGGCCCGGTCGCAGGCTGGCGATACGACCGCGGCGGCGGAGGCTTCCGTGTCGGGCGCCAAGGCCGTCGCCCCCGGCGTGCCGCAAAACCGGGACGATGCGTACCGGCAACTGGAAGTGATCGCCGAGTATCTCGCGCGCTATGAGCCGCATAGCCCCGTGCCTTATCTGATCCAGCGGGCGCTCGAGTGGGGACGCACGCCCTTGCCGGTGCTGCTGCGCGAATTGACGTCGGGCGATGCCGATGGACAAAGGCTGTGGAGCTTTCTTGGCCTGTTGCGCAATGAGGGGGAGAAATCGAAATGAGGCCTGAGCCGATCACCGCTTGAATCTCAGTACCGGGAGTCCATGCTGCACCTTGATGATCTCCATGGGCGTGCCGCGCGGACAGGACCAACCGTTCAGTGAGTCGTCGACCTTGGTCAGAAATTTTCTCTTGATGCCGACGAAGACCATGACCCGGTCGAGGCTGTCCGTTTGCGCGCGGTTGACGCTCGATGTGAAGATCCATTGTTCGCCGTTTTGCCGGGATGGCACGGCGCCGCCGGCCGCGGCAGCGGGGATTTCGCGCACGTTGAAGAGACCGATCTGATTCATGTCGCAAGCGCTGATCAAGGTCACCTTGGTTTCCGGACCGGCGAGGCGTACCTGATCTTCCTGCGTGGGGAAAATGTCGAAAGGCATTTAGCGTCTCCTCAGGATGCCCAACAGTTTTTAGAAACGTGTTTGGGACTTCCTTCGTGAAATTTGTACACGCCGTTGGGGATAAGAAGCGGGCCTGCGTGGTAAGCCAGTCCTTCGCCAGTGGAAATCGGAATGGGTAGGGGATAAACAAGATGCCCGGGTGATTCGGCGTAGAAAAAGTCTATCTGCAGCGATTCCGGGCAGGGCATCGGGCAATACGGATTACTCGCCGCGCCCATCGCGGCGCCGCCTACGACAATCTGAGCAGTGGAATACCGCGTCGCATCATACCGCGCGGTCACCTCGTACGTGAACTCGATGCCTGGGTTGCTTTTGACCTTCTCGTACACCATCGCCTCGAATTCATACATCACGGGATGATTGGTGCCCTCAGTCAGCGTGACGAGATTGCGTTCATCGGTTCCGCTCCCGCCGAGCTTGTTGCCGATCAAATGACCACGCTGATGATGATGCGGGCAGTCCCCCGATTGAAAACCTGGAGGGCGGATCGATTGCGCCGGCCCGGTGCCGCCGGTCATGTTCGTGGAGGTAAGAATCGCCTTGGCCTTCCAGGGCACCGTCACGCTGGTGCCATTCACATTGAGCGCCATCGAGGTGTATATCGGGTCTAGAGGCATTCTATTTTTTCCCCTTTATGGAAATTCGCTCAGGTTTTGACGCACATGTTTCTGGTGCCGTCAAAGGCCTGGTGTGGTGCATTTATCATACGTAAACCGAGTGGGATAACCAATGTGCTGACGATGCGTTGAAGCACGTTTTTTTACGCTGTCGAGATGAGGGTTGGCTGGGATGCGGAGGGTGAGGTTTGGGTCGTGGATAGGGTTGGCCGCAGGGCTTCGGGGGTGGGTGCTGAAACGGTTATTTGATTTGACATAAGATAAATTATCAACGTTGAATCGCGATTTGAAAATAGGGGCCAGGTCAAACGCCGGCCCATCAGCCTTCGCAAGGCAAACAAACGTGAGGTGAATGATTATGTCGAGCAAACGAAACATCGTGATGCCGACCGATGAAGAGGACGCGGCGATCAATCGCGGCATCGCGGCAGATCACGACACGCGAGAACTGAGCACCGAAAAAATTCGACGGATGCGCCCCGCGCGTGAAACGCTTCCAAAGCGAATCGGTGAAGACGCCGCGGCAGAGATGCTGAAGCGTCGCGGCAGACCGCCGGCCGACGTGACCAAGGTGGCGACTAGCGTCCGCTATGACCGTGACGTGCTCGACGCTTTCCGTGCAACCGGCGAAGGTTGGCAGACACGCATGAACGATGCCTTGCGCGACTATGCGAAGTCGCACGGCATGCTGTAACGAAGGCTCGCTTCAGTGGGGCGCGCACAGACCGGATCCGCCCTGACTTACTGAAATTCGTCCTGTCCGTCGGCCGCATCCGGCCGGGCATTGGGCAAGCCAGGCAGCCCCCGAAGCCCGGGCAATCCGGGAAGTCCCGGCAACCCCGGCAACGCCGACCGTTTGAGCTGCCGCCCGAGCGCCTGCTCGTCCGGGTCGAGTACGAAGGGTTGCGCCCGCGGGTCGCCGCGCGGGGTGGACGGCCCCGCCGCTGCCAGTTCTCTCTGCCTTTTTTTAGATTCGTACACCGCGGCCGCGGTGTACGCTTCATCGATTTCCTGCAATTCCTCGTCGGTTAAGAGTGCAGCAATCGATAGCGAAGCCAGCGTTCCCGCCTTCAGCACACCGAACGTTTCCAGAAAATCGAGGATGTGCACCAGCGCTTTGCTCACGTTTGCGTTGGTTCCCTTTTTCTCGCTGTATTTTTGCCCTTTTCTCAGCAGCGAATTGGCGATTTTTGGAAATTCGGCGGGTGCCACGGTTCTCAACTGCATGACAATCCCCTCCCCCGTTCCAGAATTGTATTGAGTCTTTGTCAATTCAAGGGCTGCGTCCTCCCATTGACGGTGAGCCGTCTTATCGTCGGCAACGTATTTCGGCTCGAAATAGCTCCTTAGCGGCTTTGAGCCGTCCGAACCGATAAGGACGCTGACCCCGGGCTGGGATGCGTTGAGCAAGTCTAGTTCGGTACTTTTCGCGGCTCCGCCGTCATCGTCATGAGCGTGGAATATCTTGAAGCCAGCAGGCCGTGTGGGCAAACGGCCGACGATATAGGCCGCGCACATCTTGCAAGGCTTGAGCGTGGTATAGAGGCGGCAGTCGGGCGGTAATGTCACGTTTCCAGTGCGGCAGAAATAGTCGTAGATGGCCATCAATTCGGCATGAACGAAAAACTGCGCATATGAGATATTCAAGCCATAACCCAGTATCTGGCCGCTCCCGCTCACCAGAATCGCGCCGATTTTGTAGCCGCCTTTGCTTACCAGCTTGAAACGCTGATCGACCAGCGCAAATGCTGCCGCCATATACAGCCGGTGGACCTTCTTATTGGGCCTCGTATCCGCCGTCAAATCGAAACCCATAAAAAGATTCGGTATGCGGCGGCTAATTTTTTTCGGTATTCCGATCAGTCCCGCGATTTTCAGGGTGTAAGTCGTCTTCGTGGACCCCGGTGCGACGGTGTTGAAATCGAGACGTGTGACATGGACCTTATCCTTTCCGCTTTGTGTTGCCTCGAAAAACCCGATAAGCCCCCGCGCCTCCATCGATATCGGGAAAGGCGCAGGCACGCACAGTGCGAAAGTGTAATCGGCGATCTGCGCTTTCCCCACTTTCTGATAAAGACACATCAGCAGGACGCTGACGGGATCGAGCATCACGTGTTGCGCGGCGATCAGGGAGAAGACCGTCAGATCGAGAAGCGCTCCATTCTTGTCGATCAGCCCTCCAAACAACCTGCCCTGTAATTGCCCGATGTTGTCCCGGTATATCGAACCAAGCGTCACGCGCCACTGCATTGCCTTGGTGTTATCGCTCTTCATCGCAACTCCTCGCCTGATAACCGCTTTCGAACCGCGCGGACGTCCGCCTGATACCAGCACCGGAGCGGCATGGTACACATGCTAGACCAAATTAAGGATTCGGCAAGATAAGCGCGAGTCATTGCGATTTACTAAAAAATCGCGACGTTTAAAGGATATTGCATTGAAGCTGTTCGAGCCGGCCCCGCTTATAGCTGGCGAGGCGAACCCTGCCTGCCCCACCGGCTGAAAATAGCTGAAAAGCACATCAACGGGACCCGTTGGAGATTCAAACTAACAGCTGAGATCTCCGCCGAGATACGCAGCGACCGCCCCTGTCAGCGCGATGCCGCGCAATTCCTCCGGCGATACCAGCCGCGCGTCGACAATCTCGCGATTATCGAGCCGCAACTCGGGTAGGCAATCGAGGTGCAGTTCAAAGAAATGCACCTGATCTCTTCGCCCGTCCCAATTGCCGCAGACGCTGCCCACGGGGCGTAATGGGTACGACGGCAGACCAATCTCCTCTTCCATTTCGCGCTGCGCCGCGGCATCGGGTGTCTCACCGGAATGGACACTACCGCCGGGGAAATTCCACTCCGCCCGGTACGACGACTTCACCAGCAACAGCGCCGTCCCGACGTAGATTGCGACTAGCGCGCCCTCGTGACGAGGCCGTCGAATGGACCACCAGACGCGCGCGAACCGGAATCCGAGGCGAAGCACCATGCGCCAGACAGCGTCGATAAGCAGCGCCGGTCGCACTCGCTCAAAACTCGGCATGAGGTCTCTCCTTTCATGGTCAGCGTATCTTCCGGGGCGCCGCGTCGGTGCGGCGTAGGTCGTTCAGCGGATGGCGAGCCTATTGATAGAGCAACTTCTTTCCCGCGTCCACTAAACTTCAGCCATCGTAACCGGCGCCGAGGCCGGTGCGCCCTTACCGATTTTTTTCGACGCACCTGTCCGTCAGCATGCGGCCCGAGCGTCATTGTGATGGCGGCTCAAGTCGTTCAGCCGCCCTAACCCCATGACGGAGGCTCACATGCATTACCTTTTGATGATCTATTCGGAAGAAAACGGCTGGAACAAGATGACCGACAGCGAGCGGCAGCAAGGGGTTGCCGCGTATCAGGCCTACACCGAATCGCTGAAAAAAGCCGAGGTGCTGGTAGGCGCTAACCGGCTGCAGCACACGAGTACGGCCACCACGGTGCGGCTCCTCGACGGCAAGCCGCAGGTGCTTGACGGACCGTATTCCGATTCGAAGGAGCAGCTCGCCGGTTACTACCTGATCGACGTGCCCAACCTGGACGCGGCGATCGCGTGGGCGTCGCGCTGTCCCGGCGCGGCGCACGGCCTCATGGAAGTGCGCCCGGTCTGGACTGCCCCGTACGACGCGCCGTCCGTTGCATGAGTCCGTCCGGCGGCGGCCCTGACGCCGGCGCCGCCGCGCATTCGATTGCCGAGGCGGTCGCGCGCCGCAGCTATGGCAAGCTCGTCGCGCTGCTGGCGATGCGCACGCGCGACGTCGCCGCGGCCGAGGACGCGCTCGCCGACGCGTTTGCGGCCGCGCTCGCGGACTGGCCGAAGCGAGGCTGCCCCGCGAATCCCGAAGCGTGGCTGATGACGGTTGCGCGCCGCCGGGCGCTCGACGGCGCGCGTCATCGCCGTGTCGGCGACGAGGTGGTGAACCAGCTCGCGATCCTCGCCGACGAAATCGACGAGCGTGAAGCGGGCCTGTTGCCCGACCGGCGGCTTGCGCTGCTGTTCGCATGCACGCACCCTGCCCTCGAGGCGGCGATTCGCACGCCGTTGATGCTGCAGGTGGTGCTGGGGCTCGAAGCGAAGACGATTGCGTCCGCGTTTCTGATGTCGCCTGCGGCAATGAGCAAGCGCCTCGTGCGGGCGAAGAACAAGATCCGCGAAGCGCGCATTCCGTTCAGCGTACCCGAGCGCGAGGAGTTGCCTGGCCGGCTCGCTGCGGTGCTGGAAGCGGTCTATGCGGCGTATGCGGAAGGGTGGACCGATCCGGTCGGCGGCGACACCGAGCGGCGCGACCTCGCCGGCGAGGCGCTGTTTCTTGCGCACCTGCTCGTTGAACTGCTGCCCGATGAACCGGAGACGCTGGGTCTGCTCGCGCTGATGCTGTATGCGCAGGCGCGGCGCGATGCACGGCGCGATGCGGCCGGCGACTACGTGCCGCTGTCGGCTCAGGACCCGGCGACATGGGATACACCGATGATCGACGCAGCCAACGCGCTGCTGCGGCGCGCGAGCGCATTCAACTCAATCGGACGCTTTCAGCTCGAGGCCGCGCTGCAATCGGCGCATGTCTACCGCTGCCGGACGCGTCGTCCGAACTGGGACGAGATCGTGCAGCTCTACGATGCGCTGCTCGCGATTGCGGCGTCGCCGGTGGTCGCCGTGAACCGCGCGCTTGCGCAGGCGGAACGGGACGGCCCGCAGGCGGCGCTCGACGCGCTCGAGCCGTATGCGGACGATCCGCGGCTGGCCGACTACCAGCCGTACTGGGCCGCGCGTGCCGATCTGCTCGCGCGTGCCGGCGCGACGGCCGAAGCGCTCGGCGCGTACGATCTCGCGATCGGACTCGAGCGCGACCCGGCCGTGCGCCGGTTCCTACAGCGCAAGCGCGTCGAGCTGTTATCGGCCGGACGCTAGACGGGCGCGTTGCTTTTGCCGCGCGAGGCTGCAGTTCTCGCGAAAGCCCAACCCGCACCGGTCTGAGGACGCACGAGCAAATAGAAGGCGACGAAGTGCGTGATCATCAGCAAGGGCACGTAGACGATCGGGATCGCGTACGTTGCGCCCAGTTGGCCCGCCACGGCGGGAAGGCCGTCCCGGATCGCGTGGTAATAGTCGGCGCTGAGGTCGATCGTCCCCACGACATTAAAGGCGAACACGAAGAACCAGAACAGCGGACGCATTCTGAAGGTGAGCAGCGCCAGCATCGCCAGCACGCCGGTCAAGAGATCGCCATACGCCGCGAACTGGGCGAAGCCGGCCGGCAGGCCGGGTCCCACGACACCGGGCAGGATGAAGACCAGCCCGAAGAAGCGGAAGCTGTGCAGCGTGGCGATGGCGCGTTGCGCGTCGGCGCGCTCCATCGACTTGAGTCTGGGCAGGACGTACACCGTGAAGCAAAGCAGCCACACGACATAGCCGAGAACGAGCTGTGTGAGAAAGAGGGCTTCGGTTGGCATGGCGGAACTCCGGTCAGGGGTGGGTCGACGCGGGCCTCGCACACCGCGCTCAGGATGAGCCGATATTAGGACTGCTTCCACGGGGTGACTATCCACGATAGTATTGACGGGTCATGAAGCAAAACTTCACAGTCCGGCAAGGCGCGCTCGACGGTGTCGAGGCCTTCCTGAGCGTTGCCCGCCACCGCAGTTTTCGTCGCGCGGCGGCGGAACTCGGGGTGACGCCTTCCGCCATCAGCCAGACGGTACGCATCCTCGAAGAGCGGGTCGGCGCCGCGCTCTTCATCCGCACCACGCGCAGTGTCGGCCTGACCGAAGCCGGCGAACGATTCCTTGCCCGGGCCAAGCCCGCCTTCGAAGAACTCGTCGGTGCAAGCGAAGTCGCGCGTGAACTCGGACAGCGGCCAACCGGACTATTACGCCTCTCGGTGCCGAGCGCCGTCGTGCCAATCGTGCTGGAACCCCTGATCGCCTCCTTCTGCCGCGCCTTTCCCGAGGTCGAGGTTGAGATCGTCGCAAGCGCGGAGTTGGTCGACCTCGCGGCCGAAGGGTTTGACGCCGGCGTCCGGATGGGACAGTTCATCGCGGCCGACATGGTCGCGGTGCGGTTAACGCAGCCGTTCCCGTTTCAGGTTGTTGGCAGCCCTGATTATCTGCGCGGGCGAAACCGGCCGGAGCGCATCGCCGATCTGCGTGACCACGCCTGCCTGCGCATGCGCCGCTCGAACGGGTCGATCGCGCCATGGCCGTTTGTCGACGGCGGCAAGGCCGTTGAAGCCATCGTCTCCGGGCCGCTCATCGCGCACGACTACCCCACCCTGCTCGGCGCGGCGATTCAGGGCGCGGGCCTGGCCCAGGTGCCCGGCCCTCTTGCCGCAGCGCCGCTTGCGGACGGCCGTTTGCAGGCGCTGCTGACACCCTTCGCCGTGACCACGCCAGGGGTTTTTCTATACCACTCGGGCAGACACCAGGTCTTGCCCAAGCTGCGCGCATTCATCGAGCACGTCAAATACCGGGGCGCCGACGCGCCGGCCTGACGGAGCCGCGCGTTCATCACGCACGAGGCCGGCTTCCTTCCCATGCGCGTTGCAGCAATGCCCTCAGCGGCACGGCTTCTATTGGGCGTGGATTCCAATACGGATTCGACAGCGCCACCTCGCATGCCCGATCGAGGTCGCTTTCGAGCAGTCCGATCTCACGCAAGCCACGCGGCACACCGAGTTCCCGGCTCAGTTCATATAAACCGTCGGCGGCAAACTCCGCATCCACGGCACGCGCAATGCGCGACATGGACTCCGCCGCGACGACGCTGTTGTAGGCGAGCGCATGGGGAAGAACAATCGCATGCGTCTCGGCATGCGGAAGGTTGAACGTCCCTCCGAGGGTGTGGCAGAGCTTGTGATGAAGCGCCATCCCCACATTGCCGAGAACCGTTCCACAGAGCCACGCGCCGTAGAGACACTCGCTTCGCGCCTTCGGGTCGCTGCTGCTTTTCTTCACGCCACGCAGACCCTTCGAGAGCGCGCGGATTCCCTCTTCAGCCATGAGCGACATGACCGGGTTGCCATCCTTGGCGTACAAGCCTTCAGCCGCATGCGCCATGGCGTTCAGACCGCTCACGAACGAGAAATGAGCCGGTAAGCCCGCCGACAGTTCCGGATCGTAGAGCACCGTCTTCGGCAGAACTCTGGGATCGCGGCCCGTCTGCTTGAGTCCATTTTCCGTGATGCCGTAGATAGGGGTCATTTCCGAACCGGCATAGGTTGTCGGAATGGCGATAATCGGCAGGGACGACTCAAGCGCGATCGCCTTGCCGAGCCCAATCGTCGAACCGCCCCCGACGGCCACCGCACAATCTGCATCGACGGCCTTCGCATGCTCGCGCGCACGCCGGGCGTTTTCGATGGGCACATGCATCTGCGCCCCGTCGAAGACGCCCGCACTCGACGGACCGAGCAACGACGAAACGACCTCTGCCTGGGCACGCTGCTCAGGCGTGCACAGCACCAACGCCCGGCGCGCCCCCAGCGTCTCGACTTCCTGCTGGATGAGCTTCATGCTGCCGGCGCCGAACACCACCCGTGAGGCCGGCGTCGTATACGTAAATTCGTACATAAGATTTCCGATGGTTCACCGCTTCAGACGTAATCGACCTGGTGCCGGGCAATGCGGCCGTCGCCGATGATCTGTTTGACGCGCAGATGCTCGGGATGGGACGCGTATGCCTCGAGCGATTCCGGATCCTCGAACTCGGTGTAAAGCACAACGTCGCAGGCGTAATCGACCCCACTCACGTCCATGCCGACCTCGAGCTTCGTCAGTCCCGGGATCTTGCCGATCAGGCTTTCGAAGGCGCGCTTCACCAGTCGCGCCGTTTCTTTCTTCTGCTCGGCGGTCTCACCGCGAACATCCCACATAACGATGTGCTTGATCATGTCGATTCCGTGTTTGCTACTGATGTCCGTGGTCCGTGCGAACCCGCCGTTACGGATAGGTCCCGTCAATTGCTGCTTCTCGTACGCACCTTCTACCTACGCGTCCGGAATCCAACGCTCAAGCCTTGTTCTTGTTGTACACATCAACGAAAACGGCCGCGAGCAACACCACTCCCTTGATCACCTGCTGGTAGTCGACGCCAATGCCCATAATGGACATTCCGTTGTTCATCACGCCCATGATGAACGCGCCCACCACCGCGCCGACCACCTTCCCGACACCGCCGGAAGCCGATGCGCCGCCGATAAAGCATGCTGCGATCACATCGAGCTCAAAGCCCGTTCCCGCTTTCGGAGTCCCGCTGTTCAGGCGGGCCGCGAAGATGAGACCGGCCAGGGCAGCGAGCACACCCATATTCACGAACGTCATAAAGCTGACAGCCGGAACGCTGACCCCGGACAGTCTCGCTGCCTTCGCATTGCCGCCCACTGCGTAGATACGGCGGCCAATGGTGGTGCGGTTCATGATGAACGTGTAGATGCCGATCAGCACACCCATGATGACCAGTACCGTCGGCAAGCCGCGATACGACGCAAGGATGGAGCAGAGAAACACAATCAGGCCGGTGAGGACGACGTTTTTCGCTACGAACATCGAGAACGATCCACTCGCCATGCCGTACCGGGTTGCGCTCGCGCGGTGTCGAAGTTCGATCACAAAGAACAGGACACCTACCAGAATGCCAAGCAGGATGGAGGTGACGTGCAGATTCTGTCCGTGAAAGACGTCCGGAATGAAGCCCGAGCTCACTGCAGCGAACTCGTCCGGGAACGGCCCGATCGACTGCCCCTGCAATACGAGGTTGGTAAGACCGCGAAATACCAGCATGCCGGCTAGCGTGACGATGAACGAGGGCATCCGCCAGAACGCGATCCAGTACCCCTGGATCGCGCCAATCAGCGCGCCGGTGACGATACAGATGACGGTGGCCAGCACGTAGTTGACGTTGAACTGGACCATCAGCACCGCGGCGAGCGCGCCCACCAGCCCCGCCGTCGAACCGACCGACAGGTCGATGTGACCGGCCACAATTACCATCAGCATGCCGAGCGCCATGATGACGATGTAACTGTTCTGCAGGACAAGATTCGTCAGGTTCAGCGGCTGCATCAGCACGCCGCTCGTCGACACCTGGAAGAACGCCATGATGACGATGAGCGAAATCAGCAGTCCGTATTCGCTGGCGCCACGCTTGAACGCCCGAACGATTTCGCTCTGTTTGACCACGGCTTCCTGCGGCGCCGCCGGTGAAAGTGCCTTACGCATTTTAGATGTCTCCATTTCGCATGATTGCCCGCATGATCTTCTCCTGCGAGACCTCCTCCGCCGTGAACTCGCCGACAAAGCGGCCTTCGTTCATGACATAAACGCGGTCGCACATACCAAGAAGCTCCGGCATTTCCGAAGAAATCATGACCACGCACTTGCCCGCTTCAACCGCCTGATTGATGATGCTGTAAATCTCGTACTTCGCACCCACGTCGATACCCCGCGTGGGCTCATCCAGAATGAGTACCTCAGGCCCTGAAAAAAGCCACTTGCTCAGCACCACCTTCTGCTGATTGCCGCCGGACAGATTGGCGACAACATGGGTAACCCCCTGGGCACGGATACGCAGCTTCTTCAGAAAATCTGCTGCGACGGTGCTTTCCTCGTGGTCGTTGACCACCCCGAATTTCGACACCCCCCCGAGGTTCGCGAGAGAGATGTTTCGCTGGATGTTGTCGTCGAGCAGCAGGCCGTTTCCTTTACGGTCTTCGGTCACATAGGCCAGCCCTGCCTTGATGGCCTTCCGTACCGACGAAACGTCGACCGGCTTGCCGTGCATCAGCACGGTTCCGGAAATGTCCTGGCCGTAGGTTTGTCCGAAGACGCTCATGGCGAGCTCGGTCCGTCCCGATCCCATCAGACCGGCGATGCCGACAATCTCGCCCTTTCTTGCCTTGAGATTGACGCCCTTGATGACTGCGCGATCGCGCTGGGTCGGATGCTGGGCCCGCCAGTCCCGGATTTCGAAAATCACCTCGCCGATATTCGGCACGCGCTTCGGATAACGGTCGGACATTTCACGCCCGACCATGGCCTTGATAATGCGGTCCTCGCTCACGCTTTCGGCCTTGCAGTCGAGCGCATCGACCGTCGAACCGTCGCGGATGACCGTGATGCCATCGGCCACGCGCGAGATCTCGTTGAGCTTGTGCGAAATGATGATGGACGTCACACCACGCGCCTTCAGTTCCAGCAGGAGATCGAGCAGCGTGTCGCTGTCCTTTTCGTTGAGACTGGCCGTCGGTTCGTCCAGGATCAACAGACGGACCTCCTTGGACAAGGCCTTGGCGATTTCGACCAACTGTTGCTTGCCGATCCCGAGCGTGCCCACGAGCGTATCGGGAGAGTCGCTCAGACCGACCTTCGCCAGCAGTTCCTTCGCCCTGGACCGGGAGCCTTGCCAGTCGATCACGCCCCGCTTCGACTGTTCGTTACCCAGAAAAATGTTCTCGGTAATCGAGAGCATCGGCACGAGCGCCAGCTCCTGGTGGATGATGATGATGCCGACGTGCTCGCTATCGGAGATATCCGAGAACGCGCGATCTTCACCCTCGTAGACCACATTGCCCTGGAAGGAACCGTGCGGATAGACGCCGCTCAAGATCTTCATCAGCGTCGACTTGCCGGCGCCGTTCTCGCCGCAGATGGCGTGAATCTCGCCTTTTTGGACTTTAAGATTGACGTTATTCAGGGCTTTGACCGCGCCAAAGCTCTTCTGAATGTCGCTCATCTCCAGAATGGTTTCCATTGCCGTATTCCTCGGGTCGATCGCGTACATGACGCGTCTGCGCAGTGCCGGACGTAACCGCCCGCCCGGCATCCGCGAAGCACAGAACCTCGTTACTTCAATTGCGCCTGCGTGTAGTAGCCGCTGGAGACGAGTTCCGACTGGAAGTTGTCCTTGTCGACCAGGACGGGCTTGACCAGATACGTCGGAACGATCTTGGCGCCGTTGTTGTAGCTCTTCGTGTCGTTCACGGGTACCGGCTTGCCGGTCAGCGCGTCGTCCACGATATCGGCCGTGATGCTGGCCAGCTTGCGCGTATCCTTGAACACCGTCGTCGTCTGGTCGCCGCGAATGATGCCCTTGACGTTCTGCAGGTCCGCATCCTGGCCTGTAACGACCGGCATCACCTGTTGAGCTGAGCCGTAACCCACCCCTTTGAGCGAAGAAATCACGCCGATGGCGATGGCGTCATTCGGCGTCCACACGGCATCGAGCCGGTTGTTGCCGTAAAACGCGCTCAGCAGATTGTCCATGCGGGACTGGGCCGTCGCGCCGTCCCAATTGCGGGTGGCGACCTTATCGAATGTCACCTGCTTGCTGCGAACCACGAATTTCCCGCTGTCGATATACGGCTTGAGCACCGACATCCCGCCGGCGTAGACCATATGCGCGTTGTTATCGTCCGACGAGCCGCCGAAGACCTCGATGTTGAACGGGGTCTTGCTGCCCTTCTTCTGCCAGGCGGCAACGATGCTCTGACCTTGCAGGACGCCGACGCCGTAGTTGTCGAACGTGGCGTAGTAGTCGACGTTTTTGGTCTGGCTGATCAGGCGGTCGTACGAGATGATCTTGATGCCCTTCTGTTGCGCCAGCGCCAGTGCATCCGAAAAGGTCTTGCCGTCGATCGGCGCAATCACGAGCGCCTTGACGCCCTTGGCCAGCATGTTCTCGACCTGGTTGACCTGAGTCGGCACGTCGTAGTTGGCGTACTGGAGATCGGCGGAATAGCCCTTCGCCTTGAGCGCGTCGACAATGCTCTTGCCATCCGTGATCCACCGCGACTCCGTCTTGTCCGGCAAGGAAATCCCAATGACGCCCTTGTCCTGCGCATAGGCAGGTGCCGACACCGCGGACAAGGCGATCGAGGCGCCCAGAACCACCATAAAATGCTTGATGATGTTCATCATCTGTCTCCTGATTAGGATTACATAATTAGCTTCTGACTCACGTCAGCAGTTCCTGCCGGCAGATCTCCGCAAAGCGGTCTGCCGTTCACCCTTTTATTCGATTACGATCTCTGCGCCGGCCTGCTTCGACGATGCGAACATCGCTTCGATGACGCGGCTGATGTTGTATGCCTGCATGGCGGGCACAACCGACGGCGTACCGTTGCGAAGCGCATCGAAGAAGGCGTGCGATTCGCGGTCGAAGTAAACCGGATTGCCGATTTCAGCAATGTCGGGCGAATACTCGGTTTTCTTCGTGGCCCAGATTTCGGGGAAGCTCGTTTCCTGCCATTCGGTCCATCCTTCCGGATGAGCACCCTTCCCTGCGTCGTAGATCTTGTAGCTCGACGGCAGCGAACGGGACGACATGATGCCTTCGGTGCCGTAGGCCGTGATGTCCCAGCTTTCCGTCCAGGGCAGCACGTCCCATGACATGAAGTCGACCACGACGATCTTGTCTTCGTAGTTCAGGACCGCGCCGGCGGCGTCCTCGCGAGATTCGTCGCCGTGGAAGTTCGGAAACTTCGTGATACGGGCATTGACGGAGCGCGGCATGCCGAAATGCAGAAGAATGCGGTCGACGAGGTGGCAGCCAATCACAAAGACCGCCCCGCCGATGTCGCCGGGCTGGGTCATGTGCGCCGTTGCCGCTTCGTCGTGCGAACAGCCGCCGTGCGCACGCACCTGAACCACCTTGCCGAGGCGGCCGCTCTTCAGCGCCGCCTGCATGGCGTCGACCGACGGAGCAAAGCGCCAGCAGTACCCAACCTGCACGAGACCGCCCGTCCGCTCGACCGCTTCGACGATCCGCCTCGCATCCGCCGAACTGCGGCCGGCGGGTTTTTCGCACAGCACCGACTTGCCGGCCTCCAGTGCTTCGATGGTCAGGTCGGCCATCTTCTCGCTCTTCGAGTGCACGAGAACGACGTGCACGTTGTCGTCGGCAAGAATGTCGTCTTTCGTGCGCACTTCGAGTCCAAACGCATCCACGAACGGCTCAAGTAGCGGGCTCTTATCCCACGCGCCGAGCATCCTGGCATCGGTACGGCGCTGGATTGCCTTGACCCGCCCCGACGTGTGCGGGTGGGTAATGCCGAGGCACGCCACGCCTATCGTTTCATGGGCACCGATCTTTCGCGTCATGTCCTGTCTCCTCCGGGTTACGGGTTACGGGTTACGCGTTACACCTTGACCGCTTTGCCCGACACCGCGGACTCGAGCGCGCAGTCGGCGAGGCGCAGGGCCTTGAGGCCGTCCTGCACCGAGGTCGGCAAGGGCGAATTCGTGCGCAGTGCGTCGACGAACGCTTCGAGTTCAGCCTTGTAGGCCGCTTCATATCGCTCGAGGAAGAAGTTCAGCAGCGGTTCGCGCACGTCGGTGGCCTCCTTCGTCCAGCGACGGATGGTCGAAGGCCGAAGGTTTTCCTGCAGGAGCATGCCCTTGGAGCCTGAAACCTCCATACGCTGGTCGTAGCCGTATACCGCTTCGCGACAGCAATTGATGTGGCATTGCTTGCCCGACGCGGTGCGAAGCTGCACCATGACCGTGTCGAAATCGTCGAGTGCCGCGAGCGACGGGTCGACCAGCCGGCTCGCCATGGCCATCACTTCGACCGGCTCTTCGCCCAGCAGCCAGCGCGCCATGTCGAGATCGTGAATCACCATGTCGCGGAAGATGCCGCCCGAGTGCTCGACGTAATCGCGGGGCGGCATACCCGGATCGCGGCTGGAGATCACCACCTGGCGCACCTCGCCGACATCGCCGGCGTCGATCGCCTTGCGGAAGGCCTGGGACGTCGGATCGAAACGGCGGTTGAAAGCGAGCATGACGCGGCCACCCTGGCGCTCCACTTCGTTTGCCGCGGCGAGCGACTTTTCCATATCCAGGTCGATCGGCTTCTCGCACAGCACAGCCTTGCCCTTCGCCACGGCTTGCAACATGAACGTGATGTGGGTATCCGTCGGCGTACCGATCACCACGGCGTCGATGTCGTTGCGTTCGAGCACGCCTGCGGCGTCGGTCGACGCTTCGCAGCCGAGGCGGCTCGCCAGCGATCCGGCTGCACTTTCAACCGGGTCTGCCACCACGACCAGTTGGGCGTTCGGGTTCGCGGCAACGTTGCCGGCGTGAATGCGACCAATGCGGCCGGCACCGAGTACGGCGATTCGAATCATGTCAGTCTCCAGAAGTACGTTGTGATTTAAGGTCAGGCGCGTCAGGCGGAAGTCGCGCTTTTCGCTGAGAACTGAGCGCGGGTGGTGTCGTAGGCACGCTTTGCCATCTCGTCGAGCGGCAACTTCCGGTGCGACTCGGAGATGAGCTCCACACCGTAGTAAGGCAGCGTGCAACCTGCCGCTTGCAGCGCATCGATAAAGGCGGGACAGTCGCCCGCACCTTCACCGCAAAGCTGGCGGTTAAAGCTCGAGTCCTCGAACAGCGACCCTCTTATCTGCGCGCCCACGTCATCCAGTTCGACGCCCTTGATGAAACGCGCCGGGATTCGCGCGACCTCGCTATAGGGACTGCCGCCGCGCGCCACATGCCAGTGGTCGACCATCAGACCACCGTTGGGCTGGTTGGCGCCTTCCGCGATCTGCAGTGCCTCGGCGATATTCCGGATGGGCGAAAAAGGCATGAACTCGATTGCCACCGTCGCACCGACCGACGCCACGTCTTCGCAAAGTCTGGCGAATTCATCGGTCATGCGCGCAAAGTTGGGCGGACTTTCGTCGAACGGGTTCGCGCCGATTTTCAGGTTGCGCATGCCAAGCTCGCCGCCCAGCTCAATGACGCGGCGACGGAAGCTATCCGATTTGGCCCGCGCCTCGCCATCGAGATACCAGTCCATGAGAATTTCGAGCTCGAAGTACTTCATGCCCGTGTCGTTCAGAATCTGCCTGACGCCGGACAGCCCGTATTTCCCGATGCTGTGCTCGAGGTCGTCCAGGATGAGACCGATACCGCTCCAGCCCGCGCGCGATGCCGCTTCGCAACGCTCTCGCAATGGGAACGGACTGATTTCGACCGGCCCACACGGATAGACGTCACCGGCAATCGTCCAGTACGCAGCCACCAGTTCAATGTTGTTCGCGCTCATGTGTAGCAGTCCTGTCTCTCAGGTTCATCGGTTCATCGGTTCGTCGGTTCGTCGACGGCACACGCTCCCGTGTGCCCAACGATCAGGGAATTGCCCGTGTGGGCGTGGTGGACGTCGCGAGAGTGAAGTCCCACGACACAGACCAGAACGGCGCTGGGAAGCCGACGCGCTCAGCCGCTTGCGGGTCGTCGATTCTGTTGAACCCGGCGATGAGTTCGCGCTTGACGCCGAAGACTGCGTCCTCCGGGAGGTACGGGCAGTCGGGCGTGAAAATGTGCGTGATGACCGGGTCATAGCCCGGCGCGGTCACGATGAAATGCAGATGCGCAGCACGGTTCGGGTGGCGGCCAATCGCTCCGAGCAACTTCCCGACGGGACCGTCCGACGGAATCGGATAGTGGCGCGGCTTGACGGATTTGAACCAGTACCTGCCCTCTGCGTCCGAAGTAAAGGTGCCACGCAGATTCGAGTCCGGCTGGATCCCCTTTTGCTGAACATCGTAGAAGCCGTCGTCGTTGGTCTGCCAGACCTCGAGCTTCGCATTCGGCACGGGGGTACCCTCGATGTCCGTCACACGCCCGGAGACCACCAGAGGCTCGCCTTTTCCGTCAAGACAGATGTTCGCGCCATTCTCGTAGCCGGGTGAATCCGCAACATAAAACGGGCCGAGAATCGTGTTGGGGGTCGCCCCGCTCGGCCGGCGGTGATTGATGGCGTCGACGAGCATCGAGACGCCGAGGATGTCCGACAGCAAGATGTACTCCTGACGCCAGTCGGTGCACATCTGGCCCGTTTCAGTCAGGAACCGGATTGCCGTGAACCATTCTTCGTGCGTCGGCTCGATTTCCTTCACCGCCGCATGCAGATGCCTGACCAGCGTAGCCATGACGTGCCGCAGCCTCTCGTCGGTGTCCTGACCCATGCGAGCGTTGACGACCTCGGCGGAGCGCGCTTCATCGAAATACGGCGATGGGGATGGCGAAACAGAGGGTGCGGCGTGTTGCATCAAGCGTCTCCTTCAATGTTTTTCGTGCAGCTTTGAAACGAGTCTATATTCCCCGAAGTCGGCAAAACAGAGCTAAAAAGGGAATCTCTTTCGCGGAAATCGGGAAAGTGCGGCAAGGCGCGCGGGATCGCCGCGCCAGCGCGATCGCGGCCGTCAAGCGGTCCAGTGACGCTCGTACTCGTTTTGCTGAAACCGCTCAACGAGTGCATCGATGAACAAACGCACTTTCACCGGCATATGTGCGCGGGTCTGGAATGCAATATTGATCGTCAGGCGTGGCAGGTCCCAATCGTTCAGCACGGGAATCAGGCGGCCCGCCTTGAGGTCGTCGTACACGATGTACTTCGGCTGCACGAGAATGCCCATACCGTCGAGCGCAGCAACCCGCAGTATCTGACCGTCGTTGGATTCGAGAAGCGGTTTGACCTTGACGAGAACCGACTCGCCTGTGCGGCAGAAGGCGAGCTCCCGCGGATTGTCGGCCAGGCCGTAGTTCAATACCTTGTGCTTCACCAGTTCGGCCGGGAAGCGCGGCGAACCGTTTGCTTCGAGATACGAAGGCGCCGCGGCCAGGATCCGCCGGGTCGCGGCGAGCCGTCTGACCGTGATGTTGCTGTCCGCTTCAAGAACCTTGGTACGAACCGCGACGTCGATGCCGTTCTCGATGATGTCGTGGTAACGATTGGCCGCCACCACATCCACCGTGATGTCCGGATAGCGTGCGGTAAAGTCAGGCAGCATGGGTGCAATGTGCAGCAAACAGAACGAGAGCGACGCAGTCACACGAAGGACGCCGCTCGGCCGGACAGTCGCATCCTTGATGACCGATTCAGCCTCGCCGAGATCCGCCAGAATGGATTTGCAGCGGCGATGGAACTCGGCCCCAGCCTGGGTGAGGTAGAGATTGCGGGTCGTCCTGCGCACCAGCTGCACGGCAAGGCGCGTCTCCAACGAGATCAGATAGCGGCTTGCCGCTGAAATGGACAGATCCACCGCCTCCGCCGCCCGGCTGATACTGCCAGTCTCGGCAACCTCGACGAAGAGCTGTAGTTCCTTGAACTGGTCCATCTCCTTGTCTCACTCCACGATTTGATTAAAGCGCCGCCTGTTCGCCAGGAGGCGTCAATGCTACGGCACGATTTCTGTCGTCGAAAGGCAGAAACACATCAAAAAACCATCAAACATCGGCAAACTATCTGTCAAGCATAGTTGCAGGAGTCGGTGGCGGAGTATCATTAATCCATCAAAAAGACATCAAAAAGAAGGTACCGGAGATGGCCCACCGCTTTCTTATCAAGGAGATTGCTCTCCAGGCTGGCCTCGGCATGGCCACGGTGGACCGGGTCCTCAATGGGCGGGCCCATGTTCGCGAGCACACGCGCAAACGCGTCGAGCAGGCAATCAAGGAGCTCGAGAAACAGGAACTCCAGTTGGCTACCGCGGGACGAAAGCTCATGATCGACGTGCTGGTCGAAGCGCCCGCGCGCTTTGCCGACGAGATCAAGGAAGCCCTTGAAGCCGAACTGCCGGGGCTGCATCCGGTCGTCTGCCGGCCACGGTTCCTGATGCGCGAAACGATGACAACGGCCGAGGTGGTCGACGCGCTGCAGTCCATTGGCCGTCGCGGAAGCCACGGGGTATTCCTCAAGGCTCGCGACGTTCCTGAGATTGCCGAAGCCATTCGCGAACTACAGCGTCGTGGCATTCCCGTGATCACGATCTTCACCGATATCCCTTTGTCCGGCCGCATCGCCTATGCGGGACTGGACAATCGCGTCGCCGGCGCGACCGCCGCCTACCTTCTCGCGCAGTGGTTGCGGCCGCAGCCCGGCAACATCCTGATCACCATGAGCGATGAACGCTTCAGAGGCGAAGAGGAACGTGAAATAAGCTTCCGGCGAGCGCTGCGGCTCCGATATCCGCAACTGACGCTGGTCGACGCCAGCGGTGGCCACGGCCTCGACACGCTCACTGAAGCGCGGGTCCATCAGGTGCTCACGGCTCATGTGAAGATCTCCGCGGTCTATTCCATGGGAGGCGGAAACGTCGCCATCCTTCGGGCACTCGAAGCGCAGCAGCAAGCTCCGGTTTGCTTCATTGGGCACGATCTGGATCGGGACAATGTGCGTCTGCTGCGCGAGGGCAAAGTGCAGGCGATTCTCCATCACGATCTGCGTCAGGACATGCGCTCGGCGTGCCAGCACATCGTTCATTTCCACAAACTGCTGCCGGCGGCAGCCGTGTCGCCCTCGTCATCCGTCGTCGTCGTGACGCCGGAGAATATTCCGGCGCATATCGCGAGCCGTTTCCGTTGATGGCGGCGAGCCAGGCCGGCTTCGGGGCGACACCTCGCCCCGAACCCTTCCGTTCCGCCTAGAACTGGTGCGCGACACCCGCGATGACGCCGAACTGGCTCTTGCCATAGTCCGGATTGGTACTGGACGCGCCGCTGTTCGTCGGGTCGTTGTTACTGTTCGCGCCATACAGACCGCTGTCGAGCCCGAGGTTGGACGTCGAACTGTTCCGCACGTAAGCGAGCTCGGTATAAAGGAGCGTCCGCTTCGACAGGAAGTAGTTCGTGCCCAGTGTGTATAGCGTCGCGTTGCCGTTGCCGCGATTGGCGTTTGCGTGATACACCGCACCGGTGATGGCGAGTGCCGTCGTCGCATTCCAGATCGCCCCGATCCATTCGTGATCGACCGCTGTCGGCAGCGACGTGCCTGCCGGCAGCGTGGTCGGCGTGGCTGTCCCGAAGTATCCGGCATTGGATGCGTTGGGTGCGCTCAAATGCTGATAGCCCAGATACGCAACCACAGGACCGATCGCATAGGTCGCACCGGTGAGGATGGAGCGCGAGGCCAGGTACACATTGCTGAACTGTCCATTGGGATCGCGAACTTCGTCATAGGTCGCCTGCCAGTAAAGGCTGCCCACCTGGTAAGAGAGTTTGATACCGTCGGAGCGCCCCTGCGCACTCCCCAGACCGGTAGAGGTGCCCAACTGGCCCGGCGCGCTTCCCGGACTGCCGGCGTTCCACTTCGTCGAGTTCGTCAGGTCGTATTGCCCCTGCAGCGTAAATCCTCCGACCAGCGGCGACAGGTACTCGACACCGTTGCCCGCCTGCGAGAAGATCCGGCCGCGCACCAGCGTCCCGATCGCATATTTCTTCGTCTGCTGTGGATCGACGTCGCCCGAATACTGACTGATTTCGGCCGAGCCCATATTGCCCAGCTTCACTTGACCCCACGTGTCGTTATGCAAACCGACGGTCGCCTGCCCCTCGAAGAAGCTGCCGTTGGAAAAGGTGCCGTTTTGGGTGTTCAGGCGAGACTCGAGGTGGAAAATGGCCTGGGTGCCGCCGCCGAGATCCTCAGTCCCTTTGAAACCGAACCGCGATTGCGCCCACCCGCCACTTTGCGCGCCGAACACGTGCCCCTTCGGCATGCCGGTCTCATACTCCAGTCCGTTGTCGACGATGCCGTACAGCGTAACGCTGCTTTGCGCACTGGCAGACACCGTAGCCGTCATCGCGAGCATTCCAAACAGAACCTTTCTCATCGTATCTCCTATATATTTAGTATCACTATATTAATCGCCGGTCCGATGAGACTCCGGCTCCGGCGATTTGATGCCACGACAGTCCTCGATGTACGAGCTGGCCGCTATTCGTCAGGCGACACTTGCGCCCCGGCGGTTGCTGAATGCGTCCGCTGAATGCGCTTCGTCGAAGTACGGGAAAATGCCAGGTAGAGTGCCGCTTGCGGCAAGATGGGCCTCCAACGTTGTTCTCGTGTAATTTGGCCCGAGTGTATATTCGTCAACGGTGGAGACACAGAGCGGAAAGGGGAATCTCTTTCGCGGAAATCGGGACAATCGAGTCTGTGGAAAAGCAACCGCTCAAGCCTGAGCGGTATCCGACTGCCTCACGCATTAACCGTAGACAGGTGCGATCAGATATCGCGCGTCTGCGGAATGACAACGGCCTGGCCGTGCAGCGTGCCGTTCGCGTCGAGCAGTTGCCACAGTGTCGCTTCCTCGATCATGAAGCGCTGGCCTGACTTCGTGATACGCACACCCTTGTAGCCCGCCTCATAGCCGACTCGCTGCACGCGCGCGAGGAACTGCTGCCGCTCCTCGCGATTCGGTGCTTCGGCTGAGAGCCGCGACGGCAGCCGGGTGATTTCATCCCAACTGTATTCAAAGCGGCGCTGCGCGGCCTTATTGCCGTAAATGAAGAGCGGGTCGGGATCGGTGTTGTGCGCCAGCACCGCGAACGGCGCATGCTCGTAGAGCCATTCGCTTGCTTCGACCACGGGCACGGCCCGCGGCACCAGCGGGTGACCCAGCAGTCGGGCGTAGCTATCGGCAAGGAGCTGATAGAAGGCGGGATCGCGATGGCGTGGAATCATTCCGGCGTCGCCAGACAGTCGCAGTCGACCTTCGCCACCGGGCTTCTTCCGAAGCTCGCCAGCGCGGCCAGACCGAGCAGCGCCAGCGCGCTGCCCAGCAGGAAGTCAGGCGGAATGCCGATCGAATCGACAATCGTCCCGCCGACCAGCGACCCCACCGCAATAGCCACCTGAATGATGCTCACAAACAGCGCTGAACCGGCCTCCGGCAGATCGGGTGTCGCGCGCTGAATCCACACGCTGAAACAGAGTGGCAACGCGCCGAACGAAATACCCCACGCGAGCACATCGACCGTCACCGCCAGTTGCGAATGCCGCAACAAAGGCATCGACAAAAGCGCGAACATCATCAGCGATACCATCACCGCCACCGATGCCTTGAGGTTGCGGTTGACCGTGCTCGAAACGGCGAAATTGGAGAAGAAACCAATCACGCCGAAGCCTAGTAACAGCCATGTAATGGTCGACATGCCGAAGCTCGCGTTATGCAGTAGAAACGGCGTGATGTAGGTGTAGGAACAGAAGTGGGCGCCGAACACGAGTCCCACCATCAGCATGCTTCGGCGCGCATGAGGACGCCTTAGCAACTCGGTCAGGTCTGCCAGGCGTAGCGCTGCGCTGGAGGGCAGCGAAGGGACCAGCAGCAGTTGCGCGACCAGCGCGACGGCAACCAGCACGCCGGTAGCCATGAACGAAAAGCGCCAGGAAGAGAAGCCGGCGATGAACGTGCCGAGAGGTACGCCGATCACGGTGGCGCACGTCACGCCCGTCAGGATCATGGCGGTTGCTCTCGCTGCGTCTTTGGGCTGCACGAGGCGGCCCGCGGCGGCTGTCGCGAGCGTCCAGAAGCCGCCCAATGCCGCGCCCAGCAGCGCGCGGCCCACCAGCATGACGGCGAAATTGGGCGCAAATGCCGACAACAGATTGGACGCCAGCAACAGGGCCGTGAGTAACAGGAAGACGTGCCGACGGTCCATACGCCCCGCGCCCAGCATGAGGCCCGGCGCGGAGAGCGCGGCAATGACACCCGGCGTAGTGACCATCAGACCGGCCGTACCTGGCAGGACATCCAGTTCTTTGGCGACATGCGGCAGTAAACCCACCGGCAGAAATTCCGTGGTGACAAAGGCAAATGCGCCGATTGCCACGGCGCCGACAGAGAGCCATTGACGCAGAGACGACGAATCACCCTGCTCCGATGCGCGCGTATCCGCCGCCGGACTGCTTTCGACTAACATAGTTTTGTTTGTCCTTAACGGACAATGATTGAATTGGTGCGGATTGGCGAACTAATCCGGCCGCACCATTGGGTTCGTGATGAAAACGCTTTGTCTCAGGCGTGTACAGCGCGATCCTGAGAACGACGCGCCACGATACCATTGCATTATTTGTCTTGCCGACGCGCTGCCAAAAGCAGCGCTCGGCGTAGGGATACTAGAGGGCGTACTGTGTAGAAGCGGGCAACGTCTGGTTCACTTTATTTCAGTGACGAAGCTATCGCGACTGCGCCGGACTTTCTTCAGGTTCACAAGCCAATCGCCTTCGGCCGCCCGATAACCCAGCGGCAGCATGACGACGCTACGCAGGTGCTTCGATTTCAGATCGAGGATTTCATCGACCGCTGCCGGGTCGAATCCTTCCATCGGAGTCGCGTCAACCTCTTCGAAAGCCGCAGCAATCAAGGCCGCGCCCAGGCCGATATAAGCTTGCCGCGCGGCGGCCTGATAGTTAGCCTCCGTTCCTCGAGCGGCGACAATACCCAGCAATTTCTGGCGGTAGCTCTCCCACCCTTCGTTTTTGAAACCGCGGATTTCGTTGGTCAGGTCGAACATCATGTTGACGCGGTCAGCAGTGATGTCGTCCCATGCGGCAAATACCAGCAGGTGCGAACAGTCGGTCACCTGGGCCTGGTCCCACGCCACGGCACGAATCTTCGCGCGGATATCCGCATTGCTGACTACCAGCAGTTCAAACGGCTGGAGCCCGCTCGAGGTCGGAGCCAGCCGCACAGCTTCAACGATACGTTCGAGCTTGTCGGCCGACACGCTTTGGGTCGCATCGAACTTCTTGGTTGCGTAACGCCATGCAAGTCTTTCGTTTACTGTCGTCATAACGGTTCTCTTCAGGTATGAGTATAAAAACAGTGGCGCAGGAACCGAGTGCGATCTTGAAGGAATCGTTGTTTGCGGCTGCGCCGTGTTCGACGCCGCGCATCATATCTGAAAGTAGAAATTCAGGCAGTCGAGACCTGGGTCGACGCTATCACCGCCCTGGCTGGCGGCGCGGCAGACACACAGAGAACACCGTTTCGGTCTCGTCCGAGCGCACCTCGATCTCGCCTCCGTGGGCCTTGGCAATCTCACGCGCGATATACAGCCCTAGCCCGAGGCTACCGTCTGCGTTATACGAGTCCTGATGATTGAGGCCACGCTGGAGCGGGTCGAAAATCCGGTCCAGCGCCGTTCGCTCGATGGCTGACCCATGGTTCCTGACCTCGAAACGAACTTCCTGCTCCGCGCCGGTCATGACCACGCGCACCGGCGCATCTTGCGCGCCGTACTTGAGCGCATTCAGAACCAGATTGCCAAGCAACTGCTGGAGACGGCGACCATCCCAGACACCTTGACCGTCGCCTGCCACGTCCAGATCGATCCGGCGGTCGGGATGCGATGCCCTCACCTGGTCGAGTTCGTCGGCAAGCAGCTTCTCCAGGTTGGCCTCGGCGGGCACGATATTGATCCCCAAACCCAGCCTGGTTCGATTGAAATCAAGCATGTCGTCCAGCAGCGCATGCATGCGCGCTCCGCTTCGGATCAACCTCGCCGCGGCGACAGACACTTTCTCACCGGCGTTCAGCGCCGAGAGGTACGTCGCGGTCATCTGGATGGTCTGCAGCGGACTGCGCATGTCGTGCCCGAGCATGCCGAGCAACAGGTTACGAGCCTGCTCGATCTGCGCACTGAAAAACCCCACCGATTCGGCGATGGCCTGGTCGATGGCCTCGTTGAAACGGATAATGTCATCCGCATGAGACGCGTCGGGCTGGCACTCATCCATCCACAGACGAAGGACGCTGGCGCGCAGGGCGCGGTATTCTGCAGCCAGTTGATTGATGTCGAATCCACCCCGCGCCCGCAGCAGCGCGTGCGTCTGGGCCGCCGTCTCCGGAGCGCCGATCAGTATGGGGGCCCGGCCCATTGATTTTTCAGCCTGCGCCTCCCTGCTTTGAACCGTCGACAGGTCCTTCGCTACAGCCAGCAGAATCTGTTGCGCATGGTCCCGCAGGGCAAGCGATTTCATGTCCACGGCCGCCGGCAACAGGGTGGCGGCGAATGCCTCCCATTGCACCAGGATCGTTTCCATGTCACGCAAGATATAGTCAGCCAATCGCATGTTTGCCCTTAAATAAGCGTGAAAAGATCAGTATGGGGCATCGGTTGAATTTATCTTACGCGCAAATGGCTGTTTTAACTGTATCGGGTCCCTAAATTGCGTGACACATGCGGCAACCCTACAGGAACCCCATGTCCAATGGAAAAGCTGAACGCTTACTCATCGCCGACGACGACCCGAATCTGCTCGCGGTGTACATCCTGTTCTTCGAGGCTTACGGTTACGCCATCCGGACAGCAATAGACGGTCCCGGCGCGCTCGCTGTGTACCGCGTCTGGCGTCCTGACGTGGTGATGCTCGATATTCAGATGCCGCGACTGGACGGCCGGGCGGTGGCAAGGGAAATCCGCCGCATGAACGTCGTTTCTTCGCCCTTGCTGCTGGCGGTGAGCGCGCTGAGCGCGCCCGCCGAGCGGGCTGAATCGTTCAAGGCCGGCTTCGACGATCATTTCGTCAAACCGGCGCAACTTCCGGCCATTCTGGCGGCGATTGCGGCCAGCACACTTGTTTGAGGCGTTTGACGCGGGAGCGGTCGCGATTCACGGCGCCGCCTGGCGGATGGATTGCCCGGGAGGTCTAATAACGCTCGTGCTCCATCAAAGACGCGCTCCAAACGAGGCGAAATGGCTGTGGTAGCATCATCTCCGATTTTCGCACGCCATTGCGCGGGGAGATAGCATGCCATTGAGCGAAGCATTCCACTCTCGCGCGACATGCCCCGGAGCAACGCTCCCGCCGAGGTTGATCATGCGTGTCACGAAGCGATGCAGCGCGTTCATCATTCCTATGGCTTTCCTCGGTTCGCTATTGTCCGGTTCGGCAATCGCGCAAGATGCGACATCAGGCGGTTCCGCGCATGCGATTTCAGAAATCGGCATTGACCGTTCAGGGCTGAGCAGCCAGGACGAAGCCACGCGGCAAAAGACGTTTGAGGATATTCGTACGCTTCATGCGACCTGGTTTCGTGACGAACCGACTTCCGGATCGGCTCAGGGCGTTGCCAACTTCGTCGAAGAGGTACGGGAGGCCAAGCAGCAGAAACTCAAGGTGTTAGTCAACATTCTGCAGATGGACGAAGACTACGATCGTGCGCTGCCGATGAACGATCACGGCTGGCGATCCAAGAAATTGAGCGAAATAGACCTGAATAAATTCGCCAGCCGATTCAGTAATCTGCTGGGGGCTTTAAAGCACGCCAACCTGACGATCGATGCGGTCGAATTCGGTAACGAGGACGACAGCTACTATTACGATGCAGACGTGCCGAACGGCCACAGCGCGAATCAGGTCGAACTGCATGCATGGCTTCAGGGCTATGGACAGTTTTTGAAGACCGGCGCGACAATCTTGCATGATCCTCGCTACTATCCGCAGGCGAAAGTCATCACGTTTGGCATCGCTCATGGATATACGGCGCCTGGCCGCCCACCACAGTGTCTTTCAGATCCGGCAAAAGCCGTCGCGATGCTGAAGGATGTCGATGGCTTTAACTACCTGGATAACAGCGGCTATCACGTCGACGGTTACGGTACTCACATTTACGCGTCGCCGGGCAATCCGGGGGCAAGTGCGACGGCGCTCCTGCGTCCGGACATATGGGCGCTTGGCCGGGCCAAGCCTTTCTGGATTACAGAATGGGGATTTACGGACGCCACGAAGTTTCCGAATCAACAGGGACAATCGGCAAGCCAGGGGATGCAAGCGGTTCTCAACGCGTTTGATGACCTCGGCACGCGGGTACCCATAGGTCCGATGTTTTTCTATTCCTACAATTCCGGGTTACAGGATGCCGATGGACATCCGAGTGGCCTCGTCGATACCCAGGGCAAATTTGTGCCGGCAGCGAACCCTCTGTCCGCGCGTGCTGCACGGGTCCCGTCGCACGCTTCCTGAAGTGATGGCTGTGCCCGCCAAGCGTCTCCATTCAGGCATATGTCGACAGCTCGCGTGCACGAGCGACAAGATGCCAGGTTCTGTCGGATAATCCACCCTTGAGTATCCGGTTGGCATCCCTGAGAGGGAGTCGCGATGAAATCCGTCCTCGGTCTGCTTTGTGTAGTGGCATTCGGTGCGGCGCTCGGTCCGCTAGGCTGGCTGGTGTGGCTCGACTACACCCATGCGCTGACCACCATCCTGACCTATCAACTCGTGATTGCGATCCTGGCCGCCTTACTGATAGGGGCGAGCTGCCTGGCAGCCAATTGCTCCTTGAATCGCCGCCCGTCCCGGTCCTCGATTGCCCAGACGCCACAGCGCGGGTGAACCCGTTTGCGGCGCGCAGCGCTGAGCGTCACGACCGGCAAGGTCTGCGCCGCTCAGGCCATGAAGTTGAGCAAGGCGGCCGCCAGGGCGTCGACAGCCACCCGGACCTTCAACGGCAAGTGCGGCGTCTGCAGCCACAGCGCATAGACGTCGTATAAGAATCCCGGCTGATCCGGCAGTAGCTGGGCAAGCGCGCCAGCCTGAATGCGCTCATGAACGAGCCAGTACGGAAGCCATGCAAGCCCCATACCGAGGGTCGCGGCGTCGGCGATGGCATCGAGATCGTCAAGCCGCAACCGGTGCGCCGGCGTCACTTCCATCGCAGGCTGATCATTGCGCGGAAACAGCCACGGGCGAACCCGGCCCGAGCGCCGGTAGATGATTCCATCGTGCCTGCCGAGATCCTCTATCCGCTGTGGCCGGCCATGCGCATCGAGATAGCTGGGTGACGCGCAGACGACCATGCGCTGCCGCGCGATGCGACGCGCGATCACCCCACCCTTATCCTCCAGATCGCCGGTTCGGATCGCCAGATCGTAGTCGTTCTCGGCGAGATCGACGAACCGGTCGTTCAACGACAGATCAAGCTCCAGCGCCGGATAGTGCTGCGCGAGCTGCAGCAGGACCGGCATCACGCAGTGCCGGCCAAAGTGCACCGGCATCGTGACGCGCAGCGTGCCGCGCGGTTCGGACAGTTGATCGGCGGCGAGCGCATCCGCGGCATCCGCTTCGGCGAGGACCACCCGGCAGCGGTCGTAGTAGGCGCGCCCGAAGTCGGTCAGGCTCTGGCGGCGCGTGGTCCGGGTGATGAGGCGCACCCCCAGACGCTCTTCGAGGAACCGGACATGCTTGCCTACCATCGGTCCGGATAGCGCGAGCGCGTCCGCGGCGGCCGCGAACGAACCTAGATCGACGGCTTTGACGAACACGGCCATGCTCGTAAGGCGATCCATGTTTAAAAACTCCTGGTTTCGACTGTTCTGTTTACGACGCTATTTATCCGCCTGAAGCGCACCGGCATAGTGTATTCGGTTCGGTTAATTTGGAGTTCGGCGAGATGACACGAGTGGTTCGCTTTCATGAGCACGGGGGTCCCGAGGTTCTGCGCATCGAGAATGTCGACGTTCCGGGGCCTGGCCGCGGCGAGATCCAGATCCGCGTCAAGGCGTTAGGTCTCAACCGGGCCGAGGCGCTGCTGCGCGCGGGCGCCTACATCGAAACTCCGACCTTCCCTTCCGGTCTTGGCCTTGAAGCGGCGGGCATCCTCGAAACGGTTGGCGAAGGCGTCGAAGGTTTCGCGCCAGGGGACGCCGTCAGCGTCGTGCCGCCGGTGTCGATGGTCCGCTGGCCCGCCTATGGCGAACTCGTCACGTTTCCTGCCGGGCTGGTCGTCAAGCATCCCCCCTCGCTGGGTTGGGAAGCGGCCGCCGCTGTCTGGATGTCGTATCTCACCGCATACGGCGCCTTGATCGACATTGCCAAACTGCACAGGGAAGACTGTGTGGTGATTACGGCGGCATCGAGCAGTGTCGGACTTGCCGCGATCCAGATTGCCAACCGGGTCGGCGCAACCGCGATCGCGGTGACGCGAACAGGCGCCAAGAAGCCAGCCTTGCTTGAGTCAGGCGCGGCCCACGCGATTGCCTCAGCGGAAGAAGATCTGGCAGCCCGGCTGGCGGAAATCGCCGGCCCAAAGGGGGTGCGCGTGGTGCTGGACCCGATCGGCGGACCGATCTTCGACCCCCTGACGGCCGCCATGTCGCGAGGCGGCATTCTCATCGAATTTGGCGGCTTGAGCCCCGAGCCGACGCCCTTCCCCCTGTTCGCCGTCCTGAGCAAGTCGCTCACGCTGCGCGGCTACCTCGTTCACGAGCTTCTCAGCAATCCGGAGCGACTGGAAGCGGCCAAGGCGTTCATCCTCGACGGATTGATATCGGGTTCGTTCCGGCCGGTCATTGCAAGAACCTTTCCGTTCGACCGGATTGTCGAGGCGCATCGCTTTCTGGAGTCGAACGAACAATTCGGCAAGATTGTCGTGACGGTTTGATCGCGTATGCGAAGCGCCGGCCTGCGCCGCCTGCCGCGTCAGGACGCCGGCGTTTCAGCCGCATCGCCCACCCAACGCACCCAATGCGCCGAACGCAACAGCGCTTCGAGCGGCATCGGCCTGTCGAAGAAATAGCCTTGCGCCTGTGCGGCCCCCATGTCCCGCAGCACGGCGAGTGTTTCGGCATCCTCGACACCTTCCGCGACAAGCGTCAAACCGAGCGATTCGGCCATGCGCACAATCGCCGTCACAATGGCGCGGCTACGCGGACTTCCGGTGAGCGCCAGGATAAACGACTTGTCGATCTTCAGACCGCTGAAGCGGTACTGGTGCACATAGCTCAGCGACGAAAAGCCCGCCCCGAAGTCGTCGAGCACCACGGACATGCCGTTATCCGCGAGACGCTGCATCGTGTTGCGCGCGAGATCGGGTTCCGCCACCAGCGCGCCTTCCGTCAGTTCAAGGCACACGCGCGAGGGCGCCACGCCGTAGCGGTGCAACAGCGCGAGCACCTCGTCGGCAAACTCCGGCCGCGTGATGCTAAAGCTCGAACAGTTCACGTGGACGGGCGGCCAGTTCGCATGCTGCGGCGCCGACAGAATGACCGCTACGCGGCTGAGCATGTAAAGGTCGAGCCGCCCTATCAGCCGCAACCCTTCGACGCTCGGCAAAAACTCGCCCGGGCCGATGATGCGTCCATCAGGCTGCCGCCAGCGAATCAGCGCTTCGAGCGCGACCACCTCCCCCGTGGCAATGTCGACAATGGGCTGGAAGAACGGCAGCAGTTCGTCGTCGCGTTTGAGCGCATTACGCAGCGCACCCTCACGCTCCACCTCGTCCAGTACCTCCCGTCGCAGCTCATGGTTGAACACCACGAAACTATCGCGGCCCGCGTTTTTCACGCGATACATCGCGATGTCGGCGTCGCGCAGGAGATCCGCGGGCTTGCTATGGTACTGACCGTCCGCATTCACAATGCCGATGCTGCATGACGAGAACACCACGTGTTCGTCGATATCGAAAGGCAGATCGAATGCCGCCAGGATTCTGTGCGCAACGGCGACGACGTCGTTCAACGGCGCATCCCGCGACAGCACGGCAAATTCGTCGCCGCCGAGACGCGCCAGCAGATCGGCCGGACGCAGGCAGCCCCGCAAGCGCTCCGCGGCCTGCACCAGCAACAGGTCGCCGAAGTGATGGCCGAGACTGTCGTTCACGATCTTGAAGCGGTCCAGATCGATGAACATCACCGTCACCTGGCAGCCGTCCTCGCAATACGCGCTCCACGCGGCCTGCAGGCGGTCGAGCAGATGACTGCGGTTAGGCAGTCCCGTTAGCGTGTCGTGCGAGTTTTCGTGGAGAAGCCGGGCATTGGCATTGTCGAGTTCGCGCGTACGGATCTGTACCCGCGCTTCGAGTTCCGCGTTCGCCGCATGCAGGGCGTCGGCGGCCCGCCGCCGCGACAGCGCCGTATCGATATGGTGCGACACGAAGGTCAGCAACTCCTGATCGCGCTGCGAGTAGCGCACGCGCGGCGCGTAGCTTTGTACGGCGAGCATCCCGCGCACGTCCTCGCCGTCGAACAGCGGCACACCGAGCCAAGAGCATAGCCGCACATTCTGGCTGCTCATGTCGATCTCGCCATCGGCGATCAGGCGTAACGCGCCGTCCGCATCGATGAGGCAGGGACTGCGCTGGCGAATCACATATTCGGTGAGGCCGCGCCGGCCGAGACGCGGCGGTGGCGGCTCGTGCACGTGTTCGTCGACGTAATACGGGAACGACACGGTCTGCTTCTCCGTATCGAACAGCGCAATGTAGAAATTATGCGCATAGAGCAGCTCTCCGACGATTCGGTGCAGGCTGCGGAAAAACTCGACCATGTCGCCGGGACGGCTGGAAAGCTCCGCAATCTGGAAGAGCGTGGCCTGCAGGTGTTCGGCGCGCCCGCGCTCGGCGATGCCCTCGCGCAGCGCCGCGTTGACGCGCGACAGTTCGGAGGTGCGCCGGGCGACCTGCTCCTCGAGGTCGGCCCGGTGGAGGATCCGGTCCAACGCCATCGCCACATGTCGCGCCACGACGAGAAACAGCGCGCGGTCCTCGGCACTGTAGATGCGTGCGACGTCGTAGACCTGCATCGCGAGCATGCCGAACACTTCGTCCGAAGCGTTCTTCAGCGGCGCGCCCATCCAGAACTCGGGCAGATCGCCAATGGGATACAGAATGCCTTCAGCCGCCGCGGCCCGAATCATCGCGGCATCGACGAGCAGCGGTTCGCCGGTGGTCAGCACCTGCGCCGTCATCGACAGGCGGTCGGGGTTGAGTATGTCGTAGTTCTCCGCTTCGATGACGTCCGCATCGATCACGTCGACGTAATACGGATAGGTGATCTTGCCGCTCTTGCGGTCGTACAGCGCCAGATAGAAGTTTTCGGCGTCGATCAGCGTACCCAGACGCTCGTGCACGCGCTGCAGGAACGCCGCGCGATCGGGCACCGAACTGGCCAGATAGGCGATCTCATACAGCACGCGCTGGGTGTTCTGGGCCCGCGCGAGCGCATCGGTCTGCGCCCGCTCGCCGAGGCTCCGGGCGCAGTCCCCCAGGGATGGGTCGCCACCGAATTCGGCGGGCGCGACGAGCCAGCCCAGCACGCTTTCGCCGAATCCCGTGGGCCAGCGGTGCCACCCGCGCTCGGCGCACAGTTCCGCCAGCCGTTCGTGGGAGACGTTGTGCGGCCACTCGGGCGCCGCGCCGCCCTGGCCGGCAAGGTGCAAGCGCTCCCCCGCGCGATACCACGCCCATGCCGCAGCCCACGGTCGGCCGCCGTCCCGCATCGCTTCCAGCTGGGCTTCGATGGTCGGCGCGCCCGGGGCGACGCTGTCGGCCGCGTTGCGGCGCGTGGAAGCGTCAACCATGGACAGGCGCTCGTAGGCCGTGCGCGGCCAAAACCTCACCCCATTTGATAGATGTCTCGGTGCTCTGCATTCTCAGTGGACGCTCGGCCGGTCCGTTTTATGGATACGTATGCCGTGCTAACGGCACGAGAAGGCCGAGGCTTGAGGGATTTTTCGTCTGCAGGCGAGCTAAGCCAGACGCACCGGTACGTCAATGCGGTACTTCAATGACCGGTTCTTTCACCAACCTGTCAAAAGAATTCCTGTCCGTCACCTTAAAACGATTCGTCAAACGGCCGCAGATCGATCTCCTGCGACCATGCGCTGCGCCCCTGTTGATGGAGATGCCAGTAGGCGTCGGCAATCTCGTCGGGATTCAGCAGACCGTCCGGTCCCCGTTCGGCCACGCGCTGTGGCGAGGACGTCCGCAAGCGTTCGCCGTCGATGCCGCCATCGACCACCACATGCGCGACGTGGATATTCCGTGGCCCGAACTCGCGCGCGAGGCTCTGCGTCAGCGAGCGCAGACCGGCTTTGGCGGACGCGAATGCGGCAAACGGCGGACGGCCGCGCAACGACGCGGTGGCGCCCGTGAATAACAGCGATCCTCGGCCCGTGGCCAGCAGGGCCGGCAATGCCGCTCGCGCGAACAGAAAGCCGCCCAGGGTCGTGACGCGCCATGCCGCCTCAAACTGCTCCGCGCTCAGTTCGAGCGTCGCGGCGCGCGTCGCACCGGCGGCATTGAAAATCGCCGCTTCGAGCGTACCCGTCCCGGCGAGTTGCCGTGCAATGGCAGTCAGGTCGCTCTCGCTGGTGACGTCACCAGGGGCTGCGAAAGCAGCGCCGCCCGCGGCGCGAATTTCATCGACGACGGCATCAAGCCGGTCGCGCGAACGCCCTGTCACCGCGACGCCAAGGCCCTCGCGCGCGAAGCGGCGCGCCAGCGCCGCTCCGAGTCCGGCGCTCGCCCCGACTCCCGCAACCCACGCGAGACGATTGCGCGCGTGGTTTTGCCCAACCGCTTCGGTCATCGTGTTCTCCTATGCATCGTCGTCATCGCCAGAATCGCTCCGGTGGAATATCGAGCGGTACGACGAACATGCCGGCAGTGTATTCCATGTGGAAATAACCGCAGCGTGCGTAGGCCGCAATGCGTTCGAGCCGCTCGGGCGATTGACAGCGATAGGCCGCGTCGGCCGCGCGCTCCGCGGACGAATCAGACGCAACCGGCGCGCGTTTCGACAGGCGCTGCAAGACACTGCGCACAGGGTGTCGAATGCCGCCCCAGAAAAGTGCCGCTGAATGTGTGGCCATACCGCCTCCGTCGATTCATTGCTGCTTCAATGAATCTAGCGGCCGCGATAAGGAAGCGCAAAGAAGCTTTTAGGGATTGGTTTTCGGAAAACGAATCAAGGCCCGGTGGCCGCTTCGGCGCGCTTCGTGGTGAAATTCCAAAGACGTGGCACTGCTATGCATATGCGAAAAGATTAGTTCGGTACGGTCGCGCGATTGCGGACACTCGACAGGTTGAAACCCACCTACGGACCACCCATGAAGGGAATCGGCTACCACCCTCCTAGCGCGCTCGACGACGCGACGGAAAGCACCACCACGTCATCGGACCCGCATCGCGTTTCCGTTAGGCAGGTCAGCACCGTGCTGCTGGTCGCTGCCGTTCTGGCCTGCCTCCACAGGGAAATTTCCGGCACGACCGATGGCTCGCTGCTGTCCGTCTTCACGGGATATGCCGGCGGCGTCCTGCAGCATTTCGTGTCGATCCTTCCGCACTTCTGATGGTCACGGACGCCCAGGGCCTGCAGGTGACAGGAGCGGCAGAATCCGCCGTAGCGCTCGACCACGCCATCTCGGACTACTTCGGCTGGAAGGGCGACCCGGTCGGTCGGTTGCAGGACGCGGTGGATGAGGATCCCGACTTCACGCTGGGCAGCAGCGCAATCGCTTCGCTGTTTTTGCTGGGCGGATTTCGTGCCGACCACCCGCGCGTTGCCACCGCCCTCGCCGCAGCCGAGCGTGCCGGCGCCGGCGCAACGTCGCGCGAAACCCGCCACCTCGCCGCCGTGAAGACCTTGGCCGCAGGTGGCATCGCCGGCGCGATCGATCTTTGGGAAAGCATCCTCGTCGACCATCCGACCGACGCGCTCGCCTTGCGCTTTGCTCACGACGCTTACTTCTGCCTCGGTCAATCGGTCAGCATCCGCGATTCCATTGCGCGGGTTCTGCCGCACTGGGACCCGCAAGGCGAAAACTACGGCTATATCCTCGGACAGTATGCGTTCGGCCTCGAGGAAGCGGGCGAACTGCGGCGCGCGGAAAAAATCGCTCACGCCGCCATTGCACGCAATGCCGAAGACGGTTGGGCGATTCATGCCGTGGCACACGTGCTGGAAACGGAAAGCCGCCAGGCCGAGGGCATTGCGTTCCTGCAGGCGGGCCGGCCGTCCTGGCGTCGCGCCCATGCGCTCGCCGTCCACAATGGCTGGCATCTCGCCCTGTATCTGATTGAGGAAGAACGCTTCGACAAGGTGCTGACCGACTACGATCAGTACGTGGCGCCGAAACTGCCAGGCGACTTCCTGCTCGATCTCGTCGATGCCTCCGCCCTGCTCTGGCGCCTGGAACTGGCGGGGGCCGATGTGGGAGATCGCTGGGGCGCCGTGGCCGCGCAATGGCTGACCCATGTCGACGATCACGTGCTGGTCTTCAACGACCTGCATATTGCGCTCGCGGTTGCGCGGGCCGGCAACCCGCTGGATATCGAACGCCTGCGCCGCTCGCTTGAGCTTTATACGCGTGAAGGCCAGGGAGACAGCCACAGAGTGATGGCTGAGGTGGGTCGTCGCCTGATCGACGGCGTATTGGCCTTTGCCGCAGGCGAATACGCTCGCGCCGTCGAGCTCATTGTGCCGGCGCGCTACCACGCGTATCGCATCGGCGGCAGCCACGCCCAGCGGGATCTCATCACGCAAACGCTCATTGCCGCGGCCGAGCGCGCCGGGCAGCTCAGCCTGACCCGTGCGCTCCTTGCCGAGCGGATTGCGGTGAGGCCGACCGAACGCACCCGGCAGCACTACGCGAGTGTCGGCGGCGCCGGAAACTTTGCGTTCAACGCGATCTAACCGATCTAACGGCTCACCGATTCGCGGCTCCGCAGCTTCACTTGAGTGAAGCGGAGCCGCGTGAGGACAGCACGCGCTAGGCCGGCTGCCGCACGGCAAGAAGATCGTGCAGCGCCTGGTTCACCTGGTCAGGCTTCTCGAGCATGATCTGATGGCCGCAGTCTTTCAGCTCGATGAAGCTTGCCTGCGGCAGCTTCTCAGCCAGGGCTCGGGCGCCGGCCGCCGGCGTGAGTCCGTCACGGTCTCCCGACACGATAGCGATGGGCAAGCGCAGTGCATCGAGCTGGGCCGGATCGACCTGCCACGCGCCGCGTATCACCGCCTGCATCACAGCCGTCGAATTTCTGTCCGATATCCGGCTTTCGTAGTCGATCAGAACAGGATTGCTATCGGGATGCCAGGCGAGGCGACGGAACCGCTTTGCCAACACCGGCTTTAGCAGGCTGAACAGCCACGCGGGCAGATTCAGCAGGCCACCGAGAGAAGGTGCGGCCAGTTGCGTGCCGAGCAGCAGGACTGCGTTAACTTCCGCTAGCCGTCGTTGCGCCGCAAGTCTTTGCAACACACCAAGCGTGCTTCGCGTACCCAGCGAGTGTCCGGCCAGCACGTTGTGGGCGCGCTTATAGCGATCGAAAATGGCGAGGTAGTCGAGTAGCGTCTGCTCGCCCTGATACGCCAGCGGCGTATTGGCGGGTGGCCGTGGGCTGGCGCCGTGCCCAAGGAAGTCCCATGCGACGACGTTGTAGCCCGCCTCGACCAGGTAGGTCCATTGATAACGCCACTGGTTTTTATTCCCTCCTCCGCCGTGCGCCAGAAACACCACGCTACCGGCATGCGGCGAACCGGAGTGCGCTTCGTGGCTCGTGAGATTGAGTACGCGTCCGGGACGGATTTCAATGTCCGTTCCGGTTACCACGTTCGCGGTCAGCAGATTCTCGTCGAAGGCATTGCTCATCGTATTCTCTGTTCATCCAGTGTGACGACGGAGCAGGCGCGCTCCGTCGCGGCATTCGTGCGCTCACCCCGTTGCGACTGTCTGCCCGGTATGGCGCCGATCAACTGCTGTGTGTACGGGTGCTGGGGTGATTCGAGAATCTGCGCGACTTCCCCTGTCTCGACGATCTGTCCGGCACGCATCACGACAATACGGTGACAGATTTGAGCGGCGACGCGCAGATCGTGCGTGATGAAGATGAGCGCCATCCCCATCTTCTGCTGGATCGTTTGCAGAAGTTCCAGCACATGGGCCTGCACCGAGACGTCGAGACCCGATACGGCCTCGTCGGCTACCAGAATCTTCGGTTCGAGCGCGAGTGCGCGCGCGATGCTGATGCGTTGCCGCTGTCCGCCGGAGAATTGATGCGGATAGCGCTCGGCGGCCTGTTCGGGAAGGCCGATCAGGGTCAACAGGTCGCGCGCATTGCGATAGGCTTGCGCAGGCGGGACGCCATACGCAATCGGACCCGCAGCAATAATCTGCCCCACCGTTTGCTTGCTGTTCAACGAGGCAACCGGATCCTGAAACACCATCTGGATGTGGCGGCGCAAAGGGCGCAGCGTCTTGTTCGCCAGATGGGCGAAGTCCTGTCCTTCGAAGCGGATATGTCCGCTTTCCACGCGGCTAAAGCGCAGTAACGCCCGGGCCAGCGTCGACTTTCCCGATCCGGATTCGCCCACGATGCCGAGCGTTTCGCCACGGCGCAGCGTAAAGCTCACGTCGCTGAGCGCGGGTACCGTTGCGTGTTGTCGCCAGAAGGCAAGGGACGACGCCTCTCGTGCCGGATAAGCTTTCTTCAGGCCTTGCACGTCCAGTAACACGGGTATGTCGTCAGCAATGGGGCGGCCATGGAAACGTCCATGCGGGATGGCGTCGATCAACTGGCGCGTATACGGATGGCGCGGATGATTCAGCACTTGATGCGCCTCGCCATACTCGACCAGCACGCCTCGCTCCAGCACCGCGACACGATCCGCGATCTCGGCCACCACGCCGAAATCGTGCGTGATAAACAGGATCCCCATGTGCCTTTTTCGTTGAACCTGCCTGATCAGTTCAAGGATTTTGGCCTGGGTCGTGACGTCGAGTGCGGTGGTCGGTTCATCGGCAATCAGCAGCGAGGGTTCGAGGACGAGCGCAATCGCAATCAGGACGCGCTGCCGTTGGCCGCCCGACAGCGAGAACGGGTACGCGTGCCGCAGCCGTTCCGGTTGCGGAAGACCGACGAGTTCAAGCAGCTCCACGACGCGCGCGGCGCGGGTACTTCTCTCGTGCCGTCTTGCCAGTACACCATGCACGCGCATTGTCTCTTCGATCTGACTGCCGATCGTCTGCAACGGGTTGAGCGCCGACATCGGCTCCTGAAAGATCATGGAGATGTCACGCCCGCGGATTTCGCGCATGGCCGACGCGCTACGTTGCGTGAGGTCTTCGCCGCGAAACACGATACGTCCGGTCTGCCGGTGCGTGCCATGCGGAAGGAGTCCCGTTACCGCGCCGGCGAGCATCGATTTGCCCGATCCCGATTCGCCGACGAGGCACAACACCTCGCCATGCTCAAGCGTCAACGAAATATCTCGCACGGCATGAGGACGGTCGGCCCCGCCGGGTAAGGCCAGCGTCAAGTGCTCAATCGACAGCAGGGGCGCCTTGATGTCCATGCTCATCGACCACCCCGCCACGTAGGTTGCGACACCGCAAGCGCTTGCCGCAATCCCTCGCCAACCAGATTGATGGCGAGGACCGTCACCACGATCGCAAGCCCAGGCCACACGCTGAGCCACCAGTGTTCGCGAATCATGTTGCGCGCGGCGCCGATCATGAAACCCCAGCTCATCAAACCCGGATCTCCAAGACCCAGAAACGACAACGCCGATTCGGTCAGGATCGCGTTGCCGACCATCAGGGAGCCAAGGACCGCGACGGGGGAAAGCGCATGGGGAAGCAGTTGTCTGAAGACGATTGTGAACGGACGCTGTCCGACCATGTGGGCCGCCAGAATGAACTCACGCTGCGCCAGGCTCAGAAACTCGCCCCGCACGACCCGTGCGACGACCGGCCACGAGGCGATCGCAATAGCGGCGACCGTCGAATTCAGCGAGGCGCCTAGTACGGCCGCGATCACCACGGCAAGCGCGAACTGGGGGATCGTCTGAAAGAGTTCGGTGACCCGCATCAACAGATCGTCGAGCCACCCGCCGAACCAGCCGGCGAGCACACCGATTACCGTGCCGATCATCAAGGTGGCTGCAGTCGCTGCAAGACCGACCGCCAGCGACGCACGCGTACTCCAGACCAGTCCGGTCAGGACATCGCGGCCCAGCATGTCCGTGCCCAGCGGATGATGCCACTGCGTAAGCGGATCGATCAGAGGTGCGGCTACCATGTTCCATGGCGAAGTGCCGAACCACGGAGCGATCAACGCAAGTACGACGAGCACGGCAAGCACGGCCATGCCGGCCCGCGTCCGGGGTGCACCTAGAAACCGGCGCCAGAATAGTCGCGTCATGCTGCTACCCCGGCTGCAATGCGGGGATCGGCCAACCGGTAGAGCAGATCGGTCAACACGTTGAACACCACGACCAGCGCCGACACCACGATCAGGATGCCTAATAGAACCGGGTAGTCGCGTTGCAACAGCGAGTCGAACATCAGGCTACCCAGACCGGGCCACGCGAACACCGTTTCGGTAATCAGGGCGCCGCCTGCAAGCTGTCCCAACTGAATGCCGCCGAACGAGATCACCGGCAGCAGTGCATTGCGCAGAACGTGCGCGAACAGCACGCGACGCTCGGGGACGCCCTTGGCACGTGCCGTCTTGACGAACTCGAGGCCGATCACATCCAGCACGGCCGCACGGGTCAACTGAACGTAGACCGTGCCGTACACGGCGCCGAGCGACAGCGCGGGCAAGGCGAGATGCGCGGTGACGTCGACAAGGTGCCGCCAGCCCGTATAGCCGGCCGCGACGGTTTCCATGCCGAAGGAAGGTAGCCAGCCGAGTACCACCGAAAACACGATCAGTAACATCAGCGAGAGCCAGAACAGCGGCGTGGCATAGATCAGCAACGAGCCGGCGCTGATGCCGCGCGATAACCAGCGTTGCCACCGGTTATCGCGGGTTTCGCCGTAGGCGGCGATCAAGCCCGCCGCTACGCCGCCTGCCAGCGAAACGGCGAACGCGGCCGCCATCAATAGCAGGGTCGCGGGCAGTCGCTCGAGCACCAGCGTCAACACGGGCTCCTGGCTGCGGTAGGAGTAGCCGAAGTCGAGGTGCGCCAGATTGCGGAGATACACGAAAAACTGCTCGGCAAGCGGCCGGCTCAAACCCAGGGCATCGCGCAGGTGAGCCACATAGGCGGCGTCGCCCGAGCCGGCATCACCGGCCAGCACCATTGCCGGGTCGCCTGGGGCCAGCCGGATCAGAAAGAAGTTCACCACCACCACGCCCAGCACGACGAGGAACGCCTTGCCGAGCCGCGACAGAACAGGAAAGACCACGCCGCGCATGGTTAACCGATCCATGTAGTGTCGAGGCTGTCGTTCAGGCTGGTCGCCGTACGCAGCAGGTTATGCACGTTACTGCGATACAGCGTCGGGTTGACCATCTCGAAGATGTTGGCGATCGCCGCATCGTTGGCGAGCTGCGTCTGGATTTCTCCGTAGATCTGCTTGCGTTTGAGCGGATCGGTGGATTGCGCAGCGGCGTCCCAGAGCGCATCGACCTTCGGGTTGTTGTATCCCTCGGCGTTATTGAACGGCGAGCCCTTCGAGATGCCGTCGGCGCGATATAGCGGCGCCACCCCGAACTCCGGGTCGGCATTCTGAAACAGGAAGTTGTAGCTCAAATCGAAATCCCAGTTCGCCACGTGAGCGTACCAACTCGCGGCATCGGTGGTTTCCACCCGGATCTTGAAGCCCACCTGATTCAGTGCCTGTTGCGTATATTCCGCCACGCGCTCCCACGCCCCGCCCTTCTCGCCGTTGACCAGCGTCAGCGTGGTCTCGCCGACGTCGACACCCGATTGCCGGATCAACGCCCGCGCGCGATCGGGGTCATACGGAAACTGCGGCGTGTTCGGGTCGTAGAACGGCGTGGTCGAAATGAACGAGCTCGTCGCGACCTTGCCGAAGCCGAAGAAAATGTTGTCGACGATAAACTGGCGATTCAGCGCATGCAGCACGGCCTGACGAACCAGCACGTTGTCGAACGGCGGCTTGCGCTGGTTCAGTTCGAGGAAGGCCATGCCGGAGAACAACTCCCAGCCGCTGGTGGTGGACTCGACGCCGGGCAGCTTCGAGAGGCGCTTGACGTCGGCGTAATCGACGTCGCCCGCACGCAGTGCATGAACGTTGTTCTGCTCGAACGCAATCGCCCGTGCCGATGCATCCGGAAGAATGTTGTAGACGATGCCGTCAAGGTAAGGCAGGCCCTTCTTCCAGTAATTCGGGTTGCGTTCGAGCCGGATATAGGCGCCATGCTTCCACTCCTTGAACACGAACGGCCCCGTCCCCACCGGATGCTGGTTAGCCGGATTGCTGCGCGCATCCTTGCCCGCGTACAGATGGCGCGGCAAGATCGGCAGCAAGCCGCTGCCGAGCAGATCGAACAGGCCGCCATACGGCTTCTTCAGGCGGATCTCCACTTGCCCGGCGCCCTTTGCTTCGATCGACTCGAAGTATTTGGCCGCCGTCAGTTTCATGCGCGGCAATGCCTGCGGCGCAATCTCGTTCAACGTGAACACGACGTCCTGGGCATCGAAGGGCTGGCCGTCATGCCAGCGCACGCCTTGCTGCAGGGTGAAGACATGATGCAGTCCGTCAGGCGACGAGGTCCAGCTGCTCGCAAGCACGGGCACCGGTTTCAGTTGGGTATCGAACGTCAACAGGCCCTGGAAGATCTTGCCGCCGACGTATTGCGAAGCCACATGCGGCGTCAGTGCATTAATCAGCGAGGGCGGCTCCGGCTGTGCGATCAGCAGTAACGTGCCGCCGTGTTTTGGCGTCGAGGCATCCGCCTGCTGCGTCGAATTGGCTGCCGCGAGGACAGGTCGCGCGTATTCGAGCGCCAATGCGGCGGCTGCCGCTGCGATGAACTGGCGGCGCTGCACGGAGCGAGGTTCCGCGTCGGGTGCCTGGAGGGACGCGTGCAGCGGCGTATCGGATGACGAAGCAGTGCTCATGAAAATCCTGAAGTGAGAAGCGGATTCAAACGGGATCCCCCATGAGCAAGACGCGAGCCAACGTTGCATTCCCCGGCTTTTCATGGGCTTGCACGAATACCGTCGCAAGCCGCGCGTTGCTTTCCACGCAATGTGCTGGAAAAGCAGCAGACGTGATCTCGCGCCGCGCTTGTGCTGGAAAGTCAGCAGGCGGGTTGCATGGATGATCGCGAATCCAGCATCGCCCCTGCTTGCGATGCAGAAAATCCCCGTGCCGTAGGCCTTAAATGAATTGGCACAGCAGTTGCATAAGGTGCCCCCGCCTTTCCGGTGCGAGCCGGATCACAACAGGGCCAGTCATGCCTTCGCGCGGCGTATGCCGTGTGTTTGCGCTGGCCCACGCAGCGTGTTCCTCGGGGATTGAGATGAAACAAAAATTATTGAGCGCATCGGTCAGCGCATCCGCACTGCTGACGCTGCCGCTTGCCGCGCATGCACAGACAAGTTCACCGCCGGCATCGCAGGCGGAAGCCGCTAGCGCGGTACCGGCCACTCGCGCATCACGCGCGAGCGCGGAGAAACCGGTTGCCACGCTAAAGAGCGTCACCATCACGGCGGAGCGGCGCAAGCAGTCCGCCCAGGATGTGGGGGCTTCCGTGTCCGTTCTCTCGGGTCGCGACCTGAAGGACATGAACGTCAACAACGTCAACGATCTCCAGCACGCCACGGCCAGCGTCGAGGTCGAGCCGGCGTTCGGCGGTGGCCAGCCTCAATTCAGAATCCGCGGCGTGGGCTTTATCGACTACAGCGCGAACAACTCGTCGACGGTGGGCGTCAATGTCGACGACGTGGCTTACGCCTTGCCGATCCAGACGCAAGGACAGATCTTCGACATCGATCGCGTCGAGGTGCTGCGCGGTCCGCAGGGCACGCTGTACGGCCGCAATACGACGGGCGGCACGATCAACTTCATTACCAACAAGCCGACCAACGAGTTCGAGGCGGGCATCACGACCGAGTACGGCTCGCACAATCTGTTCAACAACGAGGGTTATATTTCAGGGCCGATCAGCGACACCTTGCGTGGACGCCTGGCCTTTTCGACCTCGGACTTCGGCGCCTGGCAGACCAATCGTGCCACCGGTCAATCGCTTGGCAATAACGACACCGCGGCGGTACGCGGACAACTCGACTGGGATGCGACACGCGACCTGAAATTCCATCTTGAAGCCCATACAGGTTTCGACAAGTCGGACAACGAAGGGCTATCGTTGATCCAGCCGTTTACGTCGTTGTCCGGCGGGGCCGGCCAGGTCCTGGTGCCGGCCGATACGAACTACACGGCGACGGGCTGGGGTTTGAGTCCGGCGTTTGCCCACCTGGTTGGAATCTCGCCCGATGCCAAACCCGGCCGCGACAACGACAGCAACGGCATCAGCCTGACCGCCACGTACAGCCTCGGTCTGGTTCAGTTGACCAGCATCACCGCCTACAACTTCCTGCACCGCCGCGAATACGCCGACTGGGACGCTACAAGCTACAGCGCTTCGGACGAGTACTTCAACGACACGGTCAACGAATTTACCCAGGAATTCCGCGTGTCCTCCAACAATCCGCAATCTCGGCTGCACTGGGTAGCGGGCACGTTCTATTCTCACGACAGCCTCGACGAGAAGTTTTACTCGGACTTCACCGATCGCCTCGGCATCATGGCCTTGACCGCGTACGACCAGCAGGTCAACACACTCGGGGTCTACGGCCAGGCGACCTACGACATCACAAGCCGTCTGCACGGCATCTTCGGCTTGCGCCAGGAACACGAAACCCGCGACCTGACCAATTTCGAGTCCGGCTCGGTGACGGACTCGTCGTTCAGCCCGTTTTATAGTCCGAGCGCGCCGAACCAGTCGGTCACCTCGAACGGGACATCCGGCAAGATCGGCATCGAATACAACCTGCTGCCGAAGACCCTGCTTTATGCGACCATCAGCCGGGGCTACAAGTCCGGCGGCTTCACAGCGCACAACACGACGGATTCCGATGCGCTTGCGCCGTTCAAGCCGGAAACGCTGACCGCCTACGAGGCCGGCTTCAAAAGCGACCTGAACCGCAGCTTGCGCCTGAACACGTCAGTGTTCCACTATGATTACCGCGACCAGCAGGTGCTGTCGGCGGTGTACGACAGCAACTCGCAATCGCTGATCGGCACTTTCGTGAACGCACCCAAATCGGAGATCAACGGTTTCGAAAGCGAGCTCGAATGGGATCCGATTGCAGGACTCACGATCTCCCAATACGTAGGCTACAAGGAAGGTAAATACACTGCGCCGTTTGTCACGTACGATACGCAGGCATCGGCGGCGGCCGGTCATAATGTGTTTACCAATTACCAGGGAACGGCGCTGAGCTTTCCGCGCCTGAGCTACGGTGGTCAAGTGTCCTACAACTGGCGTACCGACGGGTACCGGTTCCGCGCGGAGACGAACTACAGCTTCCACGACACGTATTCGCAATTGCTGCTGCTCGGACCGGGTTACACCGTCGAGTCGTACTGGCTCGTCAATGCGAGCGTGTCCGTCACGCCACCGGGCGGACATTGGGACTTCACGTTCTGGGCGCGCAACCTGTTCAATCGTCAGTACGACTTGACGAAGAACTTCTTCCTGCCGGGCGATAGCGTGGCGGCGGTGGGTGAGCCGAGAACCATCGGCGTGCGTATTTCCTATAAGTTCTGATCCCGTGCTGGCGACGCATACTCCACCGCACCTCATTCTGCGACTGGCTGCCACGAACGACGGCGCCACGTTGGCGCTATCCGACCGGATCGGGCTTGCGCGCGCCGCGCAAGCCGCGGGGGTCGACACGGTGCTGTTGCCCACCCAGCCGCAGGAGCCCGACCCGTGGATGCTGGCCGCGGCGCTCGCCGCCGAGATTCCCGATCTGCGCGTGATGGTTGGGCTGCGCGTAGGCTCGATGCTGCCCGTGGTGGCCGCCCATCTTGCGCAGAGTATGCAGTCGCTAAGCGCGGGCCGCCTGATCCTGCAGATGGAACTCGATGAGCCCACCGATACCGGACGCGACTATCTGAACCATGCGCAGCGGCTCGAACGGTGTGTCGAGTTCCTGACTATCTTTCGGGCCTTACGCCAAGGCGTGCCGCTGCAATATCGCGGCACCTTTTTCCAGGTCGAGAACGCGCAGCTTCCCGATCTGGCGGCGGCCATGCCTCCGGTCTACTGGTTGCCGCAGTCAGCGCACGAGTATGCGATAGCCGCCCGCCACTGCGATGGCCTGTTGTTTCGCTGCTTCCCGCCGGCCGCCGTTCGACATGACCTGGCCGATGCCTGGCGCCGCTTTGGCGCGGCCATGCCGAACCCGCGCGAATGCTTTTACGCTGTATCGGTCGAGGGTCCCGAAGCAAGTCCCGGGACGATGCCGAGCGGTGTCATCCGAGGTCAACCGTGACAGTCGAGTTCAACTGGTTTCTGCCCACCAACGGCGATGGCCCGCATCTCGCCAATAGCGGCCTGCCTCGTCCGGCCAACTTCATGCGGGACTATCGGCCGGCCACACCGGCCTACCTGCGGCGTGTCGCGCTGGCGGCCGAGGCGGCGGCATTCGACGGCCTGCTGGTACCGACGGCTGCCGGCTTCGAGGATCCGTGGCTGGTCTCCGCGTTGCTGGCAGGGACAACCCAAAGGATCCGCTTCCTCGTGACGTTTCGTCCGGGGCTCGAGCAGCCGGTCCATGTGGCGCGCAAGGCGGCGACCCTGCAGCAGATGTGTCAGGGTCGTCTGCAACTGTTCGCCGTGACGGGATCGAGTGCTTACGAGCAACGTTCGGTCGGCGATTTTCTCGACCATGACGAGCGCTATCGCCGTACCGGCGAGTTCCTGCGCGTCATGAAGCGTTTGTGGCTCGGCCCGGGTCAGAGCTTTGCCGGACAACACTATACGTTGAGCCCGAATCACCCCGGCGTGCCGCTCGACACGCCGCCCTGGCTGCACGTCGGCGGCGCCTCGGCCCTGGCCGAGCAGGTCGCCTCGAGCCAGGCGGACTCTTACCTTTTGTGGGGGGAGCCGCCGGACATGGTGCGCGAACGGATCAACCGGATCCGTGCACTAGCGGGCGTACTGGCGCGGCAGATTCGCTTTGGTCTGCGGGTTCACGTGATCGCGCGAGAGACCGAACGCGAAGCCTGGGCGCGCGCCGATCAACTGCTGGACGACATCTCCGAGCAGATGTTTGCCGATGCGCAGCGGCAACTCGCCTCCTACGAATCGGTGGGACAGCGGCGCCAGACCGAACTGAGTCACCGTGTCCTGTCGACGGAGCGGTCCATGCGGAGGCTGGAGGTCTATCCGAATCTTTGGGCTGGCGTGGGTCTGATCCGCGGCGGCGCGGCAACCGCGCTGGTGGGAAGTTACGATCAGGTCGCGGCCCGGCTTGACGAGTATCGCCGGCTTGGCATTCATACGTTCCTGCTGTCGTCGTATCCGAATCTCGAGGAGGCGAGCCGGGTTGGCGAGCATGTTTTGCCGCGCGCCCGGCAACTGGCCCGTGCGTCCCCCGCCTAGCGACAGGCAGCGCCACTTGAATCGGATGGCCGAAGACTATTCTTCGGCTTCGTCCAACGCGGATTCCGCGCGGCTTTCCTGCAGCAGACCGTGTCGAACCAGCAAAGTGCGCACCGTATTACGGGTGACACCGAGGAGCTGGGCCGTTCGTACCTGACTGAAGCGGGAATAGGCATAGGCCTCGCACACCACCAGTTCTTCGATGTCGCGCAGCAGGTTCTCGCCAGGCGAACGGAACAGCCGAAGTACGCCGGCCTTGATTTCCGCTTGCGGCGGACCTTCACCGTGGCCGGCGGGCTTCGCATAGCCTGCCAGCGCTTCGGAGAACTGAAGATGCTCCGGACGGACCAGGTTGCCGGTCGACACCAGCAAGGCCAAATGAATGACGTTTTCCAGTTCCCGGATATTGCCGGGCCACGGATACGCCTGCAGCGCCTGAACCGTCGCCTCGGACAACATGGGCTGCGGTCGCTTCAACTGGGTGCAATAGCGGGTGAGGAAGTATTCGGCGAGCAGCAGCAGGTCCTGCGGCCGCTCGCGCAACGGCGGCAGCCTCAACCGTACCAGGCTGATCCGGTAGAACAGGTCCATGCGGAAGTTGCCCGCCAGTACCGCGCGTTCGAGATCGACATTGGTTGCCGCGACCACACGAACATCGACAGGCCTGGCGCGGTTCGTCCCCACACGCGTCACTTCGCCCTCCTGCAGCACCCGCAACAGCTTGGCCTGCAGTTCCGGTGCGAGATCGCCTATTTCGTCGAGAAAGAGCGTGCCGCCGTTGGCCTCTTCGAAGTATCCGGTACGCCGGCTATGCGCCCCGGTAAACGCCCCCACCTCATGGCCGAACAGTTCGCTCTCCGCCAGTTGCGGATTGATGGCGCTGCAATTGATGGCGATGAACGCGCCGCTGCGGCCGCTGACATGATGAATGTGACGGGCCACCAGTTCCTTGCCCGTCCCGGTCTCGCCGAGAATCAGGACCGAAGCCGAACTGGGTCCCACCTGCTCGATGACGCGCAGAATTTCGACCGAGGCGGGATCGACGAAGACCAGGGCTTTGGCGCGGATGGAGATAGCACTATTTTCGCTGTCCGGGAGCGATATCAGGCGAGGGGATTCGGGTGGACTGCCCATGATGGGAGGAGTTGAGTGGACGGGTAGTCGATATCGCGGACCGGAGCAGTGATGTTAATCAAACTGCATCTCCTTACGAAGAAAGAATTAATAACTTGCTTTCCCCTGAATCTGCGATAACCATTCCTGGCCCCGTGAATTACGGAGCGCCGCCCGGCACCAACCACCCCTTGGAAAACTTTCGACTATCGTCAACTTGCAACGCGCGTCAGGACGTCACGTTGCCGGATAAACGTAGGGATACCCGATCACCCCATCCGATCCGGAAAAACCAACGTCACCACCAACCCACCGTCCGCCGCATTGGCGACACCCAGCGTCCCGCCGTTGCGGCGTACCAGTCGTCGCACAATCGCGAGTCCCAGGCCGCAATGGGCGTCGCCGCCGCGAGCGGTGTCGAGACGCACGAACGGCTGCATGGCGTGGTCAAGCTGATCGTCGGGAATGCCGGGGCCGTGGTCGCGCAGCGTCATCGTATATAGGCCGTGCTGCACGACCGTGGTGATTTCGACAGGCGGCTCGCCATACGTCATGGCGTTTTCCAGCAGGTTGGCGAGAATGCGGTCGAGATCGACCAGCGGCAATCTGAACTGGCCGCCCGCGTGCAGATCGAGTTTCACCAGCGAGTCTTCGGCGTCCTCGTCACGGGGAACGCTGCCGTACTGACTCTGGCAAAAGGCATCGACAGACACAAGCGGCGAGCCGTCCGCACGGTCGCGCACGAAGTCGAGGAACTGCGTGACAATTCTGCCGAGCGATTCGACGTCGCCGAGAAAACCGATCCGTTCCGCGCCGTCCGGCAGCAGGTCTGCACGCACCTGCATGCGCGTGAGCGGGGTGCGCAAATCGTGAGCGACGCCCGCCAGCATCATCGCCCTCTCCTGTTCGTATTCGCTGATTTCGCGAATCATCTCGTTGAAACGGGTGATGAGTTCCGCCACCTCGCGCGGGCCGCTCACTTTCACCACCGGCGTGCTGACGCCGATACGGAATTCGCGCGCCGCAGTGGCCAGCCTGCGCAGCGGCCGTTGCGCCTGCCATGCGCCGAGGAACGCCACCAGGATCGCCAGTGCAAGCATCAATCCCAGCGCGGCATGCACGCGGCCCTTGGTCAGGGTGGCGTCCGGTATCCGCAGCCAGCGGGTGTCGCCGGCGTAACGGACCCAGACCGTGCCCGTATCCGCGGCCAGCACGACCTGACTGCCCGGCGGCAAATTCTTGCGCAGCGCGTTCTCGTAGAATCCGTGCGTGTCCCGCGGCGAAGGCGGCTCGTTACCGGGCGTCGCATCGTCCGCATCCAGATAGGTCGAGCCGAGCGTCGCCGCAATGTGCCGGGCCGCCTCGATACTGTCGCGCCGCGCCTCTTCGACCACCTGCACGCCGCGGGAGGCATGTTCGGCGTGTATCTCGTTGGCTTCGAAGCCGAGCACGACGAGCGACGCCATGTAGGCCAGCACCAGCAGGCTCGTCGTCATCAGCGCAGCGCGGCCGAAGATCGTGTTAAACGGGTTTTTCATCGTCGCTGTCGGTCGGCACGAACATATACCCCACGCCGCGTACCGTCTGGATCACGCAAGGTTGCGACGGATCCTCCTCCAGCAGTCTGCGCAGCCGCCACACCGAGAGGTCCATGCCGCGCTCGGTGATATCCACATCCGGGCCGTACAGCAAATCGAGCAGCTTCGCGCGCGACAAGGTTTCCATCGGATGCGTGGCCAGCACTTCAAGCAGCGCGTAGTTCGTGCCGGTCAGCTTGATCCGCTTGTCGTCGCAGAACAGGGCCCGCGCCGCCGTATCCAGGCGGAACCTGCCGAAGCGGTACGTTGCGCGACCGCTCGCAACCAGTGGCGCCCGGCTCGAATGGCGGCGCAGCACCGCCTTGATGCGCGCCAGCAATTCGAGCGGCGTGAACGGCTTGCCGAGATAGTCGTCGGCGCCGAACTCGAGACCGACCACCCGGTCCAGGTCTTCCGCGAGCGACGTCAGCATGATGACGGGAATCGCATCGCCCATCTCGCGCAATTGCCTGAGTGCGGTCAGTCCGTCGACGCCCGGCATCATCACATCCAGCACCACGATCGACGGCCGCTCCAGTGCCAGCCGGTTCGCCAGATTGGTGGCGTTATGCAGGACCGAAAACTCGATGCCGCGCTGCTGAAAGAACTTTCTGAGCAGGTCGCGCAGGCCGGCGTCGTCGTCTACCAGCAGAACCTGAATCGTTTCACCCTCCACGCACACGCTCCTTTCAGGCCTGTTTAACACCACGGCATGTCTTGCGACACACCGGCCGCCCATTCAATCACATGACCGGATCATAACTGGCCTCGCGCAAGCCGGCATTAGCGCGTTTTTCCGATTATTTCAAACTGAAATTTATCCAGCCGCGATTTCATTTAACGTGCTCGTGCGTTCGGTTCATCGGACAAGACGACCCGCTCACCCTGCCGTTGCGCTCGCCCGATGTCGAGCACGAAAGCCCTGCGGTGCTCATCCGTTTCCGGACGACATCGAAGTCTTGTATACGGCCAAACGGAGTTCACTTGAGCAACCTGTTTCCACCCGGTCGACTTGCGCGCTCTATTTCGAAGATAAGTAGTCCTATTCGCAAAGATCGCCTCTTGCGCCCGACCGTTTTATCGCCCGACACGCACCGCCGCAAGCCGGTGCGGTCATCAGGGCGCAGCCTGCGGCTCGGCTGCGCCCTCGTTGCCACGCTCTGCATCGCGGCCTGCGCCGTGGGTCCCGATTACCGCCGGCCCGCACTGGACCTTCCCGCCACCTTCAAGGAAGGAGCCGACTGGCAGCGCGCGCAGGCCGACCCGCAAGGTGCGATTTCGAGCACCTGGTGGCTCGGCTATCGCGACGACACCCTGTCTCATCTGATCGAGCAGTCGCTCAAGGCGAATCAGTCGATCGCCGCCGCGGAAGCCGCCTACCGGCTCGCCAAGGCCACGGTCGACGCCAACACCGCGAGCCTCTTTCCGACCGTCGGCGCGGGCCTCTCCGGATCGCGCAGCGGCACCGGCGCCGGGGCCAGCACGACGGGCGCGGGCAGCGTGACCAATCTCGCCACCGCGGATCTCTCCGCGAGTTGGGAGCTCGACCTGTGGGGCGAAGTCCGGCGCGAGATCGAGTCGGCCAAAGCCAGCGCCGAGGCGAGCGACGCGCAGCTTGCCGGCGAACGCCTGTCGATCGCGGCGAGCGTCGCCTCCGACTACTTCGCGCTGCGCCAGGCCGATATCGACATCGATTCGCTCCAGCAGCAACAACAGCTCGACGCCCGCATTCTGGAGATGACGCGGGCCGGTTTTCTGCAGGGCACTGCGTCGAACGACGACGTGCTCACGGCACAGGACACGCTGGAAGCCGTGATTGCCGACCTGCAAACCACCGAGACCTCACGCGAGCAGGACGAGCATGCCATCGCCGTGCTGATCGGCACGCCGCCGGCCAGCTTCTCCCTGCCGCCGCAGCGCGACTATGCCTTCGCCACGCCCCAGGTGCCGCTCGGATTCCCCTCGCAATTGCTCGAACGGCGCTACGACGTGGTCAACGCGGAACGCACGGCGGCGGCGGCCAACGCCAAGATCGGCGTCGCCAAGGCGGCCTTCTTCCCGACCCTGACGCTTTCCGCGGAAGGCGGCTTCGAGCACAACACGCTGGCGAACCTGTTCTCGCTGCCGAGCCGCTTCTGGACGCTCGGCCCGGATCTGGCCGCGACGATCTTCGATGGCGGCGCGCGCACGGCGGCGGTCCACGAGGCCGAAGCCACCTACGACGAAGAGGTTGCGACCTACCGCGCAACCGTGCTGACGGCGTTCCAGAACGTCGAGGACAGTCTGTCTTCGTATAACCATCTGCAGCAGCAGGAACAGGCGTTCGCCCACATCTACCAGCGCAACCGCCAGCTCTTCGCGAGCGAACAGGCCCAGTTGCAGGCCGGCACGGCCAGCGAGCAGAGCCTGCTCACCCAGCAGCTCACGCTGTTACAGGCCGAGCAGAACCTGAAGGACACGCAGGCTTCGCTCGCCGAAAGCAGCGTCACGCTGGTCAAGAATCTCGGCGGCGGCTGGCAGTGGGATGACGCAAAAGGCGCCGCGGTAAGCGCCAATACGTCCTCCCCACAGCAGCCGTTGGAACAAACATCAGGAGTCCTGTCGCAATGAAACATCACACGTTGTGCTTTGGCCTGTTCGCGCTGTCGGCACTCGCCGCGCTTTCCGCCTGCAGCGGTCACGGTCAGCCGCCGGCACCGCCGCCCGCCCAGGTCGGCGTCGTCACTGTCGAACCGCAAAGCATTGCGCTCACGCGCCCCCTGATCGGACGGCTCGCGCCCTACCTCAGCGCCAACGTCACCGCGCGCGTCTCCGGCGTCCTGCTCAGGCGGGTCTACACCGAAGGCAGCGAGGTCAAGCCCGGCCAGGTGCTGTTCGAAATCGACCCTGCCTACTATCAGGCCCAGCTCAACAACGACCTCGGCGTGCTCGGCGAAGACGAGGCTACCTGGTTGAACGACCGCGTCAACGCGGAGCGCTATCACAAGCTGTTGCCGGCCGGCTCCGTGTCGCAGCAGACCGTGGACAACGCCGACGCGACCGTGCGCACCGACGCAGCCAAGGTCAAGGCAGACCAGGCGCTGGTCGACAGCGCGCGGGTCAACCTCGGCTATACCAAAGTGACCTCGCCGATCGGCGGCGTCGCCAGCCAGCAGCAGGTGACCGTCGGCGCCGTGGTGGGCAGCAGCACGAGCGACGCCGGCTCCGGCGGCACCCTCCTCACGACCGTCAACCAGATCGATCCGCTCTACGTGAACTTCACCATCAGCGCGGCGGATCTGCTGACGTTGCGGGAAGCGAACCGCCGCGGCAATGTCGCGCTCGCCCAGCAGGATCAGACCACGGTGCAGATCGTCTTGCCGGATGGCACCCCGTACGATCAGTCAGGTGTACTGGATTTCTCCGACGTCACCGTCAACGCGACCACCGACGCCGTCAACCTGCGCGCGCGGGTGCCGAACGCCCAGCACATGTTGTTGCCCGGCATGTACGTGACGCTGAACGTCAACCTCGGCCAGCAGCACGATGTCTTCCTGGTGCCGCAAGAGGCGCTGCAACGCGACACGGTCGGCGCCTACGCAATGATCGTCGACGCCGGCGGCAAGGTGGCGCGCAAGGACGTCACCGCCACCGACAACGCCGGCACCGACTGGATCGTCACCAGCGGTCTCACGGCCGGCGAACAGGTGATCGTCTCAGGCCTGCAAGGCGCACATGAGGGCGCCCAGGTCAAGGCAAGCCCGTGGCACGCCCCGGCAGCAGCCTCGCCGCAAGGCGGTTCTGCCCCTGCTGCAGGCGCGCAGAGCGCCGGCAACGCACAATAAGGAAGCCGCCCCATGCCCCGCTTTTTTATCGATCGCCCGGTTTTTGCCTGGGTGATCCCGATTCTGATCTGTATCCTCGGCGTGATTTCGATGCTCAATCTCGGCATCGATTCCTACCCGGACATCGCGCCGCCTGAAGTCACCGTCACGGCAACCTACCCTGGCGCCAGCGCGGCGACCATGGAGTCGACCGTGACCCAGGTGATCGAGCAGCAGCTCACCGGCATCGACAACCTGCTGTACTTCAGCTCGGCGTCCAACTCCAACGGCACCGTCACCATCACGCTGAGCTTCGCGACCGGCACCAATCCGGATACGGCGGAAGTGCAGGTGCAGAACAAGGTCAGTCTGGCCCAGCCGCTGCTGCCGACCCAGGTCACCCAGCAGGGTGTCGTCGTCGCCAAGGCGAGTCCCGACATCCTGATGTTCGTGTCGCTGCAGTCGAACAATCCGGCCATCGACGCCTCGCGCTTGAGCGACATCATCGCTTCGCAGATCCAGCCGGTCATCGCGCGGGTCAATGGGGTGGGCAACACCTTCATGCTCGGCTCGGAATACGCCGTGCGCATCTGGCTGAATCCGGACAAGCTACAGGGCTACGGCCTGTCCACTACCCAGGTACTCAACGCCGTCAGCGCGCAGAACGCGCAGTTCGCGACGGGTTCGCTCGGCGCCGATCCCGCCGTCAAGGGGCAAACGTTTACCGCGACCGTGTCCGGCGATACGCTGTTTTCCTCGCTCAAGCAGTTCCGCGACATCATCCTGCTGACCAATAGCAACGGCACTGTGGTCAGGCTGAGCGACGTTGCCCGCATCACCTTCGGCGCGCAAACCTACGGCTCGGCCTCGGTCTACAACGGCAAGGCCGCCGGCGGCATGGGCGTGTATCTGCTGCCCGGCGCCAACGCCCTCGCGGTCGCCAAGGCCGTGAAGGCCGAGATGGCTATTCTCGCCAAGGATCTGCCCGCCGGCGTCAAGTGGGATGTGCCTTACGACACGACGCCGTTCATTACCGCCTCGATCACCGACGTGGTCCGCACGCTGCTCGAGGCCATCGTGCTGGTCTTCGTGGTGATGCTGATTTTCCTGCAGAACCTGCGCGCCACGATCATTCCAACGCTCGTCATTCCCGTGGCGTTGCTGGGCACCTTTATCGGCCTCTCGCTGCTGCACTACACGCTCAATCAGCTGACGCTGTTCGGCATGGTGCTCGCCATCGGCATTGTGGTGGACGATGCGATCGTGGTGATCGAGAACGTCGAGCGCATCATGACGGAAGAGCGTCTCCCGCCACGGGAGGCCACCCGCAAGGCAATGGGCCAGATTACCGGCGCAATCCTTGCGATCACCGTCGTGCTGGCTGCGGTGTTCGTGCCGTCGGCGTTGCAACCGGGCGCCACCGGCATCATCTATGCGCAGTTTGCCCTGACGATCGCCGTATCCATGATCGTTTCGGCTTTCCTTGCCATGTCGTTCACACCGGCACTGTGTGCGGCGATTCTCAGACCGACGCACGACGAGCATAAGAACGTCGTCTTCCGCTGGTTCGACAGCGGTCTCGAACGTATCAACCAGACCTACATTCGCCAGATCGGCGGTGCGGTGCGTCACGCGCCGCGCTGGATGATTGTCTTCGTGCTGCTGGCTATGCTGGCAGGTCTTCTGTACACACGTCTGCCCACCAGCTTTGTCCCGGATGAGGACCAGGGTTTCATGCTCGCGCTCGTCAACCTGCCGACAGGCGCCACGATCCAGCGCACCGACCAGGCCATGGCCGAAGTCTCGGACAAGCTCAAGCATAGTCCCATCAGCAAAGACATTGCCGCCGTGTTCCAGATTGAAGGTTTCAGCTTCGTGGGCAATAGCGAAAACGTGGGCATGGCGTTCATCCAGTTGACCGACTGGGACAAGCGCCCGGAAACCGCGATGCAACTGATTCCGCAAGCCAACAGGATATTGCACGGGATTCCCGACGCGCAGGTCTTCGTCGTCAATCTCCCCACCATCCGCGGCCTGAGCCAGTTCGGCGGCATCGATATGTTCCTGCAGGCTCGCGCGGGCCAGTCGCGCGCGCAACTGGCGCAGGCTGAACATATTCTGCTGGGCAACGCCGCCAAAAACACGACGCTTTACGGCATTCGTCCCAATTCGTTGCCCGATGCACCGCAACTGGAGATGTCCGTCGATCGCGTACACGCGCAGGCCATGGGGCTCTCGCTGACCGATGTCTACAACGCCATCCAGATGGAGCTGGCCCCGTACTATGTGAATCAGTTCACCTATGGGGGGCGTGTCAAGCGGGTGTATCTGCAGGCCGACGCGCCCTACCGGATGGGCGTGGATGCGTTCCAGCACATCTATACGCCGAGCGGAATCAGCAGCGCCTCGACCGGCGCGGCCAGCTCATACGCCGATACCACCAACACCAGCGGCTATCTGACCACCGTCAATCCCTCCGCGAGCAATACCTCGCTCAGTCCGTACAACATGGTCCCCCTGTCCAGCGTCGTGAAGACGCACTGGGATGTGGGTCCGGTCGCGTTGCCGCGCTATAACGGCTACTCCGCCATCGAGATCGTCGGCAACCCGGCGCCGGGCTATTCGACCGGCGAGGCCATGAAGACCCTGCAGCATATCGTCGACACCGCGCTGCCATCGGGTTTCGCCGCGGACTGGACAGGTCAGTCGTACCAGGAAATTCTGGCCGGCAATTCGGCGACGCTGCTGATGATCCTGTCGATCGTGGTGGTGTTCCTGTGTCTTGCCGCACTGTACGAGAGCTGGTCGATCCCGGTCGCCGTCCTGCTCGTGGTGCCCCTGGGCATGCTCGGCATGCTGGCGTTCTGCCTGATGCGCGGCATTCCTAACGACATTTACTTCAAGATCGGTCTCGTGACGGTGATCGGCCTTGCGGCGAAGAACGCGATCCTGATCGTGGAGTTCGCGGTGGAGGGACAGGCCAAGGGCATGACGCTCTACGACGCCGTGCTGAGCGCCGGCAAGCTGCGGCTGCGCCCGATCCTGATGACCTCGATGGCCTTCATTCTGGGTGTCTTCCCGCTGGTGATTTCGACCGGCGCGGGGGCTTCGTCGCGGCACGAAATCGGCACGGGCGTGATAGGCGGCATGCTGTTCGCGACCTTCCTCGGGCTGCTGCTGATCCCCGTGTTCTACGTGGTCGTGCGGCGCGTGCTCGGCGACAAGCTCGACGAGGTCTCGCACAAACTGCCGCACCACGGCGATGAAGGCGCCCACGACGCCGGCGCCTGATAGCCCTCCTGCTGGAGCACGTCGGCGAGCGGGCCGACGTGCTCCAGACCCTGCATCCCCATCCCGAACGACTGCTAGCGCCGCGCCCGTCTTTGCCGGTCACGCTCGGCCAGCAGTGGCGGCATCAGGTCCTCGATGTATTGCCGCGCTTCGCCGCGTGTCGTCACCCGCTGGAAACGCTGATGGGCCTGAGCGTGGCCATCCAGCTCGATATGGGCTTTTTTCAGCACGTGCAGGAAGGCCATCAGGCTGGTGCCGTCGCGCAAAGGCTCGTTGTCGCGGAGATGGCGGTTATCCGGTGGGATTTGTCGGGCCATGGTCAGAGGGTCTCCGGGCAGTCGACGCGGCAAGTCGTCGAAATCAGCGACAGCAGGTCCGTCGCGTTACGGTCGCGGTCGGTCAGCGGCGGGATGTCGAACAGGCGCTCGAGAGTCGCGAGCACGGAGCTATGGTCGTACACGGTATGGTCGATCACGCCTTGCCTGACCCACGGCGACACCACGATGGCCGGGACGCGCACGCCGTAGACATCGAACAGGAATCCATTCGCGTTCAGCGTCGCAGGCGCGTTGTCGTTCGGCCGCGCCGCTTCGCCGGGTTCGACGGAGTCGTAAAAGCCGCCATGCTCGTCGTACAGGATCACGAGCAGGCTGCTCTGCCACAACGGCGAATTGCGGATCGCGTTGTAGACGCGGGCCACGAGCTGGTCGCCGGCCGCCAGACGGTCCATGGGATGCTGCGAGGTACCGCCCTCGTAGGTGCTCTGGACGATGTTCCCATAGGAAGGTTCGATGAAGGTGTAGCGGGCGGTGTAGCCGGCGTTGAGGTCGGCCCCGAAGTGCGACAGGCCGTCGACGTCGAAGAAACCAATGCCCTTGATAGACGCCACTTGCGGCACCCGTCCACACAGCAGGCCCGAGTCGTCCTGATAGAGACGGTAGTTGCCTTTGCCCAGTGCGTCGAAGATGGAACCGTTCGGGTAGGCGAAGCCACCCAAAGGCTCCCATGCCGCCATCTCCGCTGAGGTCGGCGAATGGTCCAGACCGGCCGAGGACGCGCCGTGCAGGAAAAACCGGTTCGGCCAGGTCGGACCAGGCAGCGACGCACGCCAGCCGTCGCATAGCGCGAATTCAGTCGCCAACCGGTACATGGCAGGCGACTGCGCGGCGGTGTCGACGCCCTGCATGATCGCGCCCACGCTGGCCGCCGGCGGCGGCGCGCCTTCCGTGTGGCTCGTCGCGTAGTTCGAGGCGAAGCCGCCGTTCAGGACAGGCGGATACGCCGCGCCTTTGGTGAACGGCACGCCCGCGCCGCAAAGCTGTTCGAGTACGTCCGTGAACTCGTGTCCGGGGTCGGTGGGCATGGGGTCGGGCGCCCCGCCGCCGAACGCGTAGGTCGTGCCGTTATAGCTGTTGGTATTGCCGGAAGTGGCCGCGACGATACCCGGTATGCCCGACAGCGCAAACAGATGATCGAACGACCGGTTCTCCAGCATCAGCACAAACACATGTTCAATGGGTGTTCCGCCCGGCGCGATTGCGTTCATGGAGTCTCGGATTGGTCAGAGTCGGTTGGTCGTATCGGTTGCTTCATCGCGTCATCCGCCTGCCGCTGCGGCGGCCTGAACGCCCGATGCGGGCATCACGCCAGGTACGAGGTTGACGGTCTGGGGCGAGGCACTGCTCACCGTCCCGTTGATGAAAATCTCCGCCTCGGCAAGCGCGCAATTCCCATGGAGCATTTGCACATTCAGCACTTCGCTTCCCACGTCGATGGCGGAGTCGCTGCCCGCATTCTTCAGGGCGGTGATATACGCGAGCATCGGTTGTGTGTACACCTTATCAAGTGCCGACTGCATGCTGCTGATCGACGCCTTGGCGTAGATATTGGCGTTGATGGCGGACTTGCTGCCGCTCACCACGGTCGCGCCGGCGGTCATGGCATGAATCGTCGTTATCGGGGTAAAGACCGTGCCTAGCGCGGTGAGGATGGTCGTCGCTATATCGCCCGAGGTATTCACCGTATTTTCGGTCAGTACCAGTTGATTGGCGAATTTCTGACACTTCATCATCGAATCGAGCACCACGCCTCGAATGAAATTCTTTCGGCAAGTACTCGCACCCGTATCCGTGCACACCTCCGCCGTCTGAAGGGCCGTCTGGTCTATCTTCAACGGCTCGGCGCTGACCAGATTCGAACTGGCCGCATTCAGCCCGGACAGCAACGTTCCGCATCCGGACAGAAGCACGCACGCAACGACGGATATCCCCTTGTTTATCGTACTCATTGGCTAACCTCGTCCTTATTGGCGAGTCGTTCTTAGATGCTTACGATTAGCAATACGATGGTGTTGATACGCTATTTTGCGAAGTCCCCGGCTCACACGCCGTTCAAAGTATGTGAGTTAGATCTTATAAAAGCACATGGCGCACGCTATTTCAAGAAGCAGTGGCGGCAAACCTGTTCACTCTCCGTGAGCAGGTTTGCCGCCGCATCAGTTGAATTAAGCAGTCCGAGACGATGCGGTGAGATTTCAGGGAGGGGGCATTGCCGGCACAGCGTGAAAGCCGTCGGCGCAGCCTGTCGTTCGACGCTTAAAGCGCGACGCTGCTGCGGCCGACCACGCTCCGGTTGATATGGTTGTAGATCGCGCCGATCGCCATCAGCACACAGGTCCCGAGGAACACCGCGCGCATGCCGAAGTGTCCGCCAACAAAACCGCCCAGCAACGGGCCGAGCACCTGACCGGCGTACTGGGACGAGGTGGAATAGCCGAGTATCTTCCCGGCGATGCGCTGCGGCACGCTGTGCCGGATGACACTGGCGACACACGGCAAGAGACCGCCGAGCGCCATGCCCATGAGAAATCTCAGCGCGACGAGTTGCCAGCCTGCCGTCACGAACGCTTGCGGAATCAGCAGCACGGCCGAGGCCGCCAGACAGCCGACGATCACATTCCAATGACCGATCCGGTCGGCCAGCCGTCCGAGACGCGACGCCGAGAGGATGCTGCCGAGCGCCGCCGCGGACATGACGAGCCCCGCCACGAAGGTCACCTGGCGCACCTCGACGATCTGCGCGACGAACACGGTGATGATCGGTTCGATGGACATGTTCGCCACCATCAGCAGCGCGCCGGTGACGAGCATGGCGACGATCGGCCGTCGGTCCGGGATGGCTTGCCAATCGACGTGCTGCGCGTCGCGCTTCTTCACGACGCGGTGCGGATCTTCCTTGAGCAGGAACGCCGTGGCGAGAAACGCGATGAAAATGAATGCGCCGGCTGCGAAAAAAGTGGCCCGCACGCCGATGAGCGGCGGCAACGAACCGCCAATCAGAGGCCCCGCGAGATTGCCGGCCATGATCCCCGACGACAAAATGCCCAGCGCCCAACCGCAGCGCGCCTTCGGCGTCTGGGTGGCGACCAGCACGGTGGACCCCGACGCATAGCCGCCGAGCAGCCCCGCGAGCAGGCGCAATGCCACCAGTTGCCAGACATTGTGCGCCATGCCGATCAGCGACATGGCGATAGCCATGCCAAGGCTGGCGCGAATCAGCATCAGCTTGCGGCCGTAACGGTCGCCGAGCTTGCCCCACAACGGCGCGGTGAACGCGGCGGACAGAAAAGTCGCGCCGTACGCGACACCGGACCACTGCACGATCGCCGCGTGGCTCTTGACGCCCAGTTCTTCCACGTAGAGCGGCAGAAACGGCAGCAGCAAGGTCATCGCCACGATGGTGGTAAACGAGCCGAAGACGCAGACAGACAGGTTGCGCTTCCAATGAGTCGCGCCGTCTTGCGACGGCGGCGTGGAGGCTTGTGCGACGCTTTCTTGCGGGTTCGCCATGTTTCGATCCGGAGTAGACGGTGGCCGTGGATCAATGGACCTCTGGCGGCATTCACGGAGTGCGAGCCGCTGCATGGTCCGGCGCAACGTTCGGTGTTGCCTCAGGTTGCTTCGGTTGTTTCCGTTGCGCTGGGACGGCCATGGGCGATGCTACGGGGTAGCACGCTCCGCATCCAGTCCAGCAGACATACTAGTATTAACGGTACTGGTCTGCTCAGGACTGCGTTCGAACCGCCCGCTCACTTCCGGCATGCCGATGCGTCGGCCCCCGGTTCCGGGCCGTCACACGAACGCGCCCTTCTCCACGGGCGCGCCCTTGACCACTCTTCGGCGTATTACTGTTGCGCGTGCTTCGCCGCGTCTTCGATCACTGCCGCCACTTCCTTCGGACGCGATTCGTAGACCGAGTGGCTCGCGCCGGCCAGCACCGTGGTGTGGCTATGCGCGCGCTGGTAGTAGAAGCGTTCGAGATCCGGGTTGATGATCTTGTCGTCGGCGGCCACGATGCCCCAGCTCGGCTTGGTGGTCCACGCCGCGACCGACATCGGTTGCGAGAAGACCTTCGCTGCCGTCAGGATCTGCGACTGCGCTTCGAACTGCGCTTGCTTGACCGGCAGATCGGCCGCGAAATCCTTCGGGAAATCCGCCGGATTCAGATACGTGTAGCCGTCGTCGGTCTTCTTGATGGCGCCCGGCTGCTTCGAGGTGTAGCTCGGGTATTGCTTGCCCAGGTCCGACTCGTCTTCGCCGACAGCCGGCGCATGCGCCGCGACATACACCAGCCCGGCCACCTTCGGATCGACACCGGCTTCGGTGATGATCGAGCCGCCGTAGCTGTGCGCCACGAGAATGGCCGGGCCGTCCTGCAGGTCGATCACGCGTTTGGTGGCGGCGACGTCGTCGTCCAGCGAGGTCAGCGGTTCCTGCACCATGGTGACGTGGTAGCCGTCCTTGGTGAGGATGTCGTAGACCGGCTTCCAGCCCGCACCATCCACCCATGCGCCGTGTACCAGCACGATGTTTTTGATCGGGGCGGCAGCAGACTGAGTGTCCTGCGCCATCGCACCAGTGGATGCGAACAGGCAAGCGGACAAGGAAAGAATCGATGCGGCGATAGGCGAGATCTTCACGGTGAAACTCCATCAAACAGGAAAGGGGGTGAAATTCAAAAAGTAGCTGGCTTGACCGGTAACCACACAGGATTGCGCGGCGCACTCGTCTATCAAGCCGTCTACCTCTGCAACAGGAACGATTGGGGGTCCCACACAAGACAACGCGTGGCGCAGACCCCCTCGTGCATCACTTAGCTACCGAAGAAGATGTTGCAGAAGCTGACCGGACCGACACAGCCGGCGCTGGTGCGCATCGCCGTATGCGATGCCGTGCCCGATGCCGAGCTACCGTTCGGGGCGACGCCGCCGACTGCCTGGCTGGTCAGTTGCGAATCGTCCTGCGCAGCGATCTTCGCTTCAGCGGCCTGGATGTCGGCCGGGTAGTTCAGGTCGTTAGCAGACGGGGTGTAGCCGGCCTGTTCGACACGAACCAGATCGGCACGCACTTCTGCACGCGTGAGAGGCGCATTCGACTGGGCGAAGCTGAGAACCGGAGCGCCAAGGGTGACAGCGGCGAGAGCGAGACCTGCGAGCATTTTCGACATGATTAAGATTCCTTAATAAAATTAAATCAACCTGACGGTGGAAACCGTCTTCTGGCTGGGGATAAACAGTCCGGTTCCGGCTTTTCACTGCGCGCCCCGTACTGCGTCTACATCAGGGCGAACACGAGGCCTTAGGGTTTATTCCAGGCTTTTTTCGAAACCGTCCAAAGTCTGGTGGTCACCTTGGGCAGCCCCTTGCTGGCTGGAGCCGGACCTCAATTTCTTGCGACAGACGAATATTCGCGCATCGGCGCCCTGCTCTCCAGCCGTTTGCGACCAGTCGGCGACAGGCGTCGCGAAATGCATGTGGGAAGGCGCGAAGCTCCAGGCGTGCCATGAAGACCGGCGGATGCGGATGGCGGAGCGTGAATTCGCAGTGGAAGACGGGCTTACCTATGACACCGATATAGAAACCATATCGGCGACGAGTGCAGCGAAGCACTTCGCCGCGGCATTCAGTCGGACTTCACCATGACGAGCGCAAACAGATGCGAATAGCCCCAGGCGCGATCGCCGACATAACCCAGCACCTGGAGCGTCGCGCCGCCACGCATGGCACTGCCGAGCGCTTCGTCGATCCTGTACTGGTAGAGCGACGCGGTTTTCGCTTGCGCGTCGTAGTCGTACGGCCAGCGGGCGATCTCCTTGAGAACGGACGCGTCGCCCATCGCCTTGTACGGCAGCAGCACCGCCGAACTATTGAGCGTAATCACAGAGCCGAGCGCCGGCAGTCCGTATTCGCGCAGAAGCTTGCCCGCCGGATCCACCTTGTAGCGAACCGAGTTGACCGTGACAAAGCCGGTGTCCTGCTGCAGGGCGATTTGACTGTCGGGAATGTAGAGGTAGCCGATGTTGCCGGCGCACCCGACCAGCCAGCATCGCTCCGCGTGAGCGGAGACCGGCAGGAAAAGGATGAGGACGCTCATCAGGACCAGGCGCGGCCAGTTGGGCAAAACGGATCTCCAGTGGAAAGGGGCAAGCAGAAGCATAAACGACGCGGAGGTCGTTGAGTGAATGCCGATGCCCGCGCGCGTTTGCCCGTGCTTGCGTCCGCCTTTGCCCGCCTTTGCCTGTACTCGCCTGCGTCAGCCAGCCGGCGCCGCGGCATCCTCGCGGATCGGTTGACGGGCCATGAACCAGTAGAACAGCGCCGCGCATCCGGCGATGATGCCGCCCGAGATAAAGGCGAGCGCATAGGAACCCGTGCGGTCGACGATAAAACCCGCCACGACGGGCGAAAATGCCCCACCGAAATAGCCGCCGAAATTTTGTATCGCACTCACCGACGCCACCATCGACGACGGCGCGATATCCGCCGCCAGCGCCCACGCCGAGCCGACCACGGCGGCAATGAAGGCGAGGCCCACGGTGAACAGCACGAGCGTCACGCTGAGCGCCTGGGTGAACGGCAGCGCGATCGCGCACACCGCCGCGCCGGCCGCGCAGCACGCAATCAACAACCGCTTGGCGTCGATCGGCGAGGCAAGCTGGCGATCGACCATCTTCTTCGCCAGATAACCGACCGCGATTTCGCCGATCGCGCCGCCGGCCCAGGGAATGCCCGCCACCACGCCAAGCTGCGTGAACGAGATGTGAAAACGGTCGAGCAGATACAGCGGCAAGAACACGAGGAAGATATTCCACAGCCAGATCGTGCAGAAGTAGCCGAGAATCATGCCCCACACGCTGCGCCGGGTGAACAGCGAGCGCCAGCGCAGCGTCGAGGTGGTCAGCGAGCGTTCGTGACCGCCGCCGCCCGCTTCGATATAGGCGAACTCTTCCTTCGAGAGGCGTTTGCTGTCCACCGGGTTGCGATACAACAGCAGGAACAGCAAGGCAAACGCGATGCCGACCGCGCCCGTCACATGAAACAGCGAACGCCAGCCGAACGCGATCATCAGCGCGACGAGCATGGCGGGCGCGAGCGCCGGCCCCCACTTCGACGACGAATCCCATACGCCCGTCGCAAAGCCGCGTTCCTTGGCAGGGAACCATGCGGCGGTGATTTTCGCCGAGGTCGGCCAGCACGGCGCCTCGCCCACCGCGAGCAGGGCGCGCATCACCAGCAAGGCGGAGATCGAACCGACCACGCCGGTCAGCCACGTGGCGACGCTCCACCAGATCATGCCGAGCGCGTAGGCCCGCCTGGCGCCGAAACGGTCGATCACCCAGCCCGCCGGCAATTGCATCACGGCATAGGTCCACGCGAACACGCTGCCGAGCAGCCCGATCTGCGTGCGCGTCAGGCCGAGTTCGTGAATCATGCCGGGCGCGGCGATCGACAGGCTGGCGCGGTCCATGTAGTTGATGATGCCGCCCACCAGCAGCCAGAGCAGGACATGCCAGCGGTAATTGAAGCGGGCGGGCTGCGCCGCCGCAGCCGATGCGGCAAAGGTGTCTTTGTCCAACGTGTGTCTCCGTCCAGATGGCCTGTGGCGGCCATTCATCGTTGTCGTGGGTGTCGTGCATGCGGTTGCGTTGCGCGACACGCTGCTCTTCTGCAGGCACTGAACGACAAGTGTACGGATGGGGACGGCGCGGCTCCAATGTCGAAACCGCATGAGCCGATAGCGTTTGCGTTATCGGCTCATGCGGTCAGCAAAAACGCGCGAACGAAAAACGGCCGGTCTCGCGACCGGCCGTTCGTCCGTTCTGCTGCAACCTCAAACCTTCAAGGTCCGGCGTCTGCGCTCAGGCAAGATCGAAGCGATCGAGATTCATCACCTTGACCCAGGCCGCGACGAAGTCATGCACAAACTTTTCCTGTGCATCCGCGCTGCCATAGACCTCGGCGAGCGCCCGCAGTTGCGAGTGCGAGCCGAAGATCAGATCGACACGCGTGCCGGTCCACTTCACTTTGCCGGTCGCGCGATCATGGCCTTCGAACACGTCCTTGGCCTCCGACACCGGCTTCCACTCCGTGCCCATGTCGAGCAGGTTGATGAAGAAGTCGTTGGTCAGCGCTTGCGGACGTTGAGTCAACACACCGTGCTGGCTCTGCCCATAGTTGGTATTGAGCACGCGCAGGCCGCCCACCAGCGCGGTCAGTTCCGGCCCGGTCAGCGTCAACAGTTGCGCCTTGTCCACCAGCAAGGCCTCGGCCGGCACGGCGAGCGGTCCCTTGAGGTAGTTGCGGAAGCCATCGGCGATCGGTTCAAGTACGGCGAAAGCGTCCACATCGGTTTGCGCCTGCGACGCATCCATGCGGCCCGGTGCGAACGGCACCGTGACGTTATGACCGGCGTTTTTCGCGGCCTGCTCGACACCCGCGCTGCCTGCCAGCACGATCAGATCGGCAAGCGAAATCTTCTTGCCGCCGGACTGCGCACCGTTGAATTCGCGCTGAATCCGTTCGAGCGTTTCCAGCACCGTCGCCAGTTGAGCCGGCTGGTTGACCTCCCAGCCCTTCTGCGGCGCGAGGCGAATGCGCGCACCGTCTGCGCCGCCACGCTTGTCCGAGCCACGGAAGGTGGAAGCCGACGCCCACGCCGTCGACACCAGTTGCGAGACCGACAGCCCCGACGCCAGAATCTTCGCCTTGAGCGCGGCAACGTCCTGCGCATCGACCAGCGCATGATCGACCGCGGGAATCGGGTCTTGCCAGATCAGTTCTTCGGCCGGCACTTCCGGGCCGAGATAGCGGGCGCGCGGACCCATGTCGCGGTGCGTCAATTTGAACCACGCCCGCGCAAACGCATCGGCGAACTGCTCCGGATGCTCGTAGAAGCGCCTTGAAATTTTCTCGTAAGCGGGATCGAAGCGTAGCGAGAGATCCGTTGTCAGCATGGAGGGCGCATGGCGCTTCGAGGCGTCGTGCGCATCCGGGATCGCCCCGGCCCCTGCCTCGCCCTTCGGCTTCCATTGATGCGCGCCGGCCGGGCTCTTCGTCAGCTCCCATTCGTAGCCGAACAGGTTCTTGAAGAACTCGCCGCCCCACTGCGTCGGCGTGCTGGTCCACGTGACTTCCAGGCCGCTGGAGATGGCGTCGCCGCCCGAGCCCGTGCCGAAGCTGCTCTTCCAGCCGAGGCCCTGCTGCTCGATGGGCGCCGCTTCCGGTTCCGGTCCCACGTGGGTCGCAGGACCGGCGCCATGGGTCTTGCCGAAGGTGTGACCACCCGCGATCAGCGCGACCGTCTCTTCGTCGTTCATGGCCATGCGCGCAAAGGTCTCGCGAATGTCCACCGCGGCCGCGAGCGGATCCGGGTTGCCGTTCGGGCCTTCCGGGTTGACGTAGATCAGGCCCATCTGCACGGCAGCGAGCGGGTTTTCGAGGTCGCGCACGCCTGAGTAGCGTTTGTCGCCGCCCAGCCACGTGGTTTCGGTGCCCCAGTAGACGTCTTCTTCCGGCTCCCAGACGTCCGGGCGGCCGCCGGCGAATCCAAAGGTCTTGAAGCCCATCGATTCCAGCGCGACGTTGCCGGTGAGAATGATCAGATCGGCCCACGAGATCTTGCGGCCGTACTTCTGCTTGACCGGCCAGATCAGCCGGCGGGCCTTGTCGAGGCTGACGTTGTCGGGCCAGCTATTGAGCGGCGCGAAACGCTGCTGGCCGGCACCGGCGCCGCCGCGGCCGTCGCCGGTGCGATACGTGCCGGCGCTGTGCCATGCCATACGGATAAAAAACGGCCCGTAGTGACCGAAGTCCGCCGGCCACCAGGGCTGCGAGTCGGTCATCACCGCCAGCAGGTCCTTCTTCACGGCGGCGAGGTCGAGACTGTTGAACTCTTCGGTGTAGTTAAAGCCCTCGCCCATCGGATCCGACAGCGACGAGTGCTGATGCAGGAGTTTCAGATTCAGTTGTTTAGGCCACCAGTCCCGGTTCGACGTACCGTCGCCGGAGGTGTGGTTGAACGGACATTTCGCTTCGGTCGACATGTGCTTCCTCCTGTGATCGTGGGCACCCGGCTATCCGACTGCGCCTGGATTTTGTGCTTTCGTGCAGTGGAATTGAATGGTAGCGTCTGGGAACTTAAGGCGGAAATAGGTTTATTTGATGGCAAGGCAATAGAAAAACTAAAGCCGGCGCCGTGCGTGGGGTTCCGGTGGCTCCGTTTGTTCCGGGCTACAACGCGAGGTGACAGCATATACCAACGGTCTTGCCATTACCTGACCGGAGTCAATGCCTGGAAGATCCGCAGCTAGTTCGGCAACGTCACATCCAGCAATACAGGGTGATCGGGAACGTCGACCCGTAGCTGTTTCACGTTGAGCTGCGTTTGAATGGGAGCGGTGCCGCGCGTCGGGTCGTAGAGGTCCACGCGCGCAGCCATGCCGCCCAGATCGACGAGAACCGGTGCGGAACTCGAGATCACCGGTTTTCCGCTGGCCCGGTCCCAAAACGGCACTTCGTTCCACAGCGCGAGAATGAATGTTCCGTTGGCCTTGCGCAGGAGCACACTTCTGCCGGAGGGCGGCAGGTCCGATACGGTATAACGCCGCGCCTCCTCTGCGATCCCGTTCAAAGCGGTATTGCCGTTTGCCTTCAGTATCACAATGAGATTGTGCAGCGCGGTGGCGGCCGGTTTCGCCCGGTTGTCGAACGTGAACAGACCGTAGTGCATACCCGCGTCGAGCTTGCGTGGGTCCGCCTTTTCATCCAGAAGTTCGTAGAGGTAGGTTCTGGACACACCCGAGATGGCCGCGTCGAACAGGCCGTTCAGGATGCCCTTTGCCTGGCTATCCTCATCAACGCCAATCTGGTACCAGCCGCTTTGCGGCAAGGTGAAATAGCCGAACTCGGTGATGACCACGGGAAGCGCAAATCTCTCCACGCCTCTGATCCCCATCTTTATCCAAGCGTCGCCATTTGCGTTATAGCCGGGTTGTTCCCCGTTCTGTGCGTACACATGCTGGTCGGCGTAGTCAGCCGAGCCGGCGCGGCTTGTCACCGACAAAACGTCGTACCCGGTCAGATCGTAGACGGGGATGTTGGCGAGCGACGCGTCACCATGCACGAAGGCGTAGATGGCCCTCTGCGCCGCGAGGCCCGCAGCGTCTCCCTTGAGACCGTCGTAGGTGACCGGCCAGTTGTTGATTTCGTTAAACCCCTCGACCGCCTCGACGCTACCTGGCAACGCGGCCTCGACGACCTTGATCTGCGCAAGCGATTGAGCAATCTCGCGTCGAACAAGAAAATCAAACCTGATACCCGAATTTGCGAGGTAAGCATACGAGGACAGAGGCGCCGATGCGCCGGGCGTCGCATCCCGAACATGACGCACGCCGAGCCAGATCAGATCATCCCTTACGTTCTTCACATTGGCGTAAGCGCCGTCCGTGTAATTGATGTGGGTGTTGAGCGCGATTCCATCGACAAAGCGGTCGACACTCAGGGTTGACTCCGCGGCGGCGGCTGGTCCATTCATCATCCCGGCGACGCTCGACATGACGCACAAGCCCCACGCAACGCTATTCATGTAGCGCCCGACCGCAGTCATAGCGACTCGATCAATGTTGCATATCGACTCCGGCATGCCTGCCAGCCAAATTCGTCAATCGCTACCTGAGCCACGGCGTCCGTTGTTCCCGGCTGCCACTCCCTCACTAAACGTTCGACGATCGCTGGCAGTTCGGTGATGTCCTCGAACAGGATCACACAGTCGAATCTCTGCGCAGCCCATTTCATGAAGGACGTAGCTCGCGCAACGATGATCGGCACGCGCCCGATCGCCTCAAAGAACGCACCGCTCACCAGCATCGAATCGGCGGCATGCGGTAGCAGCAGGACGTCGAGCGAAGCCATTTTCTGGTCGAACTCGGCCTCGCCAAGGAAAGCCGCTTCGATCGATACGCATGACGCGAGCGAGCGATTGACCACAATCTCGCGCAACCGCTCGACATACTCGTACGGTCCCTTCCCCGCTATGGTGAGCGCGACACCCTGCGGCCAGACCTCGAGCACATCGTGAACCCGCTTATAGGCCCGGATTGCGCCGAGCATGCCGAGCCGCGGCCGCCCGGCTGATGGTGTCTGCCGCACCGCTCGTTTCCCGGGGACATCCCAGTAGAGCGGATGGGGAAGATAGGTCGCACGGTAACGAAACGCCGCGTTGGGTGCGTGAACAATCCGCGTGTCTGCCAATCGGCAAAGAAGACCAATCAGAAATATCGACACGTTCCTCGTAGCCGACGTCGTGTCATGCACAGCGTGGTTATGGACGAAGTAGATCACCTTGGCACGGCAGACAAGCAGAATCGAACCATACAACGCAAAGACCGCACCGCCTTTCAACGACAGCCTCAAACTGCCTTCCTTCCATCTGAAGAAGCGCAATTCCAGCCAGTTGAGAACGACAATCGAGCGGGGACTAAACAGGTCAAACACGCCGCCCCTTAACAGACGGGAAACCGAGAGAGGCTCCACCGTGCAGCCCAACTCACGGAACAATTGCTTCTGTATTTCAATGTACGCATTCGTGTCGTTGGAAAAAGGCGAGAGGAACACCTTGATCTTGTCGAACCGCGCTTCGGGTAGCCGCCTGCCTTGAGCTGGCTTCCTGAAAATTTTCATCATAGTTCAGGTATCCTCAACGCCTCTGCCAGACGGGCCAATTGCCGGTCCGGACTGCTGGCTTCCCACCCGGCCATTGCAATTCTCGCGAGATACGCCGGGTCTTCGTAAAACCGGCGCATCGCGGCCGCTGCAGCGTCAACGTCAGGCTCTGCCCACGTTACGTCTCCATAGACGCCACCTTCATCACGCATGGTGGCGAGTTCGCAGGGAATCAGCACACTGTCTTCTTCGCTCATGAAATCGAGGTTTCCCGACCAGGCGGTCGCGAGCGTCGCGAGTCCGGACAACCGTGCTTCCAGCAACGGCAAACCGAACCCCTCGGCGCGGTGCAGCGAAACATACACTTGAGCGCCCAGAAACAATCCGTCCACCTCGGCACGCGTCATCGTTTCCTGAATGACCCGGATGCGGGGGTCACCTTCGGTCTCCGCAAGAAGCGTGGACACCTCTTCGGACGACGGGTTGGCCTGAAGCTTGATCACAAGAGCAACGTCCCATTCCCCCGGGAACGCACGGCGAAACGCAGCGACGACGGCACGGGGATTTTTACGCGCCAGACTCGATCGTGCATCGGCCATGGTCAGGAAGGTCAAAGGTTCGTCGCCCTTGCGCCATTCGCGTGGGCTCCCCTTCTTCAACAACACATGGGGCACCACACGAATGGGACAGTCGTACAGCTTGGCCAGGCTCTGGGCCGAAAAGCGGCTGGGTGTCCAGATCTCGTCCCACAGGTCCTCGTATTTTGGCCAGTCCCCGGGCGGCTCGGCTAGCTCCCACGCGAAATACCCGATCAACTTCCCGCCGCGCAGGAGACGCCGCAGCGGCCAAGCGAGCAGCAGGAACTGCGGTGCTGCGCAATGGAACACGAACAGTCCACCCTGTTTGCAGAAGAGCCTCTTGAAGGGATTGCGCAGCGCCGACGTGACGTCGGGCTGTTCCACCTCGTATCCCAGCGTTTCAAGCGCCAGGCCGTTATAGACAGCCCCATTCGCCAGGCCATTCTTTAAGCCGTATCGGCACACGATCTTGATCGAGCCGGCTGACCGCTGATTCGCCGGAACGCCTTGTTTGCGACGCATGGCCCGATACGCCAGGCGCGTAAACGCGGACAGGTACAAGGCTTTGGCCAGCTTGAAGATCCGCTGCTTCACGTGCTTCCCCCTAAAAACGACTCATCGCGCTTCCTGTCACCCGGGCGCTCCAGCGGTTCGCTAGCTTTCGCTGAGTTCGTTGGTTCTTATCTGCATGCGTCCCATATCGAAGAGTTCATCGAACAGATCGGCGCGGCGCATGCCGCCCAGCAGAACCAGAAGGAGCGTCAGTTCCCCGCCCAGCCGTGCGCTGGCCATGCCTAACGCACCCCAGTGGCTGGCCAGCGGGATCGCAAGCGCGAGATTGACCACCGCACTGATTACCCCCGCACGGGCAAGTAACGCTTCGCGCTTGCGTGGGATCAGAAAATACATGGCGAGGACCTGGGTGCAGACACTGACTGGCAAGATGACCGCCAGCAGACGCAACACCGGCACGGTGCGTTGAAACCCCTGCCCAAAGACGAGCGGGATCAGCCAACCTGATAGCGCGATCGTAGCCAGCATCGCCAGCGTCGCGCAGCCGAAGAAAAGCACGAAGATCTGCCGCATCATCGAATTGGCGCCCGAGCGGTCCTGCACCACCAGACGCGTCACTCGCGGCACCAGGATCTGGGCGGCCGGCGCCATCAGGCTCAAAGCCGCGGCAATCAGTCGTTCGGCGACGCCAAACGCGCTGACCTCCGAGGCCGGGGCCAGGATGGACAGAAGGTAGGTCGAGGCGCCAATCAGCAAGGTCGACGTGCCGCCATAAATGAATATGACCGTCGATCGCTTGATGAGCTCAATGGCATGCGAAACACCGGAGAGCAAGCCAGAGAATTCTTTCCGTACCGTCCAGTAAGCCATGAAGAGTTGAATCAGGCACGACAGCAGCAACATCGGGAAGACGCGATCGATATCCGACGGCTTGTGGATGAAAGCAAAAATCAAAGCCAGCGACACGCCAAAACCGATCACCTCAATCATCACGCTGATACGGGCCCGCCCCGAGCCGGTGAAATACCAGCCCAGGTTGAAAGCCGCACCCAGGCCGAGCATGACCACCGCCAGGCCGGCCGGCAGCCGGTTGCTGAAAATGTGCGAAGCGAGTATCGCTACGCAGCCGAGCAGCAACGCAGGCAAGCACAGCAGCAGCCGGGCGCTGAAGTGGCTACGCAAGATCGCCGCCCTGCCGGCGGCATCGCTTGCGTGGACGGTGTCGCGGGCCCCCACTGTCGAAAATCCGTAGTTGACGAATAGCCATATCGTATTCGACAAGGACATGCCCGCCAGCACGACACCATAGCCGTCGGCCCCTAACGCGCGGCCATAATAAGGCAACAGCAGAAGCGGATATAAGTATCGAAAAGCGTACGCCACGTACACCGCGAACAGCTCTGCCCTGGAGGAAGACGACTTCATCTGATTCACGGGCGCACCCAGTAGTCCTTCGCGAACCATCCCGCAAGCTCGCACATTCGTGTCTTGATCAATGTCCAGCGCCTCGCGCGAACACTCGCGCATCGCTACGGGATTTGAACATCGTCGTACCGGAGGTATTGAATACGGCAGCCGCAAACATGTAAAAGCACGGTCCCAGATCGAACACCGTCCCCGAGATCGCCGAACAGATAAGCACTGCCAGCATCGCCTGACCGGCGGAATAGCTGACAACCTTGTCTTCCATGAGCCCGACATTGCGCTGTGGCATGCGAAGCGACCTGTAGCAGAACAAGCCAAACAAGGTCGCACCCACGATGCCGAGATTGGACAGCGCAAGCGCAAGGAAGCTCGATGCGCGAGCGCTTCCCAGGCCCACGCCTAGACCGTCCGTTTCAAGTAAATTCGTGAATGCCTGTGTATTCCATGCGCTACGCTCCACCCCGGAATCGCTGTCGAGTTTCTGCAGGAGGGTCTCGTCAATCAGGTTGGAGGCCAACTGGATAATGGGGGAGTCGATCGCGATCAGAATGCCGATCGTCAGGACGATGAGCAGGACAAAAACCGCGGCCATTCTAAGCTTGCGGCGGCCGCTACCCGACGCCACTGCGCCGGATCGACCCAGCAGGAAGGTGCAAAGGTAGACCAGCAATCCGAGGTAGGCAGTGGACGACGTCGATGCCGCCAGGAATGCGATCGTCAATAACGCGACCGGGCCGCTGATACGCTTCCGGTAACCCAACAGCCAAAGATTGACGGAGAACGCAAAGAGCGGCAAAGCAAACGAAGAAAACGCGGAAGCCTCCGAAAACGTTCCGGTGATGCGCGCCATACCGCCGACTTCCGCGCCGTCGATGATCGCGTACTGCGCGGTCTTGATTTCGGAGAGTACGTCGAGGCCGATGGCGGACGACGTCAGATCGAGGATCGCCGCGCCAATGTTGAGCATCGCCAGAAACAGCATGGCGTTCGCGAAAAAGCGACCCGCATTGCGCTTGCGCATCAGGATGGACATGCCCACATAGAGGGCGAACTCGCCGAACAGATACAGCGACTGACTCAGATTGCCCGACACCGGCGCAAGCGGTTGCAGCACGGCCTCACCGGTGCTCGAATCCGTGCGGTCGATGGCAAATACCAGCGTCGAATCATGAAGAATGCGCGGAAACGCAACCGCACTCAGCGAGGCGTACAACAGCACGCATAGCAGCCAAAGGCCGGGATTGCCCCGTTCGAAGCATTTCATCCAGACGCTCGGACTGGCACTGCACAGCGCGCGGCAGACAAAGAACAACAGGAACAGATTGGCGGGAAGAATGCCGAAGCTTCCCACCGACACCGTTTGGGTCGCGCCAAACAGGGCGCAGGTTGCCATACCGTAGATCGCCCACTGAAACGGCAAGACCAGGGAGAGCGCTCCCAGGACGATCACAATCACACCAAATACGCTGATATCCATGGCAATCGGAAAAATTAGGTTGGAGCGTGCACATGCGAACGCTCAATACCGCTCACCGGTCGATCTGCAGCACCCGCTGAGGATGATCGATGCCGCGCAGCAGGTCTGCACACGCCAGCAGGTTCCCCTTGAACCGTCCGCGATAGTCCACAAGCGGATGTACCCCGAAGCTGTGAAGCGCATTCGACAGCAGGCTGCGAGCAATCAGTGCGAGTGCCTTGCGCGTGCGCATGGTCCGTTTCTTCATCAGGAACACAGGATTGGCAATCTGCGAATAGCCAAGCCGACGGCCCGACGTGCGGCCGTGTTTGGAGCCCAGATGCACGCCGACGCAGCCAGGCTCGTAGACGACCTTGCCGAGACGCGCGGCCTGCCCCGTGAAGTCCTGGTCTTCCTGCCACCCATAGAGCGGCAGCGCTTCATCGAAGCGGCACGTGCGGATCACCCGGTCTGTGAACGCCATGTTGCAGCCGTACACACAACTCACCGCCCTTTGCGCGTCACCGGATGCCCAGTGAGCCTGCGGCGGCAGCGCGCCGCTCAGGTACGCGTGGGCCTGCTCCTCGGTCAGCCCCGGTCCCTTTATGCCGTCCGCAAGCAGGCGTCCCGTCACCGCAACCACCCGCCGCTCGCTGCCGAACACTTCGGCGCATGCGTCAAGCCAGTTCCGGGCCGGCCGAAAGTCGTCGTCAAAGAAGACGGCGAACCATGCTTCATCGGACGGATCATACGATTCGACATCCTGATCTTTCAGCAACGCGTCGATGCCACGGTTGCGCTGGAAGGTGGTGCCCGGCGTTGCCGAGATGAGCAGACGCACGCGCGTCCTCAGGTGTATCGGATGGGCGTTGAGATCGGCCAGATCGGCCGGCTCGGACCCGATCACATAGATACCGTCCGCGAGGCACGTCTGCTCAAGCAGTGCATCGAGCAGATGACCGACTTCGGACGCTCGCCCCTTGGTCGCCACAATCACGTACTTTTTCATTGTCGTTTCTAAATAAAAGGGTTCACCCATCGACTGCGGCCCGGGTGTTGTATCAACCGCGGTTCCGCTCGACGACGGCGAACAGCTCCGCCCGGAATCGCTCAGCGGTAAAGCGCAATGCGTTGTTACGGCACACCTGCGGCTCGAAGCGGCCGGCCGCCTCAAAGCGCCCGACCGCTTCGACGATGCCCGCCGCCGTCTGCTGCGCGAAGAACACGCCGGTGCGAATCTGCGGATCATCGGATTCGAGCACGGTCTCCAGCACCCCGCCCCTGCCGTACGCGATCACCGGCGAGCCGCACGCCTGCGCTTCGACCGGCGCGATGCCGAAATCCTCTTCTGCGGCGAAGACAAATGCCTTCGCCCGTTGCATATGGTCCACCAGCACGTCGTTCGACTGGTAGCCTAGCAAGGTGACGTTGGACGTAGCAATCGAACGCGCACGCTCGAAGTCGGGACCGTCGCCGATCACGATCAGGCGCTTGTCCGGCATGTGCGCGAAGGCTTCGACAATCAGCGGCACACGCTTATAAGGCACCATGCGCGACGCGGTCAGATAGAAGTCCTCTTTGTTCGTTCCAAGCTGAAATCGCTCGACATTGACCGGCGGGTACACCACCGTCGAGTCATAGCCGTACGCCTTGCGGATGCGGCGCGCGACGAAACCCGAATTGGCAACGAAGGCATCGACCCCATGCGCGGTGCGTTGATCCCAGATGCGCATGTAGTGCAATGCGGCGCGCGCGAGCCAGCTCTTCAGCCCGCGGCTCAGCCCCGCCTCCGCGAGATACTGATGTTGCAGGTCCCAGGCATAGCGAATCGGCGAATGCACGTAGCTGATATGCAGTTGGTTCGGTCCGGTGATGATGCCTTTGGCCACCGCATGACTCGAGGAGATCACGAGACCATAGGCCGACACGTCGAACTGCTCGATGGCGAGCGGCATCAGCGGCAGATAGGTGCGATACGCTGAGCGCGCCCGCGGCAGGCGCTGGATGAACGACGTTGTCGCATGCTTGCCAAGTAACGCACCCCGGTCTTCATCCGGCAGAAAGTCGACCACACTGAACAGGTCCGCATCCGGCCAGATCCCGATGATCTGCTCAAGCACTCTTTCCGAACCCGCAAAGGTCGTCAGCCAGTCATGCACGACCGCGACCCGTCCGAACCCTCGCGACGAATGCGCGGCAGCCGCCCGGGCGGGAAGCGCGTGGAGATGAGCGGCTACTGGCGCGCGGTCCATGGCGATATCTCCTTGAGCAGTTGCATGGCACTGGCTCGCCACGTGAGTTCACGCGCACGCGCAAGCGCGCGCTCGCGCAGCCAGGTGCGCAATCCGGCGTCGCCCGTGACGCAGTCGAGCATCACTGCTAGCGCCGCCGGATCGTCCGGCGAGACATACAGTGCGGCGTCGCCGCACGCCTCACGCACGGCCGGAAGATTGGCGGCGATGACCGGACAGCCGAGCGTCATCGCTTCGACGGGCGGCAAGCCGAAGCCCTCGTAACGGGACGGATGGACGAAACACGCGGCATGACGAAACAGGGCTTTCAGCTCGGCGTCGGAGACGAAGCCGACCTGCTTCACCATCGCAGGCAGCGCGCCGGCGCCGGTGCCATAGACGGCCGTGTCCGTGCCGCCGGCCACCACGGTGTCAAACGACGCCTCGCCGATCAACTTCAACGCATCGACGACGAGGCGAAAGTTCTTGTGGCGATTGAGACTGCTCACCGCCAGCACGAATGGCCGCTGGCCCAGTCCGAATCTGGCGAGGACGTCCAGAGCCTCGGTCGGGCGCAGCATGTGCTCGCCGCTTTCAGAGACGATCCCGATCTTCGCCGGAGGAATCCGGTAGGCGTCGCGTATCTCGTGGCTGGAAAACCGCGAAACCGTGAGAATGCGTCGCGACGAGCGACCCAGGCAAGGCGCCATCAAGCGGTACCAGGCGCGAAATGCATGGCTGTAGCTGTCGGGGACGCGCACCGGAGCGGCGTCGTGCAATACGGTCACCTGGTTACGAACAAACAGTGGTCCCGAATTGCACATGTTGAGGAGCAACGCACCGCGAGCCCCGCGCGGCAGACCGATCTGCTCCCAGCGTTGGCCTCGCCCACCCCGGACAGTCCGCATCGCAATGCGCGAGAACGGGTTGACGATCGGCCGTTCGCCGGCGGGCACCAGGACCTCGACGTTCAGGCCGTCGACAGCCGGGTGTTGTTCCTCGAGCAACGCGTCGATGCTGCGCACCACTTCGAAGGCAAAACGGTCGACGCCGGTTGGCGGCCGAAACAGAAAGCGCCCATTGATCGCAATGCGGCGCGCCGTGCCGGTTGATTTCATCGGCGCTCCTGATTACCGCTGGCGGCACGCTGCGCACGCGCCCCAGCGTGCCGCAGCGGTCCACGAACGGGCCGTCGCGCGAGGGGATTCGCAATGTAGACGATCGCGAAGTCCGAGAGCGAGGTAGACGGCAGCAGGCACATGCTGGTCAGCGCCAGCGCGCCGATCTTCTGGCTGACGCCCCAGAACGGATTGGCGACGATGGAATGAAAGTAGCTGCGCGACTCCAGCGCAAACCAGCGCCAGCGACTGGCCAAAGGCGCCCGATAGACACGCAGACAGAAATCGGCCTTCTCGAAGGAGAAATCATGGAACACCGCCGGCAACTCTTCGCCGAGACGCGAACGCGCCAGCTCCTGCAGGACGCTCCAGCGTTGCGAAAACGCTTTGGGTGCCTTGTGCACGTCCTCCGAGTTCGCAAACCAGAGGCGCGGCGTGCCCGTTGCCGTATGACCCTCTTGCCGCACGACCTCATGATGGATCCGATAAGCGCCCAGCACGCTCGCAATGGAGAACACTCGGCCGACCAGCGCCACGCCATAGATCGCATAGAAGTCGGCCCCATAACGCGTTTCCCGCGATTCCGGGACGGGGAACACGCGCCTAAGTGCGCGCAGGCAGTAGGCATTGCCCGACGCGGGCGGCGACGGATAGAGCCAGCCACGCCGCAGCAAACGGGCGCAATCGGCGGGCGGCGCCGAGTTCGGGACGTGGCTGCCAGTGCGCTCGCCCTGCGCGGCGATCACGTCCAGGCGGAATTGCACCTTCGCGTATTCGCCCGACTCGAATGTCCGCACCACTTCGGACACCGCATTCGGGTACAACAGATCGTCGGCATCCAGAAAGATCGCGTAGTCGCTGCTCACCAGATCGATCGCGAGGTTGTACGCCGACACCTGGCCGCCGTTCGTCTTGAACACAGCCTGGATACGAGGGCCGAAGCTCGCAATCACGTCCGAGGACCGATCCGTCGATCCGTCGTCGATAACGAGCACGTGGGTGGCGCGATAATCCTGCGCGAGCGCAGACGCAATCGCCTCCGCCAGATAGCGTTCGTGATTGAAATTGCAGATTACGATCGTCAACGTTTTCATGACGCATCAGTCCTGAGCGTAGGGTTCGTAGTTGTAGCTCGAGTACCGATATCGCCCATAGCCGTAACCGTACCGTCCGGGCCGCAGCCGCAGGCCGTTGAAGATGACGCCGCGAATTTCCACACCGATCTGGGACAGCCTGCGCGTGGACTCGCGTATCTCGCCGATCCCGGTCACGCCTTGTCGCGCCACCAGGAACATCGTGCCGGCCAGACGCGCCAGTTCCGTGGTCTCGGCAACCGGCAGGATCGGCGGTGCATCGCACAGCACCACGTCGTAGCTGCCCGCGAGGCGCGTGAACAACACATGCAGATTGGCGTGCGACAACACCTCGCTCGGATTCGGCACATGGCTGCCCCGGGAGATGAAATCGACCCCTGGCAAGACATGGGTCTGCAGCACCTCGTCGGCGCGATGCGTGCCGAGGACGAGCTCCGACAAACCCGCTCCACGTTCGACACCGATGTGCCGGTGCAGGAAGCCCTTGCGCAAGTCGGCATCGACCAGCAGCACCCGCTTGCCGGATGCGCCGACCACGGCCGCCAGATTGAGCGAGATGAACGACTTGCCGATGCCGGGGGTCGGTCCTGTGATCAGCACGAGACGGTTGCGCGCCTCGTGCATGGTGAATTCAAGCGCGGTGCGGAAACTGCGCAGGCTTTCAATAGCCGGATCGGCATTCGCCGAGCCGGCAAGAGTCAACCCCTTTGCGGGCGACGCGCGGCGCGTGCGCGTGAGCATTTCCTCGTGGCGGCTGTGCGGCACGGTCGCATAGACAGGCAGACCCGTCAGCCGTTCGATCTCGTGCGGATCGTCAATCGCGTCAAAGAGCTTGCGCCGCGTCAAGGCCACCCCCACGCCAATAAACAGTCCTACTAACAACGCGCCCGCAATGACGAGCGGCCGTTTCGGCCGGATGGGATCTTCCGGCACCGCGGCCACATCGACAAGCCGTACATTGCCGACCTTGCCCGCCTTGACGAGCCTGAGCTGCTCTTCTGTATTCAGCAGGCTCGTGTACAGGTCCGTGTCGACCTGCACGTCGCGCTGCAGGCGCAACACGTCCTGTTCCAGCGGCGGCAAGGCGCGCGTTTCGCCCGCGATGTGATCGATTTCCGTCTGGGCCGTCTGCAACTGGGCGTCAACCGCGAGTACGGCGGGATGCTCCGCGGTATAGCGTGCCAGCAGATCCTCACGCTTCTGCTCGAGATCCGCACGCCTGGATTGCGCCTCCACCGAGCGTTGCAGCAAGGAGGTGGCCTCTTCGCTCAGATCGATCGTGCCGTGGCTGGCGCGATACGTATTGAAGCGGTTCTCGGAGGTCTCCAGTTGCGCTTTCAGTTCCGGCAGTTGCGCTTCGAGGAAATGAATGGAGTGTTCGGCCTCCTCCGTCTTGCGCAGCACATTCTGCCGCACATACTCAGCGCCGATAGCATTCAGAATGGCGCTGGTCCGCTTCGGATCCGTGCCGTCGAGCGTCGCGCCGATCACATCCGATTGCTTGCCCTTTTCCGCAATCGTCAGGTCCTTTTGCAGTTCCTCGATGGTCGCGAGGCGCGACGACCTGCGCAACTCGAAGGTGGCACCTGAGTTTCCGTCAATCGTTTGGACCAGCAATTCAATTGGACCGGATAACGTCGTCGCGCGCAGGATTTGCCCGGTCTCGCCACGCAGTCTGATATCGCCATAGACGAGCTCGTAGTCGCGCCCCGCCCCCTTCGTTACGGTAAATTTGCGGCCGTAGAGATTCGACGGCACATCGAACACCGGCACGTCGATGTGCTCCCGGCCCCATACGAACCCACCGGGCAACGGCGTCGACAAACCGTCCGAATGATCTCCTACCCAGCGCCCGATCAGCGGAACGTAACGCGGCGACGCGTGAATGAACAGGGCGAGGTTATCCACGGCCCGGCTGACCACCGTGCGCGAGCGAAGCACTTCAATTTCAGCGGACGCAGCGGTCTTGACATCGAACATGGATCCCGCATCGCCGAACAGGTTTTTCGTCGAACTCGGATTTTCCTCGACCTGGATCAGGATGTCGGCCCGGTACACCGGTTCCGCGAGCACGGCATAGGCAATGCCGATCAGCAGCACGCATCCCGTCACCACGGCAATCAGCTTGCGGCTGTCGTATAGCGCGTCCAGATATTTGCCGAGATGTTCCGGCGGCCGCTCGTCGGCGTCCACGTAATCGATCGGTCCATTGAACTGGTTCATGCGCAGACTCCTAACTTCGCTTCGGCATCGATACGGGACAGATGCCATGACCAGCGCTCGACCCCTTCGCTGATGCTGCGGTGCGTGACCCGATAGGCCTCGGCCCCCTTCCTGTACGGATCGCCGATGTCGGACTCCTTGAGCAGACGGAACACCCGGCCGCGCGCCGCGGGATGGCGATGCTCGATCACCCGCTTTTGCCTCTCGCTCATCACGAGTACCGGCCAGGACGCTTCGATCATCCACGAGAAAAGCGGCTGCGAGCGGTGCTCGCCGACATGGATCCCCTCGGACTGCAGCAATTCGACCACCCGAGGGTCCGCACGCATGCCGTGTACGGCGTCGATCCCCGCGGACAGCACCCGTGCCTCGGGAAGCGCCTGCTTGAACAGCGCCTCGGCCATCGGGCTGCGGCACACGTTCGCAGTACAAATCACCAGAATGGTATTCATCAGTAAGCTATGCTCCGGCCGGTAGCCAGGGTCTGGGCGCTCGGCAAGAACATGCCGACCACCCGGCTCCAGCGAACAAGGGATGAGGCGTCGACGAACACCACATCGTTCGCCTGTAATTCGAAGTTATTCGCCAGCGCCATGGCCGCCGGCGAGGTGGCATCCAGATGAAACACGGTTGGCTTGCCCGCTTTCGGGCTGCGCACGACGTACACCTGGCTCGCATCGCCCGAGTAGGGGCTGATGCCGCCGGCGTCGCCCAGCGCCTCGTTGAGCGTGAGGCGGCCGTTGTTCAACGTGAGCGTCGAGGTATGCCCCACTTCGCCGAGCACGAATACCTTGCTGTCGTTCTGGGAGAAGACCCGCACCAGATCGCCGTCGCGCAGGATGATGTTGTCGGGATTGATGCCCTGCTCGATCATGCTCGCGAGGTTGACCACGACCGTCTTGTCGCCGCGCGTCACGGCCACGACGGAGCGATCGCCTTGCGGCGTGAAGCCGCCCGCGCGGTTGATCGCCTCCGGCAAGCTCATGGGGAGGTCGTTCATGACCTGCAATCCCGGGACCCGAATCTCGCCGTCCAGGTAGATGCGCTTGCTGCGGTAGGCCTGAATGCGCAGCGTCACTTGCGGATTGCGGATGTATCGTCCGAGCTGCTTCGCCAGCAGGTCGCGCGCCTCCATTTCCGTCAGGCCGCTGAGTTTGAGCGCGCCGACATACGCGAATTGCACAAAGCCGCTCGAATCGATCGTGTAGCCCGACACCACCGCGTTGGAGCCGGATGTGTCGATCCCCGTGGGCGTGCTGACCGTAGGCATATTGAGTTCCGGGTGGTCCCAGACGATGATGCTCAGCACGTCACCGGGACCAAGGGCATACGGACCCGGCTTGGCAAACAGGTCCTGCACATCCTTCGGAATGCCTGGCACCGCCGCGGCCTGTTCGTCCGCAATCAGGTTGCTGTTGATTTCAACCATCGCGCCGGCGGGCGGTGCGTCGCTCGCGGCCGTCGTATCGGCGCTCGCACCGGTGGTGGCGGAGGTTCTGCCGGACGTGCCGTGAGCCAGCGCCGCCGCGGCCTGCCCATCGCCGCCCGCTGCCCTGAAGGTCATGCCGGGCGCGAACGTGCAGCCGGACAACAGTGCGGCGAGTAGCACGAAAGCTGAAAATCGCATCTTTCGCAATTCGGATTGTTTACGTAACATCGCTTCTGGCCCATTAGTATCAGTGGCGGGACATCAACAGGCACGGCCGACCCCGCCTTTTTAAACGCTCTTCCGGTCACCACACTTCCGTTGGCTTGCCGGCCGCTCCGTACTCCAAACTTCTTCGCCTCGACATGAGAAGACTTGCTCGCCTCACCGCCGTCCTGGCTTCGTTCACGGCTTTCACTGCCACTGCACAATCCCCGCAATCCGGCGCCGCTCATCCGGACGCGGCCAGTCATACCGAGGCACGCTCCCAGATCGAAGCCATGACGCCGCATCCCGCTTCAGACGCGGATCACGCCGCTGCCGCTTCGGGCGTCGCCGCCAAACCACGCGATCCGTATGCGGTCAGTTCAGGTAAGGCGCTCACCAACCGCCAGAAGCTCGCCCGCTTCCGCAACACACACACCGACAGCACCGCAGCAAAGAACAGCGACGATCCCTACCAATACAATGGGTGGGACAGCAAGGCGATCTACACCCGCCCTGCCTCGCCCGATTCGACCACCGCTCACTAACCGCTCACTAACCGGTCGATCGGCAGCGCCGCTTGCCGGTCGAACCGTTAGCGCCCGAATGGACGCGGGTATCGGCTCACACCGGCGCCAACGGTTCAGTAAGCCCCTTCACGCCGCATCACGACGCCGACCGTCTTCACCAGAATCGCCACGTCCTGCGAGAGCGACCAGCGCTGCACATACGACACGTCGAGCGACACACGCTTTGCGTAGTCCACATCGTTGCGTCCGCTCACCTGCCATAAACCCGTGATGCCCGGCTTCGCCATCAGGTAATAGCGAACGTCGTGGCCGTAGCGCTCCAGTTCCTGCTCCACGACCGGACGCGGGCCGACGAGGCTCATTTCGCCGCGCAGGACGTTCCAGAGCTGCGGCAGTTCGTCGAGACTCGTGCGCCGCAAAAAACGGCCGACCGCGGTCACGCGGATGTCGTTTCTCAGCTTGAAGTCTTGCGCCCACTCGGCGCGGGCCTCCGGGTCGTTGGCGAGCAATTCCTTCAGGACGACGTCCGCATTCACCACCATCGTTCTGAATTTCAAACAGCGGAATTTGCGCCCGTGCCGACCGATGCGCTCATGCCCGAAGGTGATCGGACCGCCGTCGCGCCGCACCTGCAAGGCAACGACCGCAAACAGCGGCGACAACGCCAGCAGCAGCGACACGGCGCAGAGCACGTCGAAACCGCGCTTCACCGCGCGTCGAACCGAACCCGCGGCGGTCGAATCGTCGGCGAGCGATGCGGTGTGCGCGCCGATGCCCTGTAACGCGGCACGGTGCGCGCGCTTGCCGATACGCCAGAACAAGGTAAGTACCGCGAGGGCGAGCGTGCGGGCGATCAGCAGGCCGAGTCCGCTGGTAATGGTCCAGTAAAGGAACCACAGGCGCGAGACGAGATGCGCACGATGCAGGACATACAGCAGCACGAAACCGCAGGCCTGAACCAGCAGCCACGCGAGAATCGTACGGCTCATCATGTTCAGAAGCGACTGCGTGCGCGGCGGCCGATAGGTACCGCAGGCGGGAAAGACCGATAAGGCCAGCGCGACGGCGAACGCCACGAGTGAGCCGTCGAAGCCCAGCAGCCTCCCAGTGTTTGCATCGTTGAGATGAAGCGCCCCCAAGGCGCCCAACACAATAAGCACGCCGTCCAGTACGCGTGTGATGATCCCCGACATTTTTTCTACCCCCGGTCCGCAACTCAATCCGATTGACTACTCAATGAGTAGTCCTTATCTGGTCATGCATTGTTTTGATCAGTCGTTTTATTCTTCAGCTATGCGGCCGCTGCTTTAACGATCAAGCGTCGCCAGCGCGGCGTTTTCATTGTCTTCAAAGCCCATCTGAGCGTGCCGTTCCGCACGGTTGCGCGTTACGTAACACGCATGACGCGTCACGTTCCACCGCATCGTCCACTAGCCTGGAAGAACCACTGGGAACACCCTCTGGCGTGGGCTTCAGCGCTATCTTGCGTGTTGCTGCAACGGTGTGCCGCCAGGTCCACCGCACTATTAAGCAAAGAACAAGCCAGCGGGATGCTATGAGCGGCCGTAGTGATCTTCGAAACGTTGGATGTCGTCTTCGCCCAGATAGGAACCCGACTGAATTTCGATCAGCTCGAGCGACAGCTTCCCCGGGTTGACCAGTCGATGCCTGACGCCAAGCGGGATGTACGTGGATTCGTTCTCGCTCAACAGGAACGTCTCTTCACCGCGCGTGACGAGCGCTGTCCCGCGCACGACGATCCAGTGTTCCGCGCGGTGATGATGCATTTGCAGGGACAGCGAGGCGCCTGGACGAACGACGATCCGTTTGACCTGATAGCGCTCGCCGTTATCCACCGACTCATACGTGCCCCACGGCCGATGGACCTTGCGATGCGTGTCGGCCTCCGGACATTGCTTCGCTTTCAGTTGTGCAACGAGACCCTTGACGTGCTGCACGGCGTCTCTCGCCACCACCAGCACAGCGTCCGCGGTTTCGACCACCACCAGATCGCGCGTCCCCACGCAGGCCACGAGCCGCCCTTCGGCATGAACGAACGTCGATGCCGCGCGCTCCATCACCACCTGACCACGGGTCCCGTTGCCGGCTGCGTCTTTGGGCAACGCATTCGCCACCGCATCCCACGAGCCGACATCGGACCAGCCGGCATCGAGCGGAATCACAACGGTGGGCACATCGTTCTTCAGATTGCCGATCTTTTCCATGACGGCGTAGTCAATCGAATCGGCCGGCGAGGCGGCGAAGGCAAGCGGGTCGAGCCGGCAAAACTCGCCATCCATGGTCAGGCCTTCGACTGCCTGCGTGCACGCAGCGAAGATGGCAGGCTGGAGTTCACCGATCGCGGCGAGCCAGGTGGTTGCCCGGACAACATAAATGCCGCTGTTCCACCAATGCGTGCCGCTCGCCACATAGCGTTGCGCCAGTTCGATGCCCGGCTTTTCGACAAAGCCGCCGAGCCTGAAACCACCGAACGCGCTCATGGGCTCGCCGATCTTCAGGTAGCCGTAAGCGGTCTCGGCATGCGTCGGCACTACGCCCAGCGTCGCGATGCTGCCTTGCGCCGCATAGTGGGTCGCCGCGCTTAGCGCACGACGAAACGCGGCTGCGTCGCCCACGGCGTGATCGGCCGGCATCACCACCATGATCGAATCGCGCCCCTCGTGCCTGAGCATGAGCGCCGCTGCGGTCAGCGCCGCAGCGGTATCGCGGCGCGCCGGTTCAAGGACGATTTGCGCCGCCACGCCCACATCGCGCAACTGATGGGCGGTGATGAAACGCTGCGCTTCTCCACATACCACCAGCATGCGCTTCGCAGCCGGAAAACCGGTGTCGAGCCCCTCGACGTGGGAGACCGTTTGTTGCAGAAGGGACTCGGTCTTTAGCAGTCCGATCAACTGCTTCGGATACTGTTCACGGGACAACGGCCACAGGCGGGTACCCGAGCCGCCGGCAAGGATCACGGCACAGACGTCGGTGTCGAGTTCAGTGGATGCGGGCTGTCCATCGTCTACCGCCGGAGCGTATGCCGTCGCTTCGGCGCTACTCCATGGCGCATCCATGACGTCGCCGTCAATCACGCTTTGGTCTTTGAGATCCATGATCACGCTTCCCCGTGTTTATAGTGCTTCCCGTCTGCGCAACGTCATTGCACATCCCGTGCCAATCGGGCCCTCGACGCGGAGCTTTTTCGCGGCGCAACAAAAAAGCCTTTCCAAACAAGTATTTCCGCTTTTCCAGGGACCTCTCGGCACGCGCAAATGACTGCGGGTCAAGCCTCGGGAAGCCAGGATGTTACGTAGCGTGGCCTATGGTGTTACGCACAATAGGAACACCGAAAACACGCTCGCCGCAGGCGCCGCACATCGCGTACAGGCGAGTGAACGCCTGGCCGCGGCACGACGCCCGCCATTCCCCTAAAGACCGGCCCCCGTTGCCCGAATGAGGGCTAGGTGCCGCTCGTCCCGCCGGTACCGCCAGTCGCGGCCCCTGTTCCGCTGGATCCGCTGCTCGATGGATTGCCCACTGCAGCCCCCGCCGCAATGGCGGCGTTAACCAGCGCCGTCGACGGCTGACCATTGCTGCCAATCGCCCCTGCTGCCAGCAGCGCGTCCAGATCCGCATCCGCGCCAGGCTGTCCTGGCGTAAACGAAGTCGTCAGAAACGCGTTCGTCGAAAGCGTCACGCCGTACATGCTCTGCAGCAGCTTGGCGACACCGTTCTCGGCGTTGGCGATCAACGTGCTGTTGGTCACCGCGTTCTGGTACGTCGCGTTCGTGGCAATGCCGGCGATCAGGCCGTCCACCGAGGTGCCCAGTTCGCCGGCCAGATAGCTCAACAGCAACTGCGTCAGCGGCGTCACGTTGAACGTCCCCGAACCGGAGGCAAACGAATTGATGGTGATCGAGCCGTTCGTGGCAGTGATCGAACATGGGCCGTCAAACTTGAACGAGGCCGTATACGCGCCGTTGGCATTGGCCGTGGTGGTGCCCGAGCCGTTCTTGCAAGTCAGCTGGATGGACGCATTGGCCAGTGCGGCGCCGACCGCCGCGGTGCCGCTAACGGTGCCCGTCGCCAACCCGCCACCGCCGCCACACGCCATCAGCGCACTGGTTGCGAGCGCAACGGATCCCAGCTGCAAGCTGCGCAGCGAGGCTGTATTAAGAAGCTTCATCGATTTTCTCCTGGAGGACGTCACTGACAATTGACAGGCGGACGTGCCTGTCCCTCGCTTACACCTTGTGAACGGGTATCGCAGGCAGCCGGCTCGCGCACCGCGGATATCGTCGGATCGAGCGTCTGCGCATGGGGTTGTGGCTGTGGTGGCGGCGGCGCTTCATCGTCAGGCCGCGCGTAACGCACATAGGCGTCGCGCATCCTGTAGAGCTGCGTGGCGAAGTACTCCGCGCTAAAGCGGCCCTGGTTCAGGACATTTTCCTGCGTGCTATACGGGAAATCGACGTTCTCCGCCGCGACGGTATTCAGATAGTTCCGCGAATTGACACGCGTGCGGAAATCGAGCGCAAACTGCCCCGTTCCATCCAGTTGGGTGATGCCCGGCTTCATGCCCTGGCGCGGCGTAAGCGGGAAGCTGATGGCCGCGCCGACGAAGCTGCCTTCGCCGCTATGCTCGGCCGACACGCTCACCGACACGTCGTCGAACCAGCGCGTCAGCGTAATCAACGGTCCCTTGTCGCCGTCGACATACCGCGCGACGCCCGCCTCGACCCACATATTCCAGGCAGGCTGAACCCACCGGTACGTCAGCACCGCATTCTTCTCGTTCGGCAACGCCTCGTGGCCCGGCTCCTGATGCAGGTAGGCGAGCTGCAACCGCACCAGGTCAGGCCGTCCGGGGACGAAGACGGTGGTCTCGTTCTCGATGCCGAGGTAGTCGTAATCGAATTTCCCCACCGCCGCGACGTTGAACACTTGCGGCATGATCCAGAAGCTCTGGGCCAGCGCTGCGCTCGACAAGCCGCCGCGCAGGCGGTATTCGCTAAAGACGCGGCCGTCGTCCATGTTCTTCGTGTTGTAGACCGGTGCGATATAACTGCCGTACAGTTCCGCGCCGCGCCAAAGCGGCACGAAGCCTTCGATGGCTGCGCCGAGCGAAAAGTCGAAATTGCCGTACTCGGTGCCGTACAGGTAGCTTGTCACCGGCTTGATCTGGATGCGCGAGAGGCCATGGCTTCGCTCATCGCCGTACCAGGCGATCGAATCGGCGTCGTAGGTGGGACGTAAGTGCATCGTCAACGATCCGCCGGCAAGGCCGGAGGCACCACCCGCCATGAATTGCGCGTACGCTTCGCGATCGACGCTGACTTCCGCAATCGGCAGGTCCGCCTTCTTGATCACCGCGCGAATCCGCTCGATGCCGTGCGGCGCGTTGACGCTTGCGACGCCCAGCACAATGCCGAGCGCGTCCGCTTCGTTCTGGTTATAGCGGTGGTTTTCGTATTCGACGATCAGATCGCGCCCGCTGACGCCGACCCGAACGCGCTCGAGTCCAGCACCCACCAGTTGGTGCGCAATGCTCTCCAGCGCGGACGTATCCAGCGCTTGCGGTACGGCCGGCGCAGCCGCGCCCGGCACCGCGGGCGGCGCCTCGCTGACCACCACCGAGGCGTAAGACTGCAGCGCGGGCACATAGGTAATCGCTGCGCCTGCGAGGCCCTTGCCGTCGGCAACGTCGACGGCGTCCGTGCTCGTCATGTAGAGCGGCGGCAGGTTGCGCAGCGCAATGGCGTGCACGTCGCTCCCATCGCTTGCAGTCGCCGCCGTGTCGCGTGAATTGTCCTTGCACAACGGGTCCGCACAACGCTGCGGACTGAACCGCTTGCCCAACGGAATCTGCACGCCAATCGAAACGGACGCACGCGGCGACACGCCGTCCGTCTTCCGCACCGATCCCATCAAGGTACCCACGAAGCTCGCGTCGGCGAGCCAACTGATTGCCGGGGACTGGTAGCGAACGCCCGCATAAGGCGTCTTCGCATCGTCTTCGGCCAGCAGCGACAGCCCCGTATTCCAGAGAGCCAACTGCGCGCCGCCAAACACCCCGTCGAGGCGATCGCCTTGCCCGTACCCCACCGTCAGTGTGGCCGGCCCGAATGCCTGCGATACCACGCCGTACTTCGAACGAAAGAAATGCGACTGCCCGCCCACGTCCGTCACGCCGAAGGCAATATCCGGCTGATACTGGAAGAACTGCGGCACCTCGACTTTGACGTCGGCCATCAGGTGACGAAAGATGAAGTGATCGGCGCCGGTAAACGGCGCCGGCACATTGCCCGGGTAATTCGCGAGGCCGCCCGACACCTCCACATAGGGAAACAGGCCAAACGCCCCCCAGTAGATCTGCGAGCCCGTTGCCTCTTTCCCATAGCGGGGATCGAGGTAGTCGTTGTACTGCACTTCCCCGACACCGGACGGCAACGTGAAGCCGTACGGAATGACCAGACCGCCAGCCTGACCGAGTGCGTTGAGGGCCGGGTCCACTGCGTGTGCCGAGGCGGAGAAGACTAAGGCCACGCCTAGCGCGATCGCCCCGGGTGATAACTGTGGTTGTTGTGCAGGCAGTTTTCTGAGCATTTTTCTAATGTCGAGTGCGTCGTGGCACGTTGCCGTAGGACAATCGTTCGTAGTCCTTCTTTTTATAACCCATGGTGCAGCGCGCCATTTTCAAAGCAGCAAGTGTGCCAGGCACCTCGCTTCTGCACAAAGCGAGTTCCGCGCTTCAAAAGGCCTTTTAAAACGACGCACGCCGCCCACACACGTCTACCGTGTGGCCGAACCACGCCTGATCACGCGAAAATTGCACTGCCCCGTTACGTAACGCCGTCCGTAACAGGTAGAGACGGGAACGACTCTCGACGCGGTGGCGTCACCCCAGTAAGCCACCTAACGTCCGCACCGCCCGCGAATAGGAACTCCCCTGCGCCAGCACCCCGTGCCACTGCCGCAGCCACTGCGCCTGCTCCCCGGTCTCGACTCCGCTCACCACCACCCTCACATCCAATGCCTCAAACAACGCCAGCAAGCCTTCGACAACCTTGCACGAACGCGGATCGCCGGGTACGGCCGCCAACAGTTCGCGCGCCAGCTTGACCGTGTCGATATGAAGCGTCCCCAGGCCGGCGAGCGAGGCCTGTCCCGCGCCGAACTCGCCATACGACATCCCCACGCCCAGATCCCTGAGACCCTCGGTGAGCGAGCGAACCGACAGCACGCGCGCCGCATCCTCGCTTTCAGGTAGCTCCAGCTCGAGCAGATTCGGTGCAACGCCATAAGACTGCGCGATCTCCCGGACGTCCCGCGCGAAACCCTCGGACATCGCCACAGAGGGACACACGCCGATCGACACCGGGCACGGCTCCAGTCCTTGCCCAAGGCACACACTCAACTCGTGACACGCGCGCTCAACCACGAAGACACTCATGTGATACGCCACCTCGGACTGCTCGAGTTGCGGCATAAAAACGCCGGGCAGCAACAGCCCATACTGCGGATGCATCCAGCGCACCTGCGCTTCGGCCCGCGACAAGCGTCCCGTGCCGACCTGATAGACACCCTGGAACATCACATGAAACTCGCCTGCGTGCAGCCCTTGAGAGATGCGATCGCCCAGACCGTCGCCTATGTGTCCATCGGTCATCTGACTCTTCTGCTCACCTAAGACTGCGATTGCAAAGACGCCATTGCGCTGACGCTCCGGCTGGTTCCAGATCTGATTAGCCTGCATGGGTCTGCCTTCTCACAATGCCAAACAGACGTCTGAAAGCGAATTGCGTGCCAGTGTGTCGCGCGGCCGGATCACAGGGTTCGCCGATCGCCCAAAGCCTTTTCCGAACAGGGGCTTAGCGTTCTCGCACAGGCATGACCGGGGACGGGTCGAGCGCGTCGAAGGACGCGCCAGGGGGCGCTGTTACGTCGCGCACGTTACGTGCGTTACGCTCGCCCGTCGCCGCACTGGCGGGTGCCGAGAAGCTCGATCGCCCGCTCTAGTGCGCCCGAACGGCGCCACGCGATGTAGCGGGCGTAGCAGGTCTGCTGCGGCGGGAAACTGGCGGGAAGACGGTGCCATTTTTCGCCGCTCTGCTGGATCCAGAGAATGGCATCGAGAATCTCGCGCGGCGCGCGGCGAGGTCTCCCACGCGGTGACTGAGGCTCGCGAAACAGATGCTCGACGTGCATCCATGCGTCATCGGACAAGGGAATTTTGATCACGGGATTCGGCGAATGAAATAGATGGTGCAGACTCAATGCGCCCCTATAAATATCGCACCCGGATTTCTAAAGCCAGCGAAATAGAAAGTTGAAAAGTCCCGCGGGATGCGAGCTGTCCCGATCGCGGCGCGGCCGGCCGGCGCAAACCCGATAGTCGCGGATTCCGCTCGCAATGGGAATACACTTGGGATACGACAAGCAAGGAGCAGCATCATGGTCGACGCTACCCCCCAGAACACGTTTCGTGGACTCCCCTTGACGCCTGAGCAGGACGCCGAAGTCAGGCACTATATCAAGCAGAAAAAACAGCATGGCGCGCCGTGGGACACACCGGAGTTATCAGCCATGCTAAGAGACATGCTGGAGCCGCCGGGTAACGACGAAGAGGAATCCGGTTCCATCGCCGACGAAACGGAAGCGGCCACCGAACGCGCGGCCGCTTCGATCGACGAAGCCATGGAACCCATTGAGGCGAGCGAAGAACGAACCGCCGCAATGGAAGCCGAAGCGATGAAAGGCCCCAGACGCTAACGGTTACGCAGTACCCACGCCGGGCGGTGCGGGTCCATGACTGCACGGGCGGTGACGGGCGAACCGGTCGCCGCCCGCACCTGCCGCAGCCCAAACCCGCCTAAACCAGCACGTCCGCAAACACCCGGTTCGCGAAGTGGGTCGAATCCGTGCTGTTGTTCAACACGCCCACGGTTTTCAGATCGTCCGCATAGAGCGCGATTTCCTTCTTGAACGCATCGCCCACCGGATGATGGTGATCCGTGTGGCTCTTCAGCATCGCCGTCAGTTGCGCGACATCCGCCTGCGGCGCGTGCTCGGCAAAAATCGCCGCCGCATCGGCCGGATGATTGGCGGTCCACTCGGTGGCGTCGAGCAAGGCCTGGGTCAGGGCCTGCGCCGTCGCGCGATCCTTGCGCACCAGCGTCCCTCGTACGCCAAGCACGCAGCACACGCGGTTCTGGTATTCGCCGCACAGGTTGTTCGATACCTCTACCAGGTGATCCGATTCGCGGATGCTCCAGATGATCGGGTCGCCATCCGCAATCGCCTGCACCTCGCCCTTCTTCAGCGCTTCGCCGAGCAGGTTCGCCGGATACTGACGCCATTGCACCTGGCTGTCCGGATCGATACCCAGCTTCTTGAGCGTGATCGCAAAGAAGTTCTTGGTGGGGCTGGCCATATCGCTGACGCCGATCGTGTGTCCCTTGAGACCCGGCAAGTCGACGATCCCCGACGTGCGCGTGGCGAGCAGGCGCATGCAGCCGCCGTGGATGCCCGCGGTCAGCTTCACGTCGAAGCCCTGCTCCAGCGGCTTGATCCAGCGCAGCGCCATGCCGACGCCCGCGTCCGACTTGCCGGTCGCGATGGCTTCGAGCAACTGGTCGGTCGAGCCGGCGAAGTTGATCAACTCCACCTCCAGGCCGCGCTGCTTGAAAAAGCCCTGCTTGACCGCCACCGGCACTGGCGCCGTACAGATCGCGCCCGCATTCCACGAAAGCTTGAGCGGCGTGAGCGGGCCGTCCGCGAAGGCGAGCGAGCTGGACAGGCCAAGCGATGCGCCGCCCAGCGCCGCCGCGCCCGCGCTCCAGGCGGTCTTGCGCAACCAGGCGCGGCGCGACAGGCTGGCGGGAGAAGTGTCGTCGAAGGATGTCATGGTGTGCGGTTTCCTCAAGTCGTTATTGGTTTTGTACTGCGTGGTCAGGCAGCCCGGATGGCGGCAGTCGAATCAAGCGTTAGGCGTCAAGCCTCGAGCCCGAGTTGCGCGAGCACCTCGCGGCGCAACGCGACCAGCTTCGGATCGTCCCGATGCCGTGGATACGGCGCGTCGTTATGCACCTCGGCGACGATCCGCGCAGGACGCTCGCTGAACACAATCACGCGATTCGCGAGAAACAAGGCCTCCTCCACGTCGTGCGTGACGAGCAGGACCGAAAACCGCGCGTCTTGCCACAGGCGCACGAGTTCGCCCTGCATGCGGATGCGCGTGAGCGAATCCAGCTTGCCGAACGGTTCGTCCAGCACCAGCAAGGCGGGATCGTTGACGAGCGCGCGCGCCAGCGCAACGCGCTGCGCCATGCCGCCGGACAACTGATGCGGGAAGGCGTCGGCAAACTCGCTCAGGCCCACCAGTTGCAGGGCGGCGTCGATACGTCGAGTGGTGCTGTCGGGTTCCGCCCTCGTCCACCAGTGACGCTTATGACGCTGCGCCTGCGGGCCGAGCCCAACGTTGGCGCGCACCGTGCGCCATGGAAACAGCGTCGGGTCCTGGAACACCACCACGCGCGACGGGTCGGGCCCAGCGATCGCGGCGCCGTCTGCTTGCACGCTGCCCTGTACGGGCGCATCGAGGCCCGCGACGAGTCGCAGCAAGGTCGACTTGCCGCAGCCGCTCGGTCCCAGCAGGGCGACGAACTCGCCCGGCTCGACCGTGAAGTCGACGTCCTGCAGCACCGGCAACGCCGCGCCCTGAAAGCTGAATTGATGACTGACGTTGCGCACGTCGATGCGCGCGCCGCCTCGTGGCGTAGACGCCGAGGCGGCGCTCACTGCAGGTACGGCTACCATTTGAGCAATCCTTTCTGCCACGCGAGCAAGCGGTCACGGAAGCGGAACAGCAGCGTAATCAGGCCCGAGCACATCAATGCCATGACCAGCAGCGCCGCATACATGTTCGAATACGCGGCCCAACCCTGGGCCCATTGCAGATACCAGCCGAGCCCCGCCTTCACGCCCATCATCTCCGCCACGATCAGGACCGAGAACGACACGCCGAGTCCCATGAACAGGCCCACAAACACCGACGGCAGCGCAGCCGGTATCGCGACTCGCAGGATCAGGAAGCTCGGCCGTGCGCCGAGCGTGCGGGCGATGTCGTAGTAGGCGGCATTCACGCCGGCAACGCCGGACCACGTCAGCACCGCCACCGGGAATGCCGTCGCCAGCGCGATCAGGAACACGCTCGCGCTGAAGCTGGAGGGAAAGAAAAAGAATGCGAGCGGCAACCATGCGGTAGGCGGCAGCGGCCCAAGCAGCCGCAGCACCGGATGCAGCCAGTAACTGACCGCGCGCGACCAGCCGATGCTCACGCCGATCACGAAGCCCGTCACGGCGCCGAGGATGTAGCCATACGCCAGCAGGCCCAGCGAATGCACGACGCTCGAGCCGAGACGCGGAAAGTCCTCGACGTATACGGCGATCAGCGCCTGGGGTGGCGCGAAGAACGGCCGGGGCAACCATTCGAGCTTGGCCGTCAGCGCCTCCCACACCGTCACGCCGAGCGCCAGCGCGAGCAGCCACGGCATCGCGCCGAGCCAGCGGTCGATGCGCGACGGCGTGGCCGTGTCGCTCGTGCGCTGCTTGCGCCAGCCGGCAATGCCGAGCAACGCGGCAAGCGCCGCCAGCGCGAGCTTGAGTGCGACGAGCTCGTTCGTATACGGCCAGTCGTCGAGATTGGGCCACCACTGCGTGAGCGCCGCGCCGCCCAGCCATGCCGACGCGGCAAGGCCAGCGATCACAAACCGTCGCGACACAGGATGCCGCGGCGTGGATCGGCCCACTCGCGCACTGCTCGAGGGGATCGTTTCAGATTGGGTAGACACGGTGGTAGCTCGCTCCGTCAGGCCGGCACACGTCCTCGCGGACAGATTCAACGCAGAGCGTAACGGTCCGAAACAAGCTTGAGAATTATTCGATTTGTATATGGTTATTCGAATCCGACATTTATGGTTTGCATGTTCGCTCGGGCGTCCCTTCAAGCGCTATCGCAGACATTCCACGCTTATCAGCAAAACGATCAATAGATATCGCAAATGCTTCGTTTGACGCCACCGGGCCGCTGACTACACTGCGTTTCCATCTTGTCATAACAAGTGCTCATGCCCCAAACCAATCTCGTGCCGTTCTCACCGCAGCCGCTGTACGCGCAGATCAAGGACACGCTGCGCGGCCGGATTCTCGACGGCACCTACGCGCCGCACAGCCAGATGCCCTCGGAACACGAACTGTGCGCCCTGTTCGGCGTGAGCCGCATCACCGTGCGTCAGGCGCTCGGCGATCTCCAGAAAGAGGGGCTGCTGTTCAAGCTGCACGGCAAGGGCACCTTCGTCTCCAAACCGAAGGCCTTTCAGAACGTCACCTCGCTGCAGGGTTTCGGCGAAGCCATGTCGTCGATGGGCTACGAAATCGTCAACCAGTTGCGCAGTTTCCGGATCGTCGAGGCGAGCCGCCATGTCGCCGCCAAACTCAACTTGCCGGAAGGCGCGCCGGTGGCCGAAATCCATCGGGTGCGGCTGCTCAATCGCGAGGCCGTTTCGCTCGAAATCACCTGGCTACCCGAAGTGTTCGGCAAACGCCTCGGCAATGCGGACCTCGCCACGCGCGACATCTTTCTGATCCTGGAGAACGACTGCGGCGTGTCGCTCGGCCATGCCGACGTCGCCATCGACGCCATTCTCGCCGACGACGAGATCGCGGCGGCCCTGCCGGTGCAGGAAGGCAGCCCGGTGCTGCGCATCGAGCGTCTCACGCACGATGCGGCGGGCGCCCCCATCGATTACGAATATCTCTACTTCCGCGGCGACGCGTTCCAATACCGGCTGCGCACCGATCGTCGCAAGCCGCGCCGCAACGTGAGGAAAGCATCATGAATACGCATGTTCTGGAGTACGACATTGTGGTGGTGGGCGGCGGCACGGCCGGACCGATGGCGGCCATCAAGGCGAAGGAACGCAATCCCGAGCTGAAGGTACTGGTGCTGGAAAAGGCCAACGTCAAGCGCAGCGGCGCGATTTCGATGGGCATGGATGGACTGAACAACGCGGTGATTCCGGGCCATGCGACGCCCGAACAGTACACGCGCGAGATCACCATCGCCAACGACGGCATCGTCGATCAGGAAGCCGTCTACGCCTACGCGAAGCACAGCTTCACGACGATCGAGCAGCTCGACCGCTGGGGCGTGAAGTTCGAGAAGGACGGCACCGGCGACTATGCGGTCAAGAAAGTGCATCACATGGGCTCGTACGTGCTGCCGATGCCCGAGGGTCACGACATCAAGAAGGTGCTGTACCGCCAGTTGAAGCGCGCGCGCATTGCGCTGACCAACCGCATTGTCGCCACGCGCCTGTTGAAGGATGCGCAAGGGCGCGTCTGCGGCGTGCTCGGTTTCGACTGCCGCACGGCGGATTTCTACGTGGTGCGCGCCAAAGCGGTGATTCTCTGCTGTGGCGCGGCGGGACGCCTCGGCCTGCCCTCGTCGGGCTATCTGATGGGCACCTACGAAAACCCCACCAATGCCGGCGACGGCTACGCCATGGCCTATCACGCGGGCGCCGCGCTCGCGAACCTCGAGTGCTTCCAGATCAACCCGCTGATCAAGGACTACAACGGACCCGCCTGCGCCTACGTCACCGGACCGCTGGGCGGCTTTACGGCCAATGGCAAAGGCGAACGCTTCATCGAATGCGATTACTGGAGCGGTCAGATGATGTGGGAGTTCTATCAGGAACTGCAAAGCGGCAATGGCCCGGTGTTCCTGAAGCTCGACCATCTCGCCGAGGAAACGATCCAGACCATCGAGCAGATCCTGCACACCAACGAACGGCCGAGCCGCGGCCGCTTTCATGCGGGGCGCGGCACGGATTACCGTCAGCAGATGGTAGAAATGCATATCTCGGAGATCGGCTTTTGCAGCGGGCACAGCGCCTCCGGCGTCTATGTCAACGCGCGCGCCGAAACCACGGTGCCGGGACTGTACGCAGCGGGCGACATGGCGGCGGTACCGCACAACTACATGCTGGGCGCCTTCACCTATGGCTGGTTTGCCGGCCAGAATGCCGCCGACTATGTGGCCGGCCGCGAGCATGCGCCGGTGGACGAACAGCAGGTGGCCGCCGAACGTGCGCGCGTCTATGCGCCGCTCGAACGCGAGCATGGACACGCGCCTTCGCAGGTCGAATACAAGCTGCGGCGCATGGTGAACGACTATCTGCAGCCGCCCAAGGTGACGCGCAAGATGGAGATCGGCCTGCAACGCTTTGCGGAGATCGCCGAGGACATCGACTCGATCCGCGCGCTCAATCCGCATGAGCTGATGCGCGCGGCCGAAGTGCGCGCGATCCGCGATTGCGCGGAAATGGCGGCACGCGCCTCGCTGTTTCGCACCGAAAGCCGCTGGGGGCTGTATCACCATCGCGTCGACTATCCGCAGCGCGACGACGCGCAGTGGTTCTGCCACACGCATCTGCGCAAGGACGAGCATGGCCGCATGACGAGCGAGAAGCGCGCCGTCGAGCCTTATGTCGTGCCGCTTGCCGATGATGAACGCAGCGCTTACCAGAAACTCCGCATCCGCGAGTCCGCCGCGCTCGCCGCCACGACCTGACAGAGACCGCCATGTCCTATACCCCGCACGACATTCTTCAGCGCAGCAGCGCCCCGGTGACGATCGACGAAGACCTTTGCATCGCCGACAAGGGCTGCACGGTTTGCGTCGACGTCTGCCCGCTCGACCTGCTCGCCATCGATCTGAGCAAGGGCAAAGCCTATATGCAGTTCGACGAATGCTGGTACTGCATGCCCTGCGAGCGCGATTGCCCAACCGGCGCAGTCAAGGTGGAGATTCCTTACCTGCTGCGCTAGGCCAGGCGCGTTGTCATGCGGCGGCTTGCCTTCTTGCGTGCTTGCCTCGGAATCCTAAGCGAACCCCGGCATGGCGAGCGCACCGCCGACGGGCTTATATATAGCCCTGACGCCCAGATCAACCCCTCTGTTCGATTCCCTAAGCCATGACCGTGCCGTCCATCACCGCTCTTCACCTCGACGCACTTGACCCGGAGAGTGCCGCGCTGCTCGCGCGTCTTGCCGATCACGACGCCGCCGTGCGCCGCATCGCGCTACTCGACATCGCGGATCTCGAAGACATCGAACTGGTCCCGGCGCTGGTTAACGCCTTGCGTAACGATCCCGCACCGGAAGTGCGGCTCGAAGCGGCGCGCGTGTTGGCGTCGTGGGAACAGGAAGAAACTGTCGAAGCCCTGTGCAGTGCGTTGCTCGATACGGACGAAGCAGTGCGTGCCGCCGCTGCGCAAAGTCTCACCGAATTGAAGGACCCTGCATCGGGCGCGGTACTAAGCGGCTGGGTGGAACACCCCGAGCCATTCGTACGGGCCGCGGCCCTGCGAGGGCTGCGCGAACTGCGTTTTGGCGCGGCCTTCGACCCAGCTCTGCACGCGCTCGCGGATGTCTCCTCCGCCGTCCGGCTGGAAGCAGTCGGCGTGCTCGGCTGGCTGAAGGACTCAAGCGCCTTGACGCCGCTCGCCGCTCTCGCCACCCACGATGCCGACACGGACGTGCGCCGCGCCGCCGTCGGCGCACTGGGCTTTGCGCCCGCCACGGATGCCGTGGTCACCGTCGCGCTACTCGACGCGTTGCGCGACACCGCCTGGCAGGTCCGCGAAGAAGCTGCCACGACACTTGGCAAGCTGCGCGCATCCACCGCTCGCGATCCGCTGATCGCAGCGCTCGACGACGACTACTGGCAGGTCCGCCTGCGTGCGGTGCGCGCGCTCGGCCAGACCGGCGACGTCGGCGCCGCGCCTGCGGTCGCCGCCCTGCTCACGCACACGGTCAGCAACCTGCGCAAGGAAGCCGCGCTGGCGCTCGGCGAACTGCGCGATCCGCAGACGCTGCCCGCGCTGCGCGAGGCCCTGCAGGATCGCGACCCCGATGTGCGCAAGGCCGTCCGGATCGCCTTGCAGCAGATCGAAGGCGCAGCCGCATGAACGTGCCGCAGCAGATCGCCACGGACGCCGTCGCGCGTACGCTGACGCTGCAATGGTCCGATGGCCGCCAGCAGCAGATCGCGCATGCGCAGTTGCGGCGCGCCTGTGCGTGTGCCGAATGCCGCCGCATCCGGCTCGACGGCGGCACGGTGCAGGCGTCGCCCGACCTGACCCTGACGGACGTGCAGCCGATGGGTTATGGCGTGCAGCTCGTCTTCAGCGACGGCCACGCGCGCGGCATCTATCCGTGGCGCTATCTTGCGGAGCTTGCCGGGACGTAAGCGGCATCGGGCAAGGGTTTTGCAGGCGTTCGAAGCGAACAGTCGCCAACGGCCCCGTTTAGTGTTACTTTCAAGCAAGCGTCACCGCCTTGCGTGGGCTTGATTGCTCCCCCGCGGCCCAACCCACCCTGGAGCACCCTGATGAGCAAGAAACCGTACGCTGAAGATGCCGGCGACTCGAATGAAACAACCGAAGCCACCCTGCTGGCCTTGACCACGCAAATTGGCCTGTTCGTCGTCGCGAGAACGCTCGACAGCCGCTGTGCAGCGAAACTCATTAAACGCCTGAAAAAAGAAGCGGAAGCGGTTTCGGAAAGCGGCAATGCGACGAAACCCGAGCGCAAAGCCCTGGAGAAAGCGTTCGAAACGGTCGACGCCGCCCTGCGCGACCACGATGCGGGATTGCTGGTCACCGCCAACGCAGCGCTGCGCGCGACCGACGACAGCGCCAAGGAATCGAAGGCTCAACGCAGCACCCAGTAGAGCGCGCGATTGCGAATGCCTCCGGCCGCGAACGGTGCAGGTGCGCTCCGCTCACTCATCAGCAATGATCAGACAAGCGCACAGGAGCATCCATGAACACCAAGCACAGCAAAAAGGAACATCTGGAAGCGGCCGCATCGCATCACGAGCAGGCGGGTCGATTGCACCGCGAAGCGTCGCGGCATTTCGAGGACGGCAAAGACTTCGCCCACGCCGCCCATCAGGCGATGCTGGCGCACGGTCACACCTTGCATGCCATCGACCGCGCCAACGAGGCGCTCAAACATCACGCGGGCGCACCGCTTGCCGTGCCGACAGCGGACGGCCCTGCCGACAGCCACGCCGGCGCCGCCCAGCATCACGCCATCGCAGCCGAGTTGCATGAGCAGGCCGCCCGGCATCTGCGTAACGCCGTCAAGCACTTCGATGAAGACCGCGGTGCGGTCGCTCACGACACCCAACTGGCGCTCTCGCTTGCGTTACGCGGCCTGTTTCACGGCAACGAGGCCGCGAAGCAGCATGTCGCGGCGTTACGCGATAAAGATCCTGCGAAGAACACCACGTAACCTCAGGCTACGGCACCGGTAAACGGCCTGCTTGCCGGTACGCAACCGTACCGACTTCCGGCGGCGCTGCGAGCACCCTTTGGAAGAGCGGCTCTGGTCACTTCAAGCCCGAGCGCGTCTCATCTGCAAAAGAAAGGGGAACTCACATGAAAGACCATCCACGGGTATGGATCCTGATCGCGCTGTCGCTGATCGTCAGCCTGAGCGCGTGCATTCTGGTCCCGGTCGGCGACGGCGATCATCATGGCGGCGATTATCACGGCGACTATCACGCCGATCATGGCCAGTACTGATTACGAGCATCCACCTCGCACCTCGCGCCAGGTTTTGGAGCGAGCGACGCCAGACGGAATGGGCGTCGCTCGCTCCCTCGCTCATGCCATGAAACGCTAGCCGTCCGGCTGCCCGAGCGTCACCGTGACGCTGTGATGCGCGCCGTCGTCCACCAGTTGCACCGAGTGCTCCCCAGCTTCAAGCGCTCTACCGTCCACGATCATCTCGCTCACACCCCGACCTGCTCCATGCGGATTGTTCACGACGATGTCGTAGCGCGAAGCCCCATGGCGGAATACGGCGCTAAAGCCGGGCCAGGCACGCGGCACACAGGGGTCGATCGACAGTGCGTTGCCGTGCTTGCGCATGCCGAGCACACCTTCGATTCCGGCGCGATACATCCACCCCGCCGAACCCGTATACCAGGTCCACCCGCCGCGTCCGACGTGCGGCGCGACCGAGTACACGTCGGCAGCGACCACATAAGGTTCGACCTTGTAGCGGTTCGCCCCGCTGCGCGTGCGGCTGCGATTGACCGGATTGAGCATCGCAAACAGTTCGGCGGCGCGATCGCCATCGCCCATTTGCGCCAGCGCCAGCACCGACCACATGGCGGCATGCGTGTACTGGCCGCCATTCTCGCGAATGCCCGGCGGATAGCCCTTGATGTACCCCGGATCGAGCGGCGAGCGATCGAACGGCGGCGTGAACAGCAACGCGAGGCCGTCGTCGCGGCGAATCAGCCGGGTATCGAGCGCAGCCATCGCCTGTGCGGCCCGTGCAGTATTCGCCACGCCCGACAACACGCTCCACGACTGGGCAATCGCGTCGATTTTGCATTCCTCGCTCAAGGCGGATCCGAGCGGCGTACCGTCGTCGAAATAGGCGCGTCGATACCATTCGCCGTCCCATCCCGCCGTTTCGAGTGCTGTGCGCAGCGCCTCGGCACGCAGCAGCCAGCGTTCGGCCCTCGCGCCGTCGCCACGCGCTCGCGCGAGCGGCGCCCACGCCGCCAGCGTGGCGCACAGCAACCAGCCGAGCCAGACGCTCTCGCCACGGCCCGCCTCGCCCACCCGGTTCATGCCGTCGTTCCAGTCGCCCGTGCCCATCAACGGCAGGCCGCGCTCGCCGAATAGCGCAAGGCTCTGCTCAAGCGCACGCACGCCATGCTCGAAGAGCGACGCGCTGCTCTCCGAAACGGCCGGCACGAAGTAGGCATCATGCTCGCCGTCGCTCAGCGGACGGCCGTCGAGAAACGGCACGTCCACGTCCAGAATCGCCGCGTCGCCGCTCGCATCCACATAGTGCGCCACCGTATAGGCCAGCCACGCGCGGTCGTCGGAAATGTGGGTGCGCACGCCCGCGCCGCCTTGCGGCAGCCACCAGTGCTGCACGTCGCCCTCCGGAAACTGCCGGGCGGCCGCCCGCAACAGATGCTCGCGAGTCAGCTCGGGACGCGCCACGACGAGCGCCATGCCGTCCTGCAACTGATCGCGGAAGCCGTACGCGCCGCTGGCCTGATAAAAGCCCGCACGCGCCCAGATCCGGCACACGAGCGTCTGGTACAACAACCAGCGGTTGAGCATCAGGTCCATGGTCCGATCGGGCGTCACGACCTGGACCGCGCCGAGCGTGTCGTCCCAGAACGCCGTCACCGCCGCGAGTACCGCGTCGAGGTCGGCGTCGCGATAGCGTTCGACCAACTGCCGGGCGGCCTCGGTCGAGGCCGCTTCGCCCAGCACGAACACCACTTCGGCGATGCCGCCCGGTTCCAGTTCGAGCGTGGTCTGCAAGGCCGCGCACGGATCGAGTCCCGCTCCGACCTTGCCTGACAATGGCGCGTCGTCATCGGCGGCGGCCAGTCCGGCGGGATAGTGCAAGCTGCCGTTACGGCCGATGAACTCGCACCGGTCCGCGCTCCAGGTGGTCTGCTTGCCGCCCAGGTCCGCAAAGGCCACGCGCCCTCGATACGCTTCGGCCCAGCCGTTGCGGACGAACATGGCCCGCGTCTGCACGTCGATTTCGCTGATGGTGTAAGGCGCAGCCGTGCTGCGCGACGCCCCCAGCGCCCATTCGACGTACGCCGTCACCGAAAGCCGGCGCGTGCGCCCGGACAGATTGCGCAGCGTCAGACGCGAAATCTTCAGCGGGTCGTCGAGCGGCACGAATTGCAGCAGGTCGAGCGCGATGTCTTCCGCCGTGTGCATGAAGCGGCTGTACCCCTGGCCGTGACGCGCGATGTAGGGCGCGGCACCCGGAGCGTTGTCGCGCACAGGGTTGGCCTGCGGTCCCCACAGCGCGCCCGTATCGTCGTCGCGCACGTAAAACGCCTCGGCTGGTGGATCGCCGACCGGATCGTTCGACCATGGTGTCAATTGATGCTCGCGGCTGTTCGACGCCCACGTGTAGCCGCTGCCCTCGGCCGACACCAGGAAGCCGCAGACCGGATTGGCGATCACGTTGACCCACGGCATCGGCGTGCATTGGCCGGCCGCGAGAATGGTGACGTATTCGCGGCCGTCGTCCGCAAAGCCGCCCAGACCGTTGAAGCACTCCAGCCCTGCACCGGGCGCTGCGGTTTTCACGGCAGCGGGCAGCGGCAGCGCGCTCAGCAAACGCCGCGCGCGCGGCTGGCCAGGCGGCGGCGTGCTGACGAGGCGCCGCAACTGATCCAGCAGGCGCCCATTGCGCGCGGCCAGCACGGCACGCGCGGCAACCGGAAACAGCGCCCGCGCGTCGGCGGACATGAGATCGGCGCGCAGCACAAAAATGCTGCCGCGCGCGGCGCCGCCCGCCTGCTGGGACGGTTGCGCCTCGCCGGAACGCACGAGCGTTTCGAGCGCAGCCTGCAAATCCTGCACATACGACGCGGCGCGTTCGTTGATGATGACGAGATCCACCGCCAGCCGCTTCATATGCCAGTACTCGTGCGCATGCACCAGTTGCCGCACCAGCGCCATGTGTTCGATATCGTCGATGCGCACCAGCAGGATCGGCAGATCGCCCGACACACCATGCGCCCAGAGCGGCGCGGCGCCCACGCCGCCCGCTGCCGCCACCGCGGCGACACCCCGCTGCAGCGCGAGCGAACCCGGCCGCAACGACGGGTCGCTGTACAGCATGTGACCGGCCATGCGCTGGAACAGTCCTGCCTCATCGGCACTCACACCGTTGTGGCGCAACTGCACCTGCGCCTGGGTCCATGCGAGCATCGCCGCGCGCGCAAACGAAGCGCCGTCGCGATGCTTGTCCACCAGATCCAGCAGTTGTGCGCGCGAATCGGCGACGATGGTCCAGAAGGCCACTCGTGCCGTCGCGCCCGGTTCGATACGCAACCGCTGGCGCATCGCGAAAGCCGCGTCGAGCACGACCCCTGCCGAGTTGCCGAGCGCGCGCTCATCCGCGAGACCTAGCGGCGAACGCACGCTACGGCCACGGCCGATAAACCGCGCGCGGTCCGTTTCCACTTCGAGCGCGCCGACGGTCTTGCCCTCGATCACCGCCAGATGCGCAGCCCACACCTCGGGTTCGTCCGGCGCGCGGCGGCGCCGGGTCGCGAGGATCACCCCGCTCTGTGCCAGATACTCCGTCTCGACGAAGAGTTTGGAGAAAGCCGGATGCGCCTGATCGGCGGCGGGCGGCGCCAGCACGATCTCCGCATAGGAGGTGAACTCGATCACCCGAGCCCGTGGCCCCGAATTGGCCACCGAGACCCGTCGCACTTCGGCATCGTCTTCGGCGGACACCACCACGTCGAGCAAGGTGGTCAGCGTGCCGTCGCGCCGCACGAACTCGGCGCGATCTTCGGTGAAGATCACCTCGTAGCTGTCGGGCACCACGCCCGTCGGTTGCCACGCGGCTGACCAGAACTCGCCGCTTTCGACGTCGCGCAGATACAGGTAGCTGCCCCAGTCGTCGCAGGTCGCATCCTCGCGCCAGCGGGTTACCGCCAGATCGCCACGGCGGCTGTAACCGGAGCCGGCCGAGGTGATCATCACCGCGTAACGGCCGTTGCAGAGCAGATGGGTGGCAGGCGACGGCTCGCTGGCCGAGGTCAGGCGCCGCGCCGCCGCCGGCTCGACGCCGCGCAGCGGTCCGGTCGTGCTGTTCTCGTCGACCCGCAGATGGGCGACCGCCACCCTGCCCGGCATGCGCTCCTGCAACAACAGTTCGGTGGCCTGAATGGCCGGCTCGGCATGGAAGAATTCGCGGATGCAACCGCCCAGCAGCGCGTTGGCGATCGAGACAATCGTCATGCCCTGATGATGCGCCATGAACGCTCGCACCACCGCCACCGTCTGCCCCTCGGGCACCCGGGAGGGCGTGTAATCGAGCGCCTCGTAAAAGCCGAAACGTCCGCAGGCGCCTGCCGCGCAGAGACGCTTCAGGTTATCGGTGGCCGCAGCGGGATCCACCATCGCGGCCAATGCGGTCGCATAGGGGGCAATCACCGCATCGTGACCAAGGCCGCGCTTCAGGCCGAGATCGGGAATGCCGAAGCTCGAGTATTGATAGGTGAACTCAAGATCGCGTGCGTTGTAGGCCGACTCCGAGATGCCCCACGGCAAGCCGAGCGCGCGGCCGTAACCCATCTGCCTGTGCACCACGAGCCTGTTGGTTCGCGCAATCAGGCTGCTGGCCGGCGCACGCATCACCAGCGACGGCATCAGGTATTCGAACATCGAACCGGACCACGAAATCAGCGCGGCGCCGCCAGGTACCGGCGTCGCAATACGGCCGAGGCGGAACCAGTGACGCGCGGGGATATCGCCCTTGGCGATCGCCACGAAGCTGGCGAGCCTTGCCTCCGAGGCCAGCAGGTCGTAGCTGCTCGGATCGAGCCGGCCATCGGCGACCGCGTAGCCAATCGAAAGCAGATTGCGCACGGGGTCCAGCAGAAAGCCGAATTCCATCGCATTGGCCATCGTCAACGCCGTATCGGCCAGGACCGTCAGCCGCTCGCGCAAGCTCGCAGGATGGTTCGCAGCGTTCGCGTCCTGTCCGCATTGTTCCTTGCTGTGGCTGTGGATTGCCTGCTCCAGCGCGTCGACCCAGAACCGCACGTCGTCGGCGGAAGGGTTCTGATCCGGGCGGACTTCATCGACGAGTGCACGCGCAATATCAGCCACCGTGGCGGCAAGCAGCGTGATGGCCGGCCATGCCGGCAGCGCTACGACGCCTTGCGCGCCGAAATCGCCAGCCGCCGGCGCGGCTGCTGCTGCCGCAATCACATGCGGTTCGTCGGCAGGCACATCGGCAAGCGCGGCCCGCAGTGCCGCCACAGCCTGATCGAACTCGTCGTGCAACGCGAGGCGCGTGCGATCGACGTGACCCTGGCTCTCGCGTAGCGCTTCGCACAACAAACCCAGGTTGTCGCGGATGCCCGCCAACGCCACGTTGCAACGGCTTTGCGCGGGCTGTGCCGCCCATGCGCGGCAGGCATTACCCAGCGCAATCAGATGACCGGCGAGATTGCCGCTATCGACGGACGACACGTACTTCGGCTCCAGCGGCCGCAAATCCTGGGTGTCGTACCAGTTATAGAAATGGCCGCGAAAGCGTGCGAGGCGCTGCATCGCGGCGAGCGTCGTCTCCAGCCGCGCCACGCTGTCCAGCGTGCTGGCCCAGCCGAATTCGCGCGCGCTGACGGTGGCGAGCAGATAGAGCCCGAGGTTGGTCGGCGAGGTCCGATGCGCGACGACCGGGCGTGGATCCTCCTGGAAATTGTCCGGCGGCAGCATCTGGTCGGCAGGCGTGACGAAGGTCTCGAAGAAGCGCCACGTGCGACGGGCATGGTGTCGCAGTTGCTGGGCGTTCTCAGGGCTGACGACCAGATCGCCGGCCGCCCGCGGTGCGCGACTCGACCAGTAAGCGAGCGCGGGCGAGGCGAGCCAGCCGGCCACGAACGGCACCCCAAGCCACGCGCCGTGATGGCCGAAGCGCCACGCCACCACCGCACTGGTTGCCGCGCCGAGCAGCGCAAGCGCCACGCCGGCGCGCATGCGCACGAAAGTCGCAGCCAGCGTCAGCCGTTCGCGGGCACCGGCTTCGGCGGCCGTCGTCCATTCGAGCAGATGGCGGTGACTGACCACCACACGAAACAGCGTGCAGGCGATCGCATCGCTCATCGACCAGGTTTCTTCGGCGAGAAAGGCAATCGACATGCCGCATTTGCCGAGCGCGAGCCACAGGTCGTCCAGCCAGACGCGCAAGCGGCTGCTCAAGGTCATCTTCACGTGAGGGCGCTGCCAGCGCGGGATCAGCGCGCTGAGGGTCGGCAGCAGCACCGGCAGCACGATCGTCGCCATCACGAAGATCGTCCACAGCAGCGCGACCGAAAACGGCAAGGTCCAGCCCACCAGCAACGCGACGAATGCCGCGGGCGCAGTAAGCGTGCGGCGCAGGTTGTCCAGCATCTTCCAGCGGGCGGTGGCATGCAGCGTCAGGTCGGCGCGCCGGTGCAGCGTCATGAGCCACGGCAGCAGTTGCCAGTCGCCGCGCGCCCAGCGATGCTGGCGCGCCGTGGAAACGTCGTAACGGGCTGGAAACGCTTCGACCACTTCGATGTCCGAAGCAAGTCCGGCCCGCGCAAAAATCCCTTCGAAGAGATCGTGGCTCAACAGGGTGTTGTCGGGCACCCGGCCCGCCAACGCGGTCTCGAAGGCATCCACGTCGTAGATGCCCTTGCCGGCGTACGAGCCCTCGTCGAAGAGATCCTGATAGACGTCCGATACCGCGGCCACATACGGATCGATGCCGCTCGGGCTCGACGAGATACGCTGAAACAGCGAGCCCTCCGCGCCCACCGGCAACGACGGCGTCACGCGCGGTTGCAACACCCCATAGCCCTCGACGATCCGCTGGCTCACCGGATCGAACACCGCGCGATTGAGCGGATGCGCCATCTTGCCGATCAGACGGCGCACGGTGTCGCGCGGCAGGCGGGTGTCGGCGTCGAGCGTGATGACGTAGCGCACCTGCGACGGCACCGCGAGCGGCACACCGTCGCTGACCACGAACGAGGTATCCAGCGCGCCGCGCAGCAAGCGGTTCAACTCGTGCAGTTTGCCGCGCTTGCGCTCCCAGCCCATCCACTGCGCCTCTTCGTCGTTCCACGTGCGGCGCCGGTGCAGCAGGAGGAAGCGCTCGCCGTCCGCTGCGCCAGGGTAGAGACGGTTCAGCCGGGCGATGCCCTGGGTCGCGGCCTCCAGCAGACCGCTGTCGCCCTCGGTTTGAGCCGTGGGGGAATCCGTCCAGTCGGATAGCAGCACGTAGTAAAGCTCGCCTCCGGGGCTCGCCAGATGATGAATCTCCAGCCGCTCGATCTGCGCGGCCAGCGCGGCCGTCGTGGTCAGCATCGTGGGCACGGCGACCACCGTGCGCAAGGTGGAGGGAATCCCGTTGCGCAGTGCGAGACCCGGCAGCACGATGGCGCCGACATCCCGCATCACACCGCGATTGACCACCGCCACCGCCAGGTCCAGCGCGGGCAGCACGCCTGCGAGGCCCAGCCAGATCAACCACCGTGTGTGAGGCGCGAGACCGCTCGCGAGGACCAGCACGCCTGCCAGCAGCAGCGCCGCCAGCAACACGATGCGGCCGACGTATCCGCCCAGGCCGGCGCGGCGCGTAATCCGATGCAACCATTCGGCAGCCGGCGGACGATAGCCGAGCGCCGCCTCGAGTGCCGGGCGGCCGCCCGCCAGCAGGTGATAGCCGGGGTCGCCTGCGCGCCGCTGCCCGGCTCCGGCGGCGGAGACCGCGCGGCGCGCGATCTCCGTCTCGCTCACCGACGAACCGCGCGCCAGGGCTTCGATCGCCCCGCGATACAGATTGCGCGTGGAGAAGTCCATCTCGACGAAACCGCTGTGCGTGCGCAGGATCTCGTCGACGGGGCTGATCCGTTCGAACAGTTCGGTCCAGTCGACGTCGGAGATCAGCCGCATGCTGGTGATCACGTTGCGCACGGTCAGGCTCGCGGCGCCCTGCTGCTGATGCACCGCCGCGACGATGCGGTCCGCCGTGGTGTCCTGGGCGGCGAGCCGCTCGTGCAGCCAATTGACCGCCGGCGTGACATCCGGGTCCTGGTCGTGCAGCCGCTGCAGCAGTTGCACCGCGAACGTGTCGCGCAAGGCGGAACGCCCATAGCGCGCAACCAGCGCAGCCACCGCCTCGGGCGTATGCTCGCCGACGCCGAGCAGGCGGTCGGCCATTGCGTCGGCGTCCAGACGCGCGGTTCTGCCGGCGGTGATCTGATCCGCGAGACGGCGCAGATTTTCGATCAGCACAATGCGCAGCGTGATCGCCACCGCCCAGAGTTCGCCGATCGTCAGCGGCTGCACGGTCTGATAGTCGCGTACGAAGCGGCACAGCAGGTCGGGATCGAAGCGGCTATCCGTATGTGCGACGAACGCCCAGGCCAAACCGAACACGCGCGGATAACCGGCAAACGGACCGCTGCTGAGTTTGGGTAGCTGACGGTAGTAGCTGCGCGGCAGGTCGTCGCGAATCTGCCGAACCTGCTCTTCGACCAGATAGTAGTTGTCGAGCAGCCATTCGGCCGCCGGCGTGATCGCTTCATCGTGAGCGGCCGCGGCGACGGTTGCCTGGTACGCCAGCAACAGGTGCTGTGCGTTGTCTTTCAGACGCGTCGCAAGCGCGGGGCGGGCCGAGGCGCGCTTCGAGACAAGCTGGGCTCGGGCAAGGCTGTGCGCATGCTGCGCCAGTCGTTCCTCGCCAAAAAGTTCCTCGCGGACCGGCTCGGTGCTGTTCCATGGCGAAGGCGAGTTGCCTCCGCGCAGAACACGCGAGAATAAAATCATTGAAATACCTTCCTGCCAGGGACAGCGTGATCGTCGACGCTCGCCAGATGGCTGCGCCGAGGCCAGCGGAAAGCGTCCCTTTTACAGCTCTTTACTTCGCGGCCTTCGCTACGCGCGGGGCCGGCTGATAGCGCCACTTGCTCGCCGCCGGATCGATACGTGCGGCGTCCTGCTGGCGTTGCTCGGCCCGTGCGGCATCGGCGAGGCCGAATTCGGCGCGCCTATCGCGGGTGGGGTTATTGGCATCGGGTAGGAATGGCATAAAACCTTCTGTTTTCTGTGATCATGTGGACCAGACGGTTCGCTCAGTCGGCATCGGAACGCTCAGGATCGCCAGGCGCCGACGCGCAGCCGCAGCGCAACGTCATCCGCATAGGATGACCTGCGCTCCGGCGCGAGTCTGTACGGTGCAGGACTTTTCGGGTTGAAAGCGCCGCCGGAAGAAGGCGTGACGCTGTGCGACGTCCAGATGCGGCGGGCTTTGGGCTAAGCGCCGCCGGGCGTTGTCCCCTGTTGCGCCAGCGTGCTGTCCACCATCGCCTGGGCCTCCTCAACGATGCGGGTCAGGTGGTCCTCGCCGAGAAAACTCTCCGCATAGATCTTGTAGATGTCCTCGGTCCCCGACGGGCGCGCGGCGAACCAGCCGCTCTTCGTGATCACCTTGATGCCGCCGATGGCCGCCCCATTGCCCGGCGCGCGGTCGAGCACCTGCTCGATCTTCTCGCCGGCCAGTTCGGTGTGCGGAAACTGCGCGGGCGACAGCTTGCCCAGTTGCGCCCGCTGCGCCGCCGTGGCGGCGGCCTGCACGCGGCGCTCGGCCGGCTCGCCGAGGCGCTGGGTCAGGTCGCGATAGATTTCGGCGGGGTCGCGGCCGATACGTGTGGTGATCTCCGCCGACAGCAAGGCCGGCACGATGCCATCCTTGTCGGTGGTCCACGCCGTGCCGTCGAGGCGCAGACAGCTCGCTCCCGCGCTCTCCTCGCCGCCGAAGCCCAATGACCCGTCGACGAGGCCGTCGACGAACCACTTGAAGCCGACCGGCACCTCGTAAAGCGTGCGGCCCAGCTTGCCGGCCACCCGATCGATCATCTGGCTGCTGACAATGGTCTTGCCCACCGCCGCGTGACCGGACCAGTTCGGCCGATGCGCGAACAGATAATCGACCAGCACGCTGAGGTAATGATTGGGCGGCAACAGGCCCGCCGCGCGCGTGACGATGCCGTGGCGGTCGTGATCGGTATCGCAGGCGAAGGCCACGTCGAAGTGATCCCTCTGCGCGAGCAGCGGCTGCATCGCATAAGGCGAGGACGGGTCCATGCGGATCCGCCCGTCCCAATCGAGGCTCATGAAGCGGAAGGTGGGATCGACCTCATCGTTAATGACGCTCAGGTTCAGCCCGTAGCGCTCCGCAATAGGCCCCCAGTAGTGCACGCCCGCGCCGCCGAGCGGATCGACGCCGAGGCGGATCGGCGCCCCGCGTATCACGTCCATGTCGATCACGTTGGCGAGGTCGTCGACATACGCGTTGAGGTAGTCGTGCCGATGCGTGCTCGACGAGGCCAGCGCGCGCGCCAGCGAGACGCGCAGCAGGCCGTCGAGCCCGCTCTCGAGCAAGGCGTTGGCAGACTTCTCGATCCAGCCGGTGACGCTGCCGTCGGCGGGCCCGCCGTTGGGTGGGTTGTACTTGAAGCCGCCGCTTTCGGGCGGGTTGTGCGACGGCGTCACCACGATGCCGTCGGCGAGGCCGGTGGTGCGGCCGCGGTTATACACGAGGATCGCGCGCGACACCGCCGGCGTAGGCGTGTACTCGCCGTCCGCCGCGATCATCACATCGACGCCGTTGGCGGCCAGCACTTCGAGTGCGCTGGCGTTGGCGGGTTCCGAGAGCGCGTGCGTGTCGATGCCGAGAAAGAGCGGCCCATCGATACCCTGCTGCTTTCGATAGTGACAAATGGCCTGGGTGATGGCGAGCACATGCCATTCGTTGAAGCTGCGCTCGAACGGCGAGCCACGATGCCCCGAGGTGCCGAAAGCGACCCGTTCCGCGGCAATCGCCGGGTCCGGCGTGTCCGAGTAGTACGCCGAAATGAGGCGGGGGACATTGACCAGCATGCGGTGCGACGGGAGCTTGCCGGCGAGAGGACTGATGTTCATGGATGTCCCTCCAGTTGTGCTTCGCAAAACGTTGAAACGCGTGGAGACCGCTGCGGACAAAGCGGGCGGCGATCGTTCGGCGATCGTTCATTTCACCGCTTGTCTGAGCGCCCGGAGCGTCTGGATTACGCCAGCATACTCCCGTCTTCAGGCAGCCAGCGTCTGCCGTGAATCGCTTCGCCCGCAATGTGCCTTCATGGGCGGGCGCCCTCGCCGCTCGCCCCGCTTCTTTTTTTGCTCCCCGCCCGGAAACCTCTACCATAAGCGCCTTCTGCGCCGCTTAACGTTGCTCGAACGGGCCTCTCATCATGAACATCCGCTTCCTCGAAACCTTCGTCTGGCTCGCCAAGCTGCAAAATTTCCGCCTCACTGCCGAACAGTTGCATACCACGCAAGCCGCTGTCTCGAGCCGGATCGCGTCGCTCGAAGAGAGCTTCGGCATCCGGCTGTTCGAGCGCAACTCGCGTTCGGCAACGCTCACACCGGCCGGCCGCAAGATGCTCGCGTACGCGGAGCGTATCGTGCGCCTCGGTGAAGAGATGCGCCGCGAAGTCGACGATGCGGATGCGGACTCGGGCCTGATTCGCATTGGCGTGATCGAGTCGATCGTGCATAGCTGGTTTCCCGCGCTGATGGCGCTCGTGCGGGAACGCTATCCGCGGCTCGAAATCGAGGTGACGGGCGACACCACCATCCACCTCGCGCATCTGCTGCGCACCGACGCCGTGGAACTGATCCTGCAGACCGACATACTGAGCGGCCCCGATTTCACCAACCTGCCGCTCGCCGAGTTTCCGGTGCGCTGGGTAGCGAGTCCCACGCTCGGTCTGGCCGGCAGGAAACTCGATCTGGCGCAGCTCGCGGAATTCCCGATCGTCAGTTTCTCGCGTCACTCCGGTCCGCACGCGACGCTCGAACAATTGTTAAGCACGGCTGTCGAACGGCCCGCCCGCATCAACTGCATCACCTCGGTCGCGGCGATGATCCGGCTCGTCGCCGACGGCTTCGGCGTGGCCGCGCTGCCGCCGGCGGTCGTGCAGCGCGAACTGCGCGAAGGGGTGCTCGAGGTACTCGACGTCAGCTCGGAATTTCCCGCCATGCCGCTCGTTGCCGTACACCGCGCGCAAAGTCATCCGCTCGCCGCGCGCATCGCGGAACTGGCCCGCCAGGCCGCCGGCGAATTCGATCGCACGCTGGCAAGCGACCCCCCGCGCCGCCCGGTGCGCGTCACGCGGGCCGCCACGCCTGCCCGCAGCGGCAAGCAACCGGCCGCGAAACGCGGCTCATAAGAAAACCTTTTCACTGGGAATTTATTTTCTTGTTGGACCGCAATGGCTGACGGTCGCGACACTGTGCCCTGACGAATCTCTTTCACTTTCGCAGGGACCGACTGATGAGCATGACCCCGCCGCGCGGCCAGCTTTGCATCTGGACTGACACCGACCCCACTCCGGCTCTGGAAGCCGATTTCAACGCCTGGTACGACCGCGAACACATGCAGGAGCGTGTCGCGATTCCCGGGTTTCGCTACGCGCGCCGGTTCAAGTCCAATGACGGCGGCCCGCGCCGCTATCTCGCGCTGTACGTGACCGACACCCTCGAAGTGTTCCGCAGCGCCGCTTACCGGCAGGCGTTCACGGTGCAGACGCAGTGGTCGCTGGACAACTTCGCGCGCATGGTGGACACGCAGCGGCGCGTCGGCGAACTCACGCTCGAGACCGGCGACGGCGAAGGCGCTCACCTTGCGCTCGTCGTGCTGCCGCCTGAGCGCGTCGACGCCGCGTCGTTGCGGCCGCAGCTCGAAACGGGCGTGACCATTCCCGGCATTCACGGGGCGCGGCTCTTCTGCACGACGCCCGCACTTTCGGTTCCGCTCAACACGTCACCGGATCCCGCCACCGCACTGCCCGCCGCCGACGCGCTGATCCTCGTCGAGGGCAGCAACGCGGCCGCCACGCGCGCGCTCGCCGAAGAGCTGGCCGCTGAGGCAGGCGTGTCGCGTAGCGACGTGCGCACCTTCGATCTGCTCTGGCGCATCGCTGCCTGACGCAGCCGGCGCACCCGCGCATCCGACCGGCTTCCTTCCGCCTACGCACGAGGTTTCCATGAACACGCTTGCCCAGCACTCCCCGCTCGATCACCCGCACCCACGACGTGGCCGGCTCGCGGCCGCCAGCATGGTCGGCACCTCGCTCGAATGGTACGACTTCACCGTCTACAACACGCTCGCCGCGCTGGTGTTCAACCGCTTGTTCTTCCCCTCGGTCGATCCGCTCGCGGGGACCATTCTCGCGCTGTCCACCTACGCCGTCGGCTATGTGTCGCGGCCGCTCGGCGGCTTCGTGTTCGGCAACCTCGGCGACCGGATCGGCCGGCGCGCGGTGCTGATGCTCACCCTGCTCCTGATGGGCGTGACCACCGCGTTGATGGGCGTGCTGCCCACCTACGCGTCGGCGGGTATCGCGAGCCCACTGCTGCTGGTCGCGCTGCGTTTCGTGCAAGGCATTGCACTGGGCGGCGAATGGGCCGGCGCGGTGCTGCTCTCCGTCGAACACGGCGATCAGAAGCGGCGCGGCTTCAATGCCTCGTGGACCCAGGTGGGGCCCTCGCTCGGCACGCTGCTCGGCACCGGCTTTATCGCGTTGATCACGCTCGCGCTATCGTCCGACGACTTTCTCGCCTGGGGATGGCGCGTGCCGTTCATCGCCAGCGTGCTGCTGGTCGGCTTCGGCTTGTGGGTCCGGCGAGGCGTCGAAGAAACGCCGCAGTTCGAACAATTGAGCCAGGCCCACGCAACGGCCAAGGTGCCGGTTGCCGAAGTGCTGACGCAACACTGGCGCCGCCTGCTGGTAGCCGGCGGCTCGCGGATCGGCTCGGACGTGCTGTATGCGCTGCTCGTGGTCTTCACGCTCACCTATGTGACCACCGTGCTGCACCTGTCCCGCACGACGGCGCTCACCGCGGTGCTCATCGGCACCGCCTGCAATGCGGCCACTGTGCCGTTGTTCGGCGCGCTATCGGATCGCTTCGGCCGGCGGCCCGTCTATCTGGCCGGCACACTCGCGGCGATCGTCTGGGCCTTTACCTTCTTTGTGCTGCTCGACAGCGCACAGCCGTTGCTGATCGTGCTCGCGGTGGTGGTTGGCCTCGTGATTCATGCCGCCATGTATGGACCGCAGGCCGCTTTCGTCACCGAACAGTTTCCGACCCGCGTGCGCTATGCCGGCTCGTCGCTCGCCTACACGCTGGCGGGCATCCTCGGCGGCGGCTTCGCGCCGCTCATCATCGTGAGTCTCTACAAGTACTGGGGCAATACGGTCGCGGTGTCGCTGTATGTCTCGATCGCCCTGGTGGTCACCGGCATTTCGCTCATCGTCGCGCGTGAAACAGCGCGGCGGCCGCTCGAAGGCTGAGCGGCCTTTACACCCACTCGCTCAACTCTCCCTCTCTTATTACAATGAAAAAACTCATCGCCTCGTTCGCGGTGGTGCCGGCCCTGTCCGCCGGCGTCGCCCATGCCCAAAGCAGCGTAACGTTGTACGGCGTGATCGACACCGCGCTGGTGTACGCCAACAACAGCGGCGGCAAAAGCCTCTACGAAATGAACAGCAGCAACGTACTGGGCAATCGCTGGGGGCTGCGCGGCAGCGAAGATCTTGGCTCGGGCCTCAAGGCGGTATTCCTGCTGGAAAATGGCTTCGCCTCGAACACGGGGCGCTTTCAGCAAGGCGGCGATGAATTCGGCCGCCAGGCCTATGTCGGGCTGTCGTCCGACCGCGCGGGTACCGTGACGCTGGGTCGCCAGTACGACGCCGTCGTCGATTATGTGTTGCCGTATATCGCCGGCGCGCAATGGGCCACTTACCTGGGCGGCCATCCGGGCGATCTGGACAACACCAACAACGACTACCGCTCGAACAACTCGATCAAGTACACCAGCCCGAACTACTCAGGCTTCCGGTTTGGCGGCCTGTACAGTTTCGGCGGCGTGGCGGGGCAATTCAGCGAAAACCAGATCTGGTCGCTGGGTGCGGGTTATGTGCGCGGCCCCTTGAGCCTGGGTGCGGCCTACGTGAACATCAAGAATCCTAACTTCTCGTACTTCGGCAATAACTCGACGTCCAGTTCGACGGGCAACAACATGACCGGCAGCCTTGTTTACTCGGGCTACGCGTCGGCGGGATCGGAGCAGATCTTCTCCGCGGGCGGCAACTACACGCTGGGCGCGGCCACGGTCGGCCTCGTCTATAGCAACACGCAGTTCAGGCAACTGGGCGCCGACGCGAGCCTGAACCCGGAAGGCTATAGCGGCTCGGAGAAATTCCATAACGCCGAGGTGAACTTCAAGTATCAGTTGAACCCGTTCGTCCTGCTCGGTGCGTCCTATGACTACACCAAGGGCTACGGCGTCAACAGCGTCACGTATCAGCAAGGCGATCTTGGCGCAACCTACATTCTTTCGAAGCGCACCCAGCTTTACGTCGTGGAGATCTATCAGCGCGCATCGGGAACCGACTCGTCCGGCAAGGCGGCCGTGGCCAATATCAACGGCTTGAGCGCGTCGTCGACGCCTAACCAGCTCGCGACCCTGGTGGGGATCACTCATCGCTTCTGAAGCGTTCTGAAGCGACAAGGCGTGCGATAGAGCGAAGGCCTCGCTTCGCTCTATCGGGCCGCGAGTCGCGGCGTGATGCACATGGGCGGAGCGGCGAACGTTTCTCCGCCTGCTACGCCCGCGCCGCGCGTACCAACTGCGCGTTCGCGCGACGCTCGGCCAACGCCGGGCGCACCAGACTCCAGATCAACGCGGCGCCAATCAGATCGCCCAAGCCGAGCGCAACAAAGAACGGCGCATAACCGATCGTCGCCACCAGCGCGCCCATCACGAGCGTGAAGCCCAGGTTGCCGATCCCCGCGGAGAGCGCCGCGAAGCCCGTGACCGTGGCCACTTCATGACGCGGGAACAGGTCGGCCGACATCGAAATCACCGTCACGGACAGCGTCTGGTGCGCAAAACCGCCAAGGCACAGCAGGAAGATCGCCATACCCGGCGACTTCACATAGCCGACGCCGGCCATCGCCGTCATCAGCAACGCCGCGCCCGTGACGACGACCCGCTTGCCATTGACAATCGACAGGTTGAAGCGCCTGTTCAGCAGGAACGATACCGAACCGCCCATCAGGCAGCCGATATCCGCCGCGACGAACGGCAACCACGCCGTCATCGCAATCGCCTTCAGATCGAAACCGCGCGCCTGATGCAGATACAGCGGCATCCAGAACACCAGCGTGCCCCACACCGGATCGGCGAAGAAACGCGGCAGCGCGATGCCCCAGAAGTTGCGCGAGCCGAAGATCTCGCGCAGGTTCGGCTTCGAACCGTCCTCGGCGAGACCGAGCGCCTTGCCGTCGACGATATGCGCGGCTTCCCGTTCGCTCAGTGCAGGGTGTGCACTGGGGTGACGATAGAAGGCGATCCACAACACCGCCCATACGAAGCCGATACCACCGGCGATCACGAACGCGGTCTGCCAGTTGTAGCGCAGGATCGACCATGCGATCAGCGGCGGCGCGGCGATGGCGCCGACCGACGTGCCGATATTGAACACGCCCGCCGCAATCGCGCGTTCGCGCAGCGGAAACCAGAACGCCGCGAGACGCATGCCGGCCGGAATGAACGAGGCCTCGACGAGTCCGAGCATGCCGCGCAGCACGAACAGGCCCACCCAGCCGGTGGCGAAGCCGTGCGCCATGCAGATCGCCGACCATGCGAGACCGCACAGCAGGAAGCCGAAGCGCAGGCCGATGCGGTCCATCAGATAGCCCGTGAGCGGACCGCCCAACGGATACATGACCAGAAACGCGCCGGTGATCCAGCCGTATTGCGCGGTGGAGATGTGCAGGCTCTGCATGACCGTCGGCGCGGCGACGCTCAACGAACTGCGCGCCAGATAGTTCATGACCGTGCCGAGCGACAGCAACGCGATCATCCACCAGCGCAGCCCTCTTACCTTGATTCCCATGATGATGTCTCTCTCCGATCCGGATGTTGTTCCAGCCGCTCCGTATAAGCCGATACCGCTGCCGCCTCGGCAGACATCGTATGTCTTGAAGATCGCTGGATCAAGAAAGAGATCACGGGTGTTTACCCGCGGAGAGGCCGCAACCGCTGTCAGGCCGAAGATTTCCAGGTTTGTCGCACCTGCGCGATTCCCAATCACCTTGCATAAGACCCGCCATGTTGTACGACAACTAGTAACATCTACCGTGTCAATCCACGCCCGGCGGCTTCGGCCCTGCCCCCGTCGCACGCCTCGATCCGCTTTAAATATCTCTTCACTTTCATGAACCCGTTGCGATAGGCCTCGCGTCATATCCTGCATCTCAGCGGACAACTCACGGCACTGCGCCGGTTGTCTCTCAGGCCTCACTCGCACGGAGATGAATCGATGAAACGCATGACCCTTGCCGCCCTTGCCGGAATCCTGGTAACCAGCGCGGCCTTTGCCCAGACCCAACCCGGCAGCAACGACGCCACGACCAACGCGCAGCAGCAGCCGCAGCAGCAACAAGGCCAATGGGTACCCCCGGATGGTCAACCCATTGCGGGCAAGACGCGCGCCGAGGTGTACCAGGACCTGGTGCACGCCGAACAGGACGGCCAGCTCGCGTACCTGAACAGCACCTTGTACGCGCATCACTGAGTTGATTTAACCCTTGGTGCGATCGCGCGCCGCCCTGCTTTCAAGCGGCGCGCCGCTTCGCTCTCCCGTCTCTGTCGAACTACCGAACATCATGAAACTGCGGACTTTCTACTTGCGCATCGTGAAACTCGCCGTATGCGTCGCCGCGGGTGCGACGCTGTGCGGGTGCGCCTCATTGCATGGCACCCCTAACGGTCCTGGCGACTGCGTCGGTCCGCCGGATTACTGCACGCCGTTCTTCGGCTCGTAGGCGAGCGTCGATGCGCGACGCGTCGCGGGCCCGGATGCGTCGCGCATGACTGCCGCCTTTTTGCAGCCCATACTTCAAAAACGTTTGACGACGAAATAGATTCGGACGTAGCATTTCGTCATGGCCAAGGGACAGACCCAGCGCCGCCAATCTCTTGAGGGATTCTCATGAGCACGTTATCCAGGCGCTTCGATGCGCTTATTTTCATTGGTCGTTTTCAGCCCCTGCATCGCGGTCACCTGGAACTGCTGCGGCGCGCGTTGAGTCTCGCGACCGAAGTCTGCATTCTGATTGGCTCAACCGACCGGCCTCGCACCGTCAAAGACCCGTTCTCGTTCGACGAACGGCGTCAGATGATCAGCTCGGTGCTGGCGGACGACGAGCGCGAGCGCGTTGCCATCGCCCCCCTGCAGGACTCCACGTATAACGACAGCGACTGGGTTCGCTGGGTCCAGGGCGCGGTCGCAGCGGAACTCGGCGACACGGCCGGCAAAAAGATCGGCCTGATCGGCCATGCGAAAGACAGCTCGTCGTATTACCTGCGCATGTTCCCGCAGTGGGAACTGGTCGAGGTGGACGCCAACGAAGACATTTCCGCCACCGAGATCCGCGACCAGTTCTTTGCCGAACGCAGCAACAGCTTCGTGTCGTGGGCCGTGCCCGCGCCGGTGTTCGACTGGCTCGAGCAGTTCGGCACACGGCCCGAGTTCCTGCAACTGAAATCCGAAGCGGAGTTCATTGCGGGCTACAAGAAAGCCTGGGCGGCCGCCCCCTACCCGGTCACCTTCGTCACGGTCGACGCGCTCGTCGTGCATTCCGGCCACATTCTGCTGGTGCGCCGCCGCAGCGAACCGGGGCGTGGCCTGTGGGCCTTGCCCGGCGGCTTCGTCGAGCAGGACGAGCGGCTCGAAGCGGCCTGCCTGCGCGAGTTGCGCGAGGAAACCGGCCTCAAGCTGCCCGAGCCGGTCATGCGCGGCTCGCTGAAAGACCGCCAGGTGTTCGACCACCCGCAGCGTTCGGCGCGCGGCCGCACCATCACGCATGCCTTCCTGTTTCATTTCCCGGTTGGCGACCTGCCCCGCGTGAAAGGCAGCGACGACGCCGACAAGGCGCGCTGGGTGCCCCTGAACGTATTCGCGCAGATGCGCACGGTGATGTTCGAAGACCACTTCGATATCGCCTACCACTTCCTCGGCAAACTTTGATTCAGCGTTGATTCGTCCCACCCGCCGGGATAGACCCGGCGGCATCTCCACGGCATAGAGGAGCTCTAGCCATGCAAGCCACCCCGCGCAGTTTCGCCGCCATCCTGTCCAATCCGATCCTCAACACGGACTCGTACAAGGCCTCGCACTACCTGCAATATCCGCCGCAAGCGTCCGCGATGTTTTCGTACATCGAATCGCGCGGCGGCCGCTATGAACGCACGCTGTTCTTCGGCCTGCAGATGCTGCTCAAGGAATATCTGTGCCGCCCGATTACCGGCGCGATGATCGACGAGGCCAAGGCCTTCTTCGCCGCGCACGGCGAGCCGTTCAACGAGGCCGGCTGGCGCTACATCGTGAATCAGTACGACGGCTACCTGCCGGTGCGGATTCGCGCCGTGGCGGAAGGCTCGGTGGTGCCGGCGCATAACGTGCTCGTCACCGTGGAGTGTGAGGATCCCGAAGTATTCTGGCTCGCCTCGTATCTCGAGACCATGTTGCTGCGCATCTGGTACCCGGTCACCGTGGCGACCCAAAGCTGGCACCTGCGCCAGACCCTGCGTCACTATCTGCAGAAGACCAGCGACGACCTGACGCAACTGCCGTTCAAGCTGCACGACTTCGGCGCACGCGGCGTGTCGAGCGCGGAGTCGGCGGCGATCGGCGGGGCGGCGCACCTGGTCAGCTTCATGGGTTCGGATACGGTGCTGGGCGTGGTGGCAGCCAACCAGTTCTATAACGAGCCGATGGCGGCGTTCTCGGTGCCGGCCGCCGAGCACAGCACGATCACGGCCTGGGGCCGCGACGGCGAAGCGGATGCCTATCGCAACATGCTGCGGCAGTTCGGCAAGGAAGGCGCGATCGTCTCGGTGGTCTCCGATTCCTACGACCTGTTCGCGGCCCTCGACGTGTGGGGCACGCAACTGAAGCAGGCGGTGATCGACTCGGGCGCCACGCTCGTGATCCGGCCGGATTCGGGCGACCCGCTCACCATCGTGCTGCAAACGCTGCGCGCGCTGGACGAATCGTTCGGCTCGACGGTCAACAGCAAGGGGCGTCGCGTGCTCAATTACGTGCGCGTGATTCAGGGCGACGGCGTCAACGCCGAATCGATCGAAGCGATTCTCGCCGCGCTCGACGACGCCGGCTATGCCGCCGACAATCTCGTGTTCGGCATGGGCGGCGCCCTGCTGCAACAGGTCAATCGCGACACGCAGCGCTTCGCCATGAAGTGCTCGGCCATCCGGATTGGCGCGACATGGCAAGGCGTGTGCAAGGACCCGGTGACGGGCGCCGGCAAGCGCTCGAAGAAAGGACGCCTCACCTTGCTGCGCAACCGCCGCACAGGCGAATACCGCACCGTCGAGTTGCCGCTGGCGTGGGACGATCATCGCGTCGAAGGCGAATGGGACGAGGCGCTCACCACGGTTTTCGAATCGGGCAAGCTGCGGGTCGACGACAGCTTCGCGACGATCCGGCTGCGTGCCCATGCGGACGAAGTCTGACCAACCGGGAGCGGGAGGCGGCGACGCAGCTTGCGGCGCTCACCACCTCGCTAACGTGAGCGCCGCGCGACAAGCTGAGGGTAACGGCACGCAGACGCCCTAGTCTGCGCGCCGCGCCGGCAACTGCAATAGCTGCGCGCCCTCCAGGATCTCGGCGGTCGAGCCGTTCCATTCGGCTTCTCGCATCGGCTCGGCCCGGCCGCCCAGATGCCGTTCGAGAAACGCCTCGGTGATCGCATTGAACGAGATGTTGTTCTCCGGCCGCGCGAAACCATGCCCTTCGTCCGGGAACAGAACGTAGGTCACGGGGATGCCGTTGGCCTTCATCGCGTCCGCCATCTGATCGCTCTCCGCACGCTTCACGCGCGGATCGTTGGCGCCTTGACCGATCAGGAGCGGCCGACGGATACGGTCGGCGCGATGCACGGGCGAGCGCTCGCGCAGCAGCGCAAGGCCCGCTTCGGTCGACGGATCGCCGATAGCGCGAATCAGCTGGGTACGGAACGACTCCCAGTAAGGCGGAATGCTCGCCAGCAGCGTCTCCAGATTCGACGGTCCGACGATCGCAACCCCGCAGGCATAGGCCTCGGGGTTGCGCGTCATGCCGGCGAGCACCGCGTAGCCACCGTAACTCCCGCCCATGATCGCCACCCGCGATGGGTCCGCGATGCCCTTGTCGACGGCCCAGGCCACGGCATCGAGCAGGTCGTCGTCCATGCGGCGGCCCCATTCGCCGTCGCCGGCATTGACGAAGGTTTTGCCGAAGCCCATCGAGCCGCGAAAATTGACGCTCAGCACGCTATAACCGCGGTTTGCCAGCCATTGATGCTCGGCATCGAAGCCAAAGCCGTCGCGTCCCCACGGGCCGCCATGCACCAGCAACACGAGTGGTCCCGGCTGGTTCGCGCCTGCCGGCCGCGTGAGATAGGAGATCAGCTCCAGGCCGTCCCGCGACGGAATCACGACGGGCTGCATGGGCACGAGCGGCGCGCCGGCCAGTTCGGGGCGATGCTCGAACAAGGTGCGCAGCGTCTGCTGCTCGCGGTCGTACAGATAGGTTGTCGCCGGCCGGAGATCCGAGGCGGCGTTGATGACCCACAGCCGCTGGTCCTCGGTCCTTCCGCCGATGGACCAGTCGCCCAGTTGCTTGCCGTTGAGGAAATCGAGGTCGCGCTGGATATCGGTTGTGAGCGCAACATACTCCGGACGCTCCACGTAGACCGAGTAAGCCACCGGTTCGAGCGTGTCGGGATCCAGAATGAAACCGAACAGATCGACGCGCGGGTGAGCGGCCACCACCCCGGTCGCGCCGCTGGCAAGATCGATGCGGGTCAGCGCCGCGGTGTCGCGGCCGCGGCTATCGAACATGAATAGCGCCGTGCCGTCCGCGTTCAGGTGGCGTGGCCCAGATGTCCACGCCTCTTCCGGCGCGAAATGTGTCCATGGCGTCCATGCGCCTTCCGCATTGCGCCGGTGCACCTCCAGGGTGCCGTCGCTTGCCGTGCGTGTCGCGAAGTGCGTCCGGTAGCGGCGGTCGGTGATAAAGCCCGAGAAATCCGTATTCTGTTCGACGAGGATGAGTTCGCCGGTTGCGAGGTCCAGCGTGTGCAGATCGAAATACTTCGGGTCGCGCTGATTCATCGCCACCAGAATGCGGTCGCGCACGATTTTGCTCACGCGCTCGACGTGCACCGTCACGCCTTTGAACGGCGTCAGATTGCGTGCGGTCCCGGCTTCCACATCGACCACGTAGAGATGAAAGTCTTCATTGCCGTCCACGTCCTGCTGATAGAAGAGCTGGCCTTCATAGGTCCAGCCGTGCATGCGGATGCCGCGCTTCGTATCGTTCGTGACCACCCGGGCACGCGTCGGGTCGTCGACCGGCGCGACCCAGATATTCAGGACGCCGTTAAGGGGCGCAAGCCATGAGAGAAAGCGGCCGTCCGGACTGATATGCACGGAAGTGCGCTCCGGATTGCCGAACAGATGCGCGCGGGGAATGAGCGGAATATTCGCAGCGGTCGATGTCACTGGGTACCCTCCATGCGAAATGCGAATCGTGTGGGACTGCCTGAAGCAGAATAGCCCGAATTGCCCGTCGAGCAAACTGCCGGAGGGGACGTGAGTGCAGCCAGGCGAATGCGCGCGATGCCGAATGCATGGGCCGGCGGCGGCGAATTCAGCAGCGGCGTTAACAAAAGCGAAAAAAACCGTTACGCTCTCGCGTCGCTCGATACTTACGTCATAGACAGACCCATGAACCCACTGCGCGCGCTCCGTCGTGTCACGCTGCTCTCCCTGTGCCTGCCGTGCGTCTTCACCACGGGGACCGCGCTCGCGGCCGGTTGTCCTGCGGCGGATGCTGCGGCAGGCGCCGCACTGAGCGCCCAGCAAAAGGTGCAGCACGACTCGAAATTTACGCCGGTCGGCGAAGAAGGCGACACGGACGTACCCGTCGCCGTGCAGCGCTCGCTGCACAGCTTCAAGCAGGCGCTCGCCGAGGCAGTGGATGCGCGCATGGCCTGCGCCGCGCAAAGCGTCGATATCGCGGCGCTCAATCGCGATCTGTCGGCTTCTCTACAGGTTAAAGCCGTCACGCCTACTGAACTGACCAGGGGACCGGCCTACGGCAGCGGACTGGACCTCAACGCAAAGCTCACCAGTGCAAGCTCGGCGGCGCCGCTCGTACTGGTGCGCGCCGGCGTCAGCATCGAATGCGGGAACGACAATGTATTGCTCGGTTATCGCTGGGACGGGGTGCACTGGAAGCGCGTGCTGCGCTGGCAAGCCGACGACTATAAAAGCATCGCCGACGCCTATGGCGATCCCTTCGGCGTCGTACCGCTGCACGATGGCCAGGTGGCCGTCGTGCACGGTACGCCGTGGTGCTCGTCGCGCTGGAGCCGCTTCGACCTCGACGTGATCGCGCCCGGCGAAGGCGCTTCCGCCCAGCGCGGCGTCTTTCACATGGAGCACGGCTACTTCAGCGACGCGGAGATCAGCTTCAATCCGACTGCCGAGGGCTTCGAGATGCGCGCGCAGGTCGCTTCGCTCGATGGCGATCTGATGCAGCGCCTCGGCATTTTCCGTTTTCGTGTCGACGGCGACCAGGTGACGCGCGTGCAGCCCGCCGCCAACAACGGCAGGGACTTCGTCGACGAATGGCTGACGATCGACGAAGCGCAGGCCCGTCAATGGAGCGATCCGGCCACTGCGGCACAGGCGTTGGCCGAGCGCACGCGCTTTAACGCCACCGCAAAACAGGCGCAACTCGGCATGAGCTACGGCGCCGTGCGCGCCTGCAGTGACCACGCCGCGCGCTACCAGGTGGACGTGCAGTTGAATACCGACACGCCCGCTAAAGCCGCGCCTCACTTCGCCTTGATCCAGCAGGCCCGCAACGGCTTCACACTGGTGGGCTTTAACACCGCCGCGGATCCGCAGTGTCGCGGCGCGGATCTGATGAGCAGCAAGGGTAAGTGAAGATAGCCAGGGTCGTTGCGGCTGCGCCCTGAAAAACCGGGAGCGTCGCCTCAAGCGCCGTATACTTGCGGGCGTGACTTCCGAACCGACAAGCATGACACCCTCCCAGGCTGACATCACCGCGCAAGCGCAACACATGGCGCTGCAAGCGGCCGCGCTGTTTCAAGGCGGACAAGTCGCGCAGGCACGCGAGGTCTGTCTGGCGGCCGTGCAGCTCGCGCCGCATGCCTGCGAGGTGCTGCTATTGCTGGCGTTTATCGCCCTGCACGCCAGGCAGCCGCAGGAATCGATCGACTGGGCCAACCGTGCCATCGCAGAGAACAGCGAACTCGCGGATGCGTATTTTCTGCGTGGCGAGGCGCAGCAAACGGCCCAGCAACACGCAGCGGCCACGGCGAGCTACGACGAGGTGCTCAAGCGCAAGCCGAACCATGCGGACGCCTTGAACAACCGCGGCAATGCCTACCATGCGCTGCTCCAGCATGCGCGCGCACTGCAGGACTACGACACAGCCATCGCACTGAACCCGGCCAAAGCCTCGTTTCATAACAACCGGGGCCTCGCGATCAAGGCGCTCGGCGATCATTCGCTTGCGATGGGCTGCTTTCAGCGGGCTATTGCGCTCCAGCCGGACTACGCGCTTGCCCACTTCAACCTGGGACTGTCGCTGTTTGCACTGCGCCGCTATCGGGATGCTGCCGCGAGCCATGACGAAGCGATCCGCCTCATGCCGGGTCATGGCCCGTTTCACTGGGGCCGTGCGGACGCATTGCGCGCAGCCGGCGCGTACGAAGCCTCACTGGTGTCGTACGACACGGCACTTTCCCTTGAACCCAACAACACGTACATCTACAACAATCGTGGCTTGTTGCTGCATTTCTGGGGCAGGCACCACGAAGCGCTAGCGGATTTCGCTACGGCGATACGCCTCGATCCCAGCCACGCGGACGCCCATTGCAATCGCGGCATGGCGCTGGAAGCGTTGGGGCAATATACGGATGCACTCGGCCACTACGACGCGGCCATCGCGCTCTCGCCGAACCACGCGGCCGCGCATTTCAATCATGCGCTCTGCGATCTCACACTGGGGCGCTTCCGCGAAGGATGGCCGGAACATGAATGGCGCTGGCAGACGGAACAACTCAAGTCGTCCGAACTGATTTCGGATAAGCCGCTATGGCTGGGGCAAGAATCGCTGCGCGGCAAACGGATACTCATGCACGCCGAACAGGGCCTCGGCGACAGCCTGCAGTTTTGCCGCTATCTGCCGATGGTCGCCGAACTCGGCGCCACGCTGATCGTGCAGGTTCAGGCACCGCTCGTGCCGCTGATCAGGACAATGCCCGGCGTCGCCCAGGTGGTCGCGCAAGGCGAGGTGTTGCCCGAGTTCGACCTTCATTGCCCGTTTATCAGCCTGCCGCTCGCGTTCGGGACCACGCTGGATACAGTGCCGTTCGTGCCGCGCTACGTGGCACCTTCGGCGCAGAAGACGCTGGCGTGGCAACAGCGTATCGGGCCGAGGCAAGCGCTTCGCATCGGTCTGGTGTGGGCCGGCGGCCCGCACAGTTCGCGTGCGATTCAGCGCCCCGTCGATGCACGCCGTTCGATTCATCTGTCGAAGTTCGCCGGTCTGAACCTGCCCGGTGCGGCGTTTTTCAGCTTGCAGAAAGGCGAGCCGGCCGTTTCGCAGTTACGGGAACTGGAGGCAGCAGGCTGGCGTGGGCCCGCCATCCTGGACCCTACCGCTGAACTAAACGACTTCGAGGACACGGCCGCGTTAGTCGATCAGTTGGACCTGGTGATCTCGGTCGATACCTCCGTCGCGCATCTGGCAGGCGCGCTCGGCAAGCCGGTATGGCTGCTGAACCGCTTCGACACCTGCTGGCGCTGGATGACGGAGCGGGACGACAGTCCGTGGTACCCCAGCATGAGGATCTTTCGCCAACCGGCGGCGGGCGATTGGGAGAGCGTGATTGCGCAGGTCCGTGTGGAGTTGCAGCGTCTGTTAGACGGAGAGCCCGGACGCTAGCCACGCAAGCACGCATGGCTAGCATGGCATGGCGTGGCTCTGCACGGCGTCATGTCATGCGACGCAGCCGGCACAGCGCAAGCCGCACGCTTCAATAAACATCGCGCACATAGCGCTTCTCCCGCGCCAGCCCGTTGACATACTCGAGCGCTTTCTCGTCGCTCATGCCGCCGTGTCCGGCCACCAGCGCCTTCAAGGCCGCATCTACGTCTTTCGCCATCCGGCTGGCGTCGCCGCACACATAGAAATGCGCGCCGGACTCGAGCCACGCCCACAACTCCGCACCGTGTTCGCGCATCCGGTCCTGCACGTAGATCTTCTCGCTCTGGTCGCGCGAGAAGGCCAGGTCGAGCCGGTTCAGCAGGCCCTTCGCGCGCATCGTGTCCAGCTCGTCGCCGTAATAGAAGTCCGTCGCGGCATGCTGCTCGCCGAAGAACAGCCAGTTGCGGCCGGTGTCGCCGCGCGCCAGCCGTTCATGCAGGAAACCGCGGAACGGCGCCACACCGGTGCCCGGTCCCACCATGATCATCGGCGTATCGCCGTCGTGCGGTGGACGAAAATGCGCGGACTTCTGCACGTACACCGGCACGCTGACATCGCCTGCGCGATCCGCAAGGAAGGTCGACGACACGCCTTTGCGCTGGCGCCGGCCATTGCTGTAGCGAACCGCGGACACGGTCAGATGGACTTCGCCCGGATGAGCCTTCGGACTCGACGCAATCGAATAGAGGCGCGGCTGCAGGCGCTTAAGCACGCCGAGCAACTCCGGCGCCGTCAGCGTCACGGGAAACTCGTGCAGCACGTCGGCCAACTGTTGGCCCCACAACCATTTCTTCAGATCCGCCTTGCGGTCTTCGGCGAGCAAGGCACCGAGTGCGCCGCTCGAATCGCGAGAGGCGATGAACGCCAGCGCTTCGTGACTGGGACGGGCAATTTCGTAGTGCTTGCCGAGTGCGTCGGCGAGGCGCATCTCCCCGGCGCCGCTGACATGGACCGCCGTATCCGCCGCGAGCCCGCTCAGGCCAATCAGCTCGTCGACGAGTTCCGGGCAGTTGCTCGGCCATACGCCCAGTGCATCGCCGACTTCGTACTCAAGGCCCGAGTCGCCGGTCGACAATGAAAAGTACCGCGTGTCCTTCGACGCGCCCTGCTTGTTAAGCCGCAAATTCGTCACGAGCCGCGAGGCCGCGGGATGCGCCTTGGTAGCCAGCGCGCCGGGCAGAACCGACGGGATCATGCCGTCTGCCGGCACGTCGTGAAGCGCGGCGTCTTCCTCCTTGATACGCGCGACGATCCGTTCGAGCCACGCGTCGGCAGCAGGTTGAAACTCCGTGTCGCAATCTACGCGCGGCAGCAGGCGCACCGCACCCAGCTCCGCGAGACGCGTATCGAGCGCCATGCCGTGTCCGCAAAACGCGTCGTAGTTGCGGTCGCCGAACGCCAGCACCGCGTAGCGCAGATTATCGAGGCGTGGCGTGTGCTCGGCCTTCAGTGCGCTCCAGAAGCTCGCGCCGTTGTCGGGTGGATCGCCGTCGCCGAACGTGCTCGACATCAATAGCACATATTGCGCCTTGGCCAGTGCGGAAACGTCGTAATCCGCCATACAGGTAGTGCGAATCTCAAAGCCCGACTCCATCAGCAGCGTCGCATACCGTTCCGTCAGCGATTCGATGTTGCCGGTTTGCGAGGCCCACAGCAGCAGCACCTTCGGCCGCGTCCGCGCAATCCGCACGGCGGATGAAGACAGGGCTGCGTCGGACGCGAGGAGTGGCGCGCCGCCCGGCGACGGTGTACCCGCATTGGCACGGCTGTAGAGACCCGCGAGCATCCCGTCGAACCAGAGCCGCGTCGACACCGGCAGCGGCGCGCTGGCCGGCAGCACCGGCACGCCGTCCGCGAGTCCGCCTGGGCTTGCACGCAAGCCGCCGATAAAGCCGGCGACGTAGGCACGTTGAGCGTCGTCGAGCCGGGGCGCCGGCATGTCCGGCAAACCGAGCAGGTTGACGAGGGCGTCGATTCGGGACATGTCCCTTTCCTTCGGAGAACTGACATCGTCCGCGAGCGCTGGCGCTGCGGTTTCGATGCCGGAGTGGATGTGGTCTGAGTCGCTGGAATCGTCCGCGTCGGCGGCCGGTTCCGGTGCGACCCTTGTCAGCGCCACTGCGCAGAACTTGAGTTCCGGCTGCTGCGAGATCGGGTCGACCGCGTCGTGGGTCACCGCGTTGATGCAGAGGTCGTCGCCGAACACGTCGTTCCAGTGCATCGGCGCGAAGCACGAACCGGCGCGCACGCGCTCGGTCACCACAGCGGGCAGCACCGCGCGGCCGCGCCGCGAACGCACTTCGACGCGGTCTTTCGCCGCGATGCCGAGCGCCGCTGCATCCTCCGGGTGAATCTCGATGAACGGCCTGGCGTTCAGCTTGTTCAGCATCGGGATCTTGCCGGTCTTGGTCATCGTGTGCCATTGATGCTGCAAGCGGCCGGTGTTCAGTACGATCGGATATTCCGGCACCGGCATTTCGGCCGGCTCCGTATGCGGCCGCGCGAAGAACACGGCCCTGCCGCTGGCGGTCGGAAAAACCAGCGCCGGCCGGCTGCCGTCCGGCCGTTCCTTCAACGTCTGACTGATACCGTCGTTCAGATAACGCAGCGGATTGCGGTCGCGCATTGCAACCGGAGCGCCCGGCACCTCCGGCACCACCGACGCACCCGGTGCACACGGCCATTGCAGCGGCGTTTCGCGCAGCCGTGCGTAGCTCGCGCCGCGCAGGTCGTAACCGGTCTTCGGATTCGAAGCACGCGTGATCTCCGCGAAGACTTCCTCGGCCGACGCATACGTGAACGCCTCCGCGAAGCCCATTTCGCACGCCACCCGCGCGATGATCTGCCAGTCGGGCAGCGCCGCGCCCGGCGGGTCGATGGCCTTTTGCATGAGCGTCAGGTTGCGCTCGGAGTTGATCATCACGCCTTCCGCTTCGGCCCACAGCGCGCCCGGTAGAAGCACGTCGGCATAGCGGTTGGTCTCGGTGTCGAGAAAGGCGTCTTGCGCGATCACCAGTTCCGCCGTCTGCAGTCCGGCAATCACGTTCTGCCGGTTGGCGACGCTCGCCACCGGATTGGTGCAGATGATCCAGCATGCCTTGATCTCGCCGGTCGCCATGCGCGAGAACATATCGATCGTGCCCTGCCCGACCGCCGTTCTGAGCGTGCCCGGCGCCACTTGCCACAGCGCCTCGACGAAGACCCGGTCCTCTTCCACCAGCACCGAACGCTGACCCGGCAGGCCCGGTCCCATGTAGCCCATTTCACGGCCGCCCATCGCGTTCGGCTGGCCCGTCAGCGAAAACGGCCCGCTGCCCGGACGGCAGAGCTTGCCCGTCGCAAGATGCAGGTTGCAGATGGCGTTGGTGTTCCAGGTGCCGTGCGTGCTCTGGTTCAGACCCATGGTCCAGCAGCTCATCCACTCCGGCGCGGTGCCGATCCATTGCGCGGCGGTACGGATATCCGCCTCGGGGATGCCGGTAATGGCCGCCACCTTCTCCGGCGTGTAGTCGGCGAGGAAGGCCGGCATGTCGTCCCAGCCTTCCGTGAAGGCGGCGATAAAATCCGGGTTCGTCTGACCGTTCTCGTGCAGCAGATGCAGCAGACCGTTCAGGAGTGCCAGGTCGGTGCCCGGCTTGATCTGCAGGAACAGGCTCGCCTTGTCCGCCGTCGTATTGCGGCGCGGATCCACCACGATCAGTCTGGCGCCCGCCTTGACGCGCTCCATCATGCGCAGATACAGGATCGGGTGACAGTCGGCCATGTTGGCGCCGATCACGAAGAACAGATCGGCCTGGTCGAAGTCCTGGTACGAGCCCGGCGGACCGTCGGCGCCCAGCGAGAGCTTGTAGCCGCTGCCGGCGCTCGCCATGCACAGGCGCGAGTTCGATTCGATGTTGTTGGTGCCGACAAAGCCCTTGGCGAGCTTGTTCACGAGGTACTGCGCCTCGATCGACATCTGCCCCGACACATAGAACGACAGCGCGTCGGGGCCATGCGTGTCGAGCAGCGTACGCAGACGCCGGCCGGTATCGGCGATCACCTGATCGAGCGGCAGCGGAATCGGATCGCTCTTGCGGTCGCCACGTTGAAAAGCGTTTTCCAGACGTCCCGACTTGCGCAGCGCGACGTGGGCCGACGAGCCTTTGGTGCAGAGCCGGCCGAAGTTGGCGGGGTGTTCCTTGTCGCCGCTAATCTTCACGACGTGGCCGTCCTCGACTTGCAGGACCATTCCGCAGCCGACGCCGCAGTAAGGGCACACCGTCTTGACGCTAGCGCGGCTCATCACGTGCTCGACCTGTGTTTATACCGCGACCCAGACCTGGCCGTCTTTGACCTGCGCGGCAAACGCGCTAACGGAATGCTCAGGCGCTTCAAGACACTCGCCGGTGCGCAGGTCGAAGTGCTGCTTGTAGATCGGCGAGGCCACTACGATGCGCTCGCCGAGGTTGCCGATCAAACCGCGCGACAGCACGGCGGCCTGCGAGCAGGGGTCGTAATTGTCGATGGCATACACGCCGCCCTCGCCTTGCGCGACATTGAACACGGCCACCTGCTTACCCTCGACGAGCGCGCACACACCGGTGTTGGGCACGATGTCGTCGAGCGCGCAGACTGGCACCCAGTTAAGCGGATTCAGGTCGTGACTCATGATGGGTTTCCCGGCGTGATTGAGTGAACGGACAAATGAGTGAGCGGCAAAGGCTTTAACAAAGGCGGCCTCAAACCGTCTCGACGATCACCGGAATCGGGAACGCCTTGGCAGCCTCGCGTTCGGCCGGCGTCGCGGGACGAATCTGGCCGCGCTCCTCGACGAAGGTCACGGTCTCGTCGACCTTTTCGCTGTTGACGAAGTGGCGGAAGCGCTTGCGGGTCTCGGGGTCGGTCACGGCCTTCTTCCACTCGCACTCGTAGGTGTCGACCACGTTGCGCATTTCCGCTTCCAGCTCCGCGGCGAGTCCCAGCTTGTCGTGCACGACTACGTCGATCAGGTAGTCGAGCCCGCCCTCGAGGTTGTCGCGCCACACGCTGGTGCGCTGCAGACGGTCGGCCGTACGCACATAGAACATCAGGAAGCGGTCGATGTAGCGCACCAGCGTCTCACGGTCCAGATCCGCCGCGAGCAGTTCGGCGTGACGCGGCTTCATGCCGCCGTTGCCGCACACGTAGAGATTCCAGCCCTTTTCGGTGGCGATGATGCCAACATCCTTGCCTTGCGCTTCCGCGCATTCGCGGGTGCAGCCCGAGACGCCGAACTTGATCTTGTGCGGCGAGCGCAGGCCTTTGTAGCGGTTTTCGAGGCCGACGGCGAGCCCGACCGAATCGCCCACGCCGTAGCGGCACCATGTCGAGCCCACACACGACTTCACGGTGCGCAGCGCCTTGCCGTAGGCGTGGCCCGATTCGAAACCGGCCGCGATCAGTTCTTCCCAGACCAGCGGCAACTGGTCGACGCGTGCGCCGAACAGATCGACCCGCTGGCCGCCGGTGATCTTCGTGTAGAGGCCGTACTTCTTCGCCACCTGGCCGACGGCGATGAGCCCTTCCGGCGTCACCTCGCCGCCGGGCATGCGCGGCACCACCGAATAGGTGCCGTCGCGCTGGATGTTGGCGAGGTAGTAATCGTTCGAGTCCTGCAGGCCGGCGTGTTCCTTCTTCAGGACGAATTCGTTCCAGCACGAAGCAAGAATGCTGGCGACGGTGGGCTTGCAGATATCGCAGCCGAGACCCTGCCCATGTTTTTCGAGCAGCGCCCCAAAGGTCTTGATGCCTTCCACGCGCACGATGTGATGCAGTTCCTGGCGCGAGTACGGGAAGTGTTCGCAGACGTGATTGTTGACGTCCATGCCCTGCTTCTTCATCTCGGCCTTCATCACCTGGGTGACGAGCGGCACGCAGCCGCCGCACGAGGTGCCGGCGCAGGTGGCCGTCTTCAGCGCGCCGATGCTGGTCGCGCCCGCGCACACCGCAGCGCAGATGTCGCCCTTGGAGACGTTATTGCACGAGCAGATCTGCGCGGCCTCCGGCAGCGCGTCGACGCCGAGACCCGGTTTGGCCTTGCCGTCGCTGGACGGCAGGATCAGGAATTCCGGCGCGTCGGGCAGCTCGATGCGGTTCAGCATCATCTGCAGCAGCGTGCCGTATTCCGCGGCGTCGCCCACCATCACCGCGCCGAGCAACTGCTTGCCGCACTCCGAGACCACCAGCTTCTTGTAGACCTGTTTGCGCTCGTCGCTGAACTGGTACGAGCGGCTGCCTGGCGTCTTGCCGTGCGCGTCGCCAATGCTCGCCACGTCCACGCCCATCAGCTTGAGCTTGGTGCTCATGTCGGCGCCGGCAAAATCCGCCTCGTCGCCGAGCAATTGTTTCGCCGTGATGCGCGCCATCTCGTAGCCCGGCGCGACGAGTCCATACACCATGCCGTTCCACGCCGCGCATTCGCCGATCGCGTAGATGTCGGGGTCGCTCGTGCGGCAGGTGCCGTCAATCGCAATGCCGCCGCGCGGGCCCAGTTCGAGTCCGCAGGCACGCGCGATCTCGTCGCGCGGCCGGATGCCCGCGGAAAATACGATCATGTCGGTGTCGAGATGCGTGCCGTCGGCGAACTTCATGCGGTGCGTGCCCGCTTCGCCGTCGACGATTTCGAGCGTCTGTTTCGCCGTATGCACCTGCACGCCCAGTTCTTCGATCTTGCTGCGCAGGACCCGGCCGCCGCCTTCATCGACCTGCACCGCCATCAGGCGCGGCGCAAACTCGACCACGTGCGCCGCCAGTCCCATGTCGTGCAGCGCCTTCGCGCATTCGAGCCCCAGCAGTCCGCCGCCCACCACCACGCCGCTTTTCGCGCGCGCGCCGCAGGCCTGCATCGCTTCGAGGTCTTCGATGGTGCGGTAGACGAAGCAGTCCTGACGATCGTTGCCTGCGATCGGCGGCACGAACGGCGACGAGCCGGTGGCCAGCACCAGCTTGTCGTACGACAGCGTCTCGCCGGTCGAGATGCGCACCGTGCGCGCCGCGCGGTCGACCGACAGCGCCTTCGCATTGAGCTTGAGCAGCACGTTCTCGCGCTCGAAGAAGCCAGGCTTGACGAGCGACAGGTCCTCCGCGGACTTGCCGGAAAAGAATTCGGACAGGTGAACGCGGTCGTAAGCGGGACGCGGCTCTTCGCACAACACGGTGATGTGCAGCGCCGACTTCGCCTCGTCCACCAGACATTCGAGGAGCTTGTGACCCACCATGCCGTGGCCGATCACCACCACGTTCATGACAGGGGCTTCATCCTTGCCCAACCCGGTTTCCAGCTTGATTCGCGACATGATTTTCGTCCGGCAAATAAAAAGGCGTCCCGCGGATTCAATCGTCGAAGCGACTGAATTCGGGGGACGCCGTTGTCCAAAAGCCCGTGATCTATGGAGTGACTTTTGCTGCATGCTGGCCGGACCATCGTTGATCCGCCGGGCAAACTTACGCAAAGGCCATGCCATGCGCGAGAATGCCGTGCTGCGACCGTAGCGGCGGGCGTCCCGGCTTGTCGCGGTGCATGGCCGCGCGCTGCCTGACGACGCATTTTGATGCGGGCCGGCACAACGCTGGTGCGGTGCAGCACTTCATCCGTGCAGGGTGTTGGGGCGCATGCGACGCGCTGCGCCAGCCAGAGGTAGGCGGTAATCATCTGGCCTGGATATTGCCTTTGATAGAATGCGCGACAACGATGTCGACGCAACGAATCGCGCGACCCGAGGGCTGCAAGGCCCACGCGTCGCACTCATCAGACAGGCTCAGGACAACGGCGTCCCCTCGTTTAACATGACGAGCGGACGCCGTTTGCATTTGGCGAAGCGCGAGCCCTGACATTGCAGCCGCGAGTGCAACAGCGACTGCAACAGCGGCAACGCGGAACAAGGACATCATCATGGCAACCGGCAAGGTCACCTTACTCAGCGCGGGCCCGGGCGAGCTCGATCTGCTCACCCTGCGCGCCGCGCGGCTGCTGGCAAGCGCGGACGTCGTGCTGCTCGACGATCTCGTCAACCCCGAGATCGTGACGCTGGCGCCGCAGGCGCGCGTCATCCGGGTCGGCAAGCGCGGCGGCTGCAAGTCGACCCCGCAGGCATTCATCCAGCGGCTGACCCTGCGCTACGCACGCGCCGGACGGCACGTGGTGCGGGTGAAAGGCGGCGAGGCCCTGCTGTTCGGCCGCGCCGGCGAAGAGTTGAGCGAGTTGCGGCGTGCGCAGATTCCGTTCGAGATCGTCAACGGTATTTCGTCGGGGTTTGCAGCGGCGGCGGGACTGGGCATTTCGCTCACGCATCGCGATCACTGCCAGGGCGTGACGTTCGTCACGGCGCATCTGCGCGACGGCAGCGAACCGAACTGGGCCGCGCTTGCCGCTACCGGGACGACGCTTGCCGTCTATATGGGCATGAGCCGCATCGACAGTATCTGCGCAGCGTTGCTCGCGGCGCTGCCCGACGGCACGCCGGCTGCGGTGGTGCAATCCGCCGGCACGTCCGACGAGCGCCGCGTGCTGGCGACGCTCGCGACGATTGGCGCCGCTGCGCGTGAAGCGGGCCTCGGCAGCCCTGCGGTGATTCTGATTGGCGATGCAATCGGCGAGGCTGCGCTCAGCGTTGAACAGGCTTCGCATGCGCCTGTGCCCGTTGCGCCGCCTGCCGGGTCCGATGACGAGCGCCGTTACGCGTAACGTCCACGCTACAACTGCGCACCGTTGATCGGAAACAGCGGCTTGGCGTCTTTCGGCGACAGCCCCCACTTCTTGAGCAGCATGTCGTAGACGCCATCCCTGCGCAGCTTCAGCAGCGCCTGCTGCACGGCAGTGGCCAACTGCCTGCCTTTTTCGTCCACACCGAAACCGATACCGTACGGCGCCACCGGATTGAAGTAGACGATCTTGTACTTCGAGGGGAATTTGTTCGCGTTGTAGGCGCCAACCGGCGAATCGACCCACGCCACCTCGCTCGCTCCCGTCGAAAGCGACAGGAGCGTCATGTTCGAGTCGGGATACGTGGCCACGACAAGCGGCTTCTTCCCCGCCTTGGCGCAGCGCTCGCTGATGCCGGCACTTTCCTGCATCGAGGCTGAGCCGCGCGGCAGCGCGACCTGCAAGCCGCACAGATCGTCGAGGGACTTCATCGACAGTGGCCTTGCCGGTGAGACGACAATCGTCTCGCCCATGTTCAGGTAATCGACAAAGGTCACGACCGGGTGCCGCGAAGTGAAATCGGCCAGGGAGAGCAGTACGTCGAAACGATTGGCACTGAGGCCTGGAATCAGCGCATCGAACGAAGACTGGGTGAGCCGCAGCTTCAGGTTCAGCACATCGGCGGCGGCCGCCAGCAGGTCCGGCGTGAAGCCGGCGATATCGCCGTCATCGTCGACGAACTTGATGGGCGCGACGTCGGGATTGACGCCGGCCGTGAGCGTCCCGCGATCGCGGTAAAACTTCGGCACCATCGCCGCGAGCGCGGCGTCTGCCTGGATAGGTGGGAGTTTCGGTGCGTCTTCCGCTCGCGCGGCCTGAGCGAAGAAGAGCGCCGCGATGAAGCATGCCCCCGCGGGGACGACTGTTCGGGACCTCGCGATCCTGCCGAACAAAGGATGATGACTCATGCTTGTCAAACCTCGATGATGAAACATGGCGGAACCTGCTGGCATGCCGACTAGGTCGCCCTGAGCGTGCTTTGGGCATAGTCGCGGTGATGCCACAGGAGGCAGCCTGTGGCGACATCCTCGTTGACGGTGGCGTCGGCAATCTGCCCCACCATGATGCTGTGCGTAAAGCCGTTATGCACCGCCACCAGGCTGCATTCGAATACGACCACGGCGTCGATCAAGGTGGGCACCCCCGTCCTGCCCTCCTCCCACTGGTCGGCTTCGAAACGCTCCGCGCCGCGCGACGAAGTAAAGCGCTTCGCCACAGGCATCTGATCCGCCGAGAGCAAATTCACCGCGAATTTTTTCGTGCGCAGGATAACGTCGTGCGCGGACGCCGTCTTGTTGACGCAGACCAGCATGGTGGCGGGATCGACGGACAAGCTGCACACCGAGGTTGCAATCAGCCCCCACGGCAAGCCGGCCTCGCGCGTCGTGATAGCAGTAATGCCGCTGGCAAAGCAGGTCATGGCGTGGCGGAACGCGTCGGGGTTCACATGGGTGGTAATGGGCATGGCTCTTACTCGAAGTTGATCAATGTCCTGCGTGCCGTGTCGGCGCCCGGCTCAATCGCCAAACCGTAACGGCTGGAGTCCAAGATTGCCGCGCAAGGTGCTAGACGCGTACTCGGTGCGAAACAGGCCGCGTTTGCGCAGTTCCGGAAGAATGAGTGCGACAAAATCGTCCAGACCGCCCGGCAAGATTGCGGGGCAGAGATTGAAGCCGTCCGCCGCGCCTTCCTTGAACCACGTCTCCATGTCGTCGACGATATCCGCTGCGGTGCCGATGAGTTGCCGCCCCCCCGAGGCTCTCAGCTTGTAGAGCTGCCGGATCGTCAGATGATCGCGCCGGGCCATGTCGAGCAGGCCTTCGCCGATACTGCTGACCGGCCCTGTGGCCACCTCCGGCACCGGCCCGTCCAGGTCGTAGCCCGACAGGTCGCCGAGCGTGCTGTAGAGCACCGCCAGACCGCTCAACGGATCGATCAACTCCTGCAACTGGTCGAACTTGTCCCGGGCTTCCTGTCTCGTTCTGCCCACATAGGTGGTGAGTCCGGGCATGATCAGGAGTTGATCAGCGGTTCTTCCATATTTCTCCAGCCTACCCTTTAGGTCTGCGTAATATTTCTGAGCCGACAAGATATCGAAGGAGGCGCTGTACACCACGTCCGCGCTTTTCGCGGCGATCTCACGCCCGGCTTCAGCCGCCCCCGCCTGCACGATGACCGGACGCCCTTGCGGCGTGCGAGCGGAATTCAGCGGCCCTCGCACGCTGAAATGCTTGCCTTTGTGATACGGCACGTGAAGCCTGGATTCCTCGTAGAAGATCCCCGTCTCCTTGTTGCGGATGAAGGCGTCGTCTTCCCAGCTATCCCATAGTTTCTTCACCACATCGACGAATTCGTCGGCACGCTCGTAGCGCTCTTCGTAACCGAGGTGTTCGTCGCGGCTGAAATTCCACGCTTCCTGCTGCGACCACGAGGTGACGACGTTCCAGCCGGCCCGGCCGCCGCTGATATGGTCGAGCGACGCGTACTTGCGGGCAATATGAAACGGCTCGTTATAGGTGGTGGATGCCGTCGCCACCAGGCCGATGCGCGACGTGCACGCGCCGATGGCCGCGAGCAGCGTGAGCGGTTCGAGTTCGGCGTTCTTCGAGTCGCGGGCCAGCGAACCCTTGGGCGTATCGGAAGCGCGAACGCCGATGCCGTCGGCGAAGAAGATCATATCGAGCTTCGCGGCTTCGGCCTTGCGGGCGCTGTCGAGAAAGTACTGGAAATCGATCGCCCCGTCCGCCGGCACCTCCGGGTGCCGCCACGCCGCCATGTGATAGCCCAGATAACGCATCGAGAGGCCGATTCTCATCATTCCATCCTTGTCCATCACATCTCCTGGTCGATCAGATTATTGAAAACAAACCATCCTGCAGACGGCATCAATCGCGAAGGTTCGAGATGAAGCGCCTGCTGCGCTCCGTGCCGCCGCCGTTGAAAATATGGGCGGGCGAGCCTTGATCGACGATGCGTCCGCCATCCATGAACACCACGCGATTCGATACCTTGCGGGCAAATTCCATTTCGTGCGTCACGACGATCATGGTGGTGCCGGACATCGCCAGTTCGTTCATGACGTCGAGCACTTCGTTGACGAGTTCGGGATCGAGCGCGCTGGTCGGTTCGTCGAACAGCATGACTTCGGGTTCCATCGCAAGCGCCCGCGCAATCGCCACACGCTGCTTCTGGCCGCCCGAAAGCTGCGCGGGATAGTGATCGATCTTGTCGGCAAGGCCGACGCGCGCAAGCAGATAGCGGCCGCGCTCGACGACGTCCTTGCGCGTCGCGCCGCCGACGATGCGCGGTCCGGCGAGTACGTTGTCGAGCGCCGAATAATGCGGAAACAGGTGGAAGCCCTGAAAAACCATGCCGAAATAGCGGCGCTGGCGGTCGAGCTCCTTCTTGGGCAAACGGATGCGGCGAGCGCCGCGCATCTCGGTGCCGAGCACTTCGCCCTTGAAGGACACCGTGCCCGAATCGATCAGCTCGAGCATGTTGATGCAGCGTAGCAGCGTGCTCTTGCCGGACCCCGACGGTCCGATGATCGCCACGACGTCGCCCTTGTTCAGCGAGAAATCGATGGCGTGCAGCGCGGTGAAGGTCCCGAACGTTTTGGTGGCGGCGCGCATCTGCAGCAGCGGCGCGTGGCCCACGTCGCCTGGATGACCTGGATGGTCCGGATGGCCGGCAACGCTGGCGATGTCCATGACTAGACTCCCTTGCCGAAGCGGCGTTCGAGAAGACTCTGCCCGCACATGGCGAGGCTCGTGAGAAACAGATACCAGAGGCAGGCGACGGTCAGGAGCGGGATGGTTTCGAAATTGCTCGAGTAGATGAGTTGCACCGTCGTCAGCAGTTCGACATAGCCGATCACCGAGGCAAGCGACGTATTCTTGAACATGGTGATGAGTTCGTTGGCGAGCGGCGGAATGATCACGCGCACCGCTTGCGGCATGACGACGTGCCACATCATGCGCAGGTCGCTCATTCCCATCGCCTTGCAGGCTTCGCGCTGGCCTTTGTCGACGGCGCCCAGGCCGCCGCGAAAAATCTCCGCACTATGTCCGCCCAGATACAACGCCAGACCGAGCGTCGCGGCGCTGAAACGCGAGATGAGGTGGTTCGTGTCGATGTCGAACAGGTTCGCATGCAGGAACGGCAGCGGCAGGTACAGGCGTGGAATCAGCGCCGAGAGGAAGAACAGGAACAGCAGCATGGCGAGCGCCGGCGTGGCCCGGATGATCCAGATATAGACGTAGGCCGCGCCGCGCAGCACCGGGTTGTCCGCCATCCGGCAGGCCGCCACCACCACGCCGAGCGCGAGGCCGAGCACGCTCGCGAGGGCGGTCAGGATCAGCGTGTTCACCAGCCCCGCCAGCACGCGCCTGTTGAAGAAGTAATGGGCGACGACGTCCCACTGCCAGCGCGGATTGTCGATGACCCACTCGTAAAACAGAACCAGCGCAATGCCGAACAGGCCATACCAGAGCCAGTCGGATTGCTTCGGCCGAGCGTGGATGCGTAGATCGACGGGGGGCTCGCCTTGCTTGTCGATGCAAGCCATGGGCGGCTCCTGTAGATAGACGGTTTCTTCATGCATGCGTTGATACGCCCTGGTAATGAAATAAGCGCAAACCCTCATCCGAACATAAAAAGCTATGGACTGGTCTTGCCGGCTGAGGCCCTTAGAAATCAGGCATGCCCGAACAATAGGAAGTCAAAATGCGGATGGAAAATTCTTTTTTTTGCGAATACGATAATATTTTGTTATAGAGTCGACGCCGTGAAAATTCGCCAGCTCGAGGCGTTCCGCGCCGTGATGCTTTGCCAGACCGTGACGCGCGCCAGCGAGATGCTGCATATTTCCCAGCCGGCAACCACGCGCCTGCTGGCGGATCTCGAGGAGTCCATCGGCTTTGCGCTGTTCGAACGTGTGAAGGGCCGGCTCTATCCGACGGTGGAGGCGCAAGCGCTCTATGAGGAAGTGCAGCGCTCGTTGGCCGGAGTCGACCGGATCGCGCGGGCGGCGGATGAAATCAGGGACCTGCGTCGTGGCACCTTGCAGATCGCGGCGGCGCCGGCGATTGCGTTATCGTTCCTGCCACACGCGATTGCCGACTATCTGAAAACGCGGCCCGAAGCCCACGTCTCGCTCGCCGTGCATTCGTCCCGTACGGTGGTGGATATGGTGATCGGCCAGCGCTGCGACGTCGGCTTCGCCATCCTGTCGATGAGCCGTCCGAGCGCGCACGGCGAGCGGTTGATTTCCACGCGGATGGTGTGCGCGTTGCCGGCGGGACACCGGCTATGCGCGCTCGAAACGATCCGGCCGGCGGATCTGGCCGGCGAGCGTTTCGTCGGCCATCCGCGCAGCGTCGAATCGCGCATCCAGATCGATGCGTTGTTTGCCGCGCATGGGGTCGAGCTGAAACGGCAGATGGAGACCCAGGTGTCTCACGCGATCTGCGCGTTCGTCGAGGCGGGGGCCGGCGTCTCGGTGGTGGATGCGCTGAGTGCCTGGGGCTATCGCGGCACAGGCGTCGTCTTCAAGCCCTTTGAACCCAGCATCACCACCGACTTTGCGTTACTGACGCCTTCGCAACGGCCGGCCCCGTTGTTGCTGAAGTCGTTCGCCGCGCATGTGCGGGCGTTCGCTCTGGCGCAACTCGGCCCCAGTGTCGTTGCCGAGTAGCAGCAGAGCCCACCTCACACGCCACTATCCGCCGTCACACCGGCCGCTGAAATCGGGCTCGCAACGACGACACTCTCGCCCGGCAGCGCCCATTTGAGCCAGCGCGCACGATGCAGTGCGACGAGCGCAAACGCGAGCGCCGACAGCACGCCGAACGTCGCGAAGCCCATCTGATAACTGCCGGTGCTTTCCTTGGCCATGCCCATGATCACCGGCAGATAGAAGCCGCCGATGCCGCCGGCCGCGCCGATAATCCCCGACATCAGACCGGTCTTGCCCTTCCAGCGCTGCGGCACGAGCTGGAAGGTGGCGCCGTTGCCGAGTCCGAAGCATAGATAAGTGGCGATTAGCAGCGCGATGCCGGCCGGCAGCGGCGGCATCCACGCGGCGAACGCGAAGTCGCACAGCGAGATGCCGGCAAGCAGCAGCACCAGCGCCCGCACGCCCGAGATACGATCGGCGATCAGGCCGCCGACCGGACGCACCAGCGCGCCGGTGAACGCGAGCAGCGACATGAACAGCCCCGCTTCGAGCTTGGGCAACTGATACAGCGACACCAGCAGGGTCGTCACATACGACGACATGCCGACGAAACCGCCGAACGTGATGCTGTAGACCAGCATCACGACCCACGTATCGCTCTCCGCCAGCACGCTGCGGTAGTGCTTCGGCAACACCGCGATGGCGAGCAGCGCACCCAGCACGGGCAAGAGCAGCACGCCCGTTTTGCCGCCGCCGAAGACGCCCGCATGCACGGCCAGCACCAGCACGATCAAGCCGACGAGCGTGATGCAGAAGCTGCGCAAGGCGCGCGGCGCGCTGCCCGATTTGGGCCCGAGGTCCTTCGCCCAGAAAAACAGTGCGACCGCCGCGAGCGCCAGCAACGGCAGCGCCGCTCCTGCAGCCTTGGCCCAGCCGAACTGGTCGGCGAGACTCGGAAACAGGAAACCGTCCAGCACCGCGCCAATGTTGCCGGCGGCGGCGAGACCCAGCACGAGCCCTTGCACCTTCGGCGGATAGTTGCTGCCGGCCATCGGCAGGGCCACGGCAAAACTCGCGCCGCCTACGCCGAGGAACACGCCCAGCACCAGCAGCATCACATAGGACGGCGGCGTCGGCGATAACAGCAGGACAACTGACGGTATAGCCGAGAGAGCCACGCCAAGCAACGCAATGCGGCGGCCGTCGTAGGCCTGGTACAGATTGCCGAGCGTCACCCGCAGGATGGCCGCGCCCAGCACCGGGACCGCGACGAGGAAGCCCAGTTCGGCGGGCGACATCGCGATGTCCTTGTGGATGAACGGCGCCAGCGGGCCGAACATCACCCATACGGTAAAGCCGGTATCGAAGTACAGAAAGCAGGCTAGCAAGGCGCGCCAGTTGCCGCTTGCCAGCGATTTGAATAGATGTTTCATGGTCTCTCTCGCAGGGTGAAGGCTATTGAAGGGCGCGGTCGGCACGGGCATGCCAACCTTGAGACGGCACGGCGCGGCGCGCTGAGGTCCCGCTCGCGCCGCTCGTATCGACGACGCTTTGAATCAGCTCGTCCATCTCTTTGATGATGTCGGCGAGCACGGTCGTGATCACCGCGAATTCGCGGCCGAATTTCCCCGCGCGCGCGGCCGAGATGCGCGCATTGAGCGCGACGATATTGGCCTGCATCGAAATGTTGCCAAGCCGCTCGGCGATATCCACCTGGCGTTTGGTGGCGGCGGCTTCGACGCCGCGCATCTCGTGCTGATAGGCGAGCGTGATTTCCTGCAGCAATTCGAGCAGCGGAGTCGCCTGGGCGACCAGTGCATCGACCTGGGACTGCCGGTCGTCACCGCCCGCGGCAATGCTCAAGGCGGCGCGTTCAGCCTGCGCGACGAACTGCCGGATGCGCTCGTCGGCCCGGCCCTTGCCGAAGTAGACCTCGCGCAGCGCCTCGGAAAACACGCCGGGCAAGCGCTCGTTGCCGTGCACGAGCTCGGCATGCGCTTGCGCGAAGCTGGCGAGGCAGCTCTTCAGCACCGCCAGCGCGGCGGCGTCGCCCAGCGCGGCAAGCAAGGCATGCAGCACGATGCGTTGCGAGAGCATGCGCTGCCGGCCCGACAGGTTGATAAGCTCGCCGATGACCGGTCCAGAGACGGCGTCGAGGCTTGAATTGGTCTGCTGTTTCATCGTGAACGTGGCTAGCCCTGCAGCGTGGATCCATTCGCCGCGCGGCCCCTTGCGGGAATCGCGGTGAGATGTGGTGCGCGAACGAAGCGCAAAAAAAAAGCGTCCCGAGTGCCCAGCACGCGCGCCGATTGCTCGGTGCACTTCTGGATACCCGGGACGCCGTTGTCCCTGCGGGCCGCCTCAAACGGGCGACCCCTCAAGTGTCAATACGATGAGGCCGCCGTTGACCTCGGTGCGTTGCAATGCAATAGACATGCCATGCGACCGCGGGCGGTTGCGCCGGCAACGATATAAGCGCGTCGACGCGGCGCCCGGACGTTGAGGCAAAGCGCCGCCGCACAAGGCCGGACGCTTTACCGGAGAGTGCTTCCGGAAAGAACTTTGAGCCGGCAAAAGCAGCGTTTCCGCAACGCCGTCGGCGCGCGCGGCACCGGACCAGCGAGCGCCTTCGCGGCGCGGGATGAATTGAGTTGGTGCAAGGTCGTGGTGCGTCGCACCATCATATGGCACCGCGCGGATGTCCAACCTGGCATGTCACCGGGCAAGCAACTCCTGCGACGACGCGGTAACATCCGTACTCGCGCTTAAGCAAACACTGCGTAGCGTCCCAGTCCATAAAGACGGCATGTCACAGCACCCCAAGACAGTTCGACCCCTCGTCATCGCGTCGGTCATGGCATCCATGGCGATGGTCGCGATCGAAGCCACCATCGTCTCCACTGCGATGCCGCAGATCGTCACGCAACTCGGCGGCCTGCATCTCTACAGTTGGGTTTTCTCCTCCTTCCTGCTCGCGCAGACGGCGATGACCGTGGTGTTCGGCAAGCTCGCGGACCTGTATGGCCGCAAGCCCGTCGTCCTGATCGGCATTGCCATCTTTCTGGTGGGCTCGGTGCTGGCCGGCTTCGCCTGGTCGATGCCGGCCATGATCGTGTTCCGGCTGATCCAGGGAATCGGCGCCGGCGCCATCCAGCCGGTCACGCTGACCATCGTCGGCGACCTGTACCCGGCCCGCGAACGCGGCAAGATCCAGGGCTATCTCGCGAGCGTGTGGGCCATCGCGGCCGTGGTCGGCCCCATGGCGGGCGGCCTGCTGATCCGCGACCTGTCGTGGGCGTGGATCTTCTGGATCAACGTTCCCATCGGCCTCGCTTCCGCCGCGGGCTTCATCGCATTCCTGCACGAGCACGAGAAGCACGAGCGCCCGTCTATCGATATCGCCGGCGCGACCCTCTTCACGGTGTCGATCGGCGCGCTCATGATGGGGCTCACCGACGCCGGCACCTCCAGCAATGCGCTCGTCGCCTTCGAGTTCGCGCTGTTCGTCGCCTGCGGCGTCCTGTTCGTGCTGCAGGAACGCCGCGCCGCCGATCCGATGATTTCGTTTGCGCTGTGGGGCCATCGGCCCATCGCCGCGTGCAACGTCGCCACCGTGCTGTCGGGCATGGCGCTGATGGGCCTGACCAGTTTTCTGCCCATGTATGTGCAGGGCGTGCTGGGCCGCTCGCCGGTGGTGGCCGGTCTCGCGTTGACGATGATGATGGTCGGCTGGCCGAGCGGCGCGACGCTCGCGGCCCGCTCCTTCCATCTGCTAGGGCTGCGGCGCACGCTGATCGGCGGCAGTCTGTTCCTGCCGATCGGCGCCGTGTGCTTCGCCATCCTCGCGCCGGACAGCAGCCCGGTGCTGGCCGGTGTCGGCTCGCTGGTGATGGGCTTCGGCATGGGGATCGTCAGCGTCAGCTCGCTGATCCTGATTCAGGAGATCGTCAAGCCGTCCGAGCGCGGCAGCGCTACCGCGTCCAATCTGTTCTCGCGCAATCTGGGCAGCACGCTGGGCGCGGCCATGTTCGGCGCGGTGCTGAACTACGGGCTGGCTCACTCGTCCGCCGTCGGCGCGGTGACCGCGGACCAGCTCCGGCAGATTCTCGACGCGGCGCCGGGCAATACCGCGAGCGGCGCAGCCGTGCGGTTCGCCCTGCATCAATCGCTGCACCTGACCTTTGCATCGATCCTGGTGATCTCGTTCCTGTCGGTCGTCTCGGTGATGATCGTCCCGGCCATCAAGCTAAGCCAGGCGCGGGCGGCCTCGGCAAACTGAAGCGTCGTCGTGAATGGCAATCCGCATCGGCACCTTCACTGCACGATCTTCGCAGGTCGGATAGACTGCAAATACAGAACGACACCATAAGGGCAATACGAGGCCTGAAGATGCGCGAGGCGATTCACGCCACCGCATCTCGCGCCAGCCATTGCCCCGCATTGAATTCAATTCTCTGACAAATATGCGAATGGAACCTCGAGACAGCTCCATCCCGATCGTTGCGGAATACTCCACACTCATTTGCCTTCAGGCCGATATTCCGCGCCCCCGTATCGCGTTTGAATGCCGTTCGTCATTCAAACGCCCAATCCATTCCATGTGTGTCCCGCTGCACAGCTAATGCGAGCGAAGGCCCGTAGCGTGGTAACGCGTGCAATGGTTGCAACGCAACGATGTATGGCGCTTGCATGTGTGTCTTAAGAAAAAAGCTTCTGCAATAACAAGTCACTCAAGTGGTCGGAAATCCCATGCGATCGAATAACAGGTTCCTGAAAAGAAAGTTTATCCGCGCCCTCGCGCTTTGCGCGCTAACAGCCGGCTCTGCCGCGGCTCATGCCGACCAGTTTGGTGTACAGATTGCCGGCGGCGTCGCCGATCATGATATAAAAAAGGCCGATATCGGCTTGGTCTGGGATCCAGGTTTAAGCTGGTGGGAAATCGGCGGGTATCACTTTACGGTGGTCGGAGAGGCGCACGTTGCCTACTGGGACATTCGCGAAAGCGACGCGGCCCATCCGGACATCTGGGAATTCGGCCTGACGCCGATGTTCCGCTTCATCAAGAGTGCGGGCTGGTTCCGTCCGTATATCGAAGGCGGCGTGGGCGTACGCCTCCTCTCGCATGTGCGGGAGACGGACGACCGCACCTTCTCGTCGGCGTTCCAGTTTGCCGACGTAATCGGCGTCGGCGCCCAGTTCGGCGCGCGTCAGCAGTATCAGGCCGGGTTCCGCTTCCAGCATCTGTCGAACGCCGGTCTGGAACATCCCAACCCCGGCGCTAACTTCAGCGAAGTCTATCTGCAATACAACTTCTGATCGCCGCGGCCGCACGCCCCGCTGCGGCGCCGGCACGCCGGCTTGCCCCTGCAAGCACAAGGTGTTCCTGATTCCGCTCAGCGCGTGCTATCGTTGTGTTGCAGCAAAGGACGGTTCACGCACCGTCGGGAACCGAACGCAACTCATCGTAGCGAGTGTCGCCATGAGTGATGTACGCCTCCATCTGAGCCCACGCGATCGCGTGGAACTGCTGTGCTGGCTCACCTGCGGGAGCCTCGGCGCCTATTACCTCAATGAGACCTGGCCGGAACCGGCCTTTCACGTGCAGGCGGCTCACAAGTGGCTTGACCGGCACTTACGGGAAGCTGACTGGCTAAGCGTGGCCAAACTCTCCGCCCTCGCGCTGGAGATTGCGGGGCGGCACGCGCGCTTTGTCGAAGCGGAGTGGGCGCGCGACGCCGTCGAAGAAATTCTCGATACCGACGACCTCAATTTTCAGGCGCGCCTCGTCACCCAGGTGCTGGCCGACTGCCAGTACGCGCTGTCGGACAAGCGTATTGCGGACTGAGCACAAAGAGAGACGTTGTCGGCAAGACGGCCGCGCCAGGGTTTTCACGTAGCCGGCTATGGATCGTCTGCGTCTTTTTTAAGCCATCCTGAATAATAATCTCGGGCCGGTCAATCGTGACACGCCCCGCCCGGCCGGCTGCAAGACATGCGCCGCCCTCCGAACCGAGCTCACATGAGACATCATCGCCCGCGTCCTCCGACCTTCCCCGGCGAGCATTCCCATGCCGATCTGCGCGACCTGACCTTGACGTTCGCGCCGATTGCGATCTTCGTGGTGGTCGTCATCACGCTGGTGGTGTGGCTGGTGGATCCGGCGCCGCCGCATACGATCACGATGAGCGCCGGCCCGCACGACAGCTCGTTCCTGCTCGCCGCCGACGAATACAAAAAGATCCTCGCCCGCAACGGCGTGACGCTCAAGGTGCTGGAATCGGACGGCTCGCTGCAAAACCTGCAGCGCCTGCTGGACCCCAAACAGCATGTGGATATCGCGCTGGTGCAAGGCGGCGTCGCGGATGGCCTGGCCGCGTCTTCCCTGATGTCGCTCGGCAGCGTGTTCTATGACCCCATCGTGGTGTTCTATCGCGGCACCGGCATCACGCGCCTCGCGCAACTCGAAGGCAAGCGGATCGCGATAGGCCGCGAAGGCAGCGGCACCCGCGAGCTGGCGCTCAAGCTGCTGGGAGCGAACGGCATCGCCCCGGGCGGCGACACGCCGCTCCTGCCCGACGACGGACTGCAGGCCGCAACCAAGCTGGTCTCGGGCGAGGTCGATGCCGCCATCCTGAACGGCGATTCGGCCACCCGCGCCTTGATGCTGCGGCTGTTGCGCGTGCCCGGCATCTCGGTGATGGACTTCGAGGAAGCCAGCGCCTATACGCGCCTCTTTCCCTATCTGGATGAGATCGACCTGCCGCCCGGCGTGCTCGACCTACGCCACCGGATCCCCGCCGACACGGTCCACCTGATCAGCCCGACCGTCGAAATCGTCGCGCGCACCAACCTGCACCCCGCCATCTCCGATCTGCTGATCGAAGCCGCCCAGGAGATTCACGGCATGCCCGGACTCCTGCAACACGCGGGACAGTTCCCCAGTCCGGTCGCGCGCGAATACCCGATCAGCGAAGATGCGCAGCGCTACTACAAGACCGGCAAGAGCTTTCTCTACCGCAACTTGCCGTTCTGGCTGGCAAGCGTCGGCGACCGCACGCTGGTCCTGCTGCTGCCGGTCGCGGTGCTGCTGTTTCCAGCCTTGCGTCTGATTCCCGCGCTGTATCGCTGGCGCGTGAGGTCGCGCATCTATCGCTATTACGGCTCGCTGATTGCGATTGAACGGGAAGCCTTGAAGGCGCCCTCAGAGGCGCAACGCGAGGCGCTGTTCCGTGAACTGGATCAGATCGAAGAGTCGCTCGACAGTCTGCGCATGCCGCTCGCCTACGCCGACACGTTTTACGTATTGCGCGAACACGTCGGCTTCGTGCGCGCCCGCCTCGCCCAGGGCAATCCATAAGCGCCGGCGTCACGGGCCTTCTCGCCGCTCACGACAGCAAGCAGTAAGCAGTGAGCGAACGCAGGTTAAGGGCAGCGCGGCGAAAAAACGTGTATGTTGCCTAGGTGCAACGGGGATCGCTCCGCCAACCCGACCCGCCCTTGTCTTCCGGAGACCGCAATGATCAACCTCAGCGCGCTGGATCTTTCGCGACTGCAGTTTGCTTTCACGGTGTCGTTTCACATCATTTTCCCTGCGATGAGCATTGGCCTCGCCAGCTTCATCGCGGTACTCGAAGCGGCCTGGCTGAAGACCGGCAAACTGCACTACAAGGAACTGTGCCTGTTCTGGTCGAAAGTCTTCGCGATCGGCTTCGGCATGGGCGTGGTGTCGGGCGTCGTGATGGCCTATCAGTTCGGCACCAACTGGGCGGGCTTTGCGAAATTCGCCGGTCCCATCACCGGTCCGCTGCTCACTTACGAGGTGATGACCGCGTTTTTTCTGGAAGCCGGCTTCCTCGGCATCATGCTGTTCGGCTGGGATCGTGTGGGGCGTCGCGCGCACTTCGGCGCCACCCTGCTGGTGGCCATCGGCACGCTGATCTCGACCTTCTGGATTCTCGCCTCGAATAGCTGGATGCAGACACCCCAGGGCTTCGCGGTCGAGAACGGCCACGTGGTCCCGCTCGACTGGTTCAAGATCGTCTTCAACCCCTCGTTTCCGTACCGGCTCGCGCATATGGCGATTGCCGCCTTTATCGTCGGCGCGCTGCTCGTCTCGGCCGCCGGCGCCTGGCACCTGCTGCGCGGCCGGCGCGATCCGGCGGTCAAGACCATGTTTTCGATGGCGCTGTGGCTGCTGCTGGTGCTCGCGCCGGTCCAGGCGCTGGTGGGCGACCAGCACGGCCTGAACACGCGCAAGTACCAGCCCGCGAAGATCGCCGCCATCGAGGGCCTGTGGGAGACGGAACACGGCGGCACCGCGCTCAATCTGATCGGCTTTCCCGACATGCAGGCTGAAGAGACGCGCTACGCGATCCAGATTCCGCATCTGGGCAGCCTCATCCTGACGCATTCGTGGGACGGCGAAATTCGCGGCCTGAAGGAATTTCCCAAGGAAGACCGGCCGGATTCGTCGGTCATCTTCTGGACCTTCCGCCTCATGGCCGGCCTCGGCATGCTGATGATCCTGCTGGCCGTGATCGGTCTGATCCTGCGGCGCGGCGGCCGCCTCTACGAAAGCCGCCTGTTCCAGTACTGCATGCTGGCGATGGGTCCGGCCGGCTTCATCACGCTGCTGGCCGGCTGGGTCACGACCGAAATGGGCCGCCAACCGTGGGTGGTGTACGGCGTGTTGCGCACGGCGCAAGCGGTGTCGCCGGTGACCCAGCAGGACGTCAGCGTGTCGCTGATGATCTTCGTGATCGTCTACTTCCTGGTGTTCTGCACGGGCATCTACTACATCCTCAAACTGCTGCGCATCGGACCGCCGTACGACGATGCGGCGCCACGCCCAACGCCGGGCGCCGATGCGACCAGCAGCGGCCGCCGGCCGCTCGCCGCGGTCGAGTAACGCGGGCGGATACAAGAGGCGGCAAGCGGCGGCAAGCAGGACTCAACTCACCTGAACCGGAGCACAGCATGGACGTGACGACTATCTGGGCCGCGATCATCGCACTCGGGCTCTTCATGTATGTGGCACTCGACGGCTTCGATCTCGGCATCGGCCTGATCTTTCCGTTCTTTCCGGACGACGTCGAACGCGACCTGATGATCGGCACCATTGCGCCGGTGTGGGACGGCAACGAAACCTGGCTGGTGCTGGGCGGTGCCGCCCTGTTCGCGGCGTTTCCGGACGTGTATTCGATCGTGCTCTCGGCGCTGTATCTGCCGATCGTCACCATGCTCGTCTGCCTGATCTTTCGCGGCGTCTCCTTCGAGATTCGCGAGAAAGCGACCCGCACGAAGAACCTCTGGAACCTCGCGTTCATTGCCGGATCGGCCGGCGCGTCGTTCTTTCAGGGCGTGATTCTGGGCGCTTACCTGCAGGGCATTCCGGTGGCGAACGGCGTGTTCGCCGGACCGTCGTTCTTCTGGCTCACGCCGTTCAGCCTGCTGACCGGCTTTGGCTTGATGGCCACTTATGCGCTGCTGGGCGCCTGCTGGCTGATCATGAAAACGCAAGGCGACCTGCAGCGCCGCCTGCACGAGGTGGTGCGGCCGCTGACGATCGTGCTGCTCGCCTTCATGGTGGTGGTCTCGATCTGGACGCCGCTCACCGACGCGAAAATCGCCCAGCGCTGGTTCGATTCGGGCCTGCTGCACCGCTTGCTGCCGGTGCCGTTTCTGGTCGCGATCGCCGCGCTGTTCATGTTCCGCGCGTTGCGGCGCCATCACGACAACACGCCGTTTCTGCTGGCGCTGCTGCTGATCCTGCTCGGCTATCTCGGCCTGCTCGTCAGCATCTGGCCGTATGCGATCCCCAACGTCATGACGCTCCAGGAAGCGGCTGCGCCGCGCTCGAGCCAGCTCTTCACGCTGGTGGGCGCGGTCGTCATTCTGCCGGTGATCCTCGTGTACACGACGCTTGGATATCACGTGTTCCGCGGCAAGTCCGCACCCGGTGCGAAGTACCACTAAGTATGTCGAGGTGCGTTGCCATGCGACTCTCCTGGCGCTCGACGCCACACACGTCAAACACGTCGGCCACGCAGCAGCCGCAAGCGGAGGCGGCGCCGCAGCCCGCTCATGGCCGGCTCAAGCGTGTGCTCTGGTTCGTCGCGCTGTGGTGCGTGGGCGTCGCGGGCGCGATGCTGCTTGCACTGCCGTTCCGTCTGCTGATGCAGGCCGCCATGCACTAGGCGGCGCCGCGCTTCGCCTGCGCTGGAACTGCGACGCCTAGGTCCAGACGATAAAGCGCGTCCCCGAAGCCAGACTGCTGACCGTCAGCCGCCATTCGTGGGCCACGGCGATTTCCTTGCAGATGGCGAGTCCGAGGCCGGCGCCATCGTGCCTTGCACCGGGCGCGCGCCAGAACCGCTTGAACAGGTAGGGCAGATGTTCCTCGCGGATGCCGGGCCCCTGGTCGATCACTTCGATCGACGCAGCGCCGATGACGAGCCGCACCACGCTGTTCGGCGCGGACACGTTGAGCGCGTTTTCAACGATATTCTTCAGCAGGATGAACAGCGCGCTCCGGTCGGCCCACAGCGTAGCGGGGGCGTCGGCGGTGTCGAGTTCGAGCTTGACCTGCTTCGCCGTGGCCTTGCGCTCGAGATACGCCAGCACGTCGCGCGCCACCTCGGCGGTGCTGATTTCGGCAAAGGTGAAATTCTGCGCTTCGCTGACTTCGGCCAGATGCAATAACTGCCGGACCTGGCGCGCCATCAGGTCGATCTCGCGCAGCAGCAGTTCCTTGTCCGCGATTTCGGGCTGCAATTCGATCTGGCCGCGCACCAGCGTCAGCGGCGTCTGCAGTTCGTGCGCCGCCGAGGCGAGAAACTGTTGCTGCACGGTGAAGCCGTTTTCCAGTCTGCCGAGCGCCGCGTTGAAGGCGTGGATCAACGGCTTGATCTCGCTCGGCACGCCTTGCAGGGACAGCCGCGTCTTCAGGTTGCGCGGCGTGATCAGCGCGGCCGCGCTCGACGCCTCCCTGAGCGGCTTCAGGAGCCGATGCACGGTGACCGTCAAGGTGAGCCCGAAAATGATGGCCGCAATGAAGGTAATGGTCCTGACCGTGGCCGGAATCTGCTTCACCTTCGAGCCGATCATCGCATCGACGAGGCGCGCGCTGGTCGCGGTCTGGGCATAAAAGAGCGACGATCCATGCTGGACCGGCAGCGTCATGATGTCGAACGGCCTGCCGGCAATCGCGACCCGCTTGCTGGTCTCGACGATCGCGGCAGGGTCGCCCTGAATCCAGGGTCTCCCGTCCTGTGCGCCGGTCGAGGCGAGCAACACGTGACCCGTTGCATCGAGGACACGGTAGCGGATCTCCGTGGGCGCCGCGGCGAAAATCCAGGCCAGCCTCTCGGGCAAATTGACGGACACAGGCCGGCCGGCGCCGTCAAAACCGACGCCGCTCGCGACCTGCAGCGCCTGTTCCTTCTGTTCGTGGCGCCCAAGCATCTGCTCCGGGAAGTGATTGAACGAGTAGGTCACGACCATGGCGAGCGCGCTCAGCGTGAGCGCCAGCGCGACGATGCTGGTCACCCACAGGCGCGCGGACAGGCTTCGGATCCAGTGATTCAGCATGGCGAATGAGCGTGACAAAGAGGCATGGCAAAAGAGCGTGGCATACGAGCGGCTCAGGACGGCGGCGCGCCGCCCGACCCGGCGCCCGCCTGCAGCGCGAAACCCGCGCCACGGAGGTTGGCCAGACGGATCGTGGTGCCCAGCGCCGTCAGCTTCTTGCGCAGCCGATGCACGGTGACTTCCAGCGCGTTGGGCGTCACCGCTTCGCCGAGGCCCCACGCGGCATGCTCGAGGGTCGCATGGCGCACGGTCTGGCCGGCCGCCTTCACGAGGCACAGCATGATCTGCAGTTCGGCCTGCGCGAGCGGCACCGAGCGGCTGGCACACCGCATGGCGTGCTGCTGCGGGTCGACGGTGAGGTCGGCGAATGCCGCCACCAGCGCAGTCAGCGCCGCCGGCCGCCGCATCAGCGTGCGCACGCGCGCCACCAGTTCGCTCATGGCGAACGGCTTGGTGACGTAGTCGTCGGCGCCGCTCTCGAGACCGTCCACCCGGTCGTGCAGCGCGTCGCGCGCGGTCAGCATCAGACAGGGCGTCATCTGGCCGGCGGTGCGCAAGCTGCGCAGAAACGCGAGGCCGTCGCCGTCCGGCAAGCCGCGATCGACGATCAGCACGGCGTACTCGGCCCGGCTCACGCCGTAGCGGGCCTCGGAGACGGTGTGGAACAGATCGGCTTCGATGCCCGCGCCCGCGAGCGCCTGCCGCACCATCTCCGCGAGGCGTTCGTGGTCTTCGACAATGGCAACTCGCGACATGGCGCTGCGCTCAATTGAATTGATAAATGTAGCCGAGCCGGGCTGCAGGAAGGTAGCTGCGTCCGACGATCGGACTGTCGGTGACGCCGCTCGTGAAATGCGACACGCCAACGTCCAGCACCACCTTCTGACGGCGCGTGATGCTGTAGTTGACCCGCGTGCCGACCGACGTGTCGTAGGCCGCGCGTCCCGTGTACTCGGGACGCCCTGCCCGCGCCTCCGACGCCTGCACGCCGTAATAGTAATCGACGTAGTCGCTGCTCAGCCATTCGACACTGGCATACGGTTCGATGGAATAGCGGCCGAGATCGAACGATTTGCTGAAATCGAGCTTGGCGCGTTCGCCACGGTTGCCGCCCAGCAGATAGTCGGCGGAGAGCGTGCCGAAGGCGCTTTTCCAGGCGAGCGCCGGGCCGTACCAGAACGTGCCGTTGCGGTTCTGCATGCCGTTCAGGATCGGCGCGTCGTCGTTCCGGTAGCCGTCGCCGACGGCGTAATCGCCGCGCAAGGCGACGCTCACGTTGTCCCACTTGCCGATCTTCAGGTCGATGGTCGTGCCGAGCGCGTGGATCCATTTATTGTCGAACGAGATCAGCGGAATCGGCGTGAATTTCGTATCGCCGCTCTTGTACGGCGACGCCGCCACGCCGGCGCCTACCCCGAGGCCCCAGTGCGTCACGTTGGTGGCGTTGCTGAGGACGGTGAAGCCGGAATCGTCCGCGCTGGCCTGCGCGTCGGCGCCGCCGTCGGCCCATGCGCTCGCCGTATGCAGCAGGACGGACGCCGCCAGCAGCACAGGATACGCGCGACAAAAAGTTCTTTTCACAGTCGTTCCTAAAGTGATGGGATGAGACGGCCTCGACTTTAGGGGCGGCTGACTTACCGCTTACTTACTGCTTATTTACCGCACTCGTCGCAGCAGCCGGCAGAAATCGCCGGACAGCGAACGCGCCAGTAAGTGCCGGGTAAGCCACGCGCATGCAACATGCACGGCTTGTCCCTCTCACGGCAAGGTCTTGCCCATGAAACCCCGTATTGCGACCGCGCTGCGTGCCCATTTCGTGCTGTTCTCGGTGTCGGCAGGGGTCGCAGGCGTCGTTTGTCTTGGCCTCATCCTGCTGCTCGGCATCGGCGACGTCGACACGCCGGCATCGACCTATCTGGGTGGCATGCTGCTCGTCGCGGTCCTGATCATGCTGGTGTTGCGCCGGCGCGCACGTCACGCGTTCGATGCCGCGCAACGGGCGCGCAAGGTTCAGTTGCACGAACGACACGGCCTCGAGGAAGCATCGATTGCCGACGACTGCGCGCAACCGTGGCTCGTGCAGTTGCATCTCGAACTGCACGGCCATCATTGCCGGAATTGATGGCGCGCCCTTGCAGTTCGCCTTCACCGTTCGTCCCCACCGCGAGGCACGCCTGCCACGCGCAAACGGTTTTGCCGCGCCGCCGCCGCGCTCGCACCGCGTTGCAAGCGGCTTACGCTTATTACCATCCGTTGCGGCCGGCCGGCGACCTTGCACCTCAACAGCAGGCGCCACGCGCGACATCGGTCGAGGCGCGCGAATACGGAAAATTTCAGCGGTTAATCTTGTTGCACTTACGTAACTCAAGACGGAAAACATAGGACTACAGTAAAGCCGTCTTCCCCCTCATCTGGAGGTCACCATGAAAAGCAAACTGTTAGTTAGCCTCGGACTCGGGGCACTCATCCTCGGGGCGTCGCAAATGGCCAACGCGGGTGTCTCGATCGGACTCAACCTCGCGGTGCCGCCGGTCTACGTCGCACCTGCCCCTGTCTACGTCGCACCCGCGCCGGTTTACGCGCCGCCGCCTCCGCCGCCCGTGGTCGCCTATCAACCGGTGCCGGTGGCCGCGTATCAACCGGTGGTCGCGACTTCCTTCGTGATCGGCTGGCACGGTGGTCAGTACTGGGACGGACGCCGCTGGTGGTCCCGTCATGACTGGTACGCCCATCGCCACTGGTAGAGCCACCGAAAGCCGCTGAAAGCCGCCGGCCGGCACGACCCGAGCCGGCCCGACCCGCCCGCGATCGTCGCGCAGTGTTACGCGCGCGTTCGCGGGCGAGTCGTTTCCCGTAGCGCTTCCGCTATCTCCCTCCGCTGAAAGGAAGAATCGGTAATCCGTAGGTAACCACGAGCGCCACCCGCTCACCTAGACTCGCTCTCCAATGTTGTTCGGGAGCGCACTCATGTCACAGCCGGTTGCCCTGGCGATTCATTCCCTGCATTCCTTCGAGCTGACCGGCGACGGTCAGTACCTGATGCTCAAAGGCAATCAGCCCGACAGCATCGCGTTGCACTACACGGTCATGCATGAGCTGCTGGCGGCCATCTCGAACGCGATTGGCTGGTCGGAGCGGGTTCGCCAGAAGAAGGACGACGTGAAGTTCGCCATGCCGTGCGAAGCGTGGGCCGTCGGCAAGGACAAAGGCGAGGCGAGCCACCTTCTGCTGACGTTTCGCTTGCCGGGCGGCGCTGAACTGTCGTTCCGGATGCATCGCGCCGACGCGCGCCATATGACCGAGGTGCTCTCGCTGGTGACGGGTCTCGCCAAGGTCAACGAAGCGCCCGGCGTACGCCTGCAATAGCGCCGCCGTGTTCCCCGACGACCCGAAAACAAGCTGTCCAAAACTGCCGTCGCACATCAGACATCCGCGAAAGATGCGTCTGCGATCCTCCTATTGTGTGTCTCTCCTGTCAGCCTGTATGAACTTTGAAACACTATCGGCCCGCTGCGCCCGTGCGCTGACATTGGTCGGCCTGAGCGTCTCCTCGGTCTCGGCCTTCGCCACCACGCCGTTCGTGGTGCGGGACATCCGGCTCGAAGGCTTGCAACGCGTCGAACCGAACACCGTTTTCTCGTACCTGCCCATCAAGCAGGGCGACACCTTCACCGACGACAAGGCTTCCGACGCCATCCGCGCGCTCTATGCGACCGGCTTCTTCAACGACGTCAAGATCTCGAACGAAGGCGACGTCGTCATCGTGCAGGTGCAGGAACGCCCGGCGATCGGCACGATCGACTTCGCAGGCCTCCACGAATTCGACAAGGACAACCTGACCAAGGCGTTGAACTCGGTCGGGCTCTCGCTCGGCCGTTACTACGACAAGTCGCTGGTCGACCGCGCCCAGCAGGAGCTGAAGCGCCAATACCTGACGCACGGCTACTACGCCGCCGAAGTCACGACCACGATCACGCCGATCGACCGCGACCGCGTCGGCCTGCTGTTCTCGGTGATCGAAGGACCGAGCGCGAAGATCCGCCAGGTCAAC